>Ga0105238_10000567_pt1 | contig 38771 bp, 27 predicted proteins | sample KBSC34metaG_FD_81526 | JGI IMG/M metagenome (GOLD analysis project Ga0105238, IMG submission 81526) | Corn rhizosphere microbial communities from Kellogg Biological Station, Michigan, USA - KBS C3-4 metaG | ecosystem: Host-associated > Plants > Roots > Rhizosphere > Soil | place: Michigan, USA...
CAATTTGAGCATGGGCTTTCATCGGTAAATCATGGAGTTTTGAGTGATTTGCAGGTTGGTGTTCATCCAGTTCAGGCGAAATCGGGGCAGGCTCAGGCGATGGCTTTAAAGTAGTAGGCAGACTCCGTCTGCCGTTCACCGGTCTTTCTTCATTTCAAACCGAAGGACTGGATGAGGGAACACACGGACGGGAGATGGATGTCGTCTTACGTTCCGAAGTGTTTCTTGATCGTGTGAAACACGCCATGCAGACTTCGTCTCGTATTGCGTGAAGATGGCTCGCGCTATTGCGAGGTTGAAGAGGCGGACGGCAGATGGAATATGCCTGCTACTTTGGCAACGCGCGAACGGTGCTCCTCTGCGTAACCCGTCGTGCGACGCGCACAAGCCGCCGGTGGCGGTACCTTTGGATTAGCTGAAATTGTGACAATTTGTCATTGATTTCGGTCGGGGTCCTAATTAGTCTCAGACAGAGTGTCTTCTCAGATTATGTATTTTTAAGGGCTGCTCGGTTGGGGCTGAGGCGTCACACTGATGTTGTGCGCCGTGGTCTTCACTCTGGGTGCGACTGTTAGCGGTTTTCGGGCCAAAAGTGAGTGGTGTCGGCACAAGGTGGCCGGTCATCTTTGAACTTTCGTGCCTGGAAATGCGTCTGACTGAAAGACGATGCGGGAACGGAAGACCAGGATCGACTTGGTTGATGAACTGATTATGACCACCTTGCCCCCTCTCCGGTGGGACTGCCATTGCAGTCTGCTTCCGGCGGGCAGATGACGACACTTTCCAAAAGGAAACCGCGCATGTTGAATGTTTTCCAGACGTGGCTTGCTTCGTTGCGCGGTGGAACAGCGCCCAGTTCGTTGAGGATGTGCCGTTCGGTGCGAAGTCACAGTTCGGTGGGAAGGAAGAGGCGATCCAGTCGACGATGGTCGATCGCCGATGTGCAACTGCTGGAACCGCGAACGCTGCTGTCGGCGTCATTTCCGGAATTCGTCGACCCGAATCCCGCGACGGGAAACGGCTTTGGAACTCAGGTGTTGCCGCTATCGACGGGCAACGTGGTCATTACATCTCCGGGGAATAACTCGGTCTATTTGTTCAACGGTTCAACCGGGGCACTCATCAGTACTTTGACCAGTACGCATAGCGGTGACTTCGATCTGTGCACAGTGACGGCGGTCGGGAATGGAAATTTCGTCGTCAGCAATCCGACGTGGCAAAACGGGTCGAACTTCTACACCGGTGCCGTAACCTGGGGCAGTGGCTTTACTGGCGTGAACGGTGTCATCGGCGCTTCGAACAGTCTGATTGGAACTCAATCCGACGACCTCGTTGGCTACGGCGGTATCACCGTCTTGCCGAATGGGAACTACCTGGTCGATTCATGGAACTGGAGTAATGGCAGTGCGTTCGCGGCCGGCGCGGTCACGTTTGGTCGTGGTTCGACCGGTGTCTCCGGGACGATCAGTACGACAAACAGCCTGATTGGAACTCATTCGAATGACATGGTCGGCTACAACGGCGGCCAGGATATCATCGGCAATCAGGGAACAGTCATCGGCCATTCGAATTATGGAATCACAGTTCTGAGCGATGGCAACTACGTCGTTTCCAGCATCTTCTGGAATAGCGGACTGCTGACCAGTGTCGGTGCCGTCACATGGGGGAACCGGACTTCAGGTGTCAGGGGGACGGTGAGCGCCTTCAATAGCTATATCGGTGCCTCAAGCAACGACGAGATCGGTAGTGGCGGCGTGTTCGCCTTGGCGAATGGCAGCTATGTGATCAGCAGCCCGAGTTTCGCGAACGGGGCGGTCAAGAGTGCCGGCGCTGCCACTTGGCTGCCTGGCAGCATCACCGCGTTCGGTATCGTCACGGTGGCGAACAGTCTGGTCGGAGTGGCCACGAATGATCAGGTCAGCAGCGGCGGAATCACCGCGCTGACGAACGGAAATTATGTCGTCAATAGCCCGAACTGGGCGAATGGCAGTGTCGCGAATGCAGGGGCGGCTACGTGGGGCAGTGGCACCGCCGGAGTCTTTGGTCCGATCCTCGTCACGAACAGTCTGGTGGGCTCAACCGCCGGTGACCTGATCGGCAACGACGGCGTCTTCAGTCTGCCCAACGGCAACTATGTCGTCGATAGTTCAACGTGGAGTGACACGGGTAAGTCCAACGTGGGGGCCGTGACGTTCGGCAGCGGAACGGTGGGGACCAGTGGTGCTGTCGGCGCCGCGAATAGTTTGATTGGCAGCACGATTAACGATTACGTCGGTGGAGTGAATCCGGCGACTTTGCCGTTTGGCGCTGTTCCGACCGTTCGCGGTGTCTCTGTACTGGCTAACGGCAATTACGCGGTGATCAGCCGAGACTGGAACAATGGCGCCGCGGTTGATGCGGGCGCAGTCACCTGGGTGAATGGGACGACGGGACTGGTCGCCCCGATCAGCGCTGGAAACAGTCTGGTCGGCAGCACTTCCAATGACGAAGTGGGATCGGCCGGCGTGACGAAGTTGGGCGGCAATGCGTACCTGGTCTTCAGTCCAAGCTGGTCGAATGGAGCTGCGGCACGAGCGGGTGCTGTCACCTTCAGCGGCGGCGTCACTGGAATCACAGGTGCAATCTCGGCCGCAAACAGCCTGATCGGGAGTTCTGTAGGCGACCAGGTCGGATCAGGGGGCGTCACGATTCTGACCAATGGCAACTACGTCATCAGCAGTTCTGACTGGTCGAACGCCAAGGGCGCCGCAACCTGGGGTAGCGGATCGACGGGAGTGAAAGGCGCCGTCAATAGCGGCAATAGTCTGGTCGGATCGACATCAAATGACGGTGTCAGCAGCGGCGGAGTTGTCGCGTTACCGAACGGAAATTATGTCGTCGACAGTGAGAACTGGAACAACGGGGCCGCCACGCGCGCTGGCGCCGTGACATGGGGGAACGGGCTGGCGGGAATCACTGGAGCCGTCACGTCAGTGAATAGTCTGGTTGGCAGCACGAAGAATGACCAAGTAGGTGCTGCGGGGCAGCCCGGCACCAGCGGTGTCGTGGCATTGGGCAACGGCAACTACGTAGTGAAAAGTCCATTCTGGTCGAATGGCAGCGTGGCTCAGGTTGGTGCAGTGACATTGGCCAATGGGACAACTGGTACCACCGGCAATGTGACGTTCCTCAATAGCCTGGTTGGCAGCACCAAACAGGATGAAGTTGGGTACGGAGCCGTAATCGCGCTGCCGAACAACAATTACCTGGTGGACAGTCCATTCTTCAACAACACCGGCACGATCCCGAATGCCGGGGCGGTCACACTGGGTAGCGGGACGGTTGGAATCACCGGCGGAGTGAGCGCGATCAATAGCATTGTCGGATTCCAGCCTCACGCGACTCAACAGATCAGCGACACCATATACCTGGACAAAGTGAACCAGAACTTCCTGGTGGCCATGCCCGACAATGGCAACGGCCGTGTGGCAGTGGGTTCGATGATCTTTACCCCGCCATCGCAAACGTTGGCATTGATTGGCCTCAATCCGAGTTCACTCACTTATGCCGAAAACAACAGCCCCACGCTGATTGCATCGACGATCACCGTGATCGATCCCAACAGCAGCACTCTGAAGTCGGCCACGATTCAGTTTACCGCCAATTATCAAAACGGGCCTGACAGGCTGTTCTTTACTAATACCGCCAAGATCACAGGCAACTTCAGTTTTGCGACGGGCACACTGACTTTGACCGGTGTGGACACGCTGGCGAATTACACCGCGGCCTTGCGGTCGATCACGTACTGGAACATCAGCGACGCACCCAGCACACTGCCACGAACGATTTCCATCACGGTCAGTGATGCGACTTCAACCAGTAAAGCGGTCAGCCGCAGTATTCTCGTCTCGGCGATCAATGATGCGCCCTTGTTATCGAACGTCGATCCCAGCGTGCTGAGCTATAACATTGGCTCGGCTCCGATTGCCGTCGCTCCGACGATTCTGTGTGCGGACGCGGATAACGATTTCCTGCCCGGGGCAACCATTCAGATTACGTCGAACTATCAGAAGACGGCGGACAAACTGACGTTTGTCAACACGACGAAGATCACCAGCATCTGGGATGTGACGACGGGAACACTGACGTTGCTGGGGACAGATACCGTTTCGAACTACCGGACAGCGATGCGATCGATCCTGTTCTCGAACAATAGTCTGGCACCCAGCGTGCTGACACGAACCATTTCGTTTTCAGCCACAGACGGCTCGCTGTCGAGCAATGTTGTCACTCGAAAAGTTGTCGTGAACGTGCCACCCAAGTTGACCAATATCGAAGGGTCGGCGCTGTCCTACACTCGTGGCGCGCCAGGATTGGCTGTCACCTCATCGTTGACCGTGTCGGGCGTCGACACCAGCCTGATTGTGGGAGCCGTGCTGCAGATCAGTTCCAATTACCAGATCGGCGACCAACTGGTATTTACGAATACGGCGAAGATCATCGGCACATGGAACTCGGCGAATGCCACATTGACGCTGACCGGTAACGCGACTGATCTGGAATACCAGAACGCCATGAGATCAGTGCAGTTCCGCAACCTGTCCACGACGACCAAGACGTTACAGCGCATTGTGACGTTCACGGTGAGTGACGGCAGTCTGAATAGCAACACCGCGCAGCGAATGATTGCGGTGAAATGAACATGTTGAAGAACGGGGACAGGCATCGGTGAATGCGGGGGTTTTCCCGACTTTGGGTGATCCAGTCCCGGTTTTATTAGCGCTAGGACGGGTCTCGAGGAGTGGTGCATTGCGGTCGGTTGTTGTCAGCGAAAGAACTTCCTCAGTGCAGCGCCCAACTAGGAACCAGTTTGAATAAGGCGATGGCCAAGGCGGTGCCGGCGGCGGGAATGAGAACCGTGGTGACGAAGATGGGAGCATAAGCCCGCGAATACGTTTCACCACAGATGTTTCGGATCAACATGACGACGTAGCCATTGGCGGGTAGCGAATCGAGCGTCCCGGATGAGATTGCGACGACGCGATGGAGTGCTCGCGGTGCGACACCCAATTGATCGACGTAGATCGGTTTAATGATCGGTAGCGCGATGCCCTGACCGCCAGATGCCGAGCCTGCAATCGCTGCGATGACGGCGACAGCAATCGCGGCACTGATCAAGGGATCGCCCGGCAGATGAGTGACAACATTCACAACCTGCTGAAAGGCAGGCAGAGTTCGAATCACCGATCCGTACCCGACGACGGCGCTTGTTGAACCGACGGCGATCAAACCGTTGACGAACCCTTCGCTAAACGAATTCGAGACGTGCTTCAGTCGTCGTCTCAGGATCAGGACGCCCGCCATCACTCCCAGAAAAATGGCCAGCGTGCCGTCTTCAGGGAATCGGGCCAGGATCGGATGCAACCAGGGACAGGTCTCTGGTGAAAGGGATGTGGCCAATCCGTGCAGCCAACCAGGCAACAGGTTTAGCGCCAGGATTGTTACCAGCAGCGGAGTGATCGCCGGCAATAGCGCCGGGCTGTCTGTCGATGCGGTGCTGATTCGATCGTCATCGCGCGATTCAAAGCGACCTCCCGCGGCTTTGTCTCGACGGATCGCTCGTTCCAGATAGAGCTGACCGATGCTGAACATGACAACCGCGACGATCAAGCTGACGGGCCAGCCGGCGCGTGCGTCTGTCAGAGCTTCGCCCGTATTGGCATCGATCAGGTATTTGATCGGGATCAGATTCTGGATCTCGGGTGATCCAGCTGATGTCATCGTGAAGGTGATGGAACCGAAGGCGATCGCTGCCGGAATGAAGCGTCGATTCAGGTCAGCGGCGCGAAACAGGTGTACTGCCAGCGGAAAGACCGAGAAGCCGACGACGAACAGCGAGACTCCTCCAAAGGTCAGCACCGCACACGACAGAACGACGGCAAGGCACGCGCGTTCTTTGCCGAATAACCGGCCAATCGATTGCGCAATGGTGATGGCCGCACCTGATTCGTCCATCAACTTTCCGAAGACCGCTCCAAGCGCGAAGATCAGGTAGAATCGCCGAATGTAATCAGCAAACCCGGTCAGGTAGGCCTCGTTCATTTGCTGGACAGGATCGGTTCCGCAGCACGCGGCGGCCAGCAAGGCGCACAGCGGAGCGACTACAAAAATACTCATGCCGCGAATAACCAGCACGATCAATAGCGCCATCGATCCGAACAGCACAGCCAAGTGGTAGATTTCGATCATTGATCACATGAGGTGGTGGAGCATTGTGATGAAGATTGCAGGGATGACACGAAATGAACTGGCACGCGTCAGGTATCCGGATCGCTCGAATTTGACCGATTTCGAAATCACGATTGTCCGAATGAAGTCCCGGGGATATTGTGCGGTTGACCCGACCGCGGATCGGCGGGATGCGCGATTGACTCGGGTTCAGAATAGCGATACCGCTGGCGCGTTGTCGGGTGACTCGTCCAAGTCTGAAACCGCTTTTGAGGAATAATCATGGTTGGTCGCCGTTCCAATCGCAATGAAGCCGCTCAGAAGTCCGAGACCACTCGGCGAGGTTTTCTGCAAACGGCGGGTGTCGCTGCTGCGGCCAGCGTCAGCCCGCTGATTCTTCGAGCCACCGACAAAGCGGGCAGTAGGAATACTGACCTGGGTGAAGGCGCGCATCAATATGAAGTGGTCACTCAATCGTTCGGCGAAATCCCGGCGCACATTCCGTGGGGCGAGACGCACGGTGTCACCGTGGATTCGGCGGGACTGATTTATGTGACGCATCGATCAAGTGTGCCTGATCCCTTGGATGCGGTGGTGGTGTTTGATCCGGATGGCCGCTTTGTGCGTTCTTTCGGAAAGGAATATCACACCGGCGGGCATGGCATCGATTTACGTCGTGAAGGCAATGAAGAGTTCTTGTATCTGTGTTCCACGCGGGCCGGCATTGTGACCAAGACCACATTGACCGGCGAAATCGTCTGGAAAAAACAACGGCTGATGGAAACGGGCAAGTACGACGACCCCAAGACTCCCTACAGTCCGACCAACATCGCATTCGCGCCTGATGGCGGCTTTTACATCGGTGACGGGTATGGTTCGAACTGGATCCATCAATTCGACATGAACGAAAAATGGGTGCGCACGTTTGGCGGGACCGGTTCCGAGCCTGGTCAGTTTAAGACGCCTCACGGTCAATGGGTCGACAACAGACCGGGGCGTGAACCGAAGTTGGTTGTCGCCGATCGCGCGAATGCGCGGTTGCAGTACCTGTCGCTCGACGGCCGACACGAAGGATTTCTGACCGTCGGCAATGACGGGAAGGCAGGTTTGACGTCGGATCTGCAGGCATTGAATTCACCCGTCAGTTTCCCAGCTCATTTCGATATCCGGGGAGATGTGCTGCTGGTTCCCGACCTGCATGCACGAGTGACCTTGCTCGATGGACAGAACCGAGTCATTACGCATCTGGGTCATGATCCCGAATGGACAAAGGTTGTGCTGGGTGATGGAAAGTTTCCCGTTCGCAGTGATCGCGCGTTGTGGCAGCCGGGCAAGTTCATTCACCCGCACGATGCCTGTTTTGATCGCGCCGGCAATATCTATGTTGTCGAGTGGGTTCCGACGGGCCGCATCAATTTCTTGCGGCACGTGAGCTGACGTTTGCTGAATGGAAAGATGTTTCATGTTTCAAGAATCGGTTTCCGCGCAATTGCCAACCTGGCAAGCCAGGTTGGCACAGATCATGGAAACCATGCGCGAACTGAGCAATCAGACCGACCCGCAGATGATGGTGCGCGAATACTACGAGCGGATGCGAGAGGTGAATCCCCACATCGACCGTCGGTTGGCGATGAGTCGCCGCGGTCTCGAGTATCCTCAGTTTCGCATCACGCGCTACAGCGAGTGGGGCGATGACATCAATCCCTGGAAAGAACCGGATCGTCTGCCACTGTTGTCGGGTGGAATTCTGGCCGACCTGATCTATGCGGACGCCCCGCGCATCATCAATAATCTGGAAGTGGCAAGTGACGATCCTGGGGCCGAGTACCTGTCGGACCAGCGGTCTCTCCAGGCGATTCCTCTGATGGATCAGGGGAAATCATTGAACATGTCGCTGCACACGCGTCGCGTTCCCGACGGGTTTTCGTACGAGCATCTGCCTGAAGCGGTGTGGCTCGCGAATCTGTTTGGTCGGGCAACGAATAACCTGGTTCTGGCCGGGCAGTTGAAGGCCGCGTATGAAGAGATCGATCGCGAATTGAGGGCTGTGGCACGCATTCAACGATCGTTGTTGCCAACTCATTTGCCAGACGTTTCCAAACTGAAGTTGGCATCGCACTATCAGACCGCACGGCGTGCCGGTGGCGACTACTACGATTTCTTTCCCCTGACGAAAGGCAAATGGGGATTGATGATTGCGGACGTCAGCGGACACGGAACGCCAGCGGCCGTGATGATGGCCGTCCTGCACAGCATTGCACATACATATCCCGGACCACCGGCATCCACTGTCGAGATGTTGAACTACGTGAATCACAAACTGTGCGAGCACTATGTGGGCGAGACGGGCACGTTCGTCACGGCGTTTTACGGAATCTTCGATCCAGAATCATTGCAATTGCAATACTCGTCAGCGGGACACAATCCGCCTCGAGTAAGATCGAGTTCCGACAGGGTGATTCGTGCACTGGACCAGGCACAGACTCTGCCCTTGGGTGTCACAACCGGGTTCAACGCATCAATGGCAACGGCGTCGCTGCAACATGGCGATCAACTCGTACTGTATACCGACGGAATCATCGAAGCGTCAGGCCCGTCCAAAGAGCTGTTTGGTCTTGAACGTTTGGATGCCGAATTGAGTTGCTGTTCGACGGAACCAGGCGAGATGATTGAATCAATCATCAAAGCGGTCGAAGCACATACGCAAAGCGCGCCACCTACTGATGACAGAACCTTGGTCGTCGGAAAGGTGGTTTAAGGATGACACGGTTGGTGAGCATTCAGAGTTGCCAGCGATTTGACAGAACGAGGTTCACCGTACAGGCTGATCGTGTCATGGTCAAAATATCGGGTCCACGAACTCCATCGATGCTTAGGGATGTCGTTTTTGGATAGATTCAGGTCGGATTGACTTATGGCAGCAGCAGGGATTGCGGTTATGATTGTCGGTGTGAGGAAATCCAGCGTTTTGGCGGTGCAGGACCAAGCATGACGAAATCTAACTTTTGTGGTCGAACTCGACGTGAATTCCTGTGGCAGACCGGTGCCGGTTTTGCGGGGACGGCGTTGTCTGGTCTATTGCAACGCGACGGGTTTTCGTTGGGGCTGGCTGATGCTGCGACGGTACCCGTCAATCCGCTGGCGCCCAAGGATCCTGCGTTCGCTCCTAAAGCCAAGAACGTCATCTTTCTGTTCATGTACGGCGGGCCCAGCCACATGGACTCGTTCGATTATAAGCCCGCCATGAAGGGCCGCGACAACCAGACGGTGGAAGTGAAAACGTTCGGTCGAGGCGGACACAAGAATCAAGGACGGATCGTCGAGCCACGCTGGGATTTCCATCAGTATGGCGAATGCGGCAAGTGGGTCAGCGACCTGTTTCCTAATGTCGCGACCTGCGTCGACGACATCGCCTTTCTGCATTCCATGACTGCGGATTCACCCATTCATGGGTCGGCAATGTTGATGATGAACTCGGGCAAAATCCTGTCGGGCAGTCCCTGCCTGGGTTCGTGGATTAACTATGGACTGGGCAGCGTCAACGAAAACCTGCCAGGCTTTGTCGTGATGCTGGATCCCAGCGGTGGCCCAATCAGCGGGGCGAAGAACTGGTCCAGCGGTTACATGCCGGCCAGCTATCAGGGAACGATTTTCCGTTCCAAGGGAGCTCCGATTATCGATCTGAATGCGCCGCAGGGAACCACGCGCGAGATGCAGCGCGAATTGCTGGATCACCTGAACGAGATCAACGCCTCACATGCTGCCAGTCGAGCGGACAATTCCGAGCTTGCGGCGCGGATCAACAGTTACGAGTTGGCGTTCAAGATGCAGAAGCACGCGCCGGATGCCGTTGATTTCTCGCAAGAGACCGCCGAGACGCAAAAGATGTATGGGCTCGATCAACCGCGAACTCAAGACTTTGGACGCCGCTGTCTGCTGGCCCGGAGGTTGGTCGAGCGTGGCGTGCGGTTCATTCAACTGTATTCCGGCGGCAGCCATAACGATTCGAACTGGGATGCGCATGGCGACTTGGAAAAGAATCACAACTTCCACGCTGGAAACACAGACCAGCCGGTGGCGGCGTTGTTGAAGGACCTCAAGCAACGTGGAATGCTCAAGGACACTCTCGTTGTATGGGGCGGTGAATTCGGTCGCCAGCCGACGGCGGAATACGCGTCAGGAACCGGTCGCGACCACAACGCCTATGGCTTCACGATGTGGATGGCGGGTGGTGGTATCAAGGGTGGCGTGAGCGTCGGAACAACCGACGAATTGGGATCGACGGCCGTTGATTCGCCGTTCCATGTCAAGCGGCTGCATGCCACTATCTTGCATCAAATGGGACTCGATCCGAATGGACTATCCTATTTCCACGGTGGCCTGGATCAGAAGCTCGTGGGCGTCGAACACGTCGATCCCATCCGCGACATCCTTGTCTGAGGTTAATGAGCCGCAACGAATGTGTCGGGATCGCGCCGGAATGCGTCTGCGTTTTCTCTGCTGCTGAACAGGTACAGTTGGTGACGGTACCACAGCGAAAAGGCCAACGAACCCGGAATGACTCGACGTTCATTCCTCACGGCAACCACGTCCAAGCCTCCCGCGGCCGGAGCATACCGTTGTGGAGCGGCTTTGAACTTCTCCAAAGCGGCTGCCGAGTGGAACTGGTAGTGCTGTGACTGATACTCGGCCGTGAAATCGAGTCCCACCGGGACGATTCGCTTTTCCTCGTAGAGTGTGACCAGGCAGACTCCTCGTAGGCCCGCTTCCGGTGCCTCGCTCGTACCTTCGGTGATTGAATGCTTGATTGTCGCAGGAGCGGGAGATTTTACATGTTGACCACCGCGCGACACAGGAGTTCTGTACCAGGTGTTGATGCGGATGGTTTCCGATTCGGGCAAGGGCAACGCCTCCGGTGGCTCGGGTATGGTTTGTTGAGCGATTGCCACTGGTTTTGTCTGCTCAGGCGCCTGGACCTCCACAGGTGGTGGGACGAGCTCGAGATCAAACGTGCGTTCGACCGCCGCGGTTGGGGGTTCTTCGACCATCGACACTGCGATGGTGGTCACCACAGCTTCAACCGGCGACGGAGGAATCTCGTCAATGGAGGGCGGTGCCATCGCGATGTTCGGTGTGTCTGGTGGGGCCAACTTTGGTTCAATTCGCGACGAGGGCGCGATGCGCGTGGCGACTGGTGGGGCGAGTTCGACCGACCTCGCCATGGTGATAATCAGCGCTTTTGAGAATCTGGATTTTGGCTTCTCAATCATTGATTCCGCGGGGACGTCAGGTGACGGCGGCAACTCAACCGTGTTGCTGGTTTGGATGATCGAATTCTGTCGAGTCCGTCTTGATTGGGCGCTCGCCGTCGACTGCTCATTAGACTGTTTTGGAGTTGATCGAATCGGTGCGGGTGCCGGCAGCTTGAACTCCGACGCCGACGTGGACGTTGCCCGTGTTTCGATTTGATTGGTTGTTGATTGTGCGATCATTGTCAATGGCGGTCGGCCACTGATGCGTTGAGCGAGGTCGTAATTCTTGAGGGCACGATCCTTGTCGCCGCGGGCCATCTGAATCGCGGCCAGACGTCGGATCGATTCTTCCTCGTTGTAGATCGAGCGCAACGTGGACAGGCACGCTTCGTCCTCAACACGCCATCCACGAACGATTGCAAGATTGTTGATCGTGCGGCGATCGGAGCGATTCTGTTCAACCGACAGCTCGAGCAATCGTTCGGACCGGTCATAGTTTTTCTGCAGGAATGCGACATACCCCATGTCGCTCAGCAACTCGGGGTCTTTGGGATTCACGCCGTAGGCCTGCAAGAAATAAACTTCGGCATCATGCAATTGATTCAGCCGAGTGCACACGACGCCCAGTCGGTGCGAGATCAAGGCATTTTGAGGGCTCTCCTGGTGAATCTCGCCATACAGTCGTTTGGCTTGCGCGAGGTTCCCCTGGTTTTCTTCATACCGCGCCGCAGTCACCCGCTGTTCGGCGCGCCGTGCGGTGGCCGACACCGTGTTTCGTGCCGACAAGTTGACACAACCAGTTCCCACCATCGGAGCGATCGTCAGTGCGAGACTCAACGTGGCTCGGTGTAGAGAACGCATACCTTCCTCCGTCGTACGAATCGATAAATGAGCAACCGCTCGCTGGACAGAACGATGCCTGTGAAAAGGTATCGGTTGTACGGATCGTTCTGCTTGGAGAAACTTTGCGCTTTGTCGAAGTTCGGCAGTGTTTGCCGAAGTGAGTCGGAAATTGAAGCGGCTCTCGATGAACTCATCAATTGGACGCGAGCTTGAATGGGCGGTGCTTGATGACTCGATGTTGTCCGAAAACAAAACCAGCCCGTACCTATTGAGGCCGGGCAGGTTGTATTGCGGCGACGTGCAACGAGCCATTGCGAACACTATTTCTTGGCATCCTTGGCTGCGTCAGCGCCGTCCGTTTTCGGCTTGTGGCCCTTCATTTTTTGCATCTCGAACATCCGTTCCTTTTCTTTCTGAATCTTATCGGGATCGGCGGCAGGTGTTGTCGTCTGAGCTGGCTTTTCTGCAACGCCACCGCAGCCAGCGACGAAGGCAGCCATCATTCCACACATCAGCCATGTTGATAGACGATTCATCTTGATCGATTCCTGTATTAGAAATGAAAGCAGAGCTGAGGCTGAACCTCAAACGTCAGGACTCTGTGGGACTCTTACTGTGAGATGGATCAGTGGTGCTCCACTGAAAAATGTCGATGTCATTTGACCAAGAAGGACCCTCGTTGAACACTGTACTCATTTCATTCTGTTATGGCTGCTGGACCGAATTCGGTGCGAGTGCTCGCAACTCTTTCCATGCCTGACTTTCGCGAGTTCTCCCTAATCGTTCATAGAACTCGCTCATTTGTTCTACGCTGTCCGGATCATTCGGTTTGACGAGTGCCAGGCGAAGCGGTTTATGAACATCGGGTTCCATCAGTAGCTCGGTCTCTTTCGATTGTTGACGTCGTTTTGCGGCCTCGTCTGTTGCACCCAATCGCATCAAGACATTGCTCAGGCGATGACAGGTTTGCCAGTCACAACGACCTGCGGGAAACTCGATGGCTCGTTCATAGGATTCACGCGCTGCCTGATCCAGATGCAAGATCTGATCCTCGATGATGCCGCGGTACTTGTAGTATTCGTATCCATGATCGGAATCGGGCCAGTGACGAAAGGTGTTTTCTGCGTCAACAAGATCTCCCGATTCGAGGCTGATACCGACGTGAGTGGCGATCAAGAAAGGATCCGTTGGCCCTGCGGGAAGTGATTCTCCCATGTTCAGGTATTCGCTGATTCTCGCGGTGATTTTATGCGTCTGATACCACCGAACCAAACACGCATAATTGACGGCGCGATCGGGTTCATTCGTGAGAAAGGCCTCATAGCGATGAAATTCCGTTTGAGCGTCAGGCAACTGATCGGGCTGCAGGAGTCCCAATTGGCGCTCTAAATCCGCGACAGCCGAAGCAGGAGCAAATTCCGACATGTACCAATCGCGCAGAATGTAGGCGCGACGAGAAGGTTCTGTGTGCTGGTAGACTGACCAGAAGTGTGGATCGATCAAGAACCAGCGGTTCGTGAGTTCGTACAGCTTCCACAAGAGAGCGTGTGCTTCCGTGCGATCGGGATCGAGGCGTAAGGCCTCTATAAAGTATTCTTCTGCCCGGCCGGGTTTCAACAACAGAAGTAACGAGACCCGGCCCTCGGTCACTCGCGCAGACACCGCTTCAGACGACTTATTGTCGATCTTCGCAAGGGTGGACAACGTTTCTTGAGCGACATCGACGATCGGTCTGGAATTGTCGTTGATCAGCGATTTTGCCAGCATCATCCGCGCCACGTCGTCATGCGGCTTCAGTGACAAGTAAGTTCGTAATGCATCACGAGCGTTAAGCCAGTCCCGGTCGTCCACCATTCGTTGGGCATATTCCAACGTGCGGACGGCCCAGATTTCCACTGCGATAAATGCGATACCGATACAGGCAATCAACCCGATAACGATGCGCCAATACCAGGACAACTTCTTCAACGACATCGCTCAGTGTCAGAATGGGCTAATTTGGTTTGGTGTCTGCGACAGGAACATGGCTAAAGTCGTCAGCGCGATCAAGCGGTTGAGTTGATTGCAGAATTGGAACAGCTTGCCCCTCCTGCAGGCGCCAATAGGCATTAGGGGTCATGTCTTCGTATCGGTCGACTCGTCCCGCAGGCCAGTGGACTTCGACCTCAGGACGCCCGTCTTCGTCGCCCCATCCACAGAACAACAATCGCTGGTCGGAGGCGGCAAGGTAACTGCCTCCCGCTGTGATGGGCAAAACGAACTCGCGCTCGCCAACCTTGACGACCACCCTGCCACCCACAGCCGGAATTCGATTCGAACGGCACAGAGTCAGTCCCAGATAGGGGCGATCGGGGACATCGGTTTCATTGAGCAGCAATGAGAATGGAGTCCCGATCTGCGAGATCGCGACGTCCACGTCTCCATCGTTATCCAGATCGGCGCTGGCGGCGCTGCGACCAATCAGGTCTTGGTGGAAATACTCGCCAGCCCACATATTCTCTTGAAACACTCCCCCGCGATTTTCGATCAACTGTGGATTCATCTTTTGAGGCTGCTGTTCGGGTCCTAGGACATGCCCGTTGGCGACGATCAGATCGGGGTCTCCATCGCGGTCATAGTCCAGTGTCACAACCCCAAATCCCAAGTACCCACTGCTAATGGCGGCCGTCCTAGACGAATAGCTTGCGTCTTCGAACAGCAGTCGACCCAGATTTCGATACAACGTGTTCTTGTGGTGATAGAAATGGGTCAAAAAGATGTCGGGTCGGGTGTCGCCATCAAAATCGGCGATGGCGACACCCATGCTCGCTTCGTTCATACCCGTTCCGCTGAGAGCACAACCCGATTCACCGGCGCGTTCTTGGTACAGCGATCCAGAGTCGGACTGGTGACTACGCCTGACAAACAGAAAATTGGCTGTCATATCGTTGGCGACGTAGATTTCGGGAACGAGATCCTGATTGAAGTCGATGGCGGCGACCGCAAGTCCCTTGCCATTTTCTCCATGCAGGCCCCACGGTTTTGAAACCTCTTCGAATGTTCCGTCACCGAGGTTGCGGTAGACGCTGTCATCCACCGCGTTGAAGCTGCCGGGGCCGCAGTATCCTTTCGCAGTCCCGTACTGACACGGTTTACAGTTGTTCCATGTCACGTCCACATAGTTGACAACGAACAGATCGAGGAGGGAATCGCCATCCAGGTCCATCCAGAGCGAACTCGTCGACCACAATGGATCGCTCACCATCGCTATCGGGGTCACATCTTCAAACGTTCCGTCCCCATGATTTTTCAGCAGGATGTCTTTTCCATACCCGCCGATAAACAAGTCGGGAAAACCATCTGCGTCGTAGTCGCCGACGGAACACCCCTGACCGAAAAGCTGGATCCCAGTCACGCTGGATTCGGTCACGAGCTCGAAGTGATTTCCATCTCGATTGCGATACATCTGACAGTGATGTTCTGTATCTGCGCCGCTGCCAGGATCGAGCCGTTGACCATTGGCCAGAAACAGATCCAGCCAACCGTCCCCATCGAAATCGATCCATGCGATGCCGGTACCCATCACTTCGGGTAAAAAGTACCGATTCGGAACTTCGTCATTGAAGGTCTGAAAGCTGACACCGAGGGATTCGGCAGCATTTTGAAAGCGCGGGACGATGGACGAACTCGGTTGAATGTCTTTGGTTGTCGATGCGACTGCCAAAGGCTGAGTGGTCTCCGTTGGAATTTTCGGAGATGGCAAAGCGGGTGGCGTCGTTCTGCTTGCGGAACCTGTACTGGGGCCGAAGCAACCGACGATTGAAGGCACCAATAAGAAAAGAGACGCGACACACATGCGTGCGTGTCGCGTACTCATCGGTTTCGCAGCAGTCATTTCAACGTCATGCCAGCGATCAGTTGATTAGTAATCGTTAGCGATTTCGCCACCGTTTCGCGTTCCGACCGCCACCCAAGTCATATGATTGACGTTTTCCGAAACAAACTTCACCGCACCATCGCACATCAAGACGTGAACACCACCAGTGTGGTAGCTGTTTGCTGAATGGGCAGAAGCACCAACCCAGTCTGAACCACCAAATTGATGGCAAGGCTGATCATTTGGTGCCATCGTGTGAGTGTAAAACGCTCCGACGCCCTGGAAGGCCCAAGCCCACGATGAACCGCGCGAGACGTTGCCGTTGCCATTTCGACCAGACAGAGCAGCAACTGCGCGACAATTTGCTCGTGCGGTGATGTCGTCGTTGGCAGGGGGTGCCCAAGTGTGTTCTTGATAACGGTTCGGGGTTCCTCCGCCGTCGATCACGAACTCAGAATAGGCGGCCGTGTTACTGGTTCCATCAACAATACTGGCTATCGAGACCGATGGATCGTAACCGCGATTTGGTGATGATCCACCAAAACTGTCGTCACCCAGCGTGCAGGCTACTCCATTGTGCGCTCCGTTATATTTTCCGTTGATCTGTTCACCCACATTAATGGCGTAGGTGAAGTTGGCGGCTCCGCCGTTCACTTCCCATGGCTGTGATGGGCAGTTGAAGACGGGTAAGCGTTTGCTTTGCGAAACGATGTTCGCATTGCCGTACCATCCCGACGAATCCCAAGGATAGTTGTTGAAGTCAGTCTGGTTGTACTCAGGGGCACGATCTAAGTATGGCAGCAAGAATACCTTGTCCGAGAACGTACCTTGGTGATCGCGTCCCGTCCCTGCGGGAGCCCAGCAAATCGAAATCGGAAACATATTGTATGAGTCATGATAGTTGTGCATCGCCAACCCGATTTGCTTTAAGTTGTTTTTGCACTGCGTTCGACGGGCTGCCTCGCGCGCTTGCTGGACTGCGGGCAACAGTAACGCGATCAAGACGGCGATGATGGCAATCACCACCAGCAACTCGATCAGCGTGAACGCCGTCCGTTCCGCCTGTTTTCGGTGCCTTAACATTAATCCCTCCTTCCGAAATGAAAAAGAAAACTGAAATGTGATTTCGCAGGATACAGACGGGGAAAAATTGAACAGCCCCCTGCAAGGCATCGGGCATCTTGCCAAGTTTGTAAATAAAATGTCAACAAGACATTAATTTTTATCGGAATTCTTGCTTTCGGAATCTTCAGTTTGTGATTTTGAATCAGATTCGGTCCCTGACTGGATTTCTTTCGTATCATCTTCCGTCTTGAGCAAATCAGGTGCCTCAACGACAAGCTCCATCGTGTTCAACTGGTGTCGTTTGACGCGAAGCGTAAACGGAGTCGTCTTCGCATCGGTGTAACTCAACGGAATCAACGACTTTGGCGGAAACGTGTTGGTCATGTAACTGACGACCACTTTGTGTTCGCCGCAATACACACCGGGATCTCCATTCGTGAGCAACCGGAATGTCCCGTCTTTTTCGATTGGTGCCAGTCCACCCATCATGCCGGGGGAAGGATTCGACAGATAGGTTTGCACAATTCCCGTTGTCATCGGCTGTCCGTTCAAGATAACGGTCCCTCGGACTTCGGCTCGTTCTGGAAACAGATAGTCGATCCAGGTATCCAACCGTCCCGCGTACCAAAATCCCATCAAGATCGCGATTGAGATCAACACGAAGATCCCCAAATACCGGGGGGCGCGCGACGGTTTGAACAGGTCTTCCGGCGGATTCAGTGCGTCAGATGACGATGTCATTGAGGATGTTCCTGTGGATGAAAACTTACATTAAAAACGGGATGATTCTGACGTCAAATCATGAATACCAAAAGAATTGAGGGGATCGCCAGAATGACGAAAGGCAATCTCAGGCTACACCATTAATCATCAGCATCGCCACTGAACATCCGGATGACCATAGGTGGTTGGTCAGGACGCAATGGTTCAATGACGATCAGTCGGCTGCCTTGCTGAAGTTCGTTCATCGTCGATTCTGTTCCCGAAGGCCAGCGAATCGTCATCGTCGCCCGCGCGGACGATTCAGTCGTCACGACGACTCGTTGATCGTGGGCGGAGAGGTAGCTTCCACCGCCGCGAACCTGATCGTAGGTACTTTTCCCTGCCGCTTCGGTCCGAACCAGAGTCCCAATTGCATCTCGACAACAGTTCCGTCCAACCAAACGCAAAACAATGGATTTTTTTTGTGCGGCCGGTTCAATTCTCGAATCGTTTTGCAACAGAGCGGGTGCCAAGTCTTGATGCCCAACTACGACATCAGGATCGTTGTCATTGTCGAGATCAACGACGCACAGTCCTCGCCCAGGGTAGCGACCCATAAAGTAATCACCGGCATGTTCGACAAGTGAAAACCGCTTGCCTTGGTTTCTCCAAATCAAGGGGGGTTGATGGAATTGCGAGTCGCGCCCCATCTCGGACATGTTTTCGTCAGTATGTCCGTTCGTCACGATGACGTCTTTCATGCCATCGGAATCGAGATCAACCAACGCGGTCCCCCAGCCGACCCACGGCCGACTGGCCGCAGCCAGTCCATTGATTTCGCTGACGTCCTGGAAAGTTTCATTGCCCAGGTTCAAATAGCAGGTGTTGTACTCTTGTTCGAAATTGGTGACGAACAAATCGGGCAAACCGTCGCCATTCAGATCTGCGAGATCGACGCCCATCCCCGCATGCGCGACACCCATTTTGTCATAGGCGGCACCAGACTCTTCGCTGACGTTCTGAAACTGCCCGCCTCCAATATTCTTGAACAGGAAGTTCGGTTGCAGGTCGTTGCCAACGAACAGGTCGATCCGACCATCAAGATTGAAGTCGCCCGCCACCACGCCCTGCCCTCGTCCGCGGCCACTGTCAATGCCCGCCATGTGTGACGCGTCGCTAAACGTTCCGTCACCTTCATTGTGAAACAGGATGTGCGCGTCAGCTTGAACCGAATTCGGGTTACAAAAAATGCGAGTCTGCGTTTCTCGATTGCCGCAATAGGGATTCGTTTCAGGTGTCCAAACGGCATAGTTGCAAACGTACAAGTCCAGGCTCCCGTCCCCGTCGTAATCGAGAAACGCGGCGCTTGTTCCCCAACGACGGTCATCGACCTTTGCGATTTCACCGACTTCGCGAAAAGTCCCATCACCACAGTTGTGGTAAAGCGCGTTGGGGCCGTAGCAAGTCACATAGAGATCAGGAAAGCCGTCTCCATCAAAATCTCCGATGGCGATTCCGGCTCCATACCCCGAATGTGCGACTCGAGTCTGGTCAGACACATTCTGGAATTTCCACCCGCCTCGATTCCGGTAAAGCTGATTGCCCTTACCATTGGGATCTGGCTGATCGAGCGGAAAGGTGCGGCCCGTAACGAAGTACAGGTCGTACTTCCCATCAAGATCGTAATCGAGCGCCCCAATCCCGCTTCCGTTCGCTGCAGGAAAGGGTCGATCGGGCGAATTCCCTGTGCGATGCACAAAGTCGATTCCACAACCAGTGACCCGAGTGAAGTGAATCGGGCCGTCCACCGCACCAGTTGAGTTTGCCGTGCTGCCCGATCCAATGGTCGAAGGACTTCCAGTAACTGGTGACGGAATGCGCGAGCCATCGCAGCCCATGCTTGCCAGGATGGTCGTAACCACAGCGATCGTGATCGATTCAGTTCTCATTGCGAGGAATCGGGTATTGTACGTCAACGGAAATGGTGAATGGGGATCAGATCCAGTGATGGTAATGAACCGTGACGTCGGATCGCTATCGCAAGTTGGTTGATAAATGGTTCGTTCGAGGGCTCTGTTCCAAGCGTCAGCATCATCGATTCGGCTTCGTGCCAGTTCTTCTGTTCGGCGAAGCGGTAGGCTCGAACGACGCGAGACCAATATGAATCAGGTGATTCCGCCACAACATGATTGACGACCGACAGGATATGTTCCTGCTGATGCAATTCTGCCGTACGAAGTCGCCATTGCTCGCCGGCCTCTCGGTCGACACTGGCCAGGCAGATTCGTTGCATCAAATAGGCGGTGCTGCTGGCCAGTTTTGGCTTCGCCAGTAGCGGGGCGAGCCACTCACGCGCTTCGTCCAGATTGCGATGGCTGTAGGCAACCTCTGCCAATGCTTCGCGGGACTCGCGTGATTCGGGAGCCAATTCCAATGCACGCTTCCATTCGCTGATCGCCTGGTCAAGTTCATCCGATTGTTGCAATGCCTGACCAAGCCGCAGGTGGGCTTCAGCCGATTCATGTTGCTGCACGGCCGATTTGAGTGTCTTGACTGCTTCTGGCACGTGGCCTTCGTCGAGCAATACAGTTCCGTACGCCGTCAGAAACTCGGCGGCAGGAACCTGTAAGCCCTCAGCAGTTGGCGCGTACTCCAGCAACTTGCCCCACGCCTCGACGGCAGATTTCTTGTTCCCCAAGTTCTCGTGCAAAGTTCCCAGTTGCAACAACGCCCGTGCTTCCTGTCCCTTGATTTTGGCCATTCGATGGGCCATTTCGATCGCTTGCGTAGGCCGACCCAGATACGAAAGGCATGCTGTCAGTTCGTGTAGAGCATCCGCATCGTTGGAATTAAGATCGAGTATCCGTTGGAGGATCGGTTGAGCATCCGACCATTCCTGTCGCATGAGGTGTGCCTTCGCCCAAGCATGCAGATCGGAAGCATCTGCCGCGCCGACACGCCGGAATAGCCGAATCGCTTCGGTATTCTGTCCGATCTCGACCAGGACTCGAGCCTTGAGGCTGAGTCCGCGCGCGTCCTGTGGTTTGTCCTGCAAATATTTCGAGATCAGTTTCAGTGCGTCTGAGTTCTGTCCCCGTTTCAGTGCTGTTTCGACTTCACGCAGCGGCCGATCTTGCTCGTACCAGGTGACCATCAGCACGACCGCGAGTGCCAGGCACACTGCTCCCGCAAACGCCACGACGAAGCGATAGCGAAAGAACCACGAAGATCGGTTTGGTTTAGAGAACAGATTCATTTCACGGTTGAATATTTGAGGTGCTTTTCAGTCGTTCTGCCAGACTTCGATAAAGCTCGGCCTCCGCTGGCCGTCCCGCACGCCCCAGGTTTTCGCTCAGCCAAATCTGCGCCGGAAGATAGCCTGGGTTACGTTCCAATGCCGTCTTGGCGGCATCAATCGCTTGTTCGATCTTGCCTGCTTTGACCAATGTTTGGCCGTATTGGACCTGGTTCAAAGCCAACCAAGGATTTCGCTCGAGTGCCCGTTTCCAGAAATCGAGCGCTCGCGGCCATTCCTGTCGCTGATGAGCGAGCAATGCCAATTGACCGAGAGCAAATTCGTTGTCGGACGATCGTTCGATGATCTTTTCCAGAATGGGCTCGGCCTCTTGTGGTCGTTTCAGTATCAGCAGGACCGACGCCAGCGATCCCATCGATTCCAAATCATCTGGGTGCGATGCCAGCGTCTGCTGTAGGCGGATTTCGGCACTCAGGGCACTCTGCTGGCTGGAGGACGAGCGTTTTTCCGCCTCGGCGGCGAACATCAAGCCCCAGGCTCGAACGACATCCGCTTTCGGAATCCGTTCGTCCCAGTGGTCAAATGGTTTTAATGGGTCAGCGGCAATGTGCAGAGAGTCTGATTCTCGTGATGGCTCATGGCGACGGCGAATCCGATGGTCAGTGTGGCTGGCATGCGGGACGTCGGCCGAGGGTAGTGTGGGCATGTGACACGTGATACACGAATCTTTCGACTCGGTGCGCGTCGACGGCGATTCAGAGCAACCCCGTTCTTGATGACAATTCAGGCATCGTGATCGATAGAAGTCGATCTTTTCTTCTGTCGAGGGAGCCCCGTGCGGATCATGACAGGACGTGCATCCCAGCTTTCCTCGGCTACTCGTATGGCAGCGACTTTCGCGGACTTGCAGAACTTGGCCCACAAAACGCGACGACTCTCGCGTCGAACGGTCATGTTCGGAAATGAATGGCGTAACGATCTCTTCCAATTCCATGCCCGGCCGGAAGTCGTCAAACGTACGTCCCGATCGCAACATCGAATAGTCAGCCTGCAGATGGCATTGGTAGCAGACGGCTTCGCGTCGACGCGCATCCAGTTTCGCCGGGTTCACGATCGAGTCATGAATTGTCTGTGAGTTTACATTCTGCCGTGCCGCGACGTGCTGTTCACCTGGCCCGTGGCACCGTTCGCAACCAATCGAAAGTTCGAGGAACTTCGGTTCCGGAAAACGATTGGGATCGTTCGCATCATGCGTGACGCGACCGGCATGACACGCCACGCATCCATCGGTCACTCGACGGTCGAAACGCGGGTGGCGTTCACCAGTGTATCCGGGCGAAAGGTCCCAGCGATTGCGAGTGGCATACCATGAGATGGGCGACATGAACAGGAGATCGTCCCGTTCGATCAGATAGCCCTTACCATGAGTTCCAGAACCAACCACATACGCCACTTCGACTCCCTGGTCATAGATGACCTCGCCGGTCGAATCGCGGCGTAACTCATGATGCCAGACCTTGTCACCGGACCGTTCGACGCGATACTCCAACGCGGATCCCACGGTGAACGCCGCCGCTGAGGATTCTTCGAACCCGGCCACCTCGAGAGTACTCATCGAGTGCGACATAGGATGTGACTGGTAACGTGCCGCGATCGCCGCATGGCATTCGGCGCAGACCGAACTACCGACAAATCCGTGACTCACAGGTTGAGAGTCACTGACTGTCGTTTCCACCTCCCTTGGTCTCGATTCTGGCTGACGATAGACCTGCCACGTGACAACGACGGCGCACGCGATCAGGCCGCCTGCGACGATCGATCCTCGTTGGCCCAACCAATTCATCCGCCGACCGTTCCGTTGCTGAAGTTAGGAATGCGAGTCGTTGTCCAGTGCGACTCGGTTTCCCGTATCTTAATAGCAACCGCCCTCATTGGTCGTCGAGACCATTTGTTCGAGAGCTGTTTTCCGGGAAGATCTCGTTCCAGTCGTCGTCGCGCCACTTGAAAAATCGAAACGGCTTTCCCTGCCTGACGATCTCCATCCAGTGCGAACGAAACTCCAGCGGAACCGCTTTTAATCGACCGATCGGCATCTCGCCGGACTGGTAATCAAGTGACACACGCATCGGGGCGATTTGTCCCGGTCCATCGTCGTTGCAAATCACCCATCCGACAGTTGACTGAGTGTTAACGAACAGGACATCAGCAACTGGCATCTCGACGGCCGAGTGATATTTCATGATCGGGTCGGGCATCAGGTCCAGATTTCCATTTAGCAGCATCACGCGGTCGCCCGGTTGTAACTCGCGACCAGCGCCAAAGGTCAGGTTGAGTTTTGATTCCTGGTGTCGCAGGTCCTGTACGATCTGACCCCGTTCTCGGTAGTAGCCAAAGCCCCAGAATGCAAAGTAGGCGACGAACACAGGGCCGATCAATGCTGACCGCACGGACTGAGTGAAGATTGTCGACAACAGCAGTGTCGTGGCCACCATCGGCGTATAGAACGAGACAGGAGCAAATGTCGTCATCACCAGACTGGGACTCCATGTCATCAGTACCCAGGTCCACACCCACCAGATTCTGGGACGGATGTTCCATCGCCACACCCAGACTGACAGGGCGAGACAAACCACCGCGCTGGCGAGGACAGGCCAAAGATCCTCGCGATTCCAGCGAGCCAGATGGGGCGAGATCGACCAACCGGAAAGACTGATCAATGTGACCAATCGATCAATAAGATGGTTGGCGATGTTGCTGGCATCATCCGTACGCGCCAGGCCGTAACCTCCGAAGCTACCGATGACAGAATACCGCCAACTCAACGCGCTGATCCACACGAGTGCGTGCATTGTCAGCCAAATTCCGGCGCTCTTCAAACGGTGCCATTCCCAGTCGCGATCCTGATTCAATCCGACCGTCAGAACCAATACCCCCGGAAGCGTGAAGTACGCTTCCTTACAGAAAAAGGCGGCAAGTCCCAACACAAGGGACGCGAGACACGCCCACCGACGACCGTGATCCAGGCCATTCAGCAACAGCAGCACCGAACCAAGGAAGAACAAAAGCCCCAGTGTGTCGAAGATGAAGCAGTAGTAGATCGAGATCCGCGCGACGAACAGCGGATTCATCAGAAAAAAAGGGAACGCTAACAGTTCGGCTGCGGGCGAAACGAGTCGCCGGACCAAACGGCCGACCAGGATCGCGTTGATCAAATGTACCACCAGGAACGCGACCTGGTAGACAACAACATTGTCACCACCCAGCCGATACACCAGCACCCACCAGAGCTGACCGAGTGGCCGGTAGAACTGCCCGCACAGAGAATTGGTCCACAGCACATCCCACGGCGTCGGATGAAACTTGCTGAAGCATAGCCAGATGAAGTCATCCTGAGCGAAGTAAGTGCCCGTGAAGAAATTCGCATAGCACACGGCGATGAGGCCCAACGTCGCGCACCAGCCGACGAAGTGAATCAGAGCGTGAACAGGGCCTGTCGGCTGCGAAATCGTATCTGGTGAAGTCGTCGTCGTCATGAGTTCGTTGTCATTGCAGAGCGTCGTATCGTTCCGTGAAGCCGGTTACGAGTGAGCGCCGGTTGGATCGATCTGGTTGAGCCCTTTGGCTTCGAGAACTTGGTAACAATCAGGTAGGTCAAACTCCTTCAGAACACCAGGGACAAACGACGAGAGCGGCCAGTCGTAGTGATCTGCTTCGGCGATCGATGCGAAAGATGCCGGGGCCTGCTTCAATGTGACTTGATGCACGTCATTGCTCGTCACTGCAGCCAAGATGGCGGGAATCGTTCCCCAGCCAACCGCCACCAGGTGAATCTCGGTCCGCCCTTGCGATTTGATCCACGTGATGACTCGCAACAGATCGAACGCCCTTAAGGCCGGAATCGATTGACCCAGCATGATGGCGTGTGCGGCGTAGAAATAGTCGCTGCCATAGGGAACGAGGAACTGATCCTCGCCACAGGCGTCCGGCCTCGAATCGCCGATACCACGCAGGTCGACCGCCATGAATTCTGATTGAGGCTCGTCGATAATCAATTGCTTGACGAGTGGCTCTATTCGCAATTCCAAGTCGCTGGAATGATGAGCCACGTACAGAATAACGCGACCGGGTCCTTGCCGTGGACGCGAGTAGTGCGGCTTATCGTCGATCCGAGTGACCACCGAGCGAACCAAGGCTTCCGTCTGAATCGCATACCATGTCGCGTGAGGTTTCGCATATCGGCGATTTCCCACCGGCCGCAAAATCTCGTAGTCGGGTGGTGCCTCTGGCAGGGCAGGCAACAGCGAGACGATCTTCTGGCGAAGCTCTACAGCATTTAGCCTGGGGCGAGTTTTCGTAGCCTGTTGCGACAAGGTTTGCGTGAACGATGTCACCGTCTTCGAACCCAATTCTGACACCTGACCAGTCTTCGTGCATTGCAGCGTCTGATCGGTTTCGATTGTCAGTGGCGGTTCCATTCCACCCTGTGCAATACCGGTCTGTTCGTTGAAGAATCCATACATCGCCTCGCGGTTGGGTTGCGTATAGCCATGTTCGTTCGGACCGATGAACAGGCGGATGTTGCTTTCGGCACCCAGCCAGCGATAGATCGGTTGCAGTCGTTCATACGCTTCGATTGCCCCTCGGACATCGAAGTAATCCTTTTCGGCCGCGAGGATGATCACGGGTTTCGGCGCCATCGCTGCCAGAAAGTCGGCGTGATCCAGTCCGTGTCTTAGGACCAGTGGCGGACATTGTTCTGTATCTGTGGGAAGCTCGTTCGAGAAGTTCCGGCGGAACGTGGTGACGGCACAACTGGGGGCTGCCATCGTCCACCGCGGCTCCAGTCCGCAGAGCCACATCGTCATCGTGCCGCCGCCCGAATTGCCCGTGATCCCGACTCGCTGAGGATCGACCTCGGTCCGTGACAAAAGATAATCCAGCGCTCGGATCCCATCCCACGCACGCCAACTGCCGAAGAACTCACCTGCCAGAAACTGCTGGTTTCCCGCCAGTAAGTGTTCGTGAACGCCCGCACCGACCCGCGACTTCAATGACGCATCGGCAAATTGCAGTCGTTCGCCCTGGCCGATCGGGTCGAAGATCAACACGACATAACCCTGGCGCGCCAATCCTTGAGCAAACGACTGGTACGCTTCGGCGGCCTTGCCGTTCACAGAATGTCCGCACGAGCCGACGACACTCGGCAACGGGAAAGTGCGTCCCTTCGGAACATACAGATTGGCCGTCACCAGAAAATCAGGACGACTCTCGAAGATGATTTTCTCAATGCGATAGGCCTCTCGCTCGACCACTCCGGTCACACGTGGCTTGAGTGGCGTGCGTTCAGGAAAGGGACCAAAGCATTCGCGGATTAAACTCCGCACGGTCGCAACGTACTTCTGGGCGTCGGCCTTCGAATGGACGGCCGTGCGGCGGTTGGTCCCGATTGTTTCCGCCTCGGCCAATCGGGCCGCGAAGGCGTCTTGCATCATCCGAGGGAATCGATTCAGAGCCGTCTTTAAGTCGGCATCTGCATTTAATTGTCCCGCCGGAACTTGCTGGGCAGACAGGTGGCGAATTCCACCCAGCGCCAACAGCGACGTGGCACCGAACTGGAACGCGTCGCGCCGCGAGATCGGCCGTTCAAAGGATAAGCGGTGTGACACGAATGAAGCCCCGTAGAAGGAGTTGCTCTTCAGTCGTGTCATACCGCGCATGGTTCGCGTAAGCGAGCCAGAAGTTATCGTGCGTCGACCGGACTCTGGCCACAATCTTAGGACTGATTTACCGCCATTTGTTCCGCAGCCAGCTTGGGTAGCAACTGCTGGACGAATGCGATCGCTTCTTCGACCTGGTCGGCCTGAATCAGGACCAGATCACCGGGCTGCATGCGTCGCAACGTCATCTCGATCGCTTTCATTTCGCCGCGCGTTTCGATGATGTTGTCGGCCAGCAATCGTTTGCCGAGCGCGAAGCCTTCGCGCATCAGTCGGCACACTTCGCCATCCTGACGGCCGCGAGTACATCCATCTTCGTACAGAATCATCACGTCGAACGCATTCGCGATCAGTTCGGCTTGACGAACAATATCTTCGTCGCGTCGATCGCCCGCTGCCGTATACACGACCAGTCGTCGTTCGTGCGGCATCTTGTCAAACGCTTCGCACAGGGCCGAAATCGCTGCGGCATTGTGACCGTAATCGATCACGATCGTCGCGCCCTGGAACTGCATCACGTTAAATCGAGCCGGCACCTTTTGAGTGTCGTTGATAAACGTTTCCAACGCGTGGCGGATCATTTCGAATGCGACGCCCAGGGTCCACGCCGCCGAAGCGGCGGCCATGGCATTTTCAACTTGGAAGCCGATCAGTCCGCCAAAGGTCAGCGGGACCGAATCCAACAATGCGATCCGAGCTTCCCATGATCCCTCGGCAGCCATGATGCAGTTGTTCCGCACATAGACCACCTTGCCGCCCTTCGCACGATGCGAAACGATCAATGGATTGTCAGGCGATTGCGCGAAGAACAACACCTTGCCGGGGCAGTATTCGGCCATCGCAGCCGTCAACGGATCGTCAGCATTCAGGACCGCATACCCACCTGGAGCGACGGCTTCGACGATGACTCGCTTGACTCGAGCCAGTTGCTCGGTCGTATCAATCCCATTGATACCCAGATGGTCGCCATCTGCGATGTTGGTGACGACAGCCGTATCACACAGATCGAAGCCAAGGCCTTCTCGCAGAATTCCGCCACGAGCTGTTTCCAGTACAGCGGCTTCGACTGCAGGATTGGCGAGGATCGTACGAGCACTCTTCGGCCCGCTGCAATCACCCGTATCCAGACGTCGATCGTTCAGATAGACGCCGTCGGTACAGGTCATGCCAACTCGTTTGCCCGTACAACGCAGGATGTGAGAAATCAGCCGGGTGGTCGTTGTTTTACCATTCGTTCCCGACAGGGCGACGATTGGAATACGCCCATTGTCGCTGGGGTCAAACATCGTACCGACGATCGCTTCGCCGACGGGACGACCGCGTCCGACCGACGGTTCCAGATGCATGCGCAGACCAGGAGCCGCGTTGATTTCAACGATGATGCCGCCCTGCTGCTCCAGCGGCCGACTGATGTCCTGGCAGACAACGTCGACACCGGCGATGTCGAGGCCCACCATGCGGACACCGTCGATGACTCGAGCGGCCACTTCCGGATGGACCAGGTCGGTGACGTCGGCAGCCGATCCACCGGTACTCAGGTTGGCATTGCGACGGATCAGGACGATCTGGCCTGCGGCGGGGATTGAATCGATCGTCAAACCTTGTTCTGCCAACACACCCTTGGCGATCTCATCCAGCCGGAACTTGCTGAGCGATGTTGCATGATCTTCGCCACGGCGAGGATCCTTGTTGGCTTCTTCAACTAGTTGCGTGATCGTGTGACGTCCATCGCCGGTGACTTGTGGTGGATCGCGGCGAGCGGCAGCGACCAGTTTGTAACCGATGATCAACAGGCGATAGTCTGCCCCATGAGCAAACTTTTCGCAGATGATCTCATCGCCTTCTTCCACCGCGGCGGCATAGGCCGCCAGAACTTGCTCACGCGTATTCAGGTTGCAGGCGACGCCGCGACCCTGGTTGCCGTCTTGCGGCTTGATCACGACCGGGACACCGATTTCCTGGGCAGCTTCCCACGCATCATCGGGGCTGGTGACGGGTCGACCCTTAGGAACCGGAACGCCGACCGCGTCGAGCAACTGTTTTGTTAATTCTTTATCCTGGACAATCGATTCTGCCACGGCGGAAGTTCGGTCGGTTTCTGCCGCGAGGATGCGATGCTGTTTGCAACCGTATCCAAGTTGAACCAAACTGCGATCATTTAGACGGCGCGCTGGGATTCCGCGAGCGACCGCGGCTCGGACGATTGAACCGGTGCTGGGGCCCAAACGGATCTGTTGGTCGAGGCTGCGGATCTCGGCAAGTCGAGCGGCCGTTTCGTGGTTTTGACCTTCGATCGAGGCTCGAACCAGTTCCAAAGCGACGGCCAGTGCCATTCGCCCCACGGGTTCTTCATTGTATTGAACGGCGACTTTGCAGATGCCGGGTGTCTTCGTTTCGGCAACGCGAGCGAACTTGGCCGAGCATCCGGCCTGTCGTTGCAGTTCGATCATCGTGCGCGCCAACAGGTTGGCCAAACGCAGTGCCGGTGAATGACCATCGCTGTCACAGGAATCGGAATCAGCCGTCGCCGGCAGCAGCGTTTCTGCTCTAAGGCGAATTGCAGTAATTTCTTGTGTAGAACGGTGCATGTGTAACGAAAGGTCGACTTCAACTTCCAAAACGGTAAGTTGCGACCAGATATTCGGACCTCGCAAAGCTCGCGTTGTCCCGAGATTCATGATTCGTACGTCCTTCAGCGCCTGTTCAATATTCCAGGTTTTCCTGATTGCAGTAAGCCGCATGGCTACTGTTGCTCAGAGGTGACTTTTCCATTCACCTCATTGCTCCTGCGAGCACCCTGACCAAGGGGAATCTTTCAACCTGAATTTCATCATGCCTCCGTTGATCGAGTCATCAATCCGTCGAGGCGTCCTTTGTCCCCGCGTTCAACGCGGTTCACCGGCACCAATCCTTGCAATCGTCATACCGCTCACAATAAGTCACCGCTTTAGCACGCCTGTTCACCACATTCCCATTCACATTGGGCAAGGTTTGCGGGTGCTTTTTGTTCGTTACGCAGCTGCCTCCGCCGGTTCTAAACCCAACAGAGATTGCAACTTCTTCACCGTCTTTGGAACTGTCGTGGATTGAATCAGCAGTAATTCGCCCGGCTGCAGTTCTCGCCAGGCAGCGTCTACAGCTTGATTCCAGTCCAGTATCTCAGTGATGGCGCGAGTGCGTGAACCACGCTCCACACCCGATCTCAGCAATTTCGTCACCTGACCCGTGGGGCGGTCACGGCCCGATTCGATTTCGCACAACAGCACGCGATCGAAGGCTTGCCCCAACTGCTGGCCCTGTTCGATGATATCCAGATCGCGACGATCCTCTTCCGCCGAATAGATCGCCGTTCGTTTCGTATGTGGGAAATGATCAATCGCCGCAATCACCGCCGCCAACGCTGATCGGTTCCGGCCATCCATCACGACAATGGTCTTTTCTGCCGATTCCAGCACGTTGAAACGAGCGGGGTCGTCTTGCAGGTTCCCTTGAAAGGATTGCAAGCCGTTTCGCAGATCGGCCAGCGAGATTCCCAAAGCCCAACCTGCCGCGGTCGCCGCCAGCACGTTTTCCACCTGGAAGTCGACTCGACCACCGTGTGTGCACGGCAGGTCCTCAAGCGCGACCAGCGGCGTTTCCTGATCACCTTCACACAGTGTGACGTGCCGATTGATAACCACGACGACCCGCTTGCCGTTCCCGCGATGTTCACGAATCACCGGATGATTCGGATCGATGGCGAAGAAGGTCACGCTGCCGGCGGACAGTTCTTTCATCTCAACCACCAGCGGATCCGTCGCATTCAAGACCGCGGTGCCGGTCGGCAGTACCACATCCACTGGCGTCCGTTTGACTTTAAACATCTCTTTGGGCGAATCGATGTATTGCTGACCCAGGTGGTCGGCTTCGCCAATGTTGGTCACGATGGCGACGTCACACTTATCGAAGCCCAGTCCTTCCCGCAGAATTCCGCCGCGGGCCGCCTCGAAGACCGCTGCATCCAGCACAGGATTCAGCAGCACATTGCGAGCACTCCGCGGTCCGGCACAGTCACCCAATTCGATCGTGCGACCATCAATGATGATGCCATCGGTACAGGTCAGTCCGACGATGTGTCCTGCCGACTTCAGCAAGGTCGTGACCAACCGGGCGACCGTCGTCTTGCCATTCGTACCGGTGACCGATACGACGGGGATGCGACCGTTTTCGGCAGGATCGGGAAACAGATGGTTAATGATCGCTTCACCCACCGGACGAGGATGTCCAATTTCAGGCTTCAGATGCATTAACAACCCAGGCCCGGCGTTCACTTCGACGATGACGCCACCCTGTGATTCAAGCGGTTGTGAAATGTCCTGCGTCACCATGTCGATGCCGGCGATATCCAGGCCGACAACTTGAGCCGCCAGAATCGCATGTTCGGCAATCGACGGATGGACGACGTCGGTCACGTCGCGCGTCAGGTTATCGATCCGCCGCACGATGACTTTGACGCCGGCGTCTGGAATCGATTCGGGTTTCAACCCCTGGTGTTCCAGCTCGATGATGATCTGAGCGGTGATGCGCAGGGTGTCGAGCGGTTTGGTTTCGTCGTCACCACGACGCGGGTCGGAATTCACCTGCAATTCGATCAAATCACGGATCGAGTGTTTGCCGTCGCCAATCACCGAGATCGCGTCGCCCGCGGCGGCAGCAATCAGTTTGTTGCCGACAACCAACAAGCGATGCTCAGACCCGCTGGCGAATCGCTCGACGATCACGCCAGATCCCTCTTTGAGTGCTTCGTCGTAGGCACTCTTGACCTGGTTCTCTTCCGTAAGATTCATGCAGACACCCCGTCCGTGGTTGCCATCCACTGGCTTCACGACGACCGGTGCCTCAATGCCCTGCGCGGCGCTCCACGCATCGTCAGCGCTCTCGACTTCCCGGCCCTCCGGAACGGGAATGCCCGCTGCGGCCAGCATCATTTTCGTCAGTTGCTTGTCCTGAGCGATCGATTCGGCAATGGCGCTGGTAAAGTCGGTCTCTGCGGTCCAGATTCGCCGCTGCTTCTTCCCATGTCCGAACTGCACCAGACTGCCGGCGTTCAAACGACGCACCGGAATGTTTCGCAAACGAGCGGCATCGACGATCGCATTGGTGCTCGGGCCTAAACACACTTTGTCAGCCAGCTCACGCAACCGTTTCAGGTTTCCATCCATATCGAACGGAAGGTCAAACACAGCCGCCATTAACAGCTCGTGAGCCGTCTCGAGACAGGCCCGGCCGAGTGTCTCTTCCTGGTAGCGGATCGCGACCTTGAACAGACCCTCTTCCGACGTCTCCCGCGCCCGTCCATATCCGACTGGCGTACCACAAAGAGTTTGTAGCTCAAGAGTTGTGTGTTCAAGAATGTGGGCCAGGTACGTTCCCCAGCGCATCCGCTGGAAGAACCCGCCCCGCTCGCCGACGCTGCAGCGATGTTCGATCATCGATGGCAGCCACGTCATCAACCGGTCGTTGAAACCGGGGATGTGGGCCGACGATGTATCTTTCAGCACCCCCAAATCGACCCACGCTTCCAGTACCGTATGACGGGACCAGATATTCGGACCGCGAAGTGCAAGAACCTTACGGATCTTCATGAAATCAATACCTGCAACAAGGGAAACTCAGTGACGCATCCTGAACTATTGCTGAGAAACCTAAGTTGCCGGCTGGTAGCCGTTGGAGACGATCAGGCGGGACAATCTTGCCTCGGCAAACATCGTCGAAACATTATCGACAGCGAATGCCGCGGGGTGGAGTTCAACACGAACCAAAACCGCGAGAGGGCTTTGCGACGAGTCAAACAGCCAAAATGGCTTTGCAAAAACGGGGTCTAACCCCCAATTCCTACTTGTCATGAGGCGAGTTTGGCTCATGTACCGAGGGGACTGCCCCCTCGTTTGCCTTGGGCCAAATTGCTTTGGGGTGGGAACTGGTCTTGGCGGGATGGAGTCCTGTGAACGCCACGCCAAAGCGGTGGACATGGTCGGAAATCCATTTTGACCGACCGCGACCATTATGCCAGCACTTCTTCAGTCATTCCATCATGAAACGGCCAACCAAACCTCGTCAAACCAATTTTAACTGCCCAACCGCCACGGACGGTTGATGCGCGTCGCAAGATGGGTTACGCATTCGAGTATCGTCCGCGCGACGGGAATCCAATGTGTGGAGAAACGGAAGCAGGGTGGGACACACCCGTTATCCGGCGCAGTCCCACCATCTTTCCGCTTCAAATCCAACCCAGATCACTTCTTCCAGGGCCCAACCAGCTCGATCAGGTTTCCATCTGGATCACGGTAATTGGCCAGCGCCAAACCTTCCGGGAAACCTTCCGGCAGGGGAACGGGACACTTCGCGATGGGCTTTCCACCCGCCTTGGCGGCATTCTCGACCGCCAGGTTCAGGTTTTTGACCGGAATCGTTAGATAGCGATAACCGTACGACGAGTGAATAAACGAGTTGTCGACCCGCGCCCCCGGTGACGTTTTGAACTGCATCAGCTTCAACTTCGTGGCATTCTCGCCCTGCCCCAGCACCAAGACGTGCACATCCAAATCCAGTTTGTTCGCAAGTCCTGTATCTAAGGCAAATTGGCCTGGAACCTTGAAGCCATTGGTTTCGGTGAAACCGATGACATCCTTGTAGAACTTGACCGATTTGTCGATGTCGCTGACGACCATGCCAAAGTCGATTGTCTGACTGGCAAAATTGGTCTCGTTGTCTGCCTTCTGGTTGGCAAAACCACCCAGAGCAAACGCAGTCACGATCACGCCACTCAAGCAGGCAATCTGAATCCAGTTCCGAAAACGGTTCATTGAAATCCTCTTTCCAAAGAAGCAGCAGGAATCGAAGGTTAGCAGGCCCCCGCTACGTTAATTCTGCGGCGGGAAGCATTCAACCGAACCGTCGGCGAAGAAACTTCTGGCCAGTATTCTTTGTAGGGAGGCGACAAATCCGTCGTCGGGCGCAGTCCCACCATCTTCCAACGATGGTTTGAGCTGCTTTAATTGATGAGCACCTTGAGCGCCTTGTCCTGGCCCAGGGGATCCAAGCGTGGCCGGGGCGCTCCCGTCCTCGGGAAGCCCCCGAATCTTTCCGGAAACACCGATGAACACCTTGAGCACCTTGAGCACCTTGTCGCGCGTGTGTAGTCGTCTTCGGTTGGGTGGCCGACAAGCACAGTCATCGGGACCAGTCCCACCGTCTTCCAACGATCGTTTGAGCCGCTTTGATTGATGAGCACCTTGAACACCATGTCCTGACCCAGGAGATCCAAGCGTGGCCAGGGCGTTCCCGTCCTCGGGAAGCCCCGAATCTTTCCGAAATCACCAATGAACACCTTGAGCTCCATTCCCCTGCCCCGCCTTTGTCCCGGCAGGGACTCACAAATGCCGTCGTGCAGCGCTATCGCAACCGCACAGACAAGAAGGCGCGGTATCGTCCCAAAAATCCAGACATTAAACACCTCGGAGAGCCGACGGTACGCCCCCTCAACGCAGATGAACGCACAAAACTTCGAGATTTCCAATCCAACAATCGTACATACAATCGACATAAAAATGCCTCACAGCGTTGCCGGCAGGGGTTGTACCTCCTTGTGAGAGCTGCCTTGGTTGCTTCTTGAACACCTTGAGCATCTTGAACACCATGTCCCGGCGAGAAGGTCAGACCTCAGTCCAAAGAAAGTAGCAGGCACATTCCATGTGCCGTCCGCCGCTTTGAATTCTCCAACCGACAATGCCCGACTCAGCAAAGAGTTACGACACACGATACATGCGTGCGCGTCACTCAATCCTCCAAGCCCGAAACGGCACCCACAAACAATGAGCACCTTGTCGTGCGAGCGACGTCCTCTTTGGTAGAGCAGCCGACGAGCCCCACCCGAGCGCGGCCCCATCCTCTTCGATCATCGATGTTGCCGCACGCATCAATGAGCATGTTGAGCACCTAGCCTCCTCGGCCTTTGTCCCGGAGGGACAGCAGTGAAATAGCCGGGGGTTTCGCGCGTCGCGATACCCCGGACCCATTCGTCACCAAACGTCTACCCCGGCAGGGGTTGCACCTCCTTAGAGTAAGATCTGTTTTGCTATTTGAGCACCTTGAACATGTTGAGCGCCATGTCCCGGCGGGATGGGGCAGAAGTCGGTTCCAAATAGGGTCGCAGGCACATTCCATGTGCCGTCCGCCGATTTGAATTCTCCAACCGACAACACCCGAATCAGCGGAAGAGTTACGGCACATCGAATGTGCCTACGACTTTGGCGTCCTCTGTTAATTGGCCGGCGCTCCTCGGACGACCAATGAACACCTTGATCAAGTTGTTCCATATGCACCTTCCTCATCCCCGGCGAGTGCGAACGATGTGCGAATAGCCTCATGCGGCCACACGCCGAGTTCAATTTCCTCCAGATTGCCAAAGAACCAGACGTCCTCTGCCGATCGCACTCGGAGCATCTTCCACTGTTTTAGCGACCCGGATGGTTATGCCACCCCCAATCTTCCAAACGTTTGGAACCGTCGCGGGCGATTGACGCAAATCGTACGATCGCAACAGAATCACACACTGTTCGAGTGCCCCATCCGCGAAAACTCAATCCGCATCATCGTGACCATCCATGAGCCGATATTTCCCGAATGCAAAGTGGCTTCTGCCAGGTCTGTTGGGTATGGCAGAAGTGGAATTATCGATGGAGCGAATGATCTGGTTCGACTTGTATCTGGTGATCGGTCTGCTGGTTTCCTGCACATTTCTGATCCTGCATAACCCTGTTCCCGATCAAAACCAGCGATTCGACATCTCCATTTGTGTTCCCATTCTGGCGATCATGTGGCCGGTCATCTTGCTGACTCTGGTGCTCGAAAAGCCCTGGAATTCTGCCAAGTGGAAGAACCGGCTGAACACCAATCCGACCAAGGACCAGATCGATGCCAATCGAGGACCCTGATCGCCGATCCCGCACACGGGCGACCTCAGACAAGGGAGCCCGTGAGGTCCAAGTTTTCGGGTGGCCCAGACGCGGCTTTGTGCGTCTGGGTGACGAAGGAACAAGCGGTTTCCCGAGTTTGCCGCCAATTTGATTTTGCAGTCGAATTGGGCTTCTCATCATGTAGGTCGTTCTTCGCACAACCGCCGCTGAAACGCTTGCCGTGGAGGTGCGTGAGGCAATTCAGTGCCCTGCAACTTGCGACTTGTTGCTGTGCAACCCAGACAGCCAGAGCACTGTCTGGGCGACCCCGATCTTTCGAGTTAATCTTTCCGCACCGATTTCGGTTCCCTTCCCGGAGAATCAAATCGAACGGAGGGTGAAAGCGTGGCAGACGAACAGAAACATGCGTCAGAGCTCGAGGTCTTTTTCGACGGCGGGTGTCCGTTATGTCTGCGGGAAGTCCGTTTCCTGAAGCATCGAGACCGTCAGGAAAAGATCAAATTCACCGACATTGACGCTCCGGAATTCTCGGCAGAAGCGTATGGCAAATCACATCAGGAACTGATGGCCAAGATGCACGGGCGCCTGCCGGACGGAACATGGATCACCGGCGTCGAAGTTTTCCGCCGTCTGTATTCAGCAATCGGATTCGGCCCGTTGGTTCTGCTGACGCGTCTACCCATCATCCGGCAGATCATGGACCTCGGTTATTACGTCTTCGCCAAAAACCGCCTGCGCCTGACGGGCCGATGTTCCGCCGAAAGTTGCCCAGTGAAGTAGTTGCAACTGACGGTCGAGCACGCGAGAAACCAGGAAATCTCGCGTCATATTCTAGAATACTCGTCTTGCAGGTCAGGCCTTACAAGGGAAGTCATCGGGGCCGTACATCTGACGCACTTCGGTCTCACCTTCCCAGCCTGGCCAGAGTCGTCTGTGAAGTTCCATAAACTCGACAGCCGACTGCACCGCGTCTTCCTTCGAGGCAAATTCAAATTGTGCATATCCGCCGACAACCTCTTTGGCCTCGGTGAAAGGCCCGTCAGTCACGACGATTTCCCCGCGTGAAATCCGGACGCTGGCGCCCAGCGCGGTCGGACCCAGCCCCCCACTGCCGACCATTCTGCCCGCTTTGGTTGCTTCCTCGGAAAGCTTGCCAATGGCGTCCATGAGAGGCTTGGGCGGAAACCCCGACGATTCCTTCGATTTGACGATCATCATGAAACGCATTTACGTAACTCCTGATAATGCCTGGTTTTCGACCAGCACCCCTGTCGGCTGGTTCGCTGTAACGAAACTTCGTGATCCCTAGATTGTCGAATGAACGGCCATGAATTCGACAAGGCGCGCGAGTTTTTCTCCGAATCTCTGGGACATCTCTTGAACTCAAGCGTACTTGCATTCGTCCAGAGATCAACAAGGGTTGCGTCAACGCGCCTTCAGGGGCTCGAAAAAGGCGAAGGCCATGAGCGAATTTGGGGACTCGGAATCGCTTTGCCGCCGAGTTTTTCGAACCACTGGGATATCGATTGCTTCAGCAACTCAAAATCCTTGGCTTCGAGTTCGCGTGGGGATGATGTCTGCATCATCGCGAGTGCCGTAATCACTTCGTCGGCCCGACGAGCAATTTCTCGAAGTTTGACGAACTCTTGAAATCCGGGAACGCTCATGGATTTTGAGATCGTCGGCCCCGCAGACGAATCGAGGGTTTCCCAGCGATCGTTCCAGTATTTGACGTAGCCCTGGATTCCTTCTGGGGTCTTGATCCGTGCATCCTCGAGGACGATTGGAAAGAGGCGCTCTGTGAAGCCCAGATTCCGGTGTACCTCACACAATTCGTGCATGCAGAAGGGGGATTGCAGAGACGTGTGGCTGACGACCGCCACAATGCACGACGCTTGGCCCATTTCTCGCATAAATGCGTTCAAGTCGCCTCGGTATCCCACGTCCTGGACGTCACGTCGGACGTCGAACCCCTCCGCTTTCAGCGACTCAAACAATCGATCGACAATCTCTACTTGAAACCCGGGTGTGGTCTCAAAGGCATCGCCCCAGGCATATGAAATGTAGATTGCCGGATTGAGGGGTTCTGATCTGACAGCGAGCTGCGCAGGTGTTTTCAGTGCGTCACGTGCGGTTAGACTCTCCGTCGTCACGTCAACCGGCGTTGCTGTCTTGGCGGATTCCCAATGCTGACCGTCGACGCTGATCGATTCTTCGATTTCGCGTCGCGAATCGCGTCGCTGATCGAATATCTTGCGCAGTTCGTCGAGGAATTGCCGGCTGGAGTCACCCCAGATTCGGATCAGGACTTCGCCGCTTGTGGCGTGTTTCACCTCGTGGTGGCAAGTCACCTCGGCGACGGCTTGCACACGCGATTCGTTCTGATCTCGCCAGCAAACCTGGACGCCGTCTCGCCAATAGATCGCCGTTTCGCCGAATTTCGATCCGATTTGCGCCATGAACCGCTGCATGATCCCTTCATGCAGGAAACGGTGTCTGTAGCGAAAGTGCAGGTACGTCCTTGGATCGAACGACTTTACTCGGGCGTCCAGCAATTCCTGGGTGTTGGGTGGAAGCTGCTCGCGTGCCGTCAACAATTGCGGAGCGAGATAAATTGGTTCATCACCGTCTGTATCGATTCGAAAGCAGATCGCGCACGATTCCATAAAGCTGACAAACAGGCGTTGTTCCTGACGCGAGAACTGTTGGTCATCCCAAGCCAGGTCGGCCAAATCCTGCAGTTGGAAGCGACCGGCACGTTTCCGCAATTGTCGGTAACACTTCTCGCGATCAAAGATGGTGTAAATCGCCTGAATCGCCCAGCGTTGATCCAGGATGATCTGGTCATTGAAGAGTTGGGGTTGGTAGTACACCACACCTGAGTCGTGCAGAAACTTCAACAACAGTTCAGGTGAA
>Ga0105238_10000570_pt1 | contig 38677 bp, 42 predicted proteins | sample KBSC34metaG_FD_81526 | JGI IMG/M metagenome (GOLD analysis project Ga0105238, IMG submission 81526) | Corn rhizosphere microbial communities from Kellogg Biological Station, Michigan, USA - KBS C3-4 metaG | ecosystem: Host-associated > Plants > Roots > Rhizosphere > Soil | place: Michigan, USA...
CCCCAAGGAGATGTTTGCCTGTCCCGTGCGCTGGGCCAAGCCGACCTATAACGTTGTGCAATATAACCGGATGCCGAAGGGCGGACACTTCGCGGCTTTGGAACAACCCGATCTCCTGCTTGAGATATAAGGAAGTTCTTTGCTGAGGTGCTCGCACGCTAGAACGGAGCCCGTGATGGACCACGCCGAGAATGAAGAATCAACGCTGACAAAGGAAGAGCTCGAAGGAAAGATCCCCCAGGCGTCCATGATTCCATCTATGTCTGTGCGTGACGAATGCAATACTTTTGCAATCAACCCAAGCGCTACCGATCACGTCGTAAACCATCTAGAGTAGCTCCAAACCGGACGGCTTCCGATGCGGGTAGAGAGAGGCATTGTTCGACAACACGTCGATGATGTGAAAACCATCTATTCGGGTCGCTTGATGTCGATTGACAACGCCATGCTTGAAATTTTGAATGGGTGGAGACAGAGCACTCAGTTTGCCACGGAAGTGGATTGGATGTTCGCCAGCCCGGTAAAGCTTGGGAAACTGCCCGTCTCATATCCGTGGGTATGGCTGATTTTCCAGCGAGCAGCAGCGAAATCGGGAATAGGAAAGCTGGGCACGCATTCGCTACGCCACAGCTACAGATCCTGGCTCGATGCCGTGGGGACCCAGATTGCAGTGCAACAAAAGCTAATGCGGCACTCCGACATCCGAACAACGCTTAACATCTATGGAGATGTGGTCACAAACGAGATGGCTCAGGCGCATTCTAAGGTCGTGGAGCTGGCATTACCTCGCAAAGTGATTGCAAACTGATTGCGTGTAGAGTTAAGTCGTTTAAATCTGGCGGAGAGAGTGGGATTCGGACTTTCCGACGTGTTGCAAACACTGTATGGTACTGAATCTTAAACTGAGGGAAATGAGTGAAGTTTGTAGAGTTTGGAATCGGTAGCACAAATTAGCACAAATTTAGAAGCCAGCATCGAACCGCTTTAACCTAGCTTGACCGCGCTGCGTTAATTTTTGAAAGGCTTTCAGACACCTCAGCGGCCAAGCGATTCGCCCAGGTTTCATAGTCCTTTCAGTTGACGCCGTGCGCCAGCTGGCGACGACGCGAGCGGCTGGAGTTACTAGATCGATTGAATCCCACGATCGCAAAGTTAAGCCAGGCCATCGAGCAAGAAGTCGAGAAGTGTCCGGAGGCACAGCGTCTGATGACCCATCCCGAAGTGGGCGCACTCGCACTCGCGTTCGTGCTGATCATCGGGAACGCGGAGAGCGTTTTGGCTGCGGCAAACAGGTGGCGAGTTATCTGGGCCTAGTGCCGCTAGAAGAATCCAGCGGGAATCGGCGGCGCCTAGGGCACATCACCAAACAGGGGAGTTCGATTGTGCGTTTCTTGCTGGTGGAAACCGCGCAAGTCACGGTGCGCAGTCTGCCAGAATGGCGCAGTAAGTATCACCACCTGATGATGCGGCAAGGACGAAAGACCGCCAAAGTTGCCATGGCTGGTGGTCGGCAAGGCGAGATTGCCCGCATTCCCTTCGGTTTTGGCCCTGTACTATGCTAAGCGTTTCTAGTACAAGCCCGTATACACGGCCGCTTGCCAGATCCTTGTTGACGGAACTAAGATCAGCGCGGACTGAACAATCTGTAATCAGCCAAGAGTGCTCGCATGCGCAAAGTAGGATCGCGGATCGCTATCACCCTGACCCTAGTCGCGATGACTTGGACGGTATCGAGCCAGCAGGTCAAGCGATCTATTGGGAGCGACGCACCTCGGATCCAGCATGCAGCACCAGCCGATGCAACCACCCTTGCGACGCGACAGCGCTTTTTGGAAATGTTTTCTCGGGCATACTTTCCGGGACGAACCGGCCAACTCCTGATTGTGCCGCGCGAAGGCGACTTCATCACGCGGGCTGACGTGGCGTATATGCACGGTTCGCCGTGGACGTATGACGTAGCGATTCCGCTGATGTTTGCGGGCCCCGCGGTAAGAACGGGAACGTACTCGATTCCGGCCGTGCAGCAGGACGTTGCGCCAACCCTTGCAGCTGCGCTTGGCGTGCAAATGCCTCCCTCGTCGACAGGCCGTGTATTACCGGTTTTACGCACGGGTTTCGCTCGACCACGAGTGGTCATGCTGCTCGTCCTGGATGGCATGCGCCGGGATTACTTCGATCACTACGTCACGTCCATGCCAACGCTCACCGCTCTGCGCCAGCGTAGTGCCTGGTTCACTCAATCACAGGTTAACTTTCTTCCGACCAACACAGCCGTTGGGCACTCGACGCTCTCAACCGGAGCCGATCCTCGCGTGCACGGAATCACAGGGGTCAGCGCATACGAGCGCATGCAGCGCCGGCGCCACGACTTTTTCGTCGGAGGAACCCCGCAAGACCTGATGGCATTGACGCTGGCTGACGTCTGGCAACTGGAGACGGCTGGTCGCGCGATCATATTGGCACAAGGCAGCATCGACCGAGCGGCGACGCCGCTCGCAGGGCATGGAGCGTGTCAGTTGAATGGATCGCCCGTCGTTCACGCAAGCTACGATCAGGAGACGGGCAACTGGACCACAAACCCCAACTGTTTCCGGCTGCCTGCATATCTGAAGGATCACAACGCGAAAACCCTCTGGCCAGCGAGCGGGGAGTGGATGGGTCACAAAATCGACTCGACCCAGGCGGTGCGATATTCGGCCCTGTTTCCAGCATTCGAAGCCGATGCGATGGCCGCGATGATTGAGCGAGAGCCGCTGGGCGAAGACAAAGTTCCAGATCTGATTCTGATGAACTACAAAGGCGCGGATTTCGTGGGCCACAAGTACGGTCCGGATTCGGACGAGATGCGCGTCACGCTCGGCGACATGGATCGTCAGTTGAAGCGGATGCTGACTGCATTAGAAGCAAAGGTGGGTAATGACTATCTCCTTGCCGTGACCGCGGACCATGGCATGCCGCCGGAACCATCGTCGCCGGATCGCAGGCACTTGGCACCATCGATCGTAGACCTGTTGCACGAGAAGTTTGATCCAGAGGCGAAGCAGCTGATTACGTCCTTCGAACCGGAAAACGGTCAGATCTTCGTCGATGAGGACCGGCTGTCGTCTCTTGGTCTGACGTTGCGTGACCTGGCTCATTTCCTCGAATCACAGCCGTTCCTTTTTGCGGTGTTCACAAACGACGATGTGCGCTCAGCCGCTAACGCGCTAAAGCCTGCGACCCCGACGCCAAGGCACTCGAAGTACAAATAGAGTCGGCCTGACAACGTGTCAACCGAGCTCGAGCATTTTTCTTGTCACCAGTTTGCACGGTTTCCCGGCGGAACCGACAGGTATTCGTGAGGATGTCGACTCCGCCCCCCCATGTGCTCAACCGCGCGCGAGGCGCTGATCGCCGTACATGGAATTGGGCCAGTGCTGGCAGACCGAATCATTCAGAACCGCTTGTACAAAAAGGCACATGAAGCGGTTGAGAAAGGCATTCTGCCGGAAAGTACGTTCGTTGAACTCAGGCGAGAGCTACTGGAAAAGGGCGCGTGAAGCCTACTGTTTCTCCCAAGACTTCGTCTTGGAGAACCGCTCTTGCAGTTTCACTTCTCATTACGTGCCTACTGGGTCCCTTGGGACGTTCCTGAATGAGCATGAGTGTCTTTCCTCCTTAGATGTCAATTGAGGAAAACTCGGCCTTGCATGTGGGTTGAGACCGCGATAGCTAAACACCTGCTGGTTCAGGCGGTAATTCCCGCTGAGAGAATGCCGGCGTCTGGACGAGACAACGCCGCGACGCGATTAGGCGTTCGGAGGGTTTGCGGGTAGTTCCCCCGAGCTTTTACGGAATGGCAAAGAGATACGGGTCGCTCTGGAGCAGAAGCAACAATCTAGCTGGTAATGATCTATTGAACCGGCTCGCAATTGCTGAAAGAGCGCCCAATCCTTCTCCGCATCTTCGCGAGGAGAAAAATCGACACAGTGTTTGTTACACAATTCCTCTTGACTGAAACCTAGAAATGAAGAGAACGCCGAATTTACGAACAGGGGCTGTGCGTCCAGATTCTCGACCACGATCCCGATGGGACTTGCGCTGAAAATATCCCGGAAATTCACTATCGTTTCACTTTTGTAAGGAGCGTCAGGAAGGAGCGTCAGGGATCATAGATGAGCGTCAAACACTGCGGCTTCTGTTTTTGGCGGGATAGAACAAGGTGTATAGCACCAGTGATCTAGCACCCGCAACCAATCCCGAAAGCCCGGGTCTTGAAGGCAATCTTTTGTCGCTCCGGACCGAGGTTTACGGAGGGCATTGACTTGGGTTGAGGAGAGACCTTTGGTTGCCCAGTTCCGGTACACGTGGTCGAACAATTGACCTTGGTATCGCTGGTCTCTGTCCCGCAATAACTCAAGATCCGTGCGCGTTAGTTGGCTGGTCTAGCCGCTCTCCCAGAGGTGGCGGACAGTGAAATACCGGCAGAGATGCTGGGTGTCGACCCGACGCGGCGGGGTGCATCGGCGAGTAAAGAACGCCTCAGCCCGATGAAATGTTCTGCTGTGGGGGGGGCCGCATAAACCATCTCGAACGCGGGCAAGTGGCGCGGAAATTTGGGGCGGCCCGATTTACTTACTTGAAATCCTTGTCCAGAGACTTGCGTTTCAGATGAACGGCCGAATCGCGACTCCAGTTTGTGGTCACTTCCGCTTTCGTTAAGAAACCCAGGCCGCCGGCCGCGTCTTGACCCTAATCGATGTTGCTGGGCGTTAAGTGCTCGCATAGCTTGCGAAAGCGATTCATCAAAAATCGGCAGTGCTACAATGTGCGTCCAAAGTCCTTTCTAGGATGCGACAAAAATGAGATCACAAGTGCTTACAGGCGATGAGGTCGATCACTTCCACGTTGGAGAACTTGTCTCAACGACTGCGGTCGCTTCTCTCTTTCGGGCTATCGACACTCAAACCGGCATTCCGGTCCTAATCAAGTTTCCGAATCCGGATGTAGAAACGGATCCAGTTTTGTCGGATCGCTTCAAACGTGAGGAGGAGATTGGCAACACGCTGAACCATCCTGGCCTGTTGAAGGTAATCCCAGGAGCGCACAGCAGGCCCTACATCGTAAGCGAGTACTTCGATGGAACATTTCTGCGCCAGATGCTGAAGTCCGAAAAGACGCTCTCGGTTGAACGCAGTGTCGGCATTGCTCTAAAAATCTGTGAAGTCCTCGACTATGTGGCAGGACATGGCGTATTCCATCGCGATCTACGGCCGGAGAACATTATGGTCGGGCCGGATAACGCTGTTAAAGTAATCAATTTTGGAGGTGCCGCGATGATGGGTGCTCGCCGCCTTACATTCACAACAGTTTCCCACGCACTTGGAATGTCCGACTATCTTGCACCCGAAGAACTCAGAGGAACAAAGACAGACGCCCGGACGGATGTTTACTCTCTTGCCGTAATCCTCTACGAGATGACTACGGGGAAGTCGCCGTTCGCTGGCTTGAACCCCTTCGGTCGACCGGATGTTCATCCCTTTGATCAGAAAAGGCAGAGTGAAAGCAGTTCGCTGGGCCCATGCCTTCCTCCCCAGCTGGAACAGGTCCTTTATAACGCTCTACAACAGAATCCGGCTAAGCGGTATAGGAATGCCGGTCGGCTGGCCGCTGACCTGCAAAGCTTAGAGCGGGTTGTAGTGCGGAAGAGAACAACTCTTATCGCAAGGTTGAGGTCGGACAGACTGGTGCTTTACGGAGCTGTGGCCCTTCTGCCTGTTGTGATATTCGCTCTGCTGTTTTTCCTCGCCAGGCACTGAGAGATCCAATGAGGAGTCGCCGCTTTGTTCTCGGAATGCGGTCTAGATTTCGTTTTGATGGTGTTCAAGTGCTACTCGCACCAGTTGGCTGCGGGTACGCACGCCTGTTTTTTGGAAAAGTTGTCTCAAAGACCTCTTTACCGCACTCTCAGAAGATTGAATTCGGCTGGCGATTTCCTTATTACTCAGACCTTCAAACACGAGGGAGAGAACCTTCTTGTCCCGGTCAGTGAGTTCGGTGTTCGCGACTGTGGCCTCCTCCTCCTGGTAACTGAGTGCTCTTTGCAATAGCGATTGATCAAACCAGACCTTCCCGTCCATCACGTCCCGGATTCCTTGCAGTAGGATCGTAGGTGGGCTGTGCTTCATTAAAATTCCCGCAATACCTTTACGGATCAAGTCTGGAACGTCTTTTTCGTCTACTTTGGCCGTCACGACCAATATCTTTCCTTCGAACTTGAGCGCGAGAAGTGTATCCAGAACATCTGAGCCTTTTTCGTGGCCGAGATCCAAGTCCAGCAATACGATGTCCACATGTCTCGTCCTCAGAATATCTATAGCCTCGGCGCCAGAACTACACCGCGCAACCATGGTGAAACCGGGTTCTGCTTCGAACAGCAAGGCCATGCCTTCGCGAAACAGTGCGTGATCGTCGATAAGGAGAACATTGACGTTTTGAGTGGAAGATTTGCTCATGCCGCTACTCGCCACGGGAAAGGGCAAATGTTGTCAGAATCACCGCAAAACTACAACCGTGTTTCTTGGGCCGGTATTCAATTTCGCCCCTGAAGCTGCGGAGAATTGCTCGTGAAACGTAAAGGCCCAGGCCGGATGCCTCGCTGTGTTGGTAGAACGGTTTGAAAAGTCCCTCCGGGTCTAAAATGCCTGTACCTGTGTCTTCAAAATAAACATCTACAGAGCTCGATTCCACAGCGCTCCGGATTGTCAGCCGCTTGGTATCCGAGTCTTTCATAGCATGCATACTGTTGCGTACAAGATTCAGAAACACCTGCATAAGACCGTAGCGATCCCCCAAGACCAGAGGAAATTCCTGCGGAAGATCCCAGACAACTTCGATATCCGCTTCGCGGCAGCCGGTTTCCACTACCGCTCGCAATTCATCCAAAACCGAAGGCAAGTCCACGGCAGCAAGATCAGTGAGCCAAGCTGGACGCAGTTCCATTTTGGCAAGGTTCTCCAAACCTTCCACCAGTGAGCCCAGCACCTGGAAATCCTTGTGTTTGCCGATGTCGGGAAATTGCGATAGGTATCTATATACCGAAAGAACCGCCCCACAAAGGTTCCTGATCTCATGAGAGATGGCGCCCATAAGAATCTTGGCATTCTTTAAAAGATGATCAAGGCTAAGATCTTCTCGGTCGCGCAAATCTTCGGAAAAATCGATGACGATGGCTGAGATGATGGTTCCACGCGTCGTAGACGACGTGGAGAACCAAACCGCTGCCATAAACGACTCTCCGTTCTTCCTTTTCCCAGGGCAGCGCATTTGCGTGCGAAAAGTTTGCGAAGCTAGTCGCCGAGTAACATCCTGAAGCGCGGGAAGGAATTGGGATATTGGTTGGCCCACAATTGAGTCGGTTTCGGGAGAAAAAAGAGTTCGTGCGGCCGCATTGGCGAGAAGAATCTCGCCGTTGCTGTCAACCGTAATGATGGCGAGCGGGCTTGTATAGACCAATTCTCGAAGTTGCTCTTCGGCTTCTTCGCGGCGTGCGATTTCCATCCGTATTTCGCGCAGATGAGCAAGTGCCTTCTGCCGGTTGCGGGCAACCTCCGAGACAAAGAAACCCGTACCGGTAAAACCAACCCAAGCTGTAACGAATAACGTTGCGGCTGGGCGCAGTTGGTAGTGGCTTAATCCTGCGGTGAGAGCGGCACAAACAAACACGATGAACGCAATCCACGGGCGCGACAGAAATCCCGCCACGATGAGGATCGGAATGAGATAAAGATATCCAAGCGGCAGCGCAGGCGTAAACGAGTCAATGACTGCAATGGCCAGAATGCCAAAAAATCCGCAGATTAGGAAGGCAGGCCGATTATTTTGCGAGTAAATCACGGTGAATCGCTGTGCGTTCATACCTGCATCCCCTGATTCGAGTTCCTCATTGTAAAAGCAATCCACCAGGGCCGATTAATTCGGCCTTAAAGATATCTATCCTGACCCAGAAGATCGCTGGTCTGTGGTGCGACTCACCCCTAGAATCGGCTTGGTTCTTCTGCCCGCCTCTCAAAACCTCCTAAAGCTTCTCTCGATTATCACTTCAATAAAAAGTTTGAATTGGACAAAAGGGAAAACTCAGGTCAAAATTCACGCGAGTGCGTGTCCGGAAATGCAGCTCTTCTCGATTCTGCGACGCGGCAGAGAGAAAGCGGGGGCACGACGCTGTGCCCACCCTTACAAGTCTATTCGTGAATAGTTGGTGAGGAGGTCCCAAAAAACCTTTTGGGACGCAGAGGAGAAGTGTTGCCTGAGGAGGAAGTGGGTGTTTAGGAATAGCACAGGAGGAAGTACCCAATGACACAAACTGCTGCCGTGCTTCTGGTGGAAGTCTTGCTGGCAAGTTTTTTTGCAATCGCCTGTATCAAGGCACATGGTTCTTTCTCTTTCGAGAAAAGGTCCGCCTTTCGCGATTTCTTTTATCTGACTAACCGAATTGAAAGATTGCGCCGGTCACGATGGCAATGGGTCTCGATGGTAGCAGTCATGCTCGTCCTGCGGCTTCAGAACCAGTTGCCGCTGGCAATCGAAATCATGGTCGGGACGATGTTCCTGATCTTTCTTGTGTTTCCCGTCGAGGCAATCGTGAGGGCGCGGAAATGAAATGGCTTTACGACATATCGGACTTCTTGCGGCGTGTTCGTCGTGAGATGCGTTTTGGGGAACGATCGCGCGCTCCTCTCAAACTCGTGCGATTGGTAGTGATGGAAGACGTTGCGGAGTGTGAATGGATCGCGCGCCCGGCAGATATCTGGGACAAAGACCTCCCGGCCAAGGTGCGGGGTGAAAACGAGATTCATCAAGCCCTAATGGATGCACTCGGGATTCGAGAAGCTCTGTTCAATCTCGTTCCACAAGTCCGTTACGCGAGAGTCAAGATCTATCGTCATCCCGGCACGTCTTCGGCGCAGGTGATCATAACCGGCGATCTGAGTCGCGAAGATGAACCACCTCCGAGACTGAGTTCGCTGGTCATGCGGGCAAAGCTCTGTGGTCTCCGATTCAACCTTTCGGACCTCGTCTGAGGAGTTGGGTAATAGTTCGTTAATCGCAAGTGCTCCTGCGGGAGCAGAAAGGACGTGTACATGGCAGCAACGACAGGACAGGGACGTGGTTTTACAACGTTCCTTGTCGGGCTCACTCTGGCCTGCGTGGGGATTGCGTATTTCTCGTCAGGCTTCGGCAAGCCGGTATTCGCCATCGGCTTGATCATTTTTGTGATCAGTTTGTTCGGGTTCCTGAAGATTAAGCCTCTTGAAGGCAAGCCCGCGATGAACGCATCCCCGGCAGTGATGAAGGCGCTCGGCGCTTTCCTTGCAGCTTTCGGATGGGTGATCACGTTATTCGGCATGCACGTTACTGACGGAACTACCGGACGGATCGTGCTGGCACTGGTCGGAATCGCTGTGAGCCTCATCGGCATGATTTTCGTCCTGCCTACGGCTTTCAACAAGAACGCAATTTGGAAAGCATAGCCCGACGCTACAAACAATTTCCAGGAGCTCAAAAGATGAACTTGATCCGACGCTGTTGTTTGATTCTCTGCCTTGTCGCTCTCGGCGTCAGTATTAGCGCCGTCGCGCATGGCCAAGCTGCCGCCCCAGTCGCAGCGCCGACCACGGCTGCTGCGCCGCCGTCTGCTGCTGAATTGAAAGATGCGGCAGCCAAAGCGCCCACAACCGATCAACTCAAAGCTGGAGACCCAGGCGGCTCGATCACCGGCACCATTAATGACGTCGCTCCATCGGATCCAAAGGTGGGACTCACTTCGGGTGATGTGGCCAATCAGGTTGGCCAGAACAAGCTCGGCATTAACTTCACCTGGACACTCGTCTGCGGCTTCCTGGTTATGTTCATGCAGGCCGGGTTCGCCATGGTGGAATCGGGCCTGTGCCGCGTCAAGAACGCCAACCATACCTACATGATGAACTTCTTCGTGTATGGCTGCGGATTACTGGCGTACTGGCTGATCGGTTTCGCTATACAGATGGGCGGCGCAGCCGGCAACAGCAACTTGGGCGGATTGCAACCGCTGTCTTCGGAACACCCGCTGACTCTCTTCGGGAAAACGTGGGGCATTTTCGGCGGCAGCGGAATGTTCCTGACGGGTCACACGTACGACGTCGGCGTAATGGTCATCTTCCTGTTCCAGATGGTGTTCATGGATACAGCGCTGACCATCGTTACCGGCGCGTGTGCGGAACGTTGGAAGTTCCTGACGTTCTCGGTTTCGTCGGTGCTTATGGGGGCTTTTACGTACCCGATTTTCGCGAATTGGGCATGGGGCGCGGGCTGGCTCTCCCAGCTTGGGTCCAACGTCGGACTTGGGCACGGATACGCCGATTTTGCCGGGTCTGGTGTTGTCCACTCGGTCGGCGGTGTCACAGCTCTGGCCGTAGCGTTGATTGTGGGTCCTCGCATCGGCAAGTACAACCGCGACGGGTCCAGCAACCCAATCATTGGCCACGATATCTCAGCCGTGCTGATCGGCTGCTTCATTCTGGCCTTTGGCTGGTTCGGATTCAATCCTGGAAGCACACTCGGTGCTTCCGCCAACGGCAATCTTCGTATCGGTTCGGTCGCTGTGAACACGATGCTTGCAGGTTGCACAGGAACCTTTGGTGCCCTTCTCTATATGTGGGCTCTCAAGGGCAAGCCGGATGCGTCCATGAGTGGGAACGGACTACTCGCCGGTTTGGTGGCAATCACGGCCCCCAGCGGTTTTGTTAACCCCGTGAATTCCTGCATTATCGGCCTTATCGCTGGTGTTCTGGTTTGCCTCAGCTGCTCTTTTGTTGAGAACGTACTCAAGGTTGACGATCCGGTCGGCGCTATCTCGGTCCACGGAGCCAATGGACTGTGGGGCGTACTTTCGGTCGGTCTGTTTGCCGACGGAACGAGCAACTACGGCGGAAGCTGGAACGGCGTTACGGGCTCAGTAACAGGCCTGTTCTACGGCGATGCCAGCCAGTTGGCTGCTCAACTCGTCGGTATCTCCACTTTGCTGGGCTTCGTCTTCACCTTCAGTTTCCTCTTGAACTGGATGCTTGAGATTTTTGTCGGGCATCGGGTTTCAGCGGAGACGGAGATGGCGGGTCTGGATATTCCGGAAATGGGCCAGCTCGGATACCCCGAGTTTGTCTTCCGTGCGGAACCAGAAACGATGACGGCGGCTCATGCGATGGCTGTCGCGTAGCGTCGGCCAAACCTAGCGACGACCAGGCGGCGGGATGTGGGGACCTCCACATCTCGCCGCATGTGTACCGATAACACGAATTCTGGTTCACGAAAGCGCGCAATCCAAATTCTATTGACTGGCAGGAGTCAATCATGAATACCGAAACATCAGAAATTGTTCTAAACGGTTCCCGGACAAAGGCGGCGCTCAGCTCCCGCGTTTCCTCCCTCGCGCTCTCATCGATCACCCCGCCAACACAGACGCTTCTGCTACGAATGTTCGCCGATCCATACATTCTGGAAAAAGACGACAAGGTCGCCCTGGTGTCGCAGTTGCGAGAATGCGTCGCAAAGTTCCCTGAAGTATCTGAGTTACGAGTGCTGCTCGGCATGGCGCTGTGCGTCAACTTCGACGTACACCCCGCGATTGAGGAGTTGAAGGAGTCCGTCCGGCTCGCGCCCAATAGCTTTATCGCTCAACTCAAACTTGGCGAGCTCTGGATGCGGTTGCGGGTGATGGACAGGGCCGAAGAGCACACGAAGCTTGCATCGTTGCTGGCACAGAACCTGGCGCAAGCTGACTTGGCGCGCAAGCAGGCTGCCATGATCCGAACCATGAAGCGCGAGGGTATCGAGCGTGGCGGATTTAAATCTCCGTTCAGCGGAATTCTTAAGTCATTACGCCGAATATGGACACGCCAAACTGACGACAGCTCCGTAGCCCTGGAAGTTCAATAGGCCGCGATCGATGTCGCCAGGACTGCAACTCGCCTTGCTTGTCGCCATCCTGCTGCCCGCGGGAAAGCTCTGCGCATCGCTGTTTTCGCGCGTGAATATTCCGCCGATTCTCGGCGAGCTGGTCGTGGGAGTGCTGCTCGGTCCCGGCGCCTTCAACCTTTTGCGTATGCACGTTTTCGCCGATGGCGCTGCCTCGAGCGCATTGATGTTGATGGCACAGGTTGGCGGTCTGGTATTGATGTTCATTGCTGGCCTCGAAACCGACATAGACCGAATGAAAGAAGCCAGCCTACCGGCCTTCCTGGTCGCCCTCTCCGGAGTCATTTGGCCGTTCTTTCTCGGCGCAGGCGTAGGACACGTGATGGGCCTGTCGTGGCAGACAGCATGTTTTCTCGGCGGCGCGCTCACCGCGACCAGCGTTTCGATCTCGGCGCGGACCTTGATGGATGCCGGCAAAATGAGTTCGCCGGAGGCTTCCGTAATTCTTGGTGCCGCCGTCATTGACGACGTCATGGGGCTCTTTGTGCTCGCCTTCCTTGCCGCTTCGAGCACTTCTGCAAAAGTCGATGCCTTCGGCTTTGCCCCCATGGCGAGCAATTGGCTGCAGCAAAAAATAGGGCCAGCGGCACACCACCCGCTCCTGATCCAGATGCTGGTAATCACGGTTTGTGTGATGGTGTTCTTCTGGATTGGCTACGGCGCAGCAAACAAGTTTCTTGATCCGCTGATTCTCCAGCTGCGTAAACTCTCTGCCAACGAAGCCGTGCCTAGCTGCATTTTTGCTCTGATTATGATGTACGCGATTTCGGCGGAGTGGCTGGGCAGCGTTGCCGGAATCACGGGCGCGTATTTGTTGGGCTATGTCTTCGCGGGATCCGAGTACAAGGCCGACGTGGAACGCAGTTTTCACGCCATCGGGCATGGCTTGTTGATTCCGCTCTTCTTTATAGCCATTGGTCTCTCCAGCGACTACCGCGCGCTCTCCGGACACTGGATGATGCTGGCCGTCATTTTCGTGGTCGCAGTGATTGGGAAGCTGGTGGGCTGCGGAATGGCGGCCATGGCCTCCGGCATGGACTGGGTGCGCAGTATGCGCATTGGGTGCGGGATGATATCACGTGGTGAAGTCGGCCTAATCGTTACTGCCATGGGTGCGAGCAGCGGCATTTTCGGCCGCTCCGAGGTAGCGGTCATGGTCGCGGTCGTTTTGTTAACGACCTTAATCACGCCGTTGGCTCTTCGTGCCACTTTCAATGTCACGAGTAAGGATGATGAGGACGAAGAGCTTGCGGTGGCAGCGGCGGTTGGTTCGATTGCAACCCTTACGTCTGAACTGGATCGCAAAGCACAAGCGGTAACGGGGGACTCGCAAAGCGGAATATCATTCAGGACAGGTATTGATGACAGTGCAACTCTCTTAGCATTCCCCAAAAGCGAGCCGCTGGTTGACTGAACTTTGCTCGGTAGAATCCTAGATAGCCACTTGAAATCTCCGAAACGCAACGACGTTGTATGTGGAGATGTATGGGTATCCGTCGCTGACGCCGTGCACCTCGTCCGGCCATCAGGCAGGCCAAGTCTTGAACCTGCTCCAAGACTGCTTCGAGTTCACAGTCCAGCAATTCATCCGAAATGCTTCTTGCCACTTCCCATAGTGAGTCGTGGAGCATCGCCATCTTCCGCAATCGCTTCAGTAATTCACTTCTATTCTCAGTGCCCAGGATGTTCATTTGTTTTTCCTTATTGAACAGAATTAGGGATCGGATCTGAATCGTAGCGCGTGTATTCTGGCGAAGGTCCTGCCGTGAGCAAGGTAGCATTCGCGACTGGAACCGCTGCGTAATACCCGCTCTCTCTAAGCTCTCAAATCTATTTAGGAGTGGACATGGAAGCACCAGCCAGTCCAGTGATACTAAGCGAAGTTCCCTCAATGCGGTTTGGGGATGCGCTTCACCTGTTCTTGAAAATACGCGAGGCTTCGCAGCCCCCAGGAATGGTGCTAACGCCTGCACTTGTAGACGTTTTACAAAAAGTTGCGGATGGCGGAAGCAGTGCCACCAATCCTCAATGAGTTCAATAACTCAATAAAAAAGAGCTCGGCTGGTTGTCCGAGCCCTTCGCTTTTCCTCGATCTAGTTTGTTCCCGACGCTGATGACATCAACGGCGAAGTGGACTTTGCCAACTTTGTCATCCTTGGTTTCGGTACCGCAAATTCCAGGGCGACTCCGGCGTCATACAGGTACAAAGCCTTCACGTATCTGGTCTTGTCATATGTCGCCAGTTTCATCTCCGATCCCGATGTAGAGTAGGTACCGTTCATCGCGGTAGCGAGAATCATGCCGCTCCAGCCCGTGTCTTTCGACCGAACTGTCACGACACGAGTAACGCTGCCAGTGTCCACGACGAACTCGTACTCACCGGGGGAGAGCACCATCGTTCCCCAGTGGGCAGTTACGGGCAGTTTGAAGGTTCCGCGCACAGTTCCTGCTTCCGCGACCGTGGAAAACAGGCCAACTGCGCACACTACGAACAACACAACACGCACGGCGAACATCTTGCCATTCGGCATCATTGTCATTCTCCTGTTGAGCTGGAAAGACACCATGGCACAAGCCGAAAGCGTCTTCAGTTGTCGGGATTGACTACGGGGTCCGGATGGAGCAAACGCCCAACATATGGGCTGCGGTCGAACAGCGGGGTCCGTCTTCCCACAACGCGTGCTATCTGGAAGACAGGTTCAGTCTGTCAGAGAACCGGCGGCAAGTCCAATTGAAAAAATTTATTGGGAGGATGTCTTTGAAATTGGGTACTCAAGTAACCATTTGTGTTGAAGGCAGCAGAAAAGGGGCGGTCAATTTTTACTATCAAGAGGCAAATCGGGATATCAGAGAGGCTTTAGGCGCAGACACGATCAGCCAAGCAGTGGCTATGGCGATCCGCAGAGGAACCATAAATTGAAAAAGGGCGCGTGCAACTGTGAGGTTGCGCTGCTGTGCGCCATGTTTTGCGGTTTCCTGTTGCTTGGCATGTGGCGCTGAACTTACGCAGCTTTTTGCGTTGGCGTCCTGGTGGCGTGAAGGCGCGCATCGGCCTGTCGCTTTTCTTCTTCCATTGCCTGCAACAGTTCGCGAGTGAGCTTATTCAGTTTTTCGGGATCGGTTTCTTGAGCAACTTCGGCTGCAATCTGTCGCCAAGACCTCACTGGTTTCGGGTCCACGGCCATGACGCCCCACAAAATCAAAAGGGGGAGTCTGGCCAATTCGGATGTCAACGTGCGGGTATCGGAACAGGCCAGCTCCAGCTCACTGACGTCTTACCGATGAGCAACTCTAGGATATCCCCGAGTGTTTGTGGATTCAAGCACCCGGCCAACAAGGCAAAGCCCCTCTCGTTTGGCTGTGGGTCGGGGGCTTTGCCTGTTTCATTCAATTAGCTGCGTGTGACTTTTATTGCACCAGGCTTCTTGATATGCGGCAACTTGCAAGAGTCGCAGTCCCCGAAGAGAGAGGCGGTGCTATATATGGGAGAGTGATCGGCGGCCTAGCGCCGTCAGCTCGTTGGGGCGACGCTGAAAACGGTCGCTGACGACCCGCGACAAGTGGTCATGCGAGACACCGCTGCTCACTGATCATAGAGAGACTCGTTAGCCTCCCCAGGGGCACGAAAGTAATTAAATGCCGCCAGACTATTTCGGACTCTGTGGTGGGATGCATTCAAAATAACTCAGTTCTACTTCTGCGTCTGCCTTTGACTGATGGTCGGATGTGCAAAGGCATTTAACGCAAAACCACTCCTGCGTTGCTGCGTTCCACTCAATGTGATGTGTACCCATTGGCACGGAATAGTGCCCCGCTCAAAAACGCCGGAGGACAACCACAGCGTAGCTCCCGTTTGAGCTGGGCCTAAAGGGCGACACTCGCCCGTCGACAGTCTACCCAACGTTGCCAAAACGGAGTGCGTTACGAAGGTTTTCACGGAATGCAAAAGCCGTCACGGAATCTGTCTGCAGATCCGCAACGGCTCAAGAGTCACTTCGTTTGTTAGCGAACATTCTCCTTCAACCGAAGTGGCCACAAAATACAAAATGTCCCGTATCGAACTTAGGGTATATGCAGCTATCATGTTGCGCATCAGGCACCCGCGGAGTTCTTGCCGGTGGTTAAAATCATTCAAATGCCTAAGCGGACCAGCCCAACCCTGGTGGCGACGCGGCGCAGGTTCATTCTGGATCGGGCTCACCTGAATTTCTGGATATTTCGTGGCAGGACTCGTCAGTGATGCCGCTGGAGCACCCTTTAGAGCTACGTCGAAGAAAGTGTGAACGTATTCAGAGGAAATGGAGAGTCCACGCCGACCTTCCAGGCCACCGAATCTCCTAGTGCGTTGTAGCAGGTGAATAAGAATTTGGCTATTCAGAAGTATTTGATCACTAAAACTGAAGTGATTCGCATCGTGGATAACTACATACAGCCTTTCCTCGGGGAGCCGCCTATAGATCGATTCGATTTCCCCAAGCACTTGTTGAGTGGACGGATCGGACATTTCGCGACTGTGGTCGCTCAAAATAAACATGCACGGATTGTTCAGCCCCTCGCGAACGACACTGCCAAAGGGAATACCATCCAGGTCAACCGCTGCCCTGCAGCGCGAATCGTCGTGGCAGAACTGCAACGCCGTAGCACCTCCGAAGGAGTGTCCAACCATCCCAAGTCGAGCTAGATCCATACGACCTCTGAATTGACTCGTTGTATCTTCGTTCAGCATTGTTAATCGATCTACCACGAACTTCGTATCCGAAGTCCACATCCCCAACAGCTTGCCGATCAATGGATCTGCAAGGTTGCCGTTGGCGTTTTCCACGTTGTTTTGCGGTAATCGAGGGATTACATGTCCGTCTGGGAGAACCACCACGAAAGTTCGATACGGCGCATCGAAGCCGACGACGAAATAGCCATGGCTGGCCAAGTCTTCCGCCAGAGTTGTAAAGTCTGCCGTTAGAGCACTGCCCCCTGCACGCAGCAACACAACTGGATAGTGCAACTGTTCCGGCGATACCGGCGCATTCGCAAAGCTGTGGGTTTGGACATATAAAGGATCGCGTTTCAAAAATGACTTCATGAATCTGCCTTGGTACGCAGCAAGTGCTGTGCGCCAAGCTGAAGGCAGGTATTCCGCAGTTGCTCCCGCATTAGGGGCGGTAGCTGGATACCACATCCAGACCAGGACTTCTCTTTTTGTCGTCGGAACTTCTGACGATTGATCTACCGGCTTGTCATCGGTCCATGCAAACGTGGCACGTCCAACCCTAAAGTTGCCGCTTGGAGCAGGTAGTGTGATTGCGGTGCCATGTTCTCGCCACATGAATAGGAGTGACACTGCTACGACTGTGAGCCCGATTATGAAAACGCCAAAAACGCTTTTCAGGAATACTCGAACCGCTCAGCTAAGGAATGCCCTGTTCCGGTCTTGAGATTTCATACCTTCGTCACTCAATCAAAACACTTTGCACTGCAAAGTGATCACTGTCAAGTGCGATCAACTTTACGTGGTGGGAGAACTCGGAGAGATTCGACCATTCGCGTGAGCGTGGTGATTGCAGTCGGATGGTTCGCAATCGTTGTCTACGCATTAGTCAGATTCAAGGGGCGCGGCCTGTGGTTCCTGCTTGGAACACCCCTCGTTGTCTTTTGGCTTTTCATCCTCTTCTTGATTGCTTGGGGTTGTGCCCACAATCTCAAGGCATGCCCGTGAGGTCAGGGAGTGCCTCAGCTGGACGATGGTGGGCATTGGCCTGCTGCTTTCACTCTTCGCGATGTTAGCGAGCGATGATCTCTGGCTTGGCCCGTTTAGGAGCGATCACTGCCAGCTCCGGATTTATTGTTGGAAAGGTAGGGCGTTGGACAAAGCGGCGATATGCTCCGGAATTGCTACCGCGCGAGTCACCAACTGGTATCTCGCCGGCGGCCCTTGCCATAATGCCAGCCGCGTGAAAACTGTGCATGCCTGTCTAGCGAAGTGTCCGTCGGTCAAAAGACCAGGGCTAAAGTGGATCGTCCCCTGGTGGCTTACTGGCATTTCGCAATGAATCCCTTCGATGTTGCGGTTGTTGGATAGTAGGCTTCTCCAAGTATGAGATTTGTTCTCAAGCCGACGTCCCGCAGAGCGGAACAGTTAGCACCAGGAGGTGAAATAGTTTTGAATAGGCCATTACGGTACATAAAACATACGGCATGACCGCTAACATTACCCATTCCAATAATTGTGCCATCATTAGAGATCCCGGTTAGCGCTGTGTGCGGGGAGGATGGAAAATTAAGCTTTGCCCAGTTGCCTCTTGAATAGATGAATCCGTGGAATGTGTTTGGCGGGCCTTCTAAGCCAACCACTACCCCAGAATCATTGATGCCGAGCGGCTGGGTTCCTGATCCCGTACCGTTCGCCGCTCCGGGATAATCAAGCTGAATACCGGGACAATTTACTTCATTGCACAGCCCTACCGAATCAGATGGCGTCGATATATAGCGATTAGAATAGCGTTTGATTCCGTGGTAAGTGTTGAAAGAATCCTTGTAATAACCCACGACTGAGGTCCAATCATTGATGGCAGTAGCGACGTAATACCTAAGAAACAGTGTGCCAATCAGTACGTTAGCCTCCACAATCGATGGAGTTGTGATTGCGCCAGTGATGACGACAGGATTCTGTTGGTTATTGTGCCGGAACCAACCTACCATTGCGCCATTGTTATTCCGATCGACTAGGTGAAGGCCAATTGTCGATTGGTACTTGCTCGTTAGCTGCACTGAGCCGTTTGGCCAACGAATAAAGCCGGCATCGGGGCGGGCATTATTGACAGAATGGGAGTCCCCAACGATTGTTAAGAAATCATTCATGGCAAATGGGGTGAGCGACTCCACATCCAGAGGTGATGAAGTTTGGTAGGTCAACGGGAATGTTTGAAAGCTACAACTCGCAGGGGCCTGGGCACGAACTGCCGGAATCGTCGCAAGGGAAATAGTAATAACTGCGCAGAGACACACGCGAGAACAAAGAGCTGAATGACACATGGAAGTCACCTTCTGTTGGCCAAACAAATCGGAACGGCGACATCAAGGGCAGACGCCGTCACAGGCTAAAGATTCGTCGCGCATATTGCCGAACCCGTGGAGGGCCCAGGTGAGTCACGAAGAAACTCACTACTCGCACATCACATTCTCACAAGGAAAAACGACGGCCACTGTCAAAAATAGCAGTCGTTCCGGGCAGCTCTTAGGACCTCACCCGATTCGTACCTCCCTTGCGGAGTTGAGATTGAAGAAGTGTAGGCCTTGCGGGTAGACCCTCTGCGCGATGCCGGATTCAGACTGTTTAAAGGTGATTTCTCCCGGGATGCGAAACCCGAGCTGGCCGTGCCTCCCGAAGAACAACCCCGAGTACGTGATTTCAAGTATTCCACCTAAGGGATGACGTTCGGTAGGCTTCCCCCATGCTACGTCGCAAGAAGCGGGCTGTGAAGATGAAGCGGGCTGTGAAGATCATGAGACCCAGTTGTTCGTTTGCTTATCGCATACAGCCCTAAGTTCGATACAGTACATTCGTATTTGTGCGCCACTTCGGTTGGTGGAGAATGTTCGCTAACAAACGAAGTGACTCTTGAGCCGTTCCGTTACGGCTTTTTGCATTTCGGGAAACCTTCGTAACTCTCCATTCTGGCAACGTTGGATAGACTGTCGAGGGCGAGTGTCCGCCCTTTAGGCCCCGCTCAGACGTGAGCTACGCTGTGGTTGTCCTCCGGCGTTTTTGAGCGGGGCACTATTCCTGCCAATGGGTAGACATCACATTGAGTGGAACGCACCAACGCAGGAGTGGTTTTGCGTTAAATGCCTTCTCACCTCCGACCATCGGTCAAGGGCAGACGCCGAAGTGGAACTGAGTTATTTTGAATGCATGCCGCCACAGGCTCCAAAATAGAGAGCGCTATGCCTCAAGGAATATCGTGTCGAGCTTTCGGATGTCACCATCCTCGAACTGACAATCGTGCCGGGGATCAATGGCTCACCTGCCCAGACTAGAAATTGACTTGTGCCCGCACCGCGCCTACCATACCTCGTTCGCATGATTGGCCAAACCGTCTCGCACTATCGCATTGTCGAAGAGCTAGGTGGAGGCGGGATGGGCGTAGTCTATAAGGCAGAGGACACTCAACTTGGACGTTTCGTCGCCCTGAAATTCTTGCCCTCGCAACTTGCCGGAGACTCACAGGCGCTTGAGCGCCTTAGGCGTGAAGCGCGGGCTGCTTCAGCCCTGAACCACCCGAATATTTGCACAATCTACGACATCGATAAGCACGCCTCCGAATCTTTCATTGCGATGGAGTTTTTAGAAGGCACGACATTAAAACATCGCATCACCTTCCGTCCTCTTGATCTCGGATTACTTCTGAATCTGGCAACGGAGATTGCCGACGCTCTCGATGCGGCTCACACCAAAGGCATTGTGCACCGAGACGTCAAGCCAGCGAACATATTTGTCACTAATCGCAATCATGCGAAGATCCTCGATTTTGGTCTGGCCAAGATGGGACAGCACAACCGTGTGCTGGCGCCGACCGAGGTGACCGCGGGTACCGTTGGTGTTGCGCCGACGCACCTGACGTCGCCGGGCCAGGCTTTAGGCACGGTAGCGTACATGAGCCCCGAACAAGCCCTGGGTGAAGAACTCGATCAGCGTACCGACATTTTCTCATTCGGCGTTGTTCTATACGAGATGTGTACAGGGCGACTTCCCTTTGAAGGGAATACGTCGGCTGCGATATTCAATGCCATCTTGAACGTTGTTCCGCTGTCGCCTGTTCGTTTGAATCCCGATCTGCCAGGGGCACTGGAGCGGATTGTCAGCAAAGCTCTCGAGAAAGATCGCGATCTCCGATATCAAAGCGCCGCTGATATTAGAGCCGACCTGAAGCGCTTGCAGCGTGATCGGCAGCCGGCGGCTCACCGCGTCACTATTACACCACCATCGAATGGATCCGCAGCGACGGCGGCTGAGGCGGCAAAAACGGAGATTCCGGCGCAGGGCAAAAGGTCGAGTCTGCCGGTAATTGTTGCGCTAGGCGTACTAGCCCTTGCGGCGGTTGCCTCCTTGGGCTTCGTCATAGGACAGCGCTCGAATTCTCGCCTTGTGCCCACTTTCCGCGAAATAAGTTTTCGAAGAGGGTCGCTTCTGGCCGCCAGATTTGCCCCCGATCCAAGATCAGCTATTTACAGCGGCTCGTGGGAAGGCAATCCAGAAGCGGTCTTTATAAGTTCTCCGAACTCCACGGAGTCCCGCGACCTTGGCCTTCCCGAGACCGAGCTGCTAGCTGTCTCAGCCGAGGGACAGATGGCGGTCTTGCGCCATTTCAGTTTGAGCCCCAATCGATTTACCCATCGTGGCACGCTAGCACAAGTCCCTATTGGGGCGGATGCTCCCCGAGATCTCCTTGACAACGTTGAAGCTGCCGATTGGAGGCCTGATGGAAACGCGCTCGCAGTTGTACATGTCGTCGCTGGCCAGAGTCGCATTGAATATCCGATCGGCAAAGTGCTTTACGAAACGCCGGGGTGGATTAGCCCTCTGCGTTTCTCGCCGAAAGGCGACCGCCTGGCATTTATTGAGCACAACCTTCTTGGAGATGATGGCGGCACCGTCAGCGTCGTTGATTTGAACGGCAAGAAATCTGATCTCACGATTCGCTGGGCCAGCGCGGTGGGAGCAGCGTGGTCGCCGTCCGGTGACGAGATTTGGTTCAGTGCCACCGATACGGGATTCAGCCGGTCGGTAAGAGCGGTCAGCTTAGCGGGAAAACTGCGCGACTTGTTGAGCGCTCCTGGAACGCTAAGCTTGCACGACGTGGGAGCAGGGGGTCGTGCGTTGATTTCACGCGACGCCATGCGCGCTGGTGCCATCGGGCTCGCACCCGGTGAAACCAAGGAACGTGACTTGAGCTGGCAGGATTGGACGGTTCCCACCGATATTTCAGAGGACGGCAAAACACTACTGTTCATAGAGGCGGGTGAGGCCGGCGGTGGTGATTACGCTGTGTTTACGCGCGCGACCAATGGCACATCTGCCGTGCGGTTGGGCGAGGGTTCTGCCTATTCGTTGTCACCGGACGGAAAGTGGGCACTGGTTTTGCGGCAGAATCTTTCGCCTCCGGAGTTCATCCTTCTTCCGACCGGGGTTGGACAGCAGCGACCCGTTTCGACGGCCAAGATCATTCCTTCCACTGGTCAGTTCACGAACGATTCGAAGGGCATCATTTTCGAAGGCCACGAACCGAATCACGCCACCAGGATTTATGCGATGAGCCTGGACGGCAGTGGACCTCGCGCTATCACTCCCGAGGGGTTCAGTATGGGTTCACACGTGCATGACCTTTCCCCAGACGGAAACAGGATCGCAGCAGTCGGCCCGGATGGTATAAGCATCTTTTCGCTAAACGGTGGTGGGGCCCGGGTGGTGCGTGGAGTCTTACTCGGCGAGGCGCCTCTCCGCTGGAGCAAAGACGGGAACTCACTACTAGTGGGAGCACGAGGGGAAACGTCCTGCGTTGTATCGCGTTTGAATATCCAGACTGGCGCGAGGACGCCGTGGAAAAAAGTGAGTCCATCCGATGTAGCCGGAGTTGCTGGAGTCGGCTGTCCGCGAATCGCCGGAGACGAGGAACACTACGTCTTTGGCTATATCCGCAACTTATCGGATCTCTTCCTAGTCGAGCACTTAAAGTAGACTCCTCATCTTAGGAGAGGGATTCGAACCTCCCCGGCCCTTGTGTTTTCTCTAGGTTACAGATTTTGAAATGTTGTAGAACTCGTAGAAGTTGTAGAAGTAGGAATCTGTAGCCCAAATTAGCACAATTTTCCGCCTGTCACTTCACTGCTGGAGACGAAGAATTCATGGCACTTTGCAGGACGCAGGAAAATATTCAAAGCGCGATTCGCGCTTACGCTAGTCCGAAACAGCTTACCAGCACCGGTCCCCAGCCGAGCCTGCGAGCCCTCTAGGGAATGTTCACATTGACCGCTGTTGTTGCGTGTCCGATGTACTTGTCGTACGCGACCACCGCGATGCGATGGCTGCCTGAGGTGAGGGTGAATTTCTTCGCCAGCTGGTCGCCCCACTTTACATATTGCTTTTTTCCATCAATCCAAACCTGCAACTGATTCACTCCCGCGGGCGAATTGCCGGATGCCTTCAGTAGGAGGGGCGAAGTGAGGGTTGCTCCATTTGAAATCCCGCAAATTTTTGCCCCCAGATTTGCCGAACTCGGGGGCGGACAGTTCTTCCATCCTCCAGTCTGAATTCCGATGCCTAGCTGGTTTGTATACCAGTCAACGACTGCATAGTCGGCTCGAGAATCGCCGTTTAAGTCACGGAAGGTGGCGGCACCAATGCCACTACTGGAGAGAGTTCCCTGAGTGCCGAGGGTGTCGTTACCGAGTCCAAGGACAAACTCGTACCCACCTGTAGCTCCACGTACGGGGTTCAGGCCCTCGGGGAAAGGATTATAGTGGAGCAGGTCCTGGTTTAGATCGCCATTGATATCGGCCGGCACCATCACTCCGGCCTGAGCAGTGAACTGAGTGTGGGTGGTGAGTGTGAAACTGGTTCCACCATTGTTCTTGTACATCCAGACCGTGTTCACATTTCCTACACCGCAAGGTCCCCGATTGGGATCGGGGTCACACGGTTCGCCGGACAATAGCGCTAGGTCGAGACGTCCATCATTGTTGAAGTCGGCGACTGCGACGGCGTCTGTTGGATCAGTTGTCGATGGTCTAAGATAGGTCGGGCCTGAGAAGGATCCATCTCCGCGGCCCCACAGAATCACTCCCACACTGCCACGCACAAAGACGAGGTCGAGTTTGCCATCACCATTGATATCGGCAGACTGCAGATTGAAGGGGGATCCAGCCAACTGAATGGATTGCGATAGCGTAAAACGCAGCCCGGTGCCGTCGCCCAACCCGATGTTCAGTGTGCAATTGCTGCCGCAGCCAATCTGAGCCAGATCGATTTTGCCGTCGTGATTAAAATCTCCCAGAGTGAACGAGCCGGAGTTGCTCCCGCCGAGCCCGACTTTGCCAGGGTAGTAGAATGTCCCATCGCCATTGTTAAGGAAGACGTTTATCGTGCTATTAAATACGTCCGGCACCATCAGGTCGAGCCAGCCATCGCCATTGAGGTCTGCGGCCTTCAACTCGGCTAAGTCGTTTTGGCCAAATAGGTAGGGGACATCAGGACCGAGGTTTCCGCCGCCAGTTCCCAACTTCACAATCACACCGCCGCCGGAGCCGGCATTTTCGCAGCAGGGGTAGCTATAGGCCACGTCAGGAATCCCGTCGCGGTTGAGATCCGCAATAACAACGCCCGTTGTAACCGGGTAGCCTGCATCGACGGAAGGAAGCGGTGGCATCGAATACCATTTCACGTTGAAGCCTACCGAGCCGCCAGCGATTGCCAGTTGAGGCGCCAGAAGAATAGAGGCGAGAACAGCCCCGGTGCGCATATAAACCTCCTGCAGGAACGGCATAGCACAGCTTAGAGGCTGCTGCTATTTTGTGCGTTGCCCCTATGATTGTGGCGGCTGATCAAAGCGGGTACTCGCCTTCCGCCCTCGTGCTGAGCGAATGGGATTTCGCACGAACCCGATGGCGCACGAACATCAACACGGTAGGGAGCATGCCGAGAAGCTAACACAGTTTCCATGAATCTCTAGTAATTCGCCAGTGTTTATGCGGGTGAAAAACTGGCGGAGAGAGTGGGATTCGAACCCACGTTAGAGTTTCCCCTAAACACGCTTTCCAAGCGTGCGCCTTCAGCCACTCGGCCATCTCTCCGGCGCTTTTGGGAAGCAACTGCGGAAGGGCGGGCAAGCCCGCCTCCTTGATTCTATGGTGCTGTGCTGTTGATCGCAACCATTGCACTAACCCCCCTCAACCGACTGTGCTGATGGGGCCTATGCGAGTTTTCGCACCTGTTCCATCAAAGCCAGCCAACCGTGGAGCGTTTGCGCGCCCCGGTAAAAGGTTGGGTCAAAGAACAATTCATGTGCACCTATCCGTTTGCAGGCAAGAAGGTCTTCTTGAATTTGTTCCATCGCACCGGTGAAGATCATCCGTTCTTTGCCAAGCGGCTTGTCGGTGATTTCCAGATTCGCGCGCACCACCATTCGCAAAGACGACGGGTCTCTCCCCGCTGCTTGAGCCATCTGCTTGATCGAGCCAAACATCTGGGCCATTCCGTCGGGTGGGATTGCCACCGGATTCCATCCATCCGCCATGGTGGCTACTCGCTTTAGCGCTGCCGGCGCAAACGCGGCCATGTAAATAGGTGGATGCGGCTTCTGAACCGGCTTGTGATCGATGTAGGACTTTGGCAACTGGTAGAACTTCCCGTGAAATTCCGCCGGGTTGGTCGTCCAAATTGCTTTCAGCACCTGCAGGAATTCGTCTGCCCTCGCTCCCCTCTGTTGCATGCTGGCGCCTGCGGCATCCATCTCATCCTTAGACCAGCCCAGCCCGAGTCCGAGCCGCAGGCGGCCATGAGAGAGTTGGTCGAGCGTGGTAAGGCGCCGCGCCAGCATCACCGGGTTGTAGTAAGGAATGTCGAGGACGCTGGTGCCGAGAGCGATGGTTTTAGTTTGAGCAGCAACAAACGTCAAGGTGTCCAGGGGATCAAGAATGTGCTTGTAAGGTTCTGGTAGAAGTCCGTCTGGCGCCGCGGGGTAGGGTGTTTGAGGCTGAACTGGCCAAAGCAGTCGCTCGATCGTCCAGAGACTCTCATAGCCGAGAGCTTCCGCGCGAACCGCAACCTGCGATACTCCGTCCGCAGTGCCAACCAAACCAATGTTCGGAAGCGCAAAGCCAATCTTCATACGAAGTCCCGGCACTAGTTTACATTCAGCCAGCCTGCGATTGCGAAAGAGAGATTGTTCCCGTGCGGAAAATTGGGTATGTCGTTGTGGATATCGGGGCTCGGAGTTGAACAGAGACTAGGAACCGGTTTAGGAAGACTTCTTCTGTGCCATCGGATCGACCACTTCCGTGGTGGTTGTCTGATCCTTCGCTTCCGTTGCCGGAGGCAGCGCATTCTCGGGATCTGCCGGTGCAGCCTGCTTTGCATCCTGCAGGACGCGGCTGTTGAGGCAGTAGAGCGCAAGCTCAAGGCGGTCCGCAACCCCCAGTTTGTCATACACCTTGCGCAGATAGTTCTTCACCACCTGCTCGGTCGTTCCCACGCGCTGAGCAATCTCTTTATTCTTCATTCCCTGCGTGACGCAGGAAACGATCAAAGCTTCCTTGGGAGTCAGCTGGACTTTGGTACGGGAAGTCTGGGGACGCGCACCTTGCGTTCGATATGCATCGAGCACCCATTTCATGGCGTGGGGTTCGACCCAGGCTTCGCCCGCAGCCACCTTGCGCAGGCACTCAACAAAAAGTTCCGAGTCCACTTCGCGAGAAACCACCGCATGTGCGCCACGGCGCAGAAGCTCCAGCGTGAGTTCCTGGTCGGGCATTTCGGTTACGGCAACCACCCGCAGGCCGGAAGCCTGCTTGAGAATGTCCTGCACGGCATCAGCGGGACGCTCCGCCAGTGCGGCTTCAAAGATCAGAATCTCGGCGCTGAATTTCTTGGCGGCGGTTACGGCCTGCTGAAGAGTTTCCGCCTGCCCGACGACCCGAATGTCGTCTTCCACGGCGAATATTTTGCGCAGTCCCGCGCGGAAGATAGCCTGCGAGTCGGCCACTATGACCCGGATAAATTGCTCGCGGTTCTCCATAGACGGAGGGGCCAACCTCGGTTCTCCCGTGCTCATTGCTGGGCTTGCCATCAGTTCATCGCCCCTAACGGCGCTCGAATCGATACTCGTCGATTACGACTCCGACCCCTCGCCGCGGACCATCGTGCGAGATGCGAGCCACACGTCCCTGGCACTGCACCTTCACATCGGCTTTTGCGCCAACTACATCCGCGGGCAACGAGATCGTGAATTCCACCTTCGATCCCACCGGCATATCCACGTCGTGATGGAACAGCAATCCATTCGCAGACATGTTGTCGGTTTCCGCATCACTCTCGCCGGACTGTGACTTGATGTGAATGGGAAGCTTTACGGGAAACCGCGCTGCGCCTTGCACTTCGGGATAGCGCGATTTCACTGCCTTGGCTGCACCAGTTGTCGAATCGTTAGACATCAAGGGCAGAGTACACGCGAAAATGGGCGCACGAAAGTTACCGAAGTCATTGGCCTTCGAGGTGTAAGTTCTTGGGGTACATGAACTTGCGGGCAGATTGTCAAAGACTCGTCACGGCCGCGATCAGACTGCAAACACGTGGTTTCTTGCACTCAGCATGAGCCATTTCTAAGATTCAGAATGGTCCGAATTCGTAGGTTTACCGGGATGGTTCAGAGCTGCCCGTTACCCCCTATTCAGCTGCACAGGAACTTTCGTTTAGACTTGCCCCGGACACTGCCCCCCGGTCAGTCCCGGGGTCTAAAACCTTCCCATGTCGAGCCCAACGCGCTCTCTAAGCCGCGGCTGCCTAGGCTGTTTCTCTCAGTTAGGACTGCTTTTCGTCGTCGGCTGCGTCCTGGTCATTGCGGTCATCGGGATTTTCGCCCCTTGGGGGTTCTATCTCGGAGGTAAATTTCACATTCTCCCTTACTGGCAAGGCTGGGGCGAAATGCATGCCAAAAGCGGGCGCTATGTTTTATACGTTCGCTTTCAGCCCAGCTCTGCTGGAAGCCGTATCATTCCACAAGCAAACCTCGGTGGGGTTGCGTTTTTGTGCACTCCTCGCCATGAGCGCTTTTACATGCATCTTGGCGGAGGCATGCGCCGAAATCCAGACCTCACCAAAGATGGCGAATCGATCGGCCTCTACATGAACAACTGGTCAGGCTGGTTTTCGAGCCTGAAGGCGGACCACCGTCCCAGCCTGGAATTTCAGGGCCATTGGCAAAATCCCAAGATTGTCATGGACGACAAAGGCAGCATTTCGAATGCCTTCAACGATGATGGTACTGTCTATCGCGTGCACGTTCGCAACCGTCCGTACGCAACCGAGATTGTCCCCATCACATTAAGGCCGGGAAGCTATTCGGACTTCAAGCAAGCGTGTGATGAAAGGTAGAGACCGCTGTCTGACGCCTGGAGTTGATGTTCGCGACGCACTCGCCGGTGGCGCTGCGACTATGGTTTCGAGGTTGGGGCCGACAACTCGATTCTCCACGCAGGCATATCTTCGGACAGTGGCCCTTCAAACTCAATGAATGTTGGTGCTTCGCTTTTGAGAACCCACAAATGGATATCCGGCGGCTTCTTGCCAACCACAGGCGCAATCGCGCCCGCAGCGCCGGGAATTTTGATGTGAATCACATATTGCTGCGCCTTGTAGGCGATCGGGCCTTCGTGAACTGTCTTGTCCTCTCCGGGCACAACGTGAAGTTCCACGACGCGAGGCTTGTCCGAAGTTATAACCATCGAAAGTACGGTCTCTGCTTGAGAGGCGTCCAAGTTCTTGACGATCGTGAACAGCAACCCGTTCGCAACATCGTCAGGAAGATCCAGTTTCTTGGTGACCGCCTTCTTCTTGCCTTTCTCTACCGTGCGCACCGTTATCTTGCCCGTGCGCGCATCAACCCAACTTTCCGAATCCATCTTGAACGATGGTCCGGTCTCGACCACTTGATCGCTCACCAGTCGGAACACGCCTCGTTGCGTGAATTTCGTGATCTCCCGATAAAGCGAACCATCTTTAAATTGAAAACGCAGGTCGGCCATCACCACCGGATCATCCGGCTTGACCACTTGTTTCAACTCGCCATGTGCCAGGGTTTTTCCATCCATGTCCTTTAACACGAGAAAACCGAACGTGACACCTTCGACGTGCCGAACCCGGACCGGCTCGGCATCGGACCAGGGGGACATGCCGAAAACACTTGCTAGCGCGGTCAGGAGCAAGAAATTTTGCAGGCTCCGCATTGGCCTGTTTATGATGCGAAAGCCTGATCCGGTGTCCGCCGCGAGTTGTCAGAATTGAGTAACTTGACACCTAGGAAAGCAGAGTTTCTTGCTATATCATGTCTGGCTCATGAAGCTCCGGACACGCCTTGCCTTCTTGCTCCTTGTCTTTCTCTCCACCATGACTTTCGCCAGGGATGACGACCAAGGCAAGCCCGCACCTCGTTTCCGCGCCAAGACATCCGCGGGGGAGGCTTTCAACAATGACTCGGTAAGGGGCAAAGTGGTTCTGATTGAGTTTTGGACCCCTTGGTGTCAGTACTGCAGGCAGGAAGAGGGCCTGGTGGAAGAGATCAATCACGAGCTTGCTGACAAAGGCCTGATCGTACTGGCCATCGATGTTGCTGAATCGAAGAAAACCGTTCAAAAATATCTTCAGCAGCATCCCCGCACTTGCCGCGTCGTACTCACCGAAGATACGAACCTGGCAGCTATGTGCCAGGCAAATTCGTATCCGATTTATGTGGTCATCGATCGCGATGGCAACATCTCCGCCGAGCAGCACGGTGCCGCTGGGGCACGCGGCTTACGCCACTTGCTGGCCACGGCAGGGCTGAAGTGGGAAAGGCCTGCAGACGAAGACGAGCAGTAAGGCCCCTAGCCCGTCCTACCAGCGGCATGTCGATCCTGCCCCTTTTGGTTAGGTAGTAGGGGCATTCTCCCATGACAGACGATCAAAAGTCGGAATCAGCTGTTCTTTCGAAGTCCATGACCTTCAACCTTGACGAACTTCCCATGCGAACCATGCCGAACGGCGGAAAAAGCTGGGACGTGGTGCATGGCACGCTGGTCACCGGAGAGACGATTGCCGTTCACGACTCTATGCAGCCTGCGAACCTTCCGCCCAACCCGCCGCACAAGATTGCGCACTCAGAATTCATTTTCGTGCGAGAAGGGACGCTTGAATTCCAGCATGAAGGCAAGTCGGAACGTGTGAGTGCTGGGGGAGTGATCTTCGTAGGGTTAGGCACGATGCACACGGCCAGGAATGTTGGAGAGGGTCCGGCTACTTATTTTGTTATCTCCATAGGTGGGGACACTCGATAGCTCCGTAAGGTGATTCAAAGGAGGCATCATGTCAAGCGAAGACATCAGCCGCCGGGAATTGGTCAGGGCGTTCTCGGCACTTGCGGCGCTCGGTACGGCTTTCGTTAGCCTACCGCTGCTCGCGCAGAAGATGGCCGGGGAGAAGGCGGCCGGAGAAGCGGTTCTTGATCGGTCGCAGACGTTCTCCTACGATTCGCTCTCGATCACGCGCACTCCGAATGGAGGCTCGATGCGCCATGTGATCTCGGGCATTCTCGCTACTGGGGAATTCATTGAAGTCCACGAGACGACGTTGCCCGCGGGCCAAATGCCTCACCCCCCGCACCGGCATCGCAACTCCGAGCTTATCTTTGTTCGAGAAGGTCAACTTGAGTACCTGAATGACGGCAAGCCTGAAGCGGTCGGGGCGGGAGGAGTGGTGTTTACCGCCTCCAACGTCATGCATGGCTTGAAAAATGTGGGAAACACACCTGCGAACTATTTCGTCATCGCAATTAGCCGTCCAGAGAAAGAAAGCTAGTCCGGTCGGCCGGTCTAGTCCAATGAGGGCCGGATCGAACTGCCCAGCAACGAGGTGTTCATGTTGAAAACGTTGCGGTGTCCTTCGGTTCCACCCCAGGCATACATCAGGGAGACCATCGGGAACGCACCCGCGCGCAAGGTCAGCCCCGCTGCGAAGCTGTATTTGAGATCGCTAAAACCGATATCGCTCCGATCCAATGCGACTCGTCCCTGATCCGCCATGAACTTTAACCCGAACGGCCCCCATACGGAGTGCTCGAAGCTTTCTTGCAAGAGCAGGAGGTTGGGCGCACGGAACCGGTAATCCTGGTAGCTGCCGAGCGCCATCACGCTATTGATGTTGCTCCCGCCAAGGGTTTGTTGGAAATAGAAGGGAACCACGCTGGAGGCTGAAGTGATCGATTCTGCAAGCAAGAAGCGCACGCCAATGCTGCCGCTAAGATTGCGCGTGAAGGAAACCGGTGCGCACTGCTCGCCGTGCGGGGCGCAGGAGTCAGGACCCAGGGTTTCCGAAGGTCTCGAGATTGAAGTCCCATACAACGAGTAAGTATGGTCCAAATCTACGGTCCATCGCAGGAACGAGAATTGCGAATCCGCGGCCACAAATTCCTCGAATTTTCCCAGATAGTTCAGCTGCAGATTGCCAATTGCCGGTTTGATGCGAATGCCTTGAGCGAACTGCGCGAATCCGGGCTGACTGGATAACCCCGGCGCAGTTACGTTGTCATAAAGCGTTTCAATCGATGGTGTCGAGTGCCCGTGCTCTCCCCGAATGCTCGGGAAACGGCCATTCGCCTCGCCCAGCAAAGCCAGATTCAACCAGCGAATCGCTGCAATCTCGAACACGGGCTTGATCACATTGGCACCAACGATCGTCTCCCGCATTCCGAACAGCGACTTGCCCGCAGGAATTGTGTCATTCCCCACCCCAAAATAATTCACCTGGTTGAGCGAGATAGTTTGCGCGTAGATGTTGAATACGGTGAAGGGGTGGGTAAAACTGGGAGCTCTTGTGGATGCTTTTGTATTGTCGGGGGCTTCACCAGGAACCGTAACTTTGATGGGATTGATCTTGGGGTGCGGGTTGTGCACCATCTTCATATATCCGCCCGCCCGGTACGATCCGTTGAACGCACCAACGGCATCCACATCCCAACTGAGCCGCCAGTTTGGCGTGTTCTTTGACCAAACGAAGGCCCCACCGACCCCAAAGCCATTTTGTGGTGGCATACTGCCGGCGGCAATGTGCAAAGGGTGGTCGGTAAACAGCGTGTAGGCGCAGCTTCCGATCGACAGCAAACGGTCGCACGCGGCGGAGATGCGTTCGCGTTCCCGGCGCAACTCCGCGTGCAAGGGGCTCTCCTGAGCCTGTGCCGCTCTCAATAGCAGCAAAACAATCACTGCCCAACGTAAGCGCATTTTGCCTCCAGCGTCCCTATTTCTTGTGGGGCGTCTTCTTCTTTCTGGGTGTTGAGACCTTCTTGCGGAGTTTGCGCTTGGGCCTTTCTGCCGCGCCTCGGGTTTTCCTTCCGCCCTTCGGTTTCGGCCTTTGTGCGCGCCGACCAGCTGCATCGGCATGGGCCTCATGAATGGCCTTGGTCACCTGATCAATGTAGGCTGCGGCCTCTGCTTCAGTCTTGATCGCATGGGTGTAGATTTCGGTTCGGTAGCGCAGCGGCAAACGCCGCTCGGCATGCTGCAGGTGCTCAACCTGCGTCAGCAACAGCGACGACACCGGGCGGTTCGGGTTCATCGCCTTTGGCGAGGGCCGGGGCACGTGAATGAGCGCCATTCGATCTCTCCTTTGCCTCTACACATCAAATTCCGGACAATCGGTTCGCATCGTGTCGAGCGAGAGCAGATTGCGATCGGCTCTTGGCGACGCCTGCGGTTCGATGAACACGTCCGCGTTGACTTCCCTCGGAGATCGCGCGGCAAAATCTCCCAGAAAGAATTTTGTCACCGTCCCCGGAATCGAAGCGTGATCGAAGACCCGATTCTCGACCGTGTTCTTGGGAATCCAGGGGGATACTAGGATCGCAGGAACGCGCACGCCCAGCCGGTCGAACTTGAATTCCATTCCCGTACCGGTGTTATTTGCCGAAGCTGTAAAGTTGTCCGGCGGACAAGCGGGTGGCACAACGTGGTCGTAAATGCCCCCATGCTCGTCATAGACGATCAGCAGTGCCGTGCTGGCCCACAGCTTGGGGTTCCGCTTGATTCGCATATACACCTCGGCGATGAAAAGCTCGCCGGCCTGGACGTCATGGTCGGGGTGCTGATCGTTGGCCACCTGTTCACCGCTATCGGTCTCGTGGTCGTTGTAGTTCGGTTCAAGGAAGCAATAGTCCGGCAACAGTCCCTTGTCGCAATCGCTCAGAAATTGTTGATGGGTTCCGAACAACTCCGGCTGGTTCTGCAGCAGATTTACTACTTCCATCGTCGAACTGGTCGTGTCGTAGTAGTAGACCTTCGCCGTCCGTTTGGGATTGGAATTGATCAGACGCGTGTAGATGCTCTTAATAGGCTCGATCACGTCAAACGGACTCATGTCCACCCGCCCGAATGAAGTGCCGTAGTGAGCAAACGCGCGATTGCAGATCGTCGGTCCCGGAATGGATGCGAACCAGCGATTAAACACAGCAAACTCTAGAGCCAATGTCGTCAGCACCGGTAGATCTGCTTGCTTGAAGTAGTACATGATCTTCTGCGAGTGCGCCACGTCGCCCCGCTGATTGAAGTAGCTCTTCACGAAACCCTGCATGTCGGGCTGGCGGTCGGGTGCCTTGCTTCCGCCGAAGATTTGCAGGTCAACCGCCGGGAAGTGATGGTCCGGATCGGGATCGAGCTGGCCTTGGAATTGCGCGAGCGGCTGCGGTTTTACCAGCGCGCCGGTCGTGTCGGGATTGTTGAGCTGGTCCGTAACCCCATCAATGCGGTTGTCGGCGGCTTTCAGCGAGCCTAGCATGTGGTCAAACGAGCGGTTCTCCATCATCAGAACAACAATGTGTTGCAGCTTGTCGAGTCCGGTGGGCATAGAACTTCCTTTGCGGATGGTGAACCGGCTTGCGGTTTCGTTTCAGATTAGCAAGGAGTTCTTAGGTTGTTGTTGCCTGAATGGAGACCGGCTACGCAATTTCCACTCGAAAGCTGTAACCGTGTTTCTCGAAGCCGAGGGTTTCATAGAACGCATGCGCGCCCTCACGGTTGAGATTGCTGGACAAGGCGAGCTTGTAGCATTGCGCATCCTGCGCCAGCTCAAGGGCATGTTCGAGCATGGCCCGGCCGATGCCGTGTCCCCGATACTGCTTGCCGACCGCAACATCCTCCACAATCGCGGATTTCCGCCCGCGTTTTGCAAGGTTGTCCATGATCAGCAATTCGTAGGTGCCGGCAATTGCACCATTGAACTCCGCCACAAACACTCGGTAATTGGGATACTTGCGGAAAACCGCTAGCTGTGCCAAAGCTTCTTCCGGAGAAAAGGATTGCCCCTCCCCGATCTCGCCCTCACGATAGAGCTCCAATACCCTGGCCAGGTCTTCGCCTCGGGCTTCACGGATGGCAATTTTACCCATGTGCACAGGATATCTTAGGGAATCTGGGGAGGTTTTAGCACCTGACCGGCGAAGGAATAGACCCACGACCCGGCCCTCCCGGGACATGCGCCGACAACTCTTTATTGCCCGATGGGCAGCTGGTCCCTAAACCGCAGGGGAGGCATCCCATTTCGGTTTGGTCTCTCGGCCCCACTTCTTGGGATCGGCTTCATGCATCTTCTTCATTTCTTCTGCCGTTTCAGGATGGTTCGCGGACACATGCGCGACCATCTTCTGAACCATTTCGTTCCAGGATTCGGCGGCAAGCCTTTCATCGCATGGGCCGCCGAGTTGCTTGCATGTCATTGTTTTCATGACTTTTTGAAGACAGCGAGCCTAAGAAGGTTGCAAATGAGCCACCCGATGCGATCGTTGCCTCCCTAACGCATCTGATATGGGCTACGAACAGATTTCTCAGTTCCGAGGTGGAACCATGGCCCGTCTTACTCCCATAGAGAAGAATCAGGCTCCCTGGCATTTGCGCTGGCTCTACACGGTGATGCGCAAGATGTTTAGAAAGGACCTTACCCCCGCCAAGATGCAGATGCGTTTGCCGGGCCTGATGTGGGGAACGATCGCCCTCGAGGCCGGCCTTTCGCGCAAGCGCCGCGTTTCGTTGCGCTATTCGCAACTTGCCAAGGTCCGAACGGCCTCGCGAATCGGATGTCCGTTTTGAGTCGACATCAATTCTGCCGTAGGCAGAAAAGCCGGTCTGAGCGACGATAAGTTGCTGGCGCTACGCGGCAACGATCTAAACGTTTTTAATGACCTCGAGCGCCTCCTCATCGAGCTTGCAGATCAAATGGCAGCGACGCCATCGAACATTTCTGATGACCTGTATTCGCGATTGCGGGCTCAGTTTTCCGAAGAGCAATTGATGGAATTGTCTGCCCAGATCGCCTTTGAAAACTTTCGCGCGCGTCTGAATCGCGTGTTTGACGTAGGCAGTGACGAGCTGTACCAACCCGCAAAAACTGAGCCGGTCCCCCACTCAAGCGAAAAGCATGCTTAAGCGGGCGACCGGCTATCCCTTGCCGAGTCTCGCTCCGTTGCGCGGGCTCGGAGGAGGACAGCTCTTGCGGATTCCAGCTAGCTGCAGCCGCTGGTGCTTCCGCAGCTCATGCATTTGTAACAACTGCCGTTGCGAACCATGATGGATCCGCAGACATGGCAGCTGGGCGCATCGCCCAGGTCGATCATCTCGGCCAGAGCGTCGGCGGCGTGGACGGCTCCGCCGGTCCTTGATCGTCGGTCTTCACCAGAAGCGGCGGACCTTCGTTCGTCATCAGTTGCCGGCAAATCCCCGGTCTCTGGCGCCTTGGCAGCTGTCCCCGCCAGCCGCGGTCGCAGATTCTCGAACAGCATCTGCTGTTGACCGGTGAGGAACCGTAACTGCAGCCAGCGGAAGATGTAGTCCATGATGGACTTGGCAAAGCCGATGTCAGGATTGTTCGTCCAGCCGCTCGGCTCAAAGCGCGTGTGGGCAAACTTCTCGCACAGCATCTTCAACGGTACACCGTGTTGCAAGGCGAGCGAGATGGCGCAGGAGAAGCTGTCCATCAGCCCGCTGACGGTCGAGCCTTCCTTCGCCATGGTGATGAAGAGTTCGCCGGGGTCTCCGCTCGGATACAAGCCGACCGTGATGTATCCCTCGTGTCCTCCCACGTTGAACTTATGCGTGATGGACATGCGCTCGTCTTCCAGTTTGTGGCGCACGGCACGGGGCGGAGCGTGCTGATCCTGCTCTTCCACCACAACCTGGGTGGCGCGGATACCCTTTTCCGGTGCCTCTGCCGTCTTGGTTCCCGCTGCTGACAGCGGTTGCGACTTCTTGCACCCGTCGCGATAGATCGCCACTGCTTTCAACCCGAGCTTCCACGCCTGCAGGTAGGCTTCCGAGATGTCTTCGACCGTAGCTGACTCGGGCAGATTCACGGTCTTGGAGATGGCGCCGGAGATGAAGGGCTGAGCGGCGGCCATCATCTTGAGGTGTCCCATGTAGTGAATGCTGCGCGTGCCTTTGGCGGGCTTAAAAGAGCAATCGAAGACCGCGAGGTGATCGTCCTTGACGTGCGGTGCCCCTTCGATGGTGCCGGTGGCGTCGATGTAGCTGACGATGGCGTCGGCCTGCTCATGGGTGTAGTCGAGCTTGAACAGCGCGGTGGGTACGGTGTTGTTTACGATCTTGATCATGCCGCCGCCAACCAACTTCTTGTACTTCACCAGTGCGAGATCAGGCTCAATGCCGGTGGTGTCGCAATCCATGAAGAAGCCAATGGTGCCGGTGGGAGCAAGAACGGTAACCTGCGAGTTGCGGTACCCGAACTTTTCGCCATGGGCGAGAGCTTCGTCCCAGCAGGCCTTGGAGCCTTCGTAGAGCGCGGCCGGGACGTTGGTCTTGTTGATGTTGTTCACCGAAGCCCGGTGCATGCGGATGACGTCGAGGAACGGCTCTCGGTTGATGTAGAAGCCGGGGCAGGCACCTCCGGGCATCACGTTGGAACCGAGGTTGGTTTCCCCCAGGCCCTTCTTCGTGGGTTCGGTTGCGGGAACCAGCGGCGGGCAAGTTTCGGCAATTCGACTCGACTGCAAGTAGGCTTGGCCACACATGATCGCCGTCACACAAGCCGCATAGTCGCGCCCGCCATCCGAGTCATAAGGCAAGCCACAAGCCATCAGCAGCGCGCCGAGGTTCGCATAACCCAGCCCGAGCGGACGATAATCATGCGAGTTCTTCATGATCCTTTCGGTCGGATAGCCGGCATTGTCGACGATGATTTCCTGCGCAGTGATCAGGATGTCGACCGCGTGACGATAGGCTTCCACGTCAAAGGTGCCGTTGGGCGCAAACTTCAGCAGGTTAAGGCTGGCCAGGTTGCAGGCCGAGTCATCGAGGAACATGTACTCGCTACAGGGGTTCGAAGCGTTGATGCGGGAGGTGTTCTTCGAGGTGTGCCAACGGTTGACGGTCGTGTCGTACTGCATCCCGGGATCACCGCAGCGCCAGGTGGCGTCAGAAATCTTAAACAGCAGATCCTTCGCTTTGAAGGTCTGAACCGGACGGCCGTCTTTCACCGCACGCGTGGAAAAGTCGGTGTCGCGCACAACGGCATACATGAAGTCGTCAGTCACGCGCACCGAATTGTTGGCGTTCTGGAAGAAAATGGAGCTGTATGCTTCGGCGTCAGGCGAGGAGCCGTCGTAACCCATGCTGACGAGGGCGTGCGCCTTGGCTTCTTCCTTTGACTTGCACTCGATGAAGTCGACGATGTCAGGATGCTCGATGTTGAGGATGACCATCTTCGCCGCGCGACGGGTCTTGCCACCCGACTTGATCACGCCGGCAAACGCGTCGAATCCGCGCATGAAACTGAGTGGGCCGCTGGCAGTGCCGCCCCCGCTGAGCGTCTCATTCGACGAACGCAGCGGAGAAAGATTGGTGCCAGTGCCCGATCCCCACTTAAAGAGCATGCCTTCGGTCTTGGCCAGGGTGAGGATGGAGTCGAGCGAATCGTGCACCGAGTTGATGAAACAAGCAGAGCACTGCGGTTTCTTATATCCGGTGACACCGAATTCGACACGGCCGAGGGTAGAGTTCCAGTGCCAATTCTGACCGTCGGAATTGGGTTCGATGCGGTCACAGCCAACATTGAACCAGACTGGCGAGTTGAAGGCCGCGTACTGGCGAATAAGAAGATGCACAAGTTCGTCGTGGAATGTGGCACCGTCTTCAGGAGTGCGGAAGTAGCCCTGGTCGAGTCCCCAGTCGCGAATGGTTTCGGCCACGCGGCCGACGAGTTGACGGACACCGGTCTCGCGCTCGGGAGTGCCGAGCTGGCCGTGAAGGTATTTGCTGGCAACGATGTTGGTCGCGGTCATCGACCAGTCTTTGGGAACCTCGACGTCTTTCTGTTCGAAGATGATGTTGCCTTTCGAGTCGGCGATCGTGGCAGTGCGCCTTTCCCATTCGACTTCGTCGTAGGGAGAGATACCCATCTTGGTAAAAAGCCGGCGGAAGCTAAGGCCGTAAGTCTTGCTGGGCTTCGGCGTTGAAGTGGCGGATGTGGCGGCGGTGGTCTGGGTTTGAACTTCGGCCATTTCTGTCTCTCCTGAAGCGGTGTGACTGCGGACTGCCGGATCTGTGTCCGGCTTAGTTGTCCCCTGGCGGGACTCAAAATTTCTTAGCGCCCCAACGCGGCTAAGTTGCTGCTAACTCGAAAGTTGTAGGACGGCTATGAATCACCTCCGACCCAAACGCCGTCCCACTGTTCTCACGATCCTTGCGCCGTTTCGCTACCGTTGGAACCTGGATTACGGGACTGAAATCGGCGGAATTTGCTGCCTCTGGGATGACAACAGTACTACTGTATGTTGTGCATGTCAACAACTAATCACAACATATTGTATCGCCTTGAATCTACTGTATGAACGCCAGGTTAAACCCAGTTTTTCCACACACTTGGCCGGACGGGGGCGGGTTCGAGCGC
>Ga0105238_10000574_pt1 | contig 38541 bp, 39 predicted proteins | sample KBSC34metaG_FD_81526 | JGI IMG/M metagenome (GOLD analysis project Ga0105238, IMG submission 81526) | Corn rhizosphere microbial communities from Kellogg Biological Station, Michigan, USA - KBS C3-4 metaG | ecosystem: Host-associated > Plants > Roots > Rhizosphere > Soil | place: Michigan, USA...
TTACGATCAGAACGCGGGAAGACCGGCCCGTCAGTATCAATACAGCTTGAGTGTGCAGCGCGAAGTCGCTCGGGATCTGGTGGTGCAGGCTTCCTACATCGGCAACCGCGGGATCTGGTGGCCTACTTACCTGGGATCGCCGCTGAACAACTACAACTACCTCAGCAGCGATATCTTGAGCAAAAACAATCTCAGCCTGAACAATCCGGCCGACCTCGCGATACTGTTGTCGCCTATTGGCTCTGCGGGCGCCAAGCAATTCCAGAATCGGGTTCCCTTCACAGGCTTCCCGCTGACAGCGAATGTGGCGCAGTCGCTGCGGCCGTTCCCGCAATTCACCACCATGAGTCTGGTAAATGCGCCCTTGGGCGATACCTGGTATAACTCGCTTCAGTTGACGGCTAACAAACGGTTCTCTCACGGCCTGCAACTCGATTTCGCCTTTACCTGGTCCAAGTCGATGGATACGTTCCAGGGAACTCCTGACGTACAGAACCGCGACTTGGCCAAGGGGATTTCGAATCTGGACCAGCCTCTGGCGACTCGCCTCGGCGTTACTTATACGGTGCCCAAGTTCGGACCCAAGGGCGTGTCGTTTGTCGCCCGCGACTGGATGTTCAACGGATTCATCTATTACGCGAGTGGGACGCCGCTGGCGGCTCCCACGACGAACACCACGGGGTATGCCGCCTATGGCTCCGGTCTAACACAGGCCACCATCGACGCTGTCACCTTCCAGTCGGCCGGTCACCAGGTCCGGACAGGCCAGCCTCTGTACCTGAAGGACCTCAATTGCCACTGCTTCGACCCGAATAACACCTTCGTGCTGAATCCGGCGGCGTGGGCCAATCCTGCCCCCGGTCAGTTTGGCGGCCAGACCTACTATGGCGATTTCCGGGGTGAGCGCCGGCCCACTGAGAATTTCGCTTTTGGGCGGCAATTCCGGATCCGCGAACGGATAAACCTGAACGTCCGCGCGGAGTTTACCAATATATTCAACCGCGCCTACTTAAACAACCCCGCTATAAGCGGGATCGGCGTGAGTCCGCAGACCGCCCCGGTTTGCAAACTGCCGACCGGCGGAAATGGCGCCTGCTCCCAGCCCGGCATGCCGATTGTTTCAGGTTTCGGATCGATCAATGCGGCCACCACGGCCTACCCACCGCGGACTGGCCAGTTAGTCGCGCAATTCCAGTTCTAAAGGGATCGCTTCATCCCGGATCTACTGAGATCCGGGTGTTCGAGGTTTGTTGGTTATTGCGGCTTCACCGCAGTCGAATAGTCACAACCATGGCCCGAGGGATTCGCGCGGCCGACGCACTCGGATAAGGGCGGCGCCCGCTGGACTCCACCATCGAGGTTCGGCCAGCGTATAATACCTCGAATGACAGCCTCGCCAAGCGGCACCGTGCTGAAGCATGGGTTCTTTGCAATTGTCGGGGCGATGGCCTTGTTCGTTCTCTGGAACAACGAGCGGTTCTTCCTGAATCCACCGGCTCACCGGGAAGCTCTATATCGGGGGTACGTTCATCGCTGGACCCGTGGCCATTTTGATGGCCTTCGTGAATAGCCCCTGGTTTCTCATTCCATTCACCATGGTTCAAGCCAGCGTCTGGATGTTGTTTACCGGAATACATTTGCTTACGTCGGCGCGATATCGGGTCGCACCGGGAATGGATGGTGCGCAGCTATGCAATCGTGCTCATTTTCTTAGAGGGACGGGTGCTCATGGCGATTCCGGCGCCCGCGCGTGGAGGCCTCGACTCTGTGGTTCTGGTCAATTGGGGCTGCCTGGCGATCACGCTGGTTGTAACCGAATGCGTCTTGCGCTGGCCCGCATTATTCCACCGCAGCCTGAGCGAGGCGCGGACCGTCCAAATCGGAACAGAAACGCTGTGATCTAAGAACTGCGGAACGATGTAGACTGGGTCACCTAGGATTGGCGGCCAAAGCTCCCAACGCAGCGCTTCGGGGGAGTTTCTACCTGCCTGAGCGACTCAACCGAAGACCCGGTGACCCTCACCCTCCCCGAGAGATGCTACTAATCCAGGCAACCCCAAGCGCGCCAGACTTTACGCCAATCGTGATCTGTTGGCCCGGGAAGAAGAAGGGCGCGAATGCGCTCAGATAGATCGTTTCCGACTGATGGTTGGAACGCCACGATCTCACAATCAGCCTCCTGCCGCCGATTCTGGATCCATAGTGCGTTTCAATAATAACGGTCGGAGAACGGATTTCCGCCGAACGATCCATCTCACCGTTCGCGAAAAATAGAGCAGCTGCGACCCACGGGAGTAGCCCAGCAGCAAGGTGTCGGACGTTTGGTTTCTGGCGTTCTCTCCGCCCCTCGCGCAGAAACAACCCCACCATGGCGAAACCGACTACAAAAAGAACCGCCGGCACAAGCAAATCGAGAGGCGGGTATCGAACGAAACCGGCGTATACAAGCGCGAAGGCACCAAATAGGAAAAACCCAGTCAGAAGCTGCATGGTATAGATTTATCTACACCAAAGACCTACGACGAGGAAGGACGAGAACAGAACATCGTAACTTTCCGTTTACGGCTGTTACTCGGGAGACATCCCGATAAGGACAGCCCTCTCCGTTTGCCCGAGCAGCGCCGCCACGTGAGTACGTGACGCCAGGGGGCTTGCGAAGGAGCCGCTGGCTCATTTCGATCCGGTGGGCAAAAAGACTATACTTGTTGCCGATAAGCCGTCGCAAACCCAATGTTCAAATTTCTCTGTCCTCACTACAGTCGGTGCAATGCCAGATTTCTGGCGGCCCTTATTGCCATGAGCGCCACCGTTGGCGCGCAACAGCAGTCTCCAGCACAGTTTCATTTACAAGAGTCGAGCATTGCCGATATTCAACGGGCTATCCTGGCCAAGAAGATCACGAGCGTGGGTCTGGTGGATCTGTACCTAAAGCGGATCAAGGCTTATAACAACACGTGCGTGAGTGAGCCGATGGGGATTCTCGGACCGATTACCACGATTCCGCACGCCCGGCAGGTCAACGCGCTCTCGACGCTGAACCTGCGGCCGTCTGCGCGCAAGACACGGGGTTTCGATGAACGCAAAGCGCGCAGCATGACGGATATGGATGATAACAATCCGAACATGCCCGACGCGTTGGAGGTCGCGGCGGCTCAGGATCGGCAATTCAAGCAGACCGGAAAGCTTGTTGGACCGCTGCATGGAGTCGTCATGGCGATCAAGGACCAATACGACACCTTCGACATGCGCACGACGTCTGGCGCCGACGTGCAGTACGCGAATGACCGTCCGCCGGAGGATGCGACATTCGTCAAGCGGCTGCGGGACGCCGGAGCAATCATTCTGGCGAAAGCAAACCTGGCCGAATATGCAACGGATGGCGCGCGTAGTTCCTTCGGGGGGACTTTCTGTAATCCGTACGACACGGAGCGCGAGCCCGGCATGTCGAGCGCTGGCTCGGCCGCATCGGTAGCAGCAAACTTGGTGACTTGCGCGATCGGTGAAGAAACGGTCGTGTCCATCCGATGGCCGGCGTCCGTCAACAGCCTGGTTGGGCTGGCGCCGACGGAGGAACTAGTCAGCCGGAAAGGAATGATGGGCGCGGGCCTGAGTATGCGGACAGGACCGATTTGTCGCAACGTGCCAGATGCGGCAAAGATACTCGACGTAATCGCGGGCTACGATCCTAAGGACGAGTTGACGGCGTTTAGCATCGGGCGGAAGCCGACTCAGCCGTACGTCAGCTCCACTGCGGCGAAGCGCCTCGACGGTGTCCGGATAGGTGTGATTCGTGAGTACATGGCAAAGAAGCTCTTCTCTAAGGCCGATGAGGAAAGTATTGACATCGTCGATCGCGCCATAGACGACCTTCGCAAATTGGGTGCGACCATCGTGGATCCGGGTCCGGAAGGCGCATTGTTCCAAGGCTGCATCGCACGTTATGCGCCGGAACTCATGAACAGCGCGTTTACGCGACAGTACCGGGACCTGTTTCCCGTCGATGCCGCCGGCCTGCCTCAATCAGATCAGCTGACTACGCTCCTGAATTTACACGCCGATCCGACGCGAGCCCCGCAGGCTCTCTCGCTCCGAAGCCTTAATACACCAGCCGTTGGGGGCGAAGGCAAATACATGATGAACCGGTATCTCGAGGAACGCGGAGACGCCAACATCAAAACCAGCGCGGACCTGATCTCGAAGGCAAGGTTTTATGAAGACCCCAACTTCCCCGATCGCAAACAGGCGAGGCAAGCCGCGGAGCGCGCTACGGTGCTGGACACTTCGGCACGGCTGCAGACCCGCTTCGCCTTTCAAAACCTCTTGCTGCAGTGCATGCAAGAACAGCGGCTGGACGCGCTAGTGTCCCCCATGTCCACCGTCCCGCCACGGAAGCTCACGTCGCCGCGCGAGCCGAACGCCAATGGCCGCGCGCCGATCGGCTGGTCGTTCCTTGGACAGCAAGGTTTCCCCGCGATCACCGTGCCCGCGGGTTTTACGACGGAGATCTGGGATCGCGTGCGCGATGGCAACGGCGGCACGCGCTTGGTCGGGCCCGTGAAAGCTAACTTGCCAGTAGGCGTTGACTTTATTGCGCGTCCGTTTGACGAAACGATGCTATTCCGCATCGCCTCCGCTTTCGAGGCGGCCACGCGGCATCGAAAGCCCCCGCCGGACTTTGGACCCGTACCCGGTGAACCGTAGCCGTCCCTTCCGCGATTGGGATCAGGATCTCGACTTTCTGGGCCGATAATTCGATGTGCAGACGCTCTATGCTGTATGATCGCGTGTACTAAACACACATTCACATAGTCCAGGAGACCTCGAATGTTCTGTCAGCGTTGCGGCACTCAACTCGGCTCCGGCGTTCGATTCTGCCCAAATTGTGGGCAAACTCAAGATGATGCTCCCGTATTCGGGAGCGCTCCAAATCCCGCGCCGTGGACGCCTCCCACAGGAGTGCAAGCCAGCGGCAGCCGGTGGATTGGCGAAGGGTGGACACTTGTCAAGGCGGATCTGGGTAACTATATCGTGATCTCTCTTCTTTTCGCCGTGCTTAGCGGCGTGCCGTTGATTCAAGGCCCCCTGATTGCCGGTTTCCACATTTTCACCATGAAGAAGTTAATGGGCCGCAATGCCGAATTTGGAGATCTTTTCAAGGGATTCAACTTCTTCGTTCCCACGCTGGTGGCGTCCCTGCTAATCGGGCTGTTCACCTTCGCAGGAACACTCCTCTGTGTAATCCCTGGACTGGTGGTCGCCGCCATGTACAAGTTCACGTACTTGTTTATCGTGGACAAGCGGATGGATTTTTGGCCCGCGATGCAAGCCAGTCACGCGGTAGTAAAGAATGATTATTTCGGCTTCACCATGTTTCTGGTTCTGGCATTTCTGGTAAATCTTCTCGGCGTATTGTGCTGTCTTGCTGGTCTGCTGGTAACAATACCCCTTACCTTCGCGGCCATCACGGTGGCATACAAAGAGATCGTCGGATTCGAACAACGGACAGTGGATTCCCTGTAAATGACGCTGCGGACCACATACCCGCGAGTCGCCGCCGCTCTCTCCGTATTTGCAGTGCTGTGGTGCTTCACGCCACCAGCGGAGCCCAGCGTTCGGCTCTGCGGATTCCACTGGCTCACGGGCAGGGACTGCCCTTTGTGCGGGCTCACGCGCGCTCTATTCGCTCTCGCAAAGGGACGCTGGAGTCAAGCGATCCACTTCAACGCTCTCAGCCCGCTGGGTTTTACAATGCTATTCGCGCTCATCCTAGATGCGTCTTGGCTGACGCGTCTGTGGACGTTCGGCATCGCTGCTTTTGGAGTCTACGGAATCTGCCGGCTGGTTTGGTTCTAAGGCACGATGCTTGCGCGGCGCCTGACGCTCGGCAAATGAACCTCGTGTGCCGCGCAAGTGTACAATGATCCCGATACTGCGCTGCTCCCAGGAGGTTGTTCCGATGGCTTCGGCCCGTTTACGATTCACTATCCCCATACTCTGCACGTGTAGCTTGGCTCTGGTCTTCTCAGCCCTCTTGCTGTCTCAGGAGAAAGGGGACGCGCAGAAAGGAAAGGGCAAGGGCAATAGCCTGATTCGCCCTCTGGCCGAGCTCGAGAAGGACCTAAAGGGCAAGCTGGAGAGAACCAAGGTTCACGGCAAGTCGCTCGAAGGCAACCTGGAAGGCGATTCCGCGGATCGCGATATTTTCGTGTATCTGCCGCCAAGTTATCAACGCGAGCCAAATCGCCGCTACCCCGTCGTGTACACACTTCATGGATACGGGCTGCACGCGGAGCAATGGGTCGGCTTCGCGAACTTCGCCTCTCTGGAAAAGGACGTTGCCGCGGGCACGGCCAAAGAGATGATCCTGGTGAGCCCGGATGCTTTCTCCGTGCACAATGGCAGTTTCTATTCGAACTCGCCGACCACCGGCGATTGGGAGACATTCCTGGCGGTGGAGCTGGTCGGGTATATCGATAGCCACTACCGGACCCTGGCCAACCGCGCGAGCCGCGGCCTGGCAGGACACTCGATGGGGGGCTATGGAACATTTCGCTTGGGAATGAAGCACCCGGAGGTGTTCTCCAGTCTCTTTTCGATGTCGGCCTGCTGCATGCTCGACACGGCTGAAGTCACCCCGGCCATGGCTCAGCTGGAGGCGATCAAGACGAAAGAAGACGCTGCGAAGCTTCCCTTCGGTCAGAAATCGCCGCTGGCCCGCGCCGCGGCCTGGTCAGCCGACCCAAAGAATCCTCCTCTCTTTTTCGATTTGCCGGTGAAGGACGGCAAGCCTCAGCCGGTGATCGCCGCGAAGTGGATGGCCAACTCGCTGATGGTGATGCTGGAGCAGTATGCCCCCAGCTTGAAAAAGATGAAAGCGATTCGGATGAACGTCGGTCTTCAGGATGGACTGCTGCAGACCAATCGCGACATGGATCAAGCCTTGGCCCAAGCCGGCGTGGCACATTCATTCGAGACTTTCGAGGGCGATCACAACGGCCAGGTCGGGTTGAACTTTGCAACCAAGGTGCTGCCGTTCTTCTCGGATCAACTCGCTTTCAGCCCGGAGGTTAAGAAATGACGCGCGGCACTCGCCTGCTCACAGCCCTGGCTGCATTTCCCCTGTTTCTTCCAGCGCAAAACAGCGCGCCGATCCAAGGAACCTACACTCGCATCAGGGTTCACGGCAAGTCGCTTGAAGGGAATCTGTCGGGAGAGCCGGCGGACCGCGATGTGTCGATCTATCTGCCCCCCAGTTATCAGACACAAGGTAACCGGCGTTACCCGGTGGTGTATCTATTGCACGGCTACACCAACTCGGACGTGGGCTGGTTCGGGCCGGAGTCACGAGGCTCCTTTGCCAACGGAAACACTATGACCGCGGCAGCCGACAGAGCGTTCACCAGCGGCGCCACAGCGGAACTGGGCACAAACGAGTTGATTCTGGTGATGCCCAATGCATACACGATGTATCAAGGCAGCATGTTCTCCAACTCAGTCACTACCGGCGATTGGGAGGGTTTTATTGCGAAGGATCTGGTGGCCTACATGGACGGGCACTATCGAACTATTCCGGAGCGCGCCAGCCGCGGCCTAGCTGGTCATTCGATGGGCGGCTATGGAACGTTTCGGATCGCGGCGAAATATCCGCAGGTCTTTTCGAGCATTTACATTTTGAGTGCCTGCTGCCTCACGGCGAACTTGAATCCGAATCCTCAGGGCTCCGCCGCGGCCGAGGCGCTCAAGAGTCCGGAGGCGGCCAAGGGCGCTCCACGCGGGCTCGCCACCCTGTTGGCGGAAGCCGCGGCCTGGTCGCCGAATCCTGGGAATCCGCCGTTTTATTTCGATCTTCCGGCCAAGGATGGTAAAGTTCAGTCCGCGGTAGTGGCGAAATGGGTCGCTAACGCCCCGCTGGCGATGATCGATCAGTACGTGACCAGTCTGAAAACGCTTCGGATTGGTATGGATGTAGGGGATAAGGATGGGCTGTCGGCCAGCAATCGCGAGCTAAGCCGGGTCCTGAACAGTTACGGCATTCCGACTGCCTTCGAGGTCTACGACGGGGATCATACCAACCACATCGTCGACCGAATGGAGAAGATAGTGCTGCCGTTCTTCGCGAAGAACCTTTCGTTCCAGGCAGGCCGCTAGAAGAGCGCCGCGAAGTTCAAATCGCATGCCATCAAGTGTTTTGTTATAATTGAGCATAGTACCTAAGCAATCTATTATTTGCTTGAGGTACAAGAGGTCCGGTTTCAAATCCCGGGAGCCCGACCAAAAACTCAAAACCTCTCAGGGATTGCGAATATACAATGAGGGGTCTGGATTCAATTTATGTCCTATTCTAGCGGTCGTCACTTTGTTCAGCTTCCCGGGCCCACCAACGTGCCCGAACGTGTGCTGCGCGCCATGTCGCGCCCCACGATAGATCATCGCGGCCCGGAATGTGGACGCCTGGGCCTGGAAGTCCTGGAAGGGATGAAAGAGGTTTTCCAAACCTCCGGGAAAGTCGTGATCTTTCCTTCCTCCGGATCCGGCGCGTGGGAAGGCGCCCTGACCAACACCCTGTCGCCCGGCGACAAGATTCTCATGTTCGAAGTCGGCCAGTTTGCCGCACTGTGGATTCAAGTGGCCGTCAAACTGGGCCTGGATGTCGATGTGGTCCAGACGGACTGGCGGCACGGCGTGGATCCGCAAGTGGTCGAAGCCAAGCTTCGCGACGATCGCGATCACAAGATTAAAGCGGTCGGTGTGGTGCACAACGAAACCTCCTCGGGGGTCACCAGCTCGGTAGGCGCGGTTCGCAAAGCGATGACACGCGCACAGCATCCGGCGCTCTTGCTGGTGGATGTCATCTCGTCGCTCGCATCCATCGACTACCGGCACGATGAATGGGAAGCCGATGTCTCCATTGGCGGCTCGCAGAAGGGCATGATGCTGCCGCCGGGCCTGGGATTTAATGCCATCAGCGACAAGGCGCTGGCCGCATCAAAAACGGCTCGGCTTCCGCGCTCCTACTGGGACTGGCAGATGATGCTCGCGCAAAACACGAATGGCTATTTTCCTTATACGCCCGCGACCAATATGCTGTTCGGCCTGCGCGAATCGCTGAACATGCTGCGGGAGGAAGGGCTGCAGAACGTCTTTAGGCGGCACGAACGTCATGGCGAGGCCACGCGGCGGGCCGTGAGCGCCTGGGGCCTGGAAAACGTTGCACTCGATCCGAAGGAATACAGCAACTCGGTGACGGCGGTCTACATGCCGGCCGGGCACTCCGCGGACGAATTTCGTAAGGTGGTTCTCGAACGGTTGAATATGGCGCTCGGCAGCGGACTGGGCAAGCTGCAGGATAAGGTTTTCCGTATCGGCCACCTGGGCGACCTCAACGATTTAATGCTCGCCGGAGCCCTTTCGGGCGTCGAAATGGGTCTGGAACTGGCCGGCGCTCCTCATCGCAAGGGTGGCACCGCGGCGGCGCTTGGGTTCCTGACGGAGTCATTGAAAGAAGCGGCCGTTCCGGCGCCAGCCTAATCGGCTCTCACCGTGACTTGCCGATGCGCACCCATTGAAGGATGGATGCCACGCTGCCGATCAGGCAGAACGCAATAAAGCCGCCCATGAACCACTCGAACTCGCTCGAGTCCGCGATCCGCAGGATGCGGCGGCCGAAATAAATGGCGGCCCAGCCGATCAGCGAGTATCGAACCGCACGGGCAGCCAGGACCAAAGTCAGCAGGCGCGGCCGCGGATACTGTAATGCGCTCGCTACCGCGATGGCGGCGCCGAACGGAAATGGTGGCGGCGACAGACATGTGACGACCACCACCATGGCCGCGTGCTTCTCCATCCGTTGTTTCAAGTAACCCAGAAGCCTAGGTTTCACCAGTCGCTTGAGCCCCGCTTCGCCGCCCTTGCGACAGACCAAGTCGAGCAGAAATACGCCCATGGCCGATCCCACGGCTCCCGCCAGCACATACAGTGGAAGCCGCTCGTGATTCCTGGCTACCAGAACCACCGTAAGCAGATCACTCCCGATCGGCAGGAATAGAAAGGAATCGTCCGCGATTGAAACCAGCAGGATCCCGAGTGAACCCAATTGAAGGAAAAAGCCCAATAGATGGCGGACCGACACGCTCACGCGACCAGCCTAGCAATCCGCTGGCCATGGCCGCCGGGATTTCCCACTGAGCGACAATGGGGAGGGCTGCGTCGCCTCCATGCGCTTAGTTGTCATCGCACTCCTGATATCGCCCGCGTTTGGCGCCGACTTGGGCGCCCCGCCTGGCGATCTCTACAGCGGCTGGCTCAAGATGTACGATCTCCAGTTCGACCAAGCGCATCAGATTTTCGCCGATTGGAAGCAAAGCCATCCCGCCGATGCGCTGGGCCCGGCCTCGGATGCCGCCGCGTATCTTTTTTTTGAACTGGCCCGTCTGGGTGTTCTCGAATCCGAGCTGTTCGTCGACGACTCGAAATTCCAAAATCGCACGAAGCTTCGCCCGGACCCACAGATGAAGCCGCTCTTCGAGCAGGAGATCCGGCGGACCGAACGTCTGGCGGACGCGGCGCTCCAGACGGCTCCCTCTGACCCCGATGCCCTGTTCGCCAAAGCGTTGACCTTCGGGTTGCGCGCCGATCTCGCTTCACTGATCGATAAACAGGATCTCACCGCGCTCAAGTATACGAAGCAGGGCCGCGCCTTCATCGATCGGCTGACGGCGATCAACCCGCAGGCCTATGACGCTTATCTCGGCCTGGGAGTCGAGAACTACTTACTGAGTCTGAAGCCCGCACCCCTCCGGGCCCTGCTGTGGATGACAGGAGCGCAAGTGGATCGGGATAAAGGCCTCGAAGAGCTCCGCAAGACCGCGCAGTATGGTCACTATCTGGAGCCGTTCGCCAAGCTCCTTCTGGCCGTGGCGGCCCTGCGCGACAATAATCGAAGTTTGGCCCGCGAGTTGTTATCCGGCCTGCACAATCGATTCCCCGATAATCCGCTGTATCTTCGGGAACTGAACCGCCTCACTCCGATAATCACTTCGAAATAGTATCAGGCGATAATTCCCGGTGCTTCGTGCCCGATCGCCTGCACGTACTCGATATACGACCCCGGATAAACCACGGGCTTGCGCTCCGTGCCGCTCTCGCCGCCCAGTTCCAGCACCCGCGAGCCTAAGCCCCGCAGGAACATGCGATCATGCGACACGAAAATCATGGTGCCTTCGAAGTCCTTGAGCGCTTCGACGAGCATTTCCTTGGTGGCCAGGTCCAGGTGATTGGTGGGCTCGTCCAGCACCAGAAAGTTGGGCGGGTTATACAGCATCCGCGCCATCGCCAGGCGCGATTTCTCCCCGCCCGATAGCGACCGGATTCTTTTGTCCACGTCGTCACCCGAAAATTGGAACGCCCCCGCCAGCGTGCGAAGCGAGCCGAGACCGTCCTGCGGAAAGTCCCCGATAAGCTGTTCGATCACAGTCAGATCCGGATTCAGAACATCCAACGACTGCTGCGCGAAGTAGCCCATCGTGAGGCTCGCCCCCAGGCGCACGTTTCCGGCGTCGGGAGCGCTGGCGCCTGCAATCATCTTGAGCAGCGTGGTCTTTCCCGCCCCATTCCGTCCCATTACTGCCCAGCGCTCGCCCCTGCGAACCGTCAAACTAAAGCCGTCGTAGATCACCCGCTTGCCGTAGCTCTTGTGCAGATCTTCGATCACCGCCACCTGGTCGCCCGAGCGCGGCGGAATGCGAAACTCGAACTTCACCACCTGGCGCCGCTTCGGCAGCTCGATCTTGTCGATCTTATCCAGCGCCTTGATACGGCTCTGCACCTGGGCCGCCTTGGCCGCATGCGTCCGAAAGCGGTCGATAAAACGCTGTTCCTTGGCGAGCATGGCCTGCTGCCGCGAGAAAGCCGCCTGCTGGTTAGTCTCGCGAATGGTGCGTTCGCGCTCGTAGAAATCGTAGTCACCCGAGTACGCGATGATCTCCCCGGCATCGATTTCGGCGATCTTCGACACGATGCGGTTCATGAACTCGCGGTCGTGCGAGGTCATCAGAACGGCGCCGTCGTAGGACTTGAGGAAGTGCTCCAGCCACACGATCGACTCAATGTCCAGGTGGTTGGTCGGCTCGTCCATCAGCAGCACGTCCGGCCTTCCCAGAAGCACGCGCGCCAGCGCCACGCGCATTTTCCAACCGCCCGAAAGTGCACCCACGTCGCCGTCAATCTGGTCGTCCTGGAATCCCAGGCCGCGCAGCACTTCGCGCGCTTGCGCCTCCAGCGCATAGCCGCCTAGATGGTCGTACTCTTCCTGCACGTGGCCGAAGCGATCCAGGATCTTGTCCATCTCATTGGAACGCGCCGGATCTTCCATGGCCCTCTGGAGATCCTCCAGCTCGTGGTGCAAATCGCCCGCTCGCCCACTGCCGGCGATCGCCTCGTCCAGAACGGAGCGGCCTTTCATCTCTTCCACGTCCTGGCGGAAGTAGCCGATGGTCAGCTTTTTCGGAACCGAGACTTCGCCTTCATCGGGCGATTCTTCACCCACCACCATGCGGAAGAGAGTGGTCTTGCCGGCGCCGTTGGGACCCACCAGCCCAACCTTTTCGCCAGGGTTCAGCTGAAAGGAAGCGTCAACGAAAATCAGCTGCTTCCCATACTGTTTGTGGATATTGGAAAAGGAGATCAAGTCCCAAGCTAGCAGAGCCCGCGCGGGACTTGGCCGACGACCACCGGGATCGGTGGTTATGAGCCAGATCCAAACCAATAGTGGCTTTTCTTTTCAGTGACTTAGAATTGGTACCTGGTTTGCACTAAGAGTAGTGGACCTGGGAGGTAAAATTATGAAGTTCGGTTTGATTCCTGCAACATTGTTAACCGGCGCTCTGATGATGGTGGCTCCGAACGTGACTTTCGCCCAAAACCGCGGTGGCGGAGGGAGCCACGGTGGCGGAGGGAGCCACTCCTCAGCTAGTCGCGGTTCCGCTGGAAGTCACGGTTCCGCGGGTGCGCGAAGTTTCTCCGGATCGCGCGGCAGCGGCGGTCAAAGCCGGGCGTTCTCTGGTGGCCAACGCGGATACTCGGGTGGACAACGAGGATACTCGGGTGGCCAACGAGGGAACTCACGCGGCGAGTACCGCGGAGGCGATCGCGGCCGGGGCGAACGCCGCGAAGGTAATCGTGGCGGGTATGGCTATCGCGGCGGTGTTTACGGATACTACAGCACTCCGTATTATTACGGCGGCGGCTACGGCTACTATCCCGGATATTACGATAACTATTGCAGCTCCGGCTACTACGATCAATGGGGCAACTGGATTCCGGCCTGCGCCTATGATCCCTACTACTATCCTTACTAGCCAGATTGCGGCCTGACGAGCCGAAGCCGCAGCTCAGAGGTTTGGCGGCGGTGGCAGAGCAGGCAGAGGGAGCGGATATTATCCAGATCGCATTCTCCTCCGCCCTCTGCCACCGGGACGATATGATCGGCGTCCCACAGTGTTCTTCGACTGATCCTCTTCAGACCCCAGCGCGCGAGCAGCTTTTGCCGGTGGACCCCGCGAGACCGCTTCAGGTCATGATAAGCCGCCCGGCAATCGACCCGGCAAATGGCACAGATTCCGTGGTCGCGGGCCAGCACCTGCTCACGCAAGTAGCCCGTGTCGGTTCGCAGACGCCACTCGTGGACGCACCATTCCGAGCAGAACGTGAATCGTCCGGCGGGAACCTCCAGACTGCACCAGCGACACAGCGCGCGGCCGTTACGGCCCTTCTCCAGAGCCGCTCGATCGGCAAACCCGCCGGGCATGGTGCGAGAAGTGCTCACAAAACATTCCTACCACAAATTGTCGCGTGGCCTTGTGATAAAAGAAAAGGTCATGCGACGCAATCTCAGCATTGGTCTAATGTTGGCCGCCGTCTTGTTGGTGCTCGCCATCGGATCGTCCTGGCTCGAGCGCAAAGCCACGGTGCAAGCCGCCGGCGTGCAGGCGCCCCGGTTTGAAGTCGACCCGATGTGGCCCAAGCCTCTGCCCAACCACTGGGTCCAAGGCAATACCATCGGCGTATCTGTAGACAGCAAGGACCATATCTGGATCATTCATCGCGCCGGCTCGCTCGAAGCCATGGAGACTTACGCCGCCACCAACCGCGCCGAATGTTGCAAGCCCGCGCCCGCGGTCCTCGAGTTTGACGAAGACGGAAATCTCCTCAACAGTTGGGGAGGAACCGACGGACCAGGCTACCAGTGGCCTGCGTCGAACCACGGCATCACGGTCGACTACAAAGGCAACGTGTGGATCGGCGGAAACGGCCGCACCGCTAGTGCGCCTGCCACTGCCGAGACCGCGGGTAATGCTGCGCCCGGCGCGGCAGCGACGCAAGCTAAGCAAGCGGCCAAAGCCAAAGCCGCCCCGGGCGGTCCGCCGCACTATCACGACAGCATGGTCCTGAAATTCACCCAGGAAGGGAAATTCCTGATGGCGATCGGCAAGCCGGGCGCCAGTGAAGGGAGCAACGACGTCGAGAACCTGGGACTGCCGGCCAAGATTTTCGTCGACCCTAAGACCAATGAGCTGTACATCGCCGATGGCTACGGCAATAAGCGCGTGATCGTCTTTGATGCCGATACCGGCAAGTATAAACGCCACTGGGGCGCTTACGGCCACAAGCCGGACGACACCAATCTCGGACCGTATCGTCCGGATGCCCCGCCCGCGCAGCAGTTCCGCAATCCGGTCCACTGCGCCGAATTGTCTCTCGACGGGCTGCTCTACGTGTGCGACCGCGTTAACGACCGCATCCAGGTGTTCAAGCCGGACGGGACTTTTGTCAAGGAGGCCTTCATCGCGAAAAATACGCTGGGCGATGGCTCCGCATGGGACATCGCGTTTTCGAAAGATCCCCAGCAGAAGTACATGTACCTGGTGGATGGCGCGAACGAGAAAATCTACATCATGCTGCGGGAGACACTGGAGATTCTGACCAGCTTCGGCGACGGCGGCCGCCAGCCTGGACAGTTCTACGCGGTCCACAGCATAGCTACGGACTCCAAGGGCAATATCTTCACCACCGAAACCTACCGCGGCCAGCGTGTGCAGAAGTTCGTATACAAGGGTCTGGCGGCAGTCACCAAGAGGGATCAGGGCGTCGTGTGGCCCAAAAAATAGACTCTCCGTCATGAAGTTTCGAGCCCAGCCGCTCCGCAGGGCTGCTAAAGCCTGAGGCGCCGGCCACCTCGAAGAATTTGCACTCTAGAACCCTAACTGAGTCGCGTCACTTCGCCGATGGAAGGTTGTATGAAAGACAGGCGCTTTGACCTCCGTGTAAACCGTGAGGCCCCCGTGAGCCTTAGTTGGACCGATCTGGCCGGCGAAACCCTACAAAGCACTGGACATCTGGCGGATATTTCGCGCTCGGGAGCTTCGATAAAGGTGCCGCGTCCCGTGAAGGTGGGATCCACCCTCAGCCTGGGCTACCAGGATCAGCAGTTGCCGGGAAGAGTGACTCACTGCAAGTCGGAAGTCTCCGGCTACCTTCTGGGAATCGAATTCGAGGAAGGGCACCATTGGTCGCCGCGCCGCTAAGAGCAATTATCGCTACTTGCCCTTGTTTGCGTCCGGCTTGTTCGCGTCAGGAAAGAATGCCGCGACACGATCGTTGAGCGTAAACTCCATCCCCAAGCCGGGATATTCTTTCAGCACATTCGCCCGCATCTGCGCCGGAGTCTTCGATCGCGCCACATTCGCGTCCCAATCGGCGATGTATTTCTTCATAAACGCGATCGCGGAGATGTCGTTCTTGGCGCCCCGACCCTGATGGCCCGGAACCAGAATCACCGGCTTCAGAGCGGCAATCTGATCCAGGGTCTTCATCCACTCTTCACGAGCTTTGTCCTTGGGCACTCCAAAATAGACCCGATCGAAAACCGTGTCGCCCGCGACCACAGCTTTTAGCGACGGAATGTAGACGAAGCTGTTCCCCGGACCGTCGCCCTGAACGCCGCCGGTGACCGGAAATTGCTCGCCTTCGAGCGTCAGGTAAGGCGTCGTCAGTTCTTCGGGCAGCACCGGATCGGGACCGGGAATGTTGTTGCCATAAGTCGGAAACCAGAACTTTTGGCGCGCGGGCCATCCCGTCTTGGCGGCGTTGACGGTGGCGGGAAGCGCCACGATCCTGGCGTTCGGGAACGCCTGATGCAGCACCGCCAGCCCAAATAAATGATCGGGATGAGGATGGGTCACATAGATCAGCGTCAGGTTCTTCTTGGACTCAAGGATTTCCGCCGCCAGACGATGGGCTTCGCTCAGCGAGAACTGCGGGTCAATCACCAGCATGTCTTTTTCGCCCGAAATCATGGTCGAGTTCACGTCGTATCCATTGACGCCGGCGCCGTGGTGCACCTTCAACTGAAGCTTGGGTTGTGCGTTAATGTGTCCAATGATGGCCGTGGCGAGCGCCAGCGAGGCTAATAGGGTTCGTGGGAGCATCAGAGAATTATATACCCGCTTCGTGATACCATACCGGGCGACAGGTCTCCGATCGTACACCCAGGAGGTCACCATGGATAGCAGACTTGGAGTGCTGATCGCGGCAATTCTTCCCACTTTTTCCCTTGCCGCCGAACTGAATACAAAGGCTCCCACGTTCGCCAAGGACATCGCTCCCATCCTTCAGGAAAAGTGCCAGACCTGCCATCGCGCCGGAGAAATGGCTCCCATGTCGCTGGTAACCTATGCCGAAACGCGGCCATGGGTAAAGGACATCAAGCAGCGCGTGGTCACTCGCAACATGCCGCCATGGCACCTCGATAAGACCGTCGGTATCCAGCATTTTCAGAACGATATCTCGCTGAGCGATGAACAGATCAGCCTGATCGCCCGCTGGGTGGACGCGGGCGCACCTGCCGGCGATCCCAAGGATATGCCCGCTCCGAAACAGTGGCCCAAGGACGATGGATGGCAGCTCTCCAAACAATTTGGGCCGCCCGATTTAGTCATCAAATCGGAGCCCTACACCATGCCGGCCCACGGACAGGACGTGTGGTTCAAGCCGCTCACGCAAATCCCCCTGACCGAGCCGCGCTGGGTCCGCGCCGTGGAAATGCGCCCGTCGACGCCGGCTGGGCGCAGGATCACCCACCACGCCCTGGCATATCTCCAGCAGGAGGAGCCGGGTGTGAACAGCGATGCGCCGGGCAACGTGGCGCCTGGAACAACCCAGGGGCTGCTCATGGAATGGGCCGTCAACAAAAACTACGACATCTACCGCCCCAACACCGGCAAGCTTTTACTGCCCGGAGCCCGCATCTGGTGGGAAGAGCATCTCCATGCAGTTGGCGAGGAGATTCGGGACCACGTGGAGCTGGCGGTTTACTTCTATCCCAAAGGCGAGGAACCGAAGTATCGGACTACGCTCACACTGTTTAACGCATCGCCTGGAAATCAGCTCGACATTCCGCCCAACACCATCGCGCAAACGGAAAGCTATACGGTTCTGAGAAACCCCGCACGCCTCGAAAACTTCCAGCCGCATATGCACCTTCGAGGGAAGTCGATGCTGATGGAAGCGCTGCTTCCGGACGGCACGCGCCGGACGCTCAGCTACGTGGATCATTTCAACTTCAACTGGATGATTAACTACATCTACGCGGACGACGACGCCCCGGTGTTGCCCAAGGGAACTCTGATCCACGTGGTCGCCGAGCACGACAACACCGCGAATAACAAAAACAATCCGGATCCGAACCAGTGGGTGGGCTGGGGAGATCGGACGGTGGACGAAATGGCGCACGCCTGGGTCAACGTCACCTATATTTCAGAAGAAGACTATCAGGCGTACGTGGCCAAACACCGTCCTGCTCCCGCAGTCGCGCAGAGATAATGTACCGGCTGGCCTTCCCAAGCATTGTAATCCTGGCGGCGGGCGCGGTATTTTTAGGCGCCCAGCAACAGCTCTATATCGAGCCGCCGCACGCTTCCGGCCAGGGAGTCACGCCCGCCTATGAAGGCTGGTTCTCCAACCCCGATGGGAGTTTCAGCATTCTGTTCGGATACTTCAACCGGAATCAAAAGCAGGAGTTGGATATCCCCGTCGGCCCGGATAATCACATCGATCCGGGCGGTCCCGATCAGGGCCAGCCCACCCACTTCCTGACCAGAAGGCGCTGGGGGATGTTTACCATCACCGTGCCCAAGAACTTCGCGGGCAAGCTCACCTGGACGCTGATCGCCAACGGCAAGACGGCGCAGGTTCCCGCCGGTATCGATCCATTATGGGAGCTCAGTCCCTTCAAGGATGCTACCGGCGATACTCCGCCCTTCATCGGCTTCACCCAAGCGGGCCCATTCGTGAACGGCCCCCGCGGTCAGACGCTCTCCGTTTCCGGAAGTACCTCAGACCCGGTTCCGCTGAATCTATGGGTGGCGGACGATGCCAGTGTTATCCCCGGTGCGACTCGTCCCAAAACACCTGCCGTCTCACTGACCTGGAGCAAATTCCGAGGACCCGGTGAGGTTACCTTCGCCAAGGATCGGCCGGCGATCGAGAACGCTCAGGTGCAAGGTGCGGAGAATCCCATCTTCAGCGGCAAAGCATCCACTTCAGCCACCTTCAGCGAGCCGGGCGAGTATGTCTTGCACGTGGTCGCCAACGATTGGACGGGTGACGGCGGCCGCGGTTTTCAGTGCTGTTGGTCCAACGCGCAGGTCAAAGTTTCGATCCGGAAGTAAGGCCGGGGTGCGTCGTATTAGTCTTCGGATTTAGGCGAGGAGACGCTTTGTACCCAGCGCGTTCGCCGGTCCGCTGCGAAGCTACGAATGTCCACGGGGGCACATGCGCTCTCCGTGCTTTCCGCTTTCCAGGGAACGCTCACGGCCGTTGGATCAGCTTCAGGGCTGGGGGCCGAGCGGTCGCCGGCAAGCTTCCGGTTTTCCTTCTTAAGCAGGTAGCAATACCCCGCCAGGCTGGTCACCCCGGTAAGCATCACGACGTTCAAGACAAGTTGAAGCTGAGCTGGTTCCATAACAGAATCTCCCTGACATCCCCATGATAGGGAGTGAAGAAGTTCGCGCGAATAGGTAAGGGGCTACAAATCCGCGTGGTACCAAATTCCCGCTGATAGCGAAACCCGGGTACTAAGGCGGCCTTCACCTGGGCAAACACTTCTAAAACAGCTCCGATTCCCCGTGGTACAGTTGAGTTAGCAACCTTGGCATCGTCGCATCAGTCCGGTCCGCCGCCCTCGTCCGATCCTGCCCCTATTTACCAACCTTAAGATTAAAGGACCAAGATGAAGAATATTTTTGTAGGAAACCTGAGCTTCGGTGCTACCGAAAGCTCGGTACGATCCCTGTTCGAGGCATACGGAGCCGTGGACCGCGTCAGCATCGTTACGGATCGGGACACCGGCCAGGCAAGAGGATTTGGATTTGTGGAGATGAGCAATAACACCGAAGCGGATCGCGCCATCAACGAACTCAATGGCCATGATCTGGACGGCCGAGCGCTGAACGTTAACGAAGCCCGTCCGAAAACGGATCGTGGAGCGGGCGGCGGCGGCGGTGGCCAGCGGCGAAACAATCGCTGGTAACGTTTTTAGCTACACCAGCATTCAGCAAATAAAAAAGAGGCGTCGACCGCGACGCCTCTTTTCCTTTTGGTGTAGAACCTATGCGCCCAGAGCGGTGCGCAGGGTCTTGTTGCCGGGATTCTCGCGCTCAAAAGCGACCAGAGCGACCCTGAGAGGCGACGTGCGGATATTGCTGTCGCGCCACTGCGGCGTAACAGGCAAGTCGCTGTGGTCGATCTCGCGCCAAGGCTCCCCACTCAAGCTGCGCTGATCGATACGGGCGACGTTGTCTTCGATACGAATTCGAAGATCCTGCGTTTCAAATGTTGCGTTGTCCATATTCTATTGTCCCACTTCGTCCGCTGTCCTACGTAGAAACGATCAGCCTTTGCGGCGGGAGAACTTAGCCCTGGGGGCGAAGGTCCGCACCGCGTGACCGCGCGGCTCGCGCTCTCGCAGATGGGTGGGCGCTGCCTGCCCAGCGTGCCGGGGCTCCTGTTCCAGGCCGGACGGCACCGGGCGGCGTGTCAATTGAAGCTGCAGAAGCTGCTCGATCTTGCGAATCTCGCCGCGCTCACTCCGCGTGCTAAAGGTCGACGCTGTGCCCTTCAGCCCCGCTCGGCCGGTACGGCCCACGCGATGAATAAAGTCCTCGGGAACCTGCGGCAGATCGTAATTGACCACGTGCGCGATGCCCTCGACGTGGACTCCGCGCGCGGCGACGTCGGTAGCTACCAGCACTCGATAGCTGCCTTCCTGGAATCCACGCAGCGCCATGTTGCGCTGGGATTGGGTGCGATCTCCATGAATTGCGGCCGTCTTCGATCCACTGCGCGCGAGCTTCTTCGCCAGGCGGTCCGCGCCGTGTTTCGTGCGGGCGAATACCAGGAACGATCCCCGTTCGTCCTGGAGCATCTTTTCGAGCAGACCGAGCTTGCGGTCCTGCTCGACTTCATAGACGTGCAGGTCGATTTCCGCGGCTGGCTTGGTGGTGGAGCCAACCTCAATCCTGATCGGATTCTTAAGGTGCGCTTTGATCAGCGGCGCAACCGAAGATTCGATGGTCGCGGAACAAAATATGGTCTGACGCGTGGCGGGCAAGAGCGCCAGAATTCGTTTGATAGTAGGAAGGAAGCCCATATCGAGCATCCGGTCTGCTTCGTCCAGGATCAATGTGCGTGCTCCGTCCAGCTTGACGAGTTTGCGCTCCAGGAAATCGGAGAGCCTGCCGGGAGTGGCAATGAGAACTTGCGCACCCCTTCGAATCGCGTTCAATTGAGTTTGCTCGTTCAATCCGCCGACCACTACAGCGGCGCGGATGCCGGTTCCCGCGGCCAGGAGCGAGAAAGCCTCGTTAATCTGGATCGCCAGCTCCCGGGTAGGAGTCAAGATCAGCGCGCTGACGCCCGGCGGAGTATTCTTGTCGCCCAGTTTCTCGAGAAGGGGCAGGAGAAAGGCAAGCGTTTTGCCGGTGCCGGTTTGCGCCGTGATCACGAGATCGTGGCCGGCGAGTTGTTGGGGGATGGCCTTGGATTGTACCGGCGTGGGGTGGACGAATCCATTCCGGGCCAGGTTGGTTTGCAGTGTAGTCGAAAGAGAGAGATCGGGAAAAGTGTTCATTAAGTGTGTTGGAAGCGGGAATCAGCGAGCCAGGCAGGAACTTAAACCAACGGACGGGCGCGGTATGACTTCCGGTACATCCGTAGTATAGCATTTTCAGGCATTTCCCCGCCGGCAAGCGTGGATTTGGGGGTATCTGCTATCCTAGGTTCAGATGCAAGATCGCCACCCCACACTTTCTTCCTACCATTTCAAGCGGGCCAAAACCGACGGCCTGATTGAGGTCCTGAACGAGGGTTCGTACGTCATGGCCGAGTACAGCGAGCGCACCGGTATCGTGAAGTGGCAGCGCGTCGTACTGGCCACTCAGAAGGAAAAGATCGAGAAGTGGCTGTTCGATCACTATCCCGCCCACACCCACAAGGCGAAGGCCGTGGCGCAGGGCAATGCATCCTCGCGGTAGTTTATTTGAAGTGCAGCGGATCCCTCAGGTTCTGTAGCTCCCGGTAATAGTACAGGGCAACCGGCCGCTTCCCTTTGAACCGCAGAAGCTTCAGAAATTCGATTTCCTCCTCGGTGGCGTCGCCGCTCAGCGACTTGTCCCGTAGAAACTGCTCAAAGCCCGATTCCAGCGTAAACCTGGCTGGCGGCTCCTGCTCCTGAAACTCAAATCTTTTCATACCGCCGGGCGCCAGGCGGCGATTGAGAATCACTTCCATTCCGAACGTTCGCAAATCGATATCCCAAGAGTCAATCATGGGGTCCAGAAAAGAAACGCAATTCTCCAGCGACACGTGGAAGACGTCCGTATCCAGGAAATCCAGAATGGCGACTCGCATTTGCTCGTAGGTGCGGCCGCTGAGCTGGGCCATCAGGCGAAGCCATTCCTCGCTTCGCAATTCTTCTTTGGCGATCGCCTGAGCCACATCCAGAAGTTTTTGCGTGATCAGCCGTTCGAATTCGCCGAACGGTTCTTTTTCGAAAATCCTCTTAACTTCCGGCCGCTTCACCGATTCGCACTTGCGGAGAACCAACTCCCGCGTCTGCTGGAACAAGGGCCTGGGTGGCTGCGTTACCCGCTTCTTTAAATCCTCGTGCCGCTGCGCGTCCGCCAGTTTCGAGAGCTCCCCTGGAGGAAGCTTCAAGAAGTCTCCCATCCGGTCATACAGATCCGTGCGCCCGGGCGCCGGAGGGGCCTTCTTACGCGTAAGAAGCTGAGAAATATAGGATTCAGTGACCTGAGCAGCTGAGGCCAGATCCTTCTGGTCCAACCTTAGTTCATTTAAGCGATGCCGAATGAGCAGCGAGACATCCATAAAGCCCTCGCAAGTTCACCCCCAAAAGTGAACTAGTGCCTCCCATTATGCCAGCAACGCGGTTGACTGGCAATTATACTTAACCTATAATAGTTAATATCAAGAGAGAGGCCCTATGCTTGAGTCATATCAGAAATCGACCGGCACCGGTTACACGACCACCGTCGCGCTGCTGGCCGTGGCCTTCATCTTCAGTCCGGCCATCTTGTTCATCTCCTGGCCCGTCGGGTATGCAGCATCTTTCCTGGCCATCGCTTGCAGTATGGTGTGCGCCGGTTGGGCCTGGTTCAACTGGAAAAAGTCGTCGCGGCTCTCGATGCCGTCGATCACCAGCGAAACGGGAAAGTGACCGCATCTCCCTATGACGCAGATCAGTGTTAAATTCACGACGCATGAAATTGAGTTATTGAGCAGCCTGGCTTCGGACCAGTTGTTCCGCCGCGAGTTCATCGATTCGAGACTGCCTGGCTTCCGCTCGAATCCGGGTGATTTGAGTCTGGGGAAAAAGCTGGTCGAACGAATGCGCTTGACCGCGGAGCGGGTCAACAAAGTCCCGGCCTCCAAAAGAAACGGAACTCATGCCGTTTAACCAATTTACCCCGCGCAACTTCACAGTAGACGCGGTCCAGACCTACGCACCCGCGGTCTCCGGCGTCTACGGTATCTCAAACTCACGCGAGTGGATCTATATCGGCGAGACCGACAATATCCAGAGCTCGCTGCTTTCTCACTTGCACGAGATCAATACGAGTGTGATGAAGCGGGAACCAAAAGGTTTTGTTTTCGAGATTTGCGACCCGGCCCAAAGGCCGTCGCGCCAGGACCGGCTGATCGGCGAATATGGACCCGCTTGCAACCGGCAGGCTCAGAACTCGTGATGGATCGACAGAAAGAAAGTATTAAAAGGAGCACAAGCATGCAGTTCATTCTCACCGGATTCACGCAGGACATGGCCTTCCGTGTTTTTGCATTCGAACGCATGGGGTCGGATCGCGTCCGGACCAAAGTCGCGGTCAAGGCGGATCTTGCGATGACTCGAAGATACGGCATCCAGATGCAGGAGCTACCTCTCCTGTGCCGGAATCTTCTGGAACGGAGCGATAGCGGCGAGGGGTCGCAGACGTTAACCTTCAGCGAAGACGATATGTGTGTGCACGCCAAGGATCGCGCTTCCGCCAAAGAGGCGGCCGCGAATCGGAGAAAATCGCCGCGCAGGACTCCCAGTGAGAATGTCGGAGCCGCCTGGCGGGGCCACCAGCCGATTGCAGGGGCGCGGGTTCCGGAGGGATCGCGAGGAATCCATGAACAAAAGACTACTGAAACGGCATAAACGTCAGGTTTCGCGAGCCAAGGAAAACGTAAAGCTTTCCGAGCCCGACCTGAGAACCCCGGAGCAGATCAAGGCCGCCCGGGATGCGAGCCGCGCGACGCAGGGACCCGGCCAGGGACCCATCGCCCCAGGCTCGGCGGCATCTTTCCGGAATAGAGCGGCAACCGGAACAGGATCATCGGCGAAAACCGCTTCCGACTGAAGAATCGAGTGAAGTAAAACTATGGCATCCGCGCACTGTCCCAATTGTAGATCGGTCGAGTTCAGGGGCGTCGGCGTTCGGAACGCTCTCGAGAATGCCCTGTCGTGGCTTCTTTCGCCCTACCGCTGCTCGCTTTGCGGCCGGCACTTCTTCCTGTTTCGATGGAGAGCGCCGCTCGAAGGAACGGCGTAGAACCAAGATTCGATAGATTCGCGGCACTATCCTTCTGGCGGGGTTTGCAAGATCGTAGCGCTTTCGATTCCCTCCGCGATCTGGGGCAAGATGCCCAGCTCCCGGTAAATCGGCCGGATCACGCTCCGGATCTCGGGAAGCTTCCAGTAAAACCACACCGCCCCGGCCAGACAGATCGCGCCAGCCCCGATCATGGTCACGGGCACACCGACCCTGGCCGCGACGCCACCGGCCAGCAGACTCCCGATCGGGTTCATCCCCAGGATGGCCAGTGTATAAAAGGACATCACGCGGCCGCGCTTATCGTCGGCGGCGATGGTTTGCAGAATGGTATTGCTGGCGGCCATCTGCTGCATCACGCCGAAGCCGGTGACGACCATCAACAGCAGCGAAATAGTCAGGGATCGCGAAAGCCCCAGCACGATCAGCCCGCCTCCGAACAGCGCGGCGCTGATCGCGATTCTCTTCCCCAGGCCGAGAACGGTTCGTCGCAACGCCAGGCCGATGGCGCTGGCCAGCGCGCCCACGCCCGACATGGCCATCAGGAATCCCAGGGTATGCGCACCTCCATGCAGGAGGTCGACGGCCACCACCGGCATCAGGACCGTGTAGGGCATCCCGGTAACGCTCACCACGGCGAGCAATATCAGGATGGAGCGAATGGCCGGCGAGCCCGCCACATATCGCCATCCCTCCGCCAGCTCCTGCACCGCGCTTTTCGCGGCGGCGCGCGGCTTGGCCGGTGCAACCCTCATCGCCATCAGGGAGGCGATCACCGCGATGTAACTGATCCCGTCGATTAAAAAACAAACACCCACTCCGGCCACCGCGACCAGCACTCCGGCGATGGCCGGCCCCACCAGCTTCGCCCCATTCACCATGGACGAGTTCAGGGCAATCGCATTTCCCAGATCGGCCCGATCTTCGATCATCTCAATCACGAAGGCCTGCCGCGCGGGCATGTCAAAGGCGTTAATCAAGCCTTGCAGCAGCGCGAGCCCGATGATCCACCAGAGATTGATCCAGCCGGTAAAGGCCAGGACGGCCAGGGCCAGCGACTGGATCATCGCCAGAACCTGGGTGATTACCAGGACGCGATGGCGATCCCAGCGGTCCAGCCAGACGCCGGCGATGGGTGCCACGAAGAAGGCCGGGATCTGGCCGACGAAGCTGGTGAGTCCCAGGAGGAAGGCGGAATCGGTGAGTTGGTAGACGAGCCAACTGGTGGCAAGCCGGGTCATCCACGTGCCGATGAGAGAAACACTCTGGCCCGCGAAGAATAACCGGTAATTGCGAGATCGCAGGGCGCGCAAAGAGCTGCCCCACGCTACGGTAGATGACATCCCGACAACTTGATTCTAGCGTTGTGCGGGCGGCTATGAGGAGAACGAAGGCTACAGGCGCAGAGCAGATACCAAGGACAGGTTACCGACTAAGGGACATCTCAAGTTTCTCAAGTATCCTGAAGTGTTCAGCGGTCCGAAGAGGTGCATTTGAAAAATACATCTTTTCGGAAAACGGCATTTCGGCACGCCTTTCGAGACTAAATACTCCAGGAGATAGTTTCGTCTGGGATACGTCAGGGGCGACGATCAGTCCGCTGGGCTCGAAAAGAAACGGGTGCTGCATATCCTTTGACACGCTTGCCCCAATTTGTTCGGCGAGAGGCTCCAAGATAGGATTCAACAATGAAAGGTGCGCGTCACTTCGGAAGACGATCTGACTAACAAAGAACTGCCGGTGTATCTGGACACTCGCGCCGTAGTTGGCGTGCATGAAAGCGAGAAAATCCTTTAGAACCTTTTCCGAATCCTCGGTTGATGATCGGGTATCGACGCTCATGCCATTCGAGAAAATCGTGAGTCTGTCGATTCGGATCTGATCCAGTTTCCCTTCCACAAGTTCAACGCCTTTTTGAAAGTCGATCTCTGCAAACGTCTGAGGTGTTTTCGTGAACGAATAACGGTTTGTAATTTGCTTAAGCGTCTCCGTGACAGAAGCCCTTCCAGTCGGATCAAGGGTTTGAAGCTCGAAGAGGGTCACGACGCGAGCGAGCATTATTGCTTTCAAATCCATATTAGGCAGCTTGGCTCACGACGGTCGGAATTAAAGGATAGTACTCAGCGGCTTGCTTTCGCGGAGTTCCGAGTGCGCTCGGCAAAGAAGCTGGGCATTGCGGCTGCGTGAGGTCCATACTAAACAAGTGGATATTTGCGACCTGATAAGTAGGTACTTGTGTCAAAACCCGGCTAACTTGAATCTGCGGGTCCCAGTTAGCCGGCGCCGGATCCACGGTGCTCCACCAGCGTGCCCCAGATCCAAGCCACGCCCTTCTCAATTCGGCATAGCTTCTGCTTGCATCATCGTATTCAAACTCCGTCCCGCAAGACGGACAAATGGTAAAGTTCGCCGGAGCTTCGGTTAGCCGATCATATCCACAAACAGGACAAGTGTACATGTGATCTAAGCCTTTTTGCAGATCGAGTGAAAGTACTGTAATGCCGTTTGGTTCGAGCTCGGAAGAGGCCGACAAATCATGTAGGTGGTTACGTCTCCCTCTTTCGATAACATCCCCAATTCCGCAGTCTTCGGATCAAACCGCACCGACGCACCGTCTTTCGGGCGAACACACTGCAGCGCCCCACCTGATAGCGGGCCTAACAAGAACGCATCGGCAAGCTTCTCATATTCTTCGGCAGTTCTTACGTTGAACTCCTCTCCGTGCCTAATGAAATGGCGGTCCAACTGGTGACGTTGTTTAAAAGGCACAGCAAGTTCACACGCCTGCAGCTCCAACGCCTGATTGTACAATACTCTGGCGGTGAGCGTCATGAAATCAATAAGTTAGAGTCACACTAACGACTGTCATAACATCCACGCGCTCGCTGGCCGATATTGAGGGAGCATCGCGGGACGACAGTGATCCGGGTTCACGATTGACGTGCGGCTGCCGACTATCCCTGATAGGGGAACCGGTTGACCGCCCGGACGCACTCTTCCAGGGCTTCGAGCAGTGTCTTGCCCCAGCCGCAGGGAGTATACGGCGCGACCTTCTGATTGGTCTGCGTGTCGGCTTCGGCGAAGAACAGCAGTGCGGGATCCTTCGGCGTGAAGAATTCCTTCACGGTGATAGTGATGGGAATTTCCCGATCCGGCTCGACCTTGCACATCGAAAAATGATGGACGCGCGCCAGTTGCTCGCTCGGATTCGCCTGTGCGTAAACCCAATCCTGCATTGCTGCCCTCCCGGCTGTATTGACAAAGGGATAAAGAACTCATTATCGTATACGCCGGGTGCGCATGACGCTTACGGTACCCGGGCGTCCAGCCGCGGTAGAATTATTGAGGCTCTGCACCGCGATCCATGTAGAGATGACGGAAAGGGAGACATCATGGCGAAATCACAGAAAACTTCCGTTGGCCGCCGCGGCTTTCTGAAGAACGCAGCGGCTGGAGCAGCGGCCGGAGCAGCGGCGCTGGTGACACCCCCGTTGGCCGAAGCTCAAGCACAAGGGACCAGAAACGGTACCACGCCAAGAGCGGCGGGCGTTCCGGCTCCGACCGAGGCGCAAATCGCCCGCGAAACCGGGAATGTCCGGCCCCCGACCTCGGTCCGGACGATCACGCGGCCCGGCTCGGACTTGATGGTCCAGACCCTTCGCGATCTCGGCATCGAATACGTTGCCGCCAATCCTGGATCGAGTTTCGAAGGCTTGCAGGAATCCTTCATCAACTACGGCAATCCGCCGAACCGGATGCCGGAGTTCATCACCGCGCTGCATGAAGAGTCGGCGGTGACCATGGCGCACGGCTATGCCAAGGCCGAAGGCAAACCCATGCTGGCGCTGCTGCACGGCACCATTGGGATCCAGCACGGAGCCATGTCGGTTTACCAGGCCTACTATGACCGCGTGCCGGTGGTGATGATCGCCGGTAACGACCCGGACTTTATCGCCGCGCATACCGCGCACGATATGGCCGGGATGGTCCGGAGCTATACCAAGTGGGACGCCGAGCCCAAGACCATCGATGAAGCGCTGGTGGCCATCCAGCGCGCCTACAACGAGGCCATCACGCCGCCCATGGGACCCACGCTGGTAGTGATCGGGTCCGAGGTCCAGAAGGACAACGCCCCCAACACGAAGCTTCCGGCTTACAAACCGCCCACGTTCCTGACCATTGACGCCACGCATGCCAGGGAGATCGCAAAAAGCCTGGTGGATGCTCAAAACCCCAGAATCGCGGTGGGACGTCTGCGAACCCCGGAAGGCGTTCAGCGGGCGGTGGAACTGGCCGAGTTGGTGGGAGCATCCACCAGCACGACGGCGACCGGGGGGCCGATGAGCTTCCCGCAGCGTCATCCTCTGTGCGGCCCTGGCGCGGACACCAATTACGATTACACTCTGGGTCTCGAAACGGGCGGCGCACAGGCTTCCATTACCGGTCCGGCGCTGGCGGAAACAGCTGCGACGCGAGACACGGTTCACATCGGCTTCGGTGGCACCGTCCCGGGCGTCGGAAGAGCAGGCGGCGGCAGAGGAGGCCGAGGCCCGGCTTCCGCACCTCCCGTTGAGGCCGATGCCGAGGCGAGCCTTCCATTGATCATCGCAGAAGTGAAGCGCCAGCTGACCGGGGACCAGAAGAACCGGATTCAGGCGCGTATCGCCAAGCACACTGTCGCCAACCACGACGCGCGGGTGGCGGCCATCACCCTGGCGGTCCAAAGTAAGAGAGCGGGATGGAATGCGAGCCCAATCAGCACGGCGCGGCTTTATTCGGAACTCTGGCCGCTGATCATGAATGAAGACTGGTGCCTGTCTTCTCCCAGCAATTTCTCCGGCGGCCATCACGTCCAACTGTGGGATCACGATAAGCCATACAGCTACCTGGGTGGCCAGGGCGCGGGCGGCATGGGTTATGGCGCGCCGGCATCGGTGGGCGCCGCGCTCGCCGCGAAGGCTCGCAATCGCATCGTCATCAACGTCCAGACCGATGGCGATCTCAATTACGCTCCCGGCATCCTGTGGACAGCGGTGCATCACAAGCTGCCCATGCTCACGGTGATGCACAACAACCGCGCCTGGCACCAGGAATACATGTTCGTGGAATACATGGCCGGAGTTCGCGGTCGCGGCGCGGAGCGCGCACACATCGGCAGCACGCTGCGGGATCCTTACCTGGACTACGCCAAGATGGCTGCGGGCTATGGCATGGCCGGCGAGGGCCCCATTTCCGATCCCGCGAAATTATCGGCGGCATTGAAGCGGGGAATCGCCTCCGTGAAGCGCGGAGAACCGTATATGATCGACGCGATTACCCAGCCTCGCTAAGGAAACGCGCTAAGGGATTCCCAATGAAGAAATACTATGTGATGCTGGCGTTGGCAGCGCTTACGATTCCGCTTGCTACCCTGACCGCTCAAAATGCCGGACGCGGCGGTGGAGGTCGGGGTGGCGCAGCCGTGACCAACGTTCCAGAGCCTACCAGTCCGGTCAGCGGGAACGCGGCCAATGGAAAGCAACTGTTTTACTCCTACGGATGCTACGCCTGCCATGGCTATAACGGGGAGACTGGAGCGCGGCCATTTGTAGGACGATGGGGGAACCTCAGTACCGAGCAGAGCTTCCTTACATTTCTGCGAGGACGTGCCAACGTCGCGCCGCTGACTCCGTCGACATCCATGCCGAATTTTTCCGAAAGCGTCATGCCGGATAAACAGGCCAAGGATATTTATGCCTACATCCGGACGTTCAAGAGCTCGGCGCCGGAGCTCAAGGATATTCCAACGCTGAACACCATCGTAGACGCGGCGAAGCGCGACAAGAAGTAGTCGGGTCTTGGCTAGATGTGACGGTCGGCGGCCACCAGCCAGACCGCGCCGGGTAACTTCACTCCGGAGGCCGAGGCGTACGGCGCAAGCGCGCGCCGGATCGATTCAAGCGCGGCCTTCAAAACGTCATCTGGTTGGTCGGCCAACGCCTTTTTGGTCGGCCCCATTGCAGACGACTGAATGACGGCGTCTTCGAGCGTTCCGCCGGCCGCAATGTCCATTTGAATATCCAGCGGAGTGAAGGCAGGCTCCGTGAATCCGGCCGCTGTCAGAATCCTCTTGACGCGCGCGGTGTCGGCAAACGAGAAAGGGCCGGGCTCCTCCGGATCGGGCTTGGGCAAACGCGGCACATGCTCATAAACCGCGTGCAGCGGAATCTGGAGCCAGGGATTTTCCTGGATCGGACGCCAGCACGCGAAGCGCAGGCGCCCGCCGGGAGCCAAACCCGTCCGCAGGTTCGCAAACGCCGCCACGGGATCGCCAAAAAACATCACCCCGAAACGCGAAACGATCAGTTCCGCGCCCAGATCGCGCAGCGGGAGCTCCGCGGCGTCGCCCAGGAGGCAGGTCGTGTTCGGGAACTGTCGCAGCCGTTCCGTCGCGACGGCGAGCATGGGTTCCGACAAGTCGATTCCGACGACGCGCCCGGCAGCGCCGACGGCGCGTGTCAATTCGATGGTGGTTGCACCGCACCCGCATCCGGCGTCGATCACTGTCGATCCCACGCGCGGCGCGGCGAATTCGAGCAACGGTCCGGTAACAGGAGCAAGCGTCCGGTCCAGTCGATCCTGGTTACTGGTCCAGTATTCGCCGTCGATCCCATTCCAGCGCTCGCGCTGGTATTCGTTGAAAGCCTGTGGCTGCGTCATAGCGGAAGTCTTAATTCTAGAACCACAGCAGCTGGCGGATGCGCCGGCCTGGGTTGTGAAACAATAGCTGCTTCAGGCGGGAAAACTCCAATGCTGATCTGGTGGATGTGGATGATTGCGGGTCTGGTGCTGCTGGTGTGTGAAATTATCACGCCGGGCACTTTCTTTTTCATATTCCTGGGTATCTCCGGACTGTTGACCGGGGCGGTGGCATGGATGGCTCCCGATCTGCCCGCCTGGCTGCCTTGGTTGCTGTTTTCGATTTTCTCGGCAGTTTCGCTGGCGTTTTTTCGCAAGCCGCTGATGGAGAAGTTCAAGCTGAGCGGAAAGGGAGGGCACAAAGTGGACTCGCTGGTCGGCGAGAATGCTCTCGCGCTTGAGGACATCGCCCCTGGGGCCATGGGTAAAGTAGAACTGCGTGGCGCGTCCTGGACCGCGCGAAATACCGGCGACCAGCCTATACAGCGCGCCGAGCGCCCGCTAGTCGAGCGCGTGGATGGGCTCACGCTAAACATTCGGAGCCACTAACAGCTCGGAATCAATAGGAAAAGGGAGACGGAATGGATCCTCTGCTTCTTGTGGTCGCGTTTCTAGCGCTTTTGATCATCATTGTCCTGGTGAAGACGGCGGTGGTGGTTCCGCAGCAAAATGCCTATGTCGTCGAGCGCCTGGGAACCTACAGCGGAACGCTGGGGGCGGGATTCCACGTGCTCACTCCGTTCGTGGACGTGATCCGCTACCGGCACTCGCTTAAGGAGCAGACCTACGACATCCCCGAGCAGGTCTGTATCACCCGCGACAACGTGCAAGTGGGCGTGGATGGAGTGCTGTATCTGAAAGTGCTGAATCCGGAACGGGCGTCGTATGGAATCACGGATTATCGCTTCGCGATTGTCCAGTTGTGCCAGACCACGTTGCGCAGCGAGATCGGCAAGATCGATCTGGACAAGACCTTCGAAGAACGGGCCACCATCAACACCTCGGTGGTGACCGAGGTGGATAAGGCTTCGGAAGCCTGGGGTGTCAAAGTACTCCGCTACGAGATTAAGAACATCACGCCGCCGCAGGATATTCTGGCCGCCATGGAAAAGCAGATGCGCGCGGAGCGCGAGAAACGGGCCATCGTACTGACTTCGGAAGGCGTGCGCGATGCCGCCATTAACAAGGCGGAAGGCGAAAAGCAGCAGGTGATCAAAGCATCCGAGGCTCGCAAGCAGCAGCAGATCAATGAGGCCGAAGGCCAGGGTTCGGCGATCCTGACGGTGGCCACCGCCACCGGATCAGGCATTCGTCAGGTGGCCGAAGCCATTCTGGCTCCCGGCGGCTTCGAGGCTGTGCAGCTGCGGGTGGCCGAACAGTACATCAACCAGTTCGGAAACCTGGCCAAGCAGGGCAACACTCTGATTGTTCCGGCCAATCTGACGGACGTCGCCAGCATGATCGGGGCGGCCATGAGTGTCATCCGCGCGGGACAGCCCTCCGGGCAGCATAGTCCGAATCGTCCGCCGCAGCAGCCTTCGCCACCGCCGGTCGCATAGCCGCAGCGTAGGGCGAACACCTTAGTTTTCGTGCCGGGCCAGGCTGGTCCGTAAGCGCAATAACCAATTGTTCGAATGCGGTCAACCGCCGAAGTATAACTGTGCGGGTCTAACTATGGCCAGGTTGCTGCGCAGACTGCTTTGGGAGGACGACCAAGGTCTTTTCGCCGGATCAAGGGCTCAAAGACTGCCTTACGCCGCCGTAGCCATCCCTCTATTTCTCGCCCATCTGGCCTTATCGCAACTGGGCTGGACTTTGCTTTCCGGAACTACCCTGACTCCGGTGTGGCCCTCCTCCGGATTGGACCTGGTGGCACTGCTGATATTCGGACCCCGCTTCTGGCCGGTATTGTTCGCGGCTTACTTCGTGACGACTTCGGGGCGAGCGGTCGCCTGGGCGCCCGCCCTGGGAATGTCCTTGGCGAACGCCCTGCGCCCTCTGATTGGCGTGTGGCTCTTCCATTCCATCTCGAAGAGAAAATTCCTGGGGGATTTCGGCGAAGCCGCCGCGATAACAGGAACCGCTTTGCTTTCGCCGATGGTGCCGGCGGCGCTCGGAACGGGAATCCTGATCTTGGGCGGTACGTTCCGACCCAGCCAGTGGCAAGTAGTTTCCAGCCGCTGGTGGATCGGGGATGCGCTCGGCATGCTGATCCTGACGCCGGTCCTGTTCGCACTTGGCAGTCGGGCCGCGGGCCGCATCCCTTTTGGCGATCGGAAGGTGTTCGCCAAAACGGTTCTGCTGGCAGCGCTCGTGGCCGCCGCGTGCTACTTCGTCTTTTTTCGTCCCGAGGCCTCTTCCCTGCTCTTCTCAGTATTCCTGTTGATCCTGTTCTCGGCGGCCTGGGTGGGACCTCCGGCGGCTCGTGTAACAGCACTGATCATCGCGTCCGCCGCGGTATGGGCCACGCATATCGGCGTCGGGGTCTTCGCGGGCGGGACCGTCCATGAGAACCTGCAAAACCTGGATTTGTTTCTTACAGCCGTATCGCTTACCGGTCTCGCCGTCGGTGTGTTCCGGGCCTCCGGCAGCCTGCTGCTGCCCGGCACGGTCCTGATAGCCGGCTGGGTCTTGAGCGGATGGTTGTATGCCTCGCTGGATAGAGACCGGACCGATTACGACGAAGCTCGCTTTGACAAACTGGTCAGCTCGGTGGAGAGCCGGATGCACGGCCGGCTGGCGAACTACGAGGACGTCCTGCGCGGGGCGTCGGGGTTCATTGCCGCCTCGGACCATCCCGATCCGCAGAACTGGCACGCTTACGTGGACCGTCTCGGACTGCTGGCTCGCTATCCCGGCACTACGGCCGTTGAGTTCATCCGGTGGGTACCGGAAGCCCAGATCGAACGCTTTGTCGCTGAGCGCCGCCATCAGGGTCCGCCCGATTTTCGTGTACGGCGCATGCCGGGCGCGCCGGAATCCCCGGGCCCGATTGTCCAGCACTACATCACCACCTACGCCGAGCCCCCCTACTTCGCCCATTTGATTCTCGGAATCGATCTGGCCACGGAGCCGCTCCGGAAAGGCGCAGCGGAGCGGGCTCGTAATACCGGAATGGCCAGCCTGACCCGAGCGGTCACATTTCACGCGCGGCCGAGTCCCATCAACGGCCTGGTGCTGTTCGTACCGGTCTACCGTGAGGACCTCTCGGCCGTCGAACACCGCGGCGCGTTTATCGGATGGACGGCCCTCGCTTTCACAGCGGACGTGTTCTTTCGATCCGCTTTGGATGAGGTCGGGGATCTGGTCAAATTGCGGGTGTATGACGCCGGCGGGACACCCGGCCATCTGATGTTCGCGTCCGACGCCGAGACTAAAGGCGATCCGAAGTTCGAGCGCACTACGGAACTGGAACTGGCGGGAAGTACCTGGAAGCTTGGATGGAGCCGGACGCCTCAGTTTCCGTATTTGAGTAAAACCCCATCCGCCTGGGTGGCCGGATGCACCGCGCTTTTATCGCTGCTGCTGGCAGGATTGGTGGTGAATCTTCAATCGACTGGACAGCGGGCCTCCGCGTTGGCGGAAGAACGCACGCGAGACTTGGCCAAGGCTTTGCACGCCGCCGATGGAGCCAATCGGGCCAAGTCCGAGTTTCTGGCCAACATGAGTCATGAGATCCGCACGCCCATGAATGGAGTCCTGGGGATGCTCAGCCTCCTGCGGGACGGCGATCTGGATGAAGAGCAGCGTGACTTTGCGACCACGGCCCACAGTTCGGCAGAGTCGCTGTTGCGCGTGCTCAACGACGTCTTGGATTTCTCGAAAATCGAGGCGGGGCGGATGCATATCGAGACCCGGCCGTTTGATCTGGGAGCGGTGGCGACAAACGTGATCGATCTGCTCAAGCCGCAGGCGGACGAAAAGGGCATCGAGCTGGCGCTGCGCTGGTCGCCGTTGAATCCTAAGACGCTGGTGGGTGACGAAGGCCGGCTCCGTCAGGTGCTCCTCAACCTGGCGGGCAACGCGGTCAAGTTCACCTCGCAGGGAAAAGTCACGTTAAGCGTACACTGCCCTGAATCGGACGCCGGGAAGGCGCGTATTCGCTTCGAGGTGCAGGATACCGGCATCGGGATCGCCGAAGACGTGCAGCAGCAGCTGTTCCAGAAATTCACGCAAGCCGACGCATCCATCACCCGGCGGTTCGGCGGCACCGGCCTGGGACTCGCGATCAGCAAGCAACTGGTGGAGCTGATGGGCGGATATTTGGGACTGAATAGCGCCGCCGGCCAGGGATCCACGTTCTGGTTCGAACTGTGGCTTCCGATGGTGAAGCCGAAGGCTACGGGCGGCGTCGATAAAAGCCTTCTGACGGCGTCGTAATCCAACCACTTATAGGTAATCCGGAATTTCTGAGGTATACTGCGGAATTCCGATGGCTTCAGCTCGTAAAGCTTCCCACGAAAGCAGCGTGAAGGTCGGCATGCGGTTAAATAAGCCACCTGGAAGGACGTCAGCGCGGCCTTCGCGAATGGTCGATTTTGCACTCGCCTGGCTTCCCAAGCACTCCATCGCTATATTTCTCCTGTTGACGACCATCGGTTCTCTGCGAATTATCAGCACATATCACGTATTTAGTCACACCAGCGACGAACCCGCACACATTGCCGCCGGCCTCCAATGGCTATCTCAGGGAATCTATCAATATGAACCGCAGCATCCGCCTCTGGCTCGTGTTGCCGTGGCGCTGGGTCCTTATCTCGCAGGGCTGCGATCCGAGAACAACGCCAATATGTGGAACGAGGGACTGACCCTGCTGTATGGCGGTGGCCACTACGATCGCATTCTCGGTTTAGCACGTCTGGGTATTCTCCCGTTCTTCTGGGTGGGATGTTTGACGGTGTATCTGTGGGGGAAGCGATATTTGGGCGAGCCTGGAACGGCTTTCGCGGTGTTGTGTTTTACATTTCTTCCACCGATTCTCGCGCACTCGGGCCTGGCCACCACGGATATGGCCCTTGCCGCGACTGTGAGTGCCTCTTTCCTGGCAGCGATGATCTGGCTCGATAAACCTGGTCCGGTTCGCAGCCTGGTCCTCGGCGGGATTATGGGGTTAGCTGTCCTCTCCAAGTTCTCCGCCTTGGTGTTCATTCCCACTGCTCTAGCGGCTGCACTGATCTGGCATCTGGTAGCGGAACGACCCCGAATTTCCCGGCTGCTCAAAAGCTCAACGAAATATTTCTTGCCATTTTGCGGAGCGGTGCTGGTTTTTCTCCTGGTCATCTGGGCGGGATACCGCTTCTCATTTGGGGAGGTGCCGTTTTACTCTCAGCCGCCCCTCGATCCAGCATTGTCTTTTGGGATTCAGCGGGTTCCGTCCTTCTCGCTTCGTTTGCCCGCGCCCGAATTGTTTGCGGGCATTCAACAGGTCCTGGATCATAATGACCTGGGACACGAAGCCTATCTGCTAGGTGAGTACAGTCAGTCGGGTTGGTGGTTTTACTATTTCGTCGTACTGGCCGTGAAGACTCCGTTGCCGTTCGTGGGATTGTTGCTGTGCGGCTTTTTTCTCTCCGACGGCCGCAAGAGCCGCGCCGTCGGACTGGCTCTCGCCTTTTCGCTGGGCATCCTGCTGGTGGCTTCGTTCGTTAGCCACATTAATATCGGCGTCCGGCACATCCTGCCTGTCTACATGGGTTTCGCCATCGTCGCCGGAGCCGGGGCGTCCCGACTGTTGCAACTTGCTCAAACTTCGAATCGCGCCCGATGGGTCCTGGGAGGGCTTCTCTTTTGGATGGTCGGCACCTCGGCTTTAAGCCATCCCGACTATCTGCCCTATTTCAACGCCCTGGCGGGGAGCGAGCCGGAGCAAATCCTCGTGGACTCGGATCTGGACTGGGGACAGGATATGAAACGGCTCACCCAACGGTTGCAGGAACTCGGCGCCCGCGAGGTGGCGTTCACCCAATTCTTTCCCGGAGATGTGGTTGCGCAGGGGTTACCGCCCGTTCAACCGTTCGACACCTCGACGGCCTCGCCCGGATGGAACGCGGCGAACATCACTGCTTTGAAACTCCGGCGATACGATAAGCTACGCGACGACCCTAAATCCAAGTTTTGGCCGGACGAGATCCCGCCCACGGAAAAGATCGGCAAGGGCATATGGCTGTGGTATTTTCCGCCGGCTGCCACCTCTGCGCCATCCCAGGTGCGATAATTATTGAACTCTTGTGCGTCGCGTCCTGTATTTTTTCTTTTTAGCAGTTTATGTTCTTCTATCCTGCCAACAGATTTCCTTCCGAAAATCGCCTGACCTGGGCCGTCTGCTGCGGGACGGCGAACTGATCCTTACGGGACAGACTGCTGTCCTCCATCAGAATTTTTACTCCTATACGAATCCCACCGCGCCCTTTCCCAATCACCATTGGCTGGCCGGGGTTTTGTCCTATGAGGCCTCGCAGTTTCTGGGATTAGAGGGCCTGAATCTCATCTGGATCGCTATGGGAGCGTCGGCGTTTTTTCTTTATTTTTGGAACGCCGAGCGCGAAGCCGGGCTGCCGGCGTCGGCGGCCTTCGCCGCGGTCTTGATGCCGTTAATGATCGTCCGCTCGGGCATAAGGCCCGAGGTCTTTTCCATGCTGCTGGTGGCCGTGTTCTTTACCATCTTGTGGGGCGTCTACCGTCGAAGCCTCCATACCGGCTGGCTGTGGGCGCTGCCTGCCTTGGAACTGTTTTGGGTGAACCTCCATCCCGGATTCGCTTTGGGACCAGTTCTGATCGGGACATTTTTGGCCACGGAACTAATTACGTTCTGGAAAACCGGACAAGTTGTAGGCGCTTGGAAGCTCTCTACTTTAGCCTCGATTCTGGGCCTCGCGATCGTCGCCGGGCTGGTCAATCCGAATGGGATTCGAGGCCTGCTGTTCCCACTTACGGTGTCGTCGAACTATGGGATGAACGTTCAGGAGAATCTGTCCACGTTCAAGCTTCAGGACACCATGATGGCGCCGCTCGTGGAGATCGCGGCCCTGTTCCTAGCGGTGACCTGGATCCTGGTTTATCGGCGACGCGTGAAAATCGAGTGGCCATTGCTGTTGCTCTCAGTGGCCTTCGCGACCATGAGCCTGGTCTTTTACCGCATCTACGTCTTTGCGGGAGGGCTCATCCTGGTCGCGATTTGCGTCAACCTGCGCCTGCTGCGATCTCCGAAGACTAAGAAATCAAAGTCCTCGGACGCCTGGCTATGGTGGATCTGGCCGGCAGCGGGGGTCGCCATCCTGGCATTTGTCTCTACCTGGTGGAGCAACGCCGGGTTGGGGCTGGATGCCGGCGATGGAAACCTGGCTCAGTTTCTGGAGACCAACCACATCGCAGGAAAGGTCTTCAATGGTTACAGCAGCGGCGGCTACCTGATCCACTACCTGCCGGACCAAAAGGTCTACATCGATAGCCGGCCGGAGGCATACCCCGCGCAGTTCGTACGCGACGACTACATGCGCGCGCTTGAGGATGAGGACGCGTGGCGCCGGATCGTGGCCGCTTACGACTTTGATTACATTGTCTTCGTCCAGATGAACCAGGCTGAAGGACAGTTTGTCATCCGCCGCATCCAGGATTCCAATTGGGCTGCGGTGCTGGCAGGTTCCGATGTTGTTTTGGTTCGTCGAAAGCCGCAGTTTGAAGACGTGATCGCCAAGCATAA
>Ga0105238_10000575_pt1 | contig 38539 bp, 54 predicted proteins | sample KBSC34metaG_FD_81526 | JGI IMG/M metagenome (GOLD analysis project Ga0105238, IMG submission 81526) | Corn rhizosphere microbial communities from Kellogg Biological Station, Michigan, USA - KBS C3-4 metaG | ecosystem: Host-associated > Plants > Roots > Rhizosphere > Soil | place: Michigan, USA...
TGACGTCATGAGCAGACCGGTCGCCTTCGTCGGGAATTTCACCCGGAGACGCGGACCCTCGGCGCCCGAGACCTTCGTGACCTGTACGCTTCCCGTGGCGATCTCGTCCTTACAGACGGTGAACTGCGAGGCGTCCGTCTCGTTCCACTTCCAGATCAGCGGATGATGGAACGTGTCGAGCTTCGCCTTGTCGGCCGCCGACATCGAGCCGTCCGCGCCAGACGTCGCGGCGGAGATCGAGATATCCGGGGTGAGCCCGCCCGACGAAACGATCGGAGCCGAACCGGTAACGGCCGTAACTCCGGCGGTTCCGCCGTTGACCTGAGACCATCCTGTCGAACCGGTCCCGGTCGACTTCACCCACAAGCCGTCATCACCACTCGGCGTCCCACCACGTACCTGCACGTAGGATCCCGGAGGAGCCGTTACGACACCTTCCGGCGACGAGGCGGCCAGCCCGACCTTCACGCCTCTTAGGGCTGCCGGGAGGCCTTCTCCCGCGAACGCTGGAAGGGCGTCCTGGGTGACGTACGTTCTCTTCGAGGAGGTGGGCATCGCTCACGCCGCCATCAGGGAGTCAACGACATTCGCTGCATCGAGCGCGACGGTCTCCGACACGGTGGAGGGGTAGTGGAGGCCGTCCGGCGACATCGCGTAGGGGTCGGTGTTGAAGAGCGTGATCTTCGCGTCGGCGCCGGCCGTCGAGTCTTGTCCTGCCTGGACGTCGGCGTAGTGAGCCGTGCTCGATCCGCTGTTGAGTCTCATCAGCAGAATCTGGAGATTCGGGAGCCCGAGATCTGAGCGTACTGCGGAGAAGAACGCCGGGAGGTTCGTTCCATAGTTTGCGGCCATCGTCGGATCCATCGCGTCGTTCTCGCCCTGCCACCAGATCAGGAGCGTGCGGTCTTCGGTAGCCAGCGTGGGCCTGTACGGCGAGGCCTTCGCGGTTGCTACCGTATTGATCAGCTCCCGGTAGTTGTGGTTGCCGGCGCCCGCTGGACTCCAGTCGCTTGCGAGGCTGGTGGAGCCTTCCGCGCACTGAATGAGCGAGAGGCGGTGCCCGAGCTGCGTCGAAAGCTTCCACGCGAGAACCTGATTGAAGCCGCCCCAGAGGCGAGAGCTCGTGAGGGGCGTGTACGTCATCGGATAGTAGAGATTCTGCGAGTACGGCTGCCAGCACCCCACCTTGATGTTCGCGTTCGAGTTGAATAGGCCTCGCCACCAAACCCACGCCTTCACGTTCGGAAGGAGAGCGTACTTAGAATCCGTCACGACGCGCGTGTCCGGGCAGTAGGGGACGATGTTTGATTGGCCCGCGAGGATTAGCGTTGTGGTTCCGGCGCTCATCCTTGTACCGCTCCGATCTGTCTCCCCGAGTACGCGCGGACGCGCCGGAGCGCCGAGGCGGTCGCGTTCGGTCCGCAGATGAATAGGTCGGCTAGGTTTGCGTAGAGGAACAAGCTGGACTCGGCCCGAGAGCCAACGTGCATATCCGCCGTCGCATACACGCCCGACGAGTAGGCGGATCCGCTCCCGGGGTCGGTGACGAGAAGCTGGACTCCGTCGAGCGTCTGGGCCGTCGAGCCGGCGGAAGAACCTCCGAGGTCGACCTGGATCACGCCCGGGTCGATCAGCGGAACCGTTCCTGCGTTCGACCTCCGGATCCCGAGCCCGGCCCCGGCTCCTCGATTGCCGACTTCGAGCGTCGAAGAGACCGTGTCGTTGAGGAAGATGCCGAACAAGCCCGTCGCCGAGAACCAGGAAGAACCCCATTCAACGATCGTTTGTAGCGAGGCGGGAGTGTTCGACTGGAGGCCAATCACGAAGTGAGAAGCGGAGAGAGCGTGCATCGCCGCCTTGAAGGCCGCGTCCGTGCAAACGAGCCCGTGAGATCCTCCGAAGATGATCCCCGCGTGAGTCTTCCCGCCAGGGTCGGTGATCGAGGTAGCCCCGTAGGACGGGCGTAGCGTGCTGGTGGCGGTGAGCTGGTACCCCGCCTTCTGGCCTGTCACGGAATTGATCAGGGAACCCGTCAGCGAAAGCCCGGCCCGGGCCGTCCACCACTCGATCAGGTCGAGTTCCGGGTCGGTGAGGGGAGAGTAGGTGGCGGCGGATGAGACTCCACGAACGTACTTTCTACGTTCGCTCCGAGTCGCGCGTCTCGCCGCCGTCCTCCTCATCGGCCGACGTCCGATCCCGCGTAGTCTCCGTCGGACGAGCGCACGACGGCGAAGCCGTTGTTGCTGGACGAACTCTGGATCCGGAGGAATGGATAGCGAGCGGGGATCGCCACGTCGACGCTGCCAGCGTCGATCCATCCGGGCGCGTTGGGGACGATCCCGGCTCCTCCTCCGGAATCAGTCGACACATCGAAGCCGTCGTCTGCGAGCGCTTCCGTCGCGAAGAACCCGAACAGCAATCGATCTCCGACTGTTCCCGGGAGCCATTGAATGGTGATGTACTGATCTCGACCCCACGCGGAGAGATCGATGATGTCGCCGTTGTCGTCGATCGATGGGAACTGATAGGCGCCCTCTCGGATCTGACTCGGGTCTGTACTCGGGCTTCCCGAAGCTCCGCACCGAGGGCCTACTACGATATCTCTCGCCATCACTACCTACCTTCCGGCGCCGCCGGCTCGTCGAGTTGAATCAAGCTCTCATCGAAAGGCGTTACCGGCCTCCCGAGGTCGGGAGCGGTCGCCGCTTCGATCGTCGTCGCGTATTCCGGGTCCTGACGTGACAGGACGTCGTGGGCCGCCGCGAGAGCGCCGGGACCGCGTTCGGCCGCAGCTCGAAGAACCGGTGCGTACCGACCGAGGGCCGACGCGCCAGCTCCGCCACGCTCTAGGAGGCTCCGGACCGCATCCAGGCTCGTGGCCCGGAGAGCCGTTCCCCGGCCTCGTAGCCCCCTTCTCGCAGCTCCGAGGGCCAGCGCCGTACCTCCGAGACCGAGAGCTTGCGGAACGTGATCGGCCGCCGCCGAAACGCCATCGGCGAGAAGACCGAGAGTCCCCACGCCACCGGCGCCGAGAAGGTTCCCGAGAGCGGACCCGCTCGCCGGGGAGGAAGAAGGAGAGAACTCGCGTGCACGTCGCGCGGTCGCGAGTCGACGTTCCGCTTCCGCTCTCACGTCCGGTGAAGCGGTCGAAGCGAGATCTCCGAACTCTTCGGCGAACGGGCTCTCGGTCGAGGAACCTTCGTTACCGAACCCGAGGATCAGGTCCGGATCACGTGACGTTGAAGCGGTAGGGAGTTCGCCGCGATCGCGGGCGGCCCGGCTGGCTTCCGTCGTGCCCGAACGAGAGATGTAGTCCTCTGCAGCCGTGTGCACCTCGGAGGGGCGTCGAGCCCGACCGGTGAGGCCCATCGCCCGGATCCGATCCGCTTCCCCTCGAAGACCGCCGGGAGCGGCGCGAACGATCTCTTCCCGAAGAGGACCTCCGCCTGTCGCCGCTCGAACGTGGGCCTCGTCGCCCAGTTCCCGGAGACGATCGATGATGCTCGACCCCGCTCGGGAAGCCGACGGAGCGACGCGTTCGAGAGCTTCGCCCCCGGCCCCGAGAAGACCACCGGCGAGGCCGCCGCCGAAGACGCCCTCACCGGTGTCGGCCAGCAGCTCGTCCCCTTCGCCTTCGGAAGCTCCGGAGGATGCGAAGCCCCCGAAGAGGGCGCCGCCGCGGACGGCCTGAAGGCCTCGACCGATCGCAGTCGGAGCGCGAGCCTCGGCCCCGAGGGGCGCCGTCGCGAGCGCACCGGTGATCTCCCCAGCTCCGTAGCCGTATGGTGAACGATCCGAAGCTTCGTCTTCGGCGTCTCGAACCACGTCACGAACACGACCGTAGGTCTCGGTCGGATCCGTCGAGAGGTCGTCGAGAGAACCCGGAAGTCCGGAAACGGACCCGGCCTGACCGAGCGCCGCCGCCGCTCCGGTCAGCTCATCCAGCCAGTTCGCGGAAGCTCCGGCTCCTCCTCCGAGGAGGAAGTCGAGAGGGTCGGACGTCACGTCCTCATAAGCACGATGGAGGCGACGTCCGATACCGGGGGAGTCGAGAGCGTCTTCCTGAGCACGAGCGGCGTCACGAGCCCGGCGATCTTCCGCGTGAGGATCCCCGACGATGTGCTCCTCCGGGAGGACAATCGCGTGAGGTGGGAGCGGACCCATCTCGTCGCCGATCGGCTCCTCGTCGAGTTCGATCTGACCTTCGTCGAATTCGCTCACGGGATAGCCTCCCAGGGAGCCTGCAAGGTCATCCCGGCCGGCGCGCTACCGGTCGCGCCCGTCTCCGTGTTGCGGATACGAACGCGAGCGGGCGCCGCCGGAGCTGCTGGAGCGCTTCCGCGTGTGCCGCTCTGTGGAATTGGCGAGCTCGATCCTGCTGATCCTCCGGAACCACCAGGACCCGTGGGGAATCCACGGAGGTAGTACCTCTCGAAGTGCTCCATCTGTTCTGGAGACGCTCCGCCGCCCTCGGCGATGTCCATCACGTTCTGACGCAGGGTGTCGCGCCACGCGTCGAGAGCGGCCTCGTAGGTATCCGTTCCCCCGGTGATTGCGTCGTACCAGTTCACCGCGGGCGGGCTGTCCTGGATGTAGATCTCCCGCTCACCAGCGTTGATCGTTCCCGCGTTCGAGATTCCGGACTGAGCGGTGGCGAGTCGAGACTGAGCCTGAGACATCGCTGTCGCCGCGGGCGATCCAGGGACGAAGAACTGAGAAGGCGGATACTGGTGATAGACCGTGTTAAGGTGATTCAGCGCCGAAACAACGTTTCGAGTTCCGTCGAGAACGCCTCGAACGGCCCTTTGCGAAGGAGCGTCCGAGTAGACGTCGGTCGAGAGGGTGAGAGGCTCTTGTCCACGAGGGGCGGCGACGGCGAACGTCGGGCCCCCGCCAGCTCCGGCGCCTACTCCGCCTTCGCCCATCCGACTCGTTCGAGCGACTACGGCCGCGTGGAGTTCTCGCGGCGTCATCACCGACGCGCGCCGCTCCGCTTCCGCCTGGCTCATTCCGCCGGCCACGAGGTCGCCGATCACGAGGGACCGAGCCTCCGTCGCGCTCGTCCCGGAACCTCCGCCGGTACCGCCCCCTCCGGTGTCGCGGAAGCCGAGACGATCGAATCGGGCGATGATCGGGGCGAGTTCCTCTGCCGTCATCGACTCAATCGGACGCGCGAAAGAAGCCTCCGTACGAGCCCGCATCTCGGGCCGCATCATCGCGAGAGTCGTTCGGACCGCCTGCTGGGCGCCACGAGAGACGCTCGAAGTCGCACTGTTCCGGGCTTCACGAGTCGAACGGGCGAGTTCGTCGGCCGAAGCCTGACGAGCGGAAGCCGCCTCGCGAGAAGCGGTAAGGGCCCGACTCGCGGCCTCGTTCGTGTCCGCCTGTCGAACCTGGAGGCCGTAGTTTCGATCGGCTCGCTCGTCCTCGATGCGCTGACGCGCTTCGGTTCGAGCGGTCGCCGCCTCGGACTGACGAAGGTTCGACTTCGAGGCGAGTGCGGAGCGGAGTCCCGCTCGACGCTCCTGTTCGAGGCGAGAGACGCGATCGTCGAACTCGGGCGCCTGGCGGTGGCCCGCGACCATAAGCCCGGAGCCGAGGGCGTGGAGGATGCGGCGGAACGGATCCGCGTCTCTGGCTCCGGAGATCTCGTCTTCGCTCGGAAGCCCGGCGTCGAGGCGCGGAAGGGGACCGGCGGCCCGGTTCCGTTCCTCATCGATCGGAGGTTTCGACATAGTCTCAGCGGCCACCTCCGGCGGAGGAGGTGGCGATGCTGGAGACATCGCAGATGCAGACGCCGGAGGCGCCGCCGAGGTCGGGTTCGTGAGCGAGTCGAGAGCGGCGAGGGCCAGCTCATCGTCGTCACTCGAAGGAGAAGCCTCGACAGACGGAGACGGCGCTACGGGGGGCGTAGGCGCCTCTTCGAGGTCGAGATCGGGAGTCGGGGTGGGTCCGATCTCCGGGGCGTCTACGGGTGTCGTAGACGGCGGCCGGAACTCGATCGGTGGAGTCGCTCCGGGACGCTCCGGAAGAGCCCCCGCCGGTTCGGTCGGGAACTCGCCATCTCGAACTGAAGCGAGATCATCCGTGAGGTCGCGCTCCGCGTACTGCGGGAGAGGATCCTCCGGAAGGGACAGATGGTCGAGAGCCGCCAAAGCGGCCTCGTCCTCATCCGTGAAGTCGATACGTGCCATCGTCGTACCTCAGGCCGCCGCCGCGATGATCGAGCCGAGAGCGGCGAGAGTGTCTTCCTGGTTTTGCTGTGAGCGATTCGCCTGGGAGTTCGCCGTGGAAGCGTCGGTCGAGTACTGACCGGTGGCTCCGGCCGCACGCGCCGCCGCGTCCTGCCACGCCTGCTGTGTCGCTCCGATGTCGGTCGATCGGATATTGCCGGCGAGCGATCCCGCCGCGTTCGTGGCCGCGAGCTGGCGCTGTTGAGCCGACTGCATCATCGCACTCTCAGCGTCCGACGTTCGCTGCTGTCCCGCCTGCATGGCCTGTTGCTGGGTCGCGAAGTCGAGGCCGGAGCCTCCGAGCCCACGAGCCGAAGCCTGCTGAGAGAGCGCCCGGCGCTGAGCTCCTGCCGCCTGCGAGTCGCGGGCTCGGGTCGTTTCCATCGCCTGACGATCCGCCCCGGTCGGTCCCTGCTGTCCCCACTGCTGGAGCTGGGCGAGGGCGCCGAGCTGCGCGTCTCGATCTTCGGAAGGTCCCGAGAGCTGGTCCGCCGTCGGAGGAGAAAGCGTGTCCCAGTAGGCGCGGTTCCGGTTCGCCGCGTCCTGCTGACGAGCGTAGTTGACCTGGTCGGAGAGACCGGTAAGGCCTCCGATCGGAGAACCGGCAATCGAAACGAGAGCTGGGTTGTTCTCGTTCAGAGTGTCGTAGGCGCTCGTGGGGTCGTTGTATTCGGCGCCGTATGGATTGTAGTTGTTCGGCACGTTATCCCTCCACGACGAGAATAGTCAGGTCGTAATCTACGTTGTCGTCCAACCCTAGTCCTCCAAGGATGGTCAGATTCGACGAAGTAGAAGTCGACGCCCATGAACACTTCAAAGGGACACCGGAGTAGAAGATCGTCCGGTTCGCCTCCGTCGAGGCTCGGATACACCGGACGTCGATCGGCGGCTTCGAGGAGGAAAGTCGAAGGACCCGAGGCGACGAGGTGTTGAACGTGGTCTGGTAGACCGTTCCGATCTGATCTCCGTATCGGACGTTCCCCGCGAGGATGTTCTGCACGGAGTCGACCCACGCCTGTAGGTTCCGGGCGGAGCCCTCCCAGCCGTTCTCGCTTCGAAGAGTGAGCTTTACGGGTTTCATCGCGTCGTCTTCTCCGACGTCCCCTCGAAGACGATCGAGATCCCATTCACTCGGAGCGGGTAGACGTCACTCGTGATCAGGATCGGGGCGAGGTTCGCGTTTCGCGCCACCTGGAAGGAGACCCCGACGCGAAGGGGCTGGATCTGCTGGACCCGAGCCTTGTTCGAGACGAGCGTCCATGGGCTCGTGTCCCGCTCGGAGGTCGCTCCGACCTCGTAGCGTGGGATCGAGCTGGTGCTCTCGGGGTACGGGGCCCGAAGGTCCATCTGTACCTGGATCTCGCGGGCGACGACGCCAGTCGGAACCCCGGCCGGAGCTGTCGGTTGCCACTCGATCGCGAGGATGCACGAGGCCATCTCGTGACCGCCGTAGTGAGTCGTCTCGGGGAGAGACCCGACCGGCGAAAACGCTGATTCGAGGGTCAGTGTCTTCGTCCCATCGTTGTCCACGACCTCCGTGATCCGGCGGAACTCATGAACTTCGGAGATCGAGCGCGAGAGGGCGTCCCCGACCTGCACGTCCCACGGCCCGAAAGCGCTCGTGTTGACGATTGCTGTTGTCACTCCGGCGAAGGTCAGGACGGTGACGTCGCTCCGCGCGAGGAAGTAGGAGCGATCGTATCCCTGGATGTTCGGGAGGGCCTCTCGGACCTCGTAGCGTCCGCTTCGGGCCGTGTAGAGGTTGTCGGTCTTCGAACCGGCGGCCGTGTTCCACGCCGTCGCGCCATCCTGCGTCCATTCGGAGAAGGCGCTCGTGTTGAGCGAGTAGCAGTAAATCTTCCCGACGGTCGCCGTCTCGGCGCTCGCCGGTACGCAGAAGAGGACAAGTTGACGCGACTGCCACGGGACGACGATCGCCCCGTGCGAGTCCTGCTGTACGTAGGAGAGATAGGTTCGAAGCTCGTTGTCGAGCTTCCCCGCCGATAGGCTCTGGACCGAGTCTTCCGTGATGGCGAAGAACCCGCGGTCTCCCCAGGCGAAAGCTACGTTCTTCGCGGTAGCGACCGCCTCGGAGCGGACGAGGTGTAGGGTCGGATCGAGGAGGTCAACGCTCCACTGATCGGGGGCGACGCCGGTAACGCGCCACAGGCCATCGGCCTTGAAGACGAGGAGCGCGTTCCGGAGAGGGACGAGGGAGAGGATCGGATACCGCTGGTCGCCGATCTCGAAGTACGACGTGAGAGACACCGCCTCCGGCTCGTCCGTCTGGCTGAAGTAGAGTCGGTTCGCCCGGGCGTCATTCGTCGTCGGGGACGTCGTAGGGGCGTCGAGAGGTGGGGAGAAGGCGCTCGGGCAGGTCGAGGAGATCGTATGGGCCCCTCCGCCCACTCCGACCTCTTCGAGAGTGAATCCCGTGCACCCGTTCGGATAGGGTGTCGTGCCTTCCCCGTTGAAGATGTCGGGCGCGTTAGCGGACTGCCCGGAGAGGGTATCTCCGAGCTTCACCGGCGTGGTCGAGAAGGCCCACCCCTCTAGGATGTAGTCGACGGTCGGAAGCCAGCCGTTCGGGAGCGCCTTTGTTCCCTGGAGCGCCGCGTAGTAGTTCAGCCAGTAGCAGATCGAAGCGATCGCAGACTGTCGGCCCCAGTCCCCGTAGCGAGCGTCGTGGATCGGGAAGCAGTACGGGTAGTCCCCGGACCACGGTGCGATCCTCGTATGAGCGGTGAGGTCCTGGGAAGCGCCGAAGAACTCGATCCACGCGTACAGGGTCAGCCCGTCGACTGTGATCGTGTCGCCTACGAACGCGTCCACGGTCCCGCTGTGCAGAGCGGCCGTCGTCATCGTGATCTGGGTCGGAGAGTCGACGGATTCGATAAACGTCTGGTTTCGAACCTTCGCGCCGTCGAGGCCGGGGCCGCTCGTGCAGTCGGTCCAGTACATCCCCGGCTTCCACCCGGCCGTGGACGTGAGGCTCGTGACGATCTTCGAGCCGTTCACATACACGCCCGTCCCCGTCTTCTCGGCGAGGAGGCCTTGCGGAGAGTCCGCGTCCATCGTCCCCATCAGCGTCGTTCCCGAATCGAAGGCGTTGTTCGAGAGGGTGAGCTGGGTGTACGGGAGGCCGAGGAACGTGATCGTGTCGATCTTCAGGATCCGCGTATTCGCCGGGATGAATGGCCCGTCGACCGTCGGCCCGTATTTGAAGTTGTCGGTGAACAGCATCCCGACGACGAGCCCGGCCGCCGAGACCGAAGCGGTCGAGGCTTCGAGCGTCACCGTGTCGAGTCCGAGCGTGCACGAGGCGATCCGAAGGTTCCTCATCACCCCAGCGCGGTAGAGGTGCTGGAGGACGATCTCGGGACTGCGGTGCTTTGAGACCGTGTTCCCGTACCACATACACCGCTGCCAGTTAGCGATGGCCTGCGCCTGAGGAGGCGCGTACTTCGCGCTCCCCGCTCCGCCCTGGTCCACGTCGGTGTAGAGCTCAGCGCCTAGATCGTTCTCGGGGACGACGTCCTTCGGCGGGACGAAGTAGCCGTTGTCTACGTCGTCGGCCGTGATCGTGTACGTGAATGCGAGGTAGTAGACGGGGATCGGAGCCTGCGCCTCGATGTTCGCCTTCGCGGTCCCCATCGGCACTGCCAGAGTCCGGTAGAACTCGACGCTATCGCCCGCGACGAGGACCGGAACGGCTCCGGCCCCGCTCGTGTAGTACGGGATGTAGAAGCGCGTCCCGGAGCCCCAGGCGTTGATCGATGGGAGACACGTCGTGATCAGGTCGTAGCTCGGAGGACTCCGGCGGATGTAGCCGTTCGAGTCTTTCTTCACGAAGACGAACTTGTAGGCGACAGCCCATTCCTGCTCGGTGATCGGGACGACGTCTTCCGGGTGTGCCGGGTCCCACCCGACGAAGAGATCCGCGTAGGACAGCTCCGCCCCGTGCCAGTCGGTGATCGGGTTCATCTCGACGCCCGCGACGCGAGCGTCAGCGGTTCCGGGAGAGCCCGCCTCGAAGGCGACAATCCCCCGACTCCCCGTCATGTAGAGGTTCTTCCGAGCTTCCGCGAACTTCGTCTCCGTCAGCCCGAAGTCGACGGGCGTGAAGGCTCCCGGGAGAGGCTCGGCGAACGGGCCGTCTGTCCCGGTCGTGTTCTTCACTTGCCAGGTGTCGCCGTTCTTCGCGACGACGAAGACGGTCCCGTCGAACTCGACGAGGTTTTTCGGCGCGAAGTTCGTCTCGGTGTCCTCAACTAGGACTTCGAAGTTCGGACGGGACTCGGCGACGCCGGCCGCCCGGATCACGACGTTCTCCGCCCGGCGAAGCGCACCAGACGAGCCCACGAGAAGGCCGCTAGGATCACGCGCTAGGCTCTCGATCGTGAGGAGGGTACTAACGCTCATCGCCAGCGTCTCCGACCAGCCCCGGCCCCGCGGAGAGGCGAGAAGCGGGAGATGATCGGACGCGAGCCCGCTTCGTTCCGCGGTTCGATAAGGTCCTGGGCCGCCTTCATCGAGCGAAGGACGCCGGCCCCGGCCGCCGCCGCCCCGTCGAGGTCCTTCGACATCCGTAGAACCTGCTCGACCACGAGTCCTTCGAGCGTTGTGAACAACTCTTCAGGGATCTGCGGAGAGACGGTCTGGTCTCGGAGACAGATCCAGTCCTGTCGGCCGTTCGGATTCCCGACAACCGTCGAGATCACCGCCGGGTCGACCGGCGTACTCGGGTCGAGCGTGATCACGTTCGGATCGCCGGAGTCCCAGGACGCGACTCGGAGATCCGTGTAGGTCAGGTCGTACGGCGTTTCCCCGTACACGACGTCGAGGAGGGTCCCCGCCGTCTGCATCGTCTCCGGGACCGGCCCGGCCAGCTCGATCGACGTCGTGGACCCGGCGTGGTCGATCTGCATCGCCGCGCTCGTGAGGACGAGTTTCGACGGCTGACGCAGGTACCACACGCGCATCGTGTATCCGGCCGGAGGAGTCCCCGGGAACACAATGAAGTCGTCCTTGAAGTAGTAGCAGTAACTCGTGGTCGACGGACCGATACCGACCCATCCGCTCGGCGGGTCGATGTTGTCGAAGTCGAGTACGACTCCGGCCGTGTTGATGAGCTTCACGTCCCGGACGATCCGAGCGAGCGATCGCCGTGGAAGCCGGTAGGTCGTAGCCCCGGTGACGCGGATATCCTCGAACGTCAGCCAGTAGTCCTCGCGAGAGGCCTTGATGCGGTCGGCTACGACCGTGATGAGATGGTCGTTCGCGAGGGAGAGTAGGCGTGCGTCGGTGAAATCCGAAGTCTCAGGGAGGAAAGCCTGGAGTCGGATCTTTTCGAGGAGGTCTGCGGTGGTGTAGGCCACGTTAGACCTCCCTCAGCGCTGTCGAAGCCTCGAAAGCTCCGCTAGGGGGTCGTCGCCCTCTTCGAGAATCTCTTCGTCGCCGTCGCCCGAGCCGGTCGCGACCTCTTCGGCCTCGGCCGTCGGGTCTTCGTCTTCCTCGGGAGGAGGCCCGCCGATCAGGATTGTGATCGCCGCGCGCTCGTCCGGGTCGAGAGCGTCCGCGAAGCGACCCCGCCCCATCATCGTGGAGATCCCTTCGAGCGCCGCGAGCTGCGCCGCCTCGTCGTCCGCCTCGTCTCGTGGGTCGCGGGGAAGCTTCACGCGGATACTGCTCCCCCCTTGAGGACCACGAGGGACGAAGCCCACGCGTCAGTCGTCGAAGGAGCGAACGAGGAGGCCCCGAGCGTCAGGACGGAGCACGACTTCGAGACCGAGATCAGGGCTCCGACGCGTCCGCCCTCCTGGAGAGCGAGCGTCATCACCCCTAGGGCGTTCGACGCGAGGACGAGGCCCTTCAGCTTGGAATGCGCGTTGATTTTCGCGACGAGGTTGGTGGCGGTCGCCGTGGCGTCCGCCCCCGGAGCGAATTCGGACTCGTTCGCGGGGGAGGACTTGCACGTCAGAACGACGGACCCGATCGTGATCGTGTCGTTCGCCGTGGCGTGATCGGAGAAGGTCGAAGCGAAGCTCAGCCGAGCCCCGGGATCGATCCCCCCGGTGAAGAACGAGCCGGTGATCGTGAACGCGTCGGACGTACCGACGTGCTTCTGCAGGTAGTGGGCGTTCCCGCCGCTCCCGGGGCGCACCGCCGTGATCGTCAGCGTCCCGGACGCGTTCGTCGCAGTCCAGAAGCCGAAGGCGTACGGATGGCCGTTGATCGCCGCCGCGAGGTTCGCGCCCGTCGTGGTCGCGTTCGTCTGCTTGAGAAACGTTCCGTCACCGGCGACCGGAGTCCCCGATGTGACGCACGTGAACTTCAGGAAGCGTCCGAATCCGTCGTTGAGGACGAGGTAGTCCCCCGCGATCAGGTCGGCGTACGTGATTGAGACCTGCTGTGAGGCCCTCACGCCCGTCGAGTCGTCCGTACGGACACGGACGACGGCGGGAGTTACCCCGCCGGCCACGGCCGCGAACAACGCCGAAAGGCGGTCGAGTGGCCCGCGTACTCCCTGGGAGACGAGCAGGCTGAGGTCGGTCCCGGACTTCCCTGGGACCACAACCTCGATCAGCATCTTACCAGCGTTACCACTCGCCATCGTCGTTCCCTTTCAGTCGAGCCTAGGAATCAGCTCGGTTCAGGGAGCGTCGGGAGTGACGATGCCGGTGATCTTGATGTTCTTCGCCGGACGACGCGTGAAGAGATACTGGTTCGAGTAGTTCCGGACCTCGACACCGGCCGAGTTCGGCAGGTTGAAGAAGAAGTCGTCGGTCTTCTCGCCGGGCATCCCGTTCGCGATGTCCGAGGCGCCAGATCGGAGCCAGAACTCCGGCATGATCCCGAAGCACTCGCCCTGCTTCACCATCGGGTGAGGGCGAAGCTCCATCGCACCACCGTTGCTGCCGTAGAACGTCAGCTTGGTAGCGCCGTTGACCATCTCCTTCTTCGACCCGTCGGCGTACCGGCGGAGAGCGGACTGGTCATCGCACAGCGTCTGCCACGCGAACGGGTTCATGAGGTACACGATTCGGCCGTACCCACCGCGAACGACCACTCGGGTCGTCGCGTTGTGGAGACGAGACATCGTGAGGGCCGCTCCGCCGAGGGAGACGGTGTTCCCGCGCCACAGGCCGTACTGACCCGCATCGATACCGAACATCGAGCCTGTGTTCGTCACGATGGCGTCGATTCCGTACATCGTGTTGACCACGGTTCCGGAGCCACCGCGGAACGCGAAGACCTGACCGGCCGCGAGGAGACCGACGTCGGTCGTGTCGCCCGAGATCTTCACCTTCCGGTTGTCCGGGTCCGTCTCCACGAGGAACTGGAGAGGAGCGTTCGTGTTGAGCGGTGAGGTTCCCGGCGCCGTGAAGACGTCGAGACGGCTCTTCTCCGCCTGAGCCCAGATTCCGGGCGCCCACGTCGCGCTCGTGATCGTGACGATCTTCGAGGTCGAGGTGTCGTTGGCGACGGACTCGATCGTCCCGATCGAGGTGTTGCCGTACAACATGTTCGCTTCGACGAGGAAGCGGTGCGACTCGTCGAGGCCGATCACGACCTCATCGAGAGCGGACCCGAAGGCCGCGTCACCGGCGCTCTGGGCGCGGTAGATCGCGTTGTAGGCGATCTGTTCGCGGATCACGATGTCCGCCGACTTCACGACCACTTCGGCGGTCTGAAGGGGAACCGGATCGTTCAGGTCATAGACGGTATCGAGAGTCGTCGAGCCGGCCTGGGTGAAGCCCTGGCTGCGGGACATGAACATCGGCTCGCGGAAATCGAGACCGATGGTCGTACGACCGCCCTCGTAGGGGATCTCGTCCTGGCAGATCGCCCATTCGGGAACAAGCTTCTGCTTCTCGCCGTAACGGGTCTTGTACCAACCGTTCAGTGTATTCGCGACAACGCCTGACATCTTTGCGACTCCGAATCTGTCGCCCGGTTAGGGGCGGGGTGGATCCGTTCGGTCGCTTGGAACGTCACCTCCGAAGGGCCTTGATGAGGGCTTGCTTAGGAGGGCGGTCGGCTATCAGAACAGTAGGTGAGAGAACTCTACGGTAGGTTGTTGAACTCGTCTGCTGGGAAAGTGGTTCAGCGAATCCGGTTCGACGCGTCGAGGCGTCGGAGATACGCGCGCATCTGATCCGGAGTCTTCACGTCGGCCATCGGAGAAGGTGCCGGCTTTGCCCTCGTCGCCGTACGGCGCCCCGGCTGCGAGGCGACTCTCTCGACGTTGATCTGGTTGATCTTCGCGGCTCCCTCTTCGCCGAGAAGCTTCACGAGGGCTTCCGGGGAAAGGGACTTCAGGTAGGCGGCAGTCCGTCCGTTGAACTCTTCGGCAACCTGTGCGGCGATCTGCTGGTTCGTGACTGGGATCCCGAGCTTGATAGACTCGGCCTTCAAGTCCGCCATTCGCTTGAAGGACTCCGCGTTCACCTCGACTCCGGCGTTCTTCAGGAGAATCGGAAAATCGCGAGAGAACTTCTGTGCCAGTTCGGTCTGCTTCACGGTGCGAAGCCGAGCCTCATCCGCTTTGATCTTCACCTCGCGCTGCCTCAAAGCGTCTTCGCGCTTCCGGTCTTCCGCCGTCATCTGCTCTCGACGTGCGGCCTCGGCCTTCTGCTCGGGAGTCATGGAGTCGAGACGGATCTGTTCGTTCACGACCCTCTCCGCGAGGGTGAGGAGCTTCTCCGAGCCGATCATCTTCGCGAGCTGGCCGGCGGCCTGCTCCGGGTCACTCATGAGCTGCTGGAAGCGCTCGAAGCCCTTCTTGATGCGCTCGTTCTCGGCGCGGATCTCGGCCGCCTCCTTGTACTTTTGGTGGGCGCCCTTCGCGAGCGGAAAGACCTCGGCCATCTCATCGAGGGTGACGTCCACCTCCTCGTGATTGACCTTCATCTTCCGCCTGTAGGCCTTGAGGCGTTCTTCGAGGACGTCCGAGACGTCGATCTCGATCTCGCTCCCGTCGTCGAGCTGGTACTTCACGAGGTCCGGAGTTCGCTCCGGAGGAGGGGTCGCTTCCTTCCGCTTCGCCGTCGCCGCGGGCGGGGCCGCGGGCTTCGCGCCGGTCGCGACCGCCTGTGCGCTCGGAGTCCCCGTAGGGCTCGTAGAGGCCGGGGGAGAGGCCGCCCCGGGCTTCGCCGCCGCCGTCGGGGCGGAGGGCGTAGAGGGCTTCGGGGCGTACCCTCGCGGTGGCTTCCCGGCGGTGGAGGGCGCGAGGATCGGACCTCCCGTCGTAGAACCGCCAGAAGGGGAAGGGGACGGGGCTCCGCCCGTGGGCGAACCTCCGGGAGAACCAGCTACATCAGCCATCGGAAGAACCTCCAGAGAAAGAGATCACGCGGGAGCGCGCTGACCCGTGAGTGGGTTGGTCGGCATCAGCGGACCGCCGGGAGGCGGAGGGCCTCCGAGCGGGCGAGCGCGACCGTCGGGCGCCGGAGGGCCGGCGTTCGGGCCCGGGCCCGTCGTCGGGCCGGGAGGCTTCGGCGCGGAGCCCTGCGGCATCGCCTGCAAGGCCGGGGGCGGCGGAGGCGCGACGCTCTGGGTGAGGGACCCGAGCTCAGGGCCCATCGCCATCCACATCTGCGTATGAGCGTTGATGTGGTCGAGAACGATCTTCGAGGCGGCGTCGTTCTCGCGAATCTCGCGAATCGCTAGGACCGCCGCGTGTTCCCGGACGTGGATACCGTGGTCGTCTACGAGGCGAACCGTGCAGGGTTTACCCTCGGCGAGGTCTTCGTTCTCGCGGGCGATGAGGTCGAGCTGGGCCTTCTCGCCCGAGTAGGCCGATTCGAGACGCCCGGTCGAGAGAACCTCGATGTACTGCTCGGGGGTCTTCAGTAGCTTGTTCTGGAGCAGCTGTTGCGCGATTTCGAGACGACCCGCCGAACTCTCCTGAAGAGGAGAACCTACGTTGATCGTGACTCGGTCGATCGTGTCGAGCTTGTCGCCGCTCCACTCGATCATCGCGCCCTTATTCGCCCGGCCGACGATCTCGACCGGACGCGGGTTCTTCGCGTACCTCTTCAGAAGGGAGATCAGGCCCGTTCCAACGCGCTCGCGGTGGCGAACCACGGCGCTCTGAAAACCACCGTTGAAGGCGATCGCGAGAGACTGAACGAGAGCGAGGGCCGCTCCCGACTTCAACTGGGGAGCCGGGTCGCCTCGGATTACTGAGTTGATCCCCGAAAGGGTCTCCATCAACCGCTGGATGACGTCGCGGAACTTGTCGACCGACGCCGGCATCGAGAGCAGGTCAAGAGCCTCCGGCCGTCCGCCGTTGGGAGCGTCCGGGTTGGGGGTGTATTCGAGGAGACGCATCCCCTTCGCCACCAGCTCGGGGGAGAAGTCGGTCCCCTTCGGGGCCAGAACGTTCTGCACACCGAAGGTCGTAACGTTCGTGATCTGGCCGTTAAGAACGGCGTCGTAGACTTCCTGCAGGGCCAGGAGATCCCACATCGGGGTATGTCCCCGAGCGATCGTCATCTCCCTCTCGGGCGTGAGGAGGTAGACGGGGACCTCCGCTAGGTCCATCTCCTCGTCTTCGAGGACGACGCCGGAGCTACCGGAGAGGACCATCGCGAAACGCCCCTTCGGGAGCGCGTCGCACGGGAGGTGGTACAGGTACCAGACCGTGACGAGGTCGGCGTTCGAGTCGTCGGTCTGTCTCTCCCAGGGAGAGCTAGAGCGGGACGCGGACCGGGCCCAGAGGCGTTCCCCGGAGCCTCGAAGGGCGATGATGTCGTCCTTCCACTCGGGATAGCGGGCCGCGAGGTTCCAGAGATTCTCGCGGTAGGGGACGATCGCCCAGTCGAGGTCCTTCGAGGCCCGGTCGAGATCGTGGATGATCTCCATCGGGTTGAACATCCGGGCTTCGACGTCACCCGAGAGGACCGCTACCTTGTCAACAATCGGAAGCCCGTCGGCGTCGAGCAGCGGATTCCCGCGCTCGTCGAGGACGGGGCGGTCCTTGTAGCCGACCGGCTTCCCGACGAAGGGGTTCCACCGGAGAGCCGTGTAGCCTTCGCCGAAGTTCAACGAGGCTCGGGCCGCGTCGGTCGTCACCTCTTCGAGGGAGAGGGCCCGGTGGTAGAATTCGAGCAGGGACTTCGCGAGAACAACCTGACGGGCCGACTCGGTGTCCGTGTTCGTCGCCCTCGGGTCGTAGGCGATACGATCGTGCTGCGCGGTCGCGATAAGCGCCTGCTGGATCGACCGAAAGTGGTTCGTCCGGATAACGACGTTCTCGCCGTTCTCGCCCCCGTAGTTCACGGCCGTCGAGTCGGCCATCCCGCCGTTCGCGTCGAACCCGTAGTAGGTCCGCTCGGCGGCGAAGAAGAGCGAGAGCCGGCCGTCCCGGCGGAGACGAGCGTTGTAGCGGAGAGCCTTGCTCTGGATTACCTCGGGGAGGTCTTCGGACTCGACGTCGGCCCAATACCGGTCGTCCGGTAGGGCGGCGAATCCACCGGTCCCCGAGAATCCTGTTGGGCTCATAGGCCCAGCGCTCCGAAGCGGTGATCAGCGACAAGGACTTGCGAAGACAACGTCGGGCGCGTTCCCTTTCGAGACCGCAGCTCCCGATTCAGATGTAGTCCGTCGCGGTATTCGCTGAACATCGGTAGTTTGGTATCGTCTCTCCGATAGTCACGCCTCGTAGAGAGTCCGGCGTTCGACCGATAAGACTCTACGGTAGGTTGTTGGAGGCGTCTGCCACCGTTGGCTATTTACGGACGCCTCGCGCCTCTCTAAGGGCATAAGCCCACTTCCGGGCCCGGTCCTCGGTCTCGTCCCTCGCGGGGTTCCTAAGGTGGCTAGGGACCTGCTGGGTGTAGAAGTCGAACTTCGTAGGCGGGAGAGGGTTGTGGTTCCGGTCGACGTGGCGAACGAGGTACATCGCGGCGGCGACTCCGTCGCAGTGTCCGAGGATCGAAGATTCCTCGAAGTCGGTACCGGCTCCGTTCCACATCCCATTCTCCAAGTGCGCGATCGTCTCGGTGCAATCCGGGTGGATGAGGAGGTCGCCTCTCTGGATTTCCATCCGGAGGGCCTGGAGCGCGGCGCGCTTTTCCTGGTTGTGGACAGCGCCCCACCGGACGTCTCGGGCCGGGTCGTTCGGGGCCTGTAGGCGGGAGAGGTCGGCCCGGAGCGTGGGCTGGGCGTCGATCAGACGCGTGTGCCGGCTGAAAGGCGGGGTCGTACCGGGCCAGAGCGATTGTTCCTTCGCGAGGACGGCGCGTTGGATCTCGTCGGGCCGATAGCCGCGGAGGTACAGCTCGCCCTCGACGACGATCTTCGCGAGCTGGAAGTGCCAGTAGGCGAAGAGAAGGGCCGTGAAGTGCTTCGTGAAGCCGTAGTCGCCGATTACGTACCGGTCGAAGAAGGGCGGGCGGGGAATAGCTCGAACGACCTTGTCGTGGGCTACGGCGAACTCGGGGACGAGCGCCCGCTCTGGGTTCGTGATGAACTCGGCGAGTCCTTCTCGACGCCAGACGACCTCGCTCGAACAGCCGCTCCGGAACTTCGCGATGTCGTCTTCGGAGAGGTGGGAAGGGGGGGCGTCGGTGATCTTCCGGTGGTGGTAGCTCTTCGTCTTCTTCGCTTGGTCGACGAACTTCTTGAAGGGGTGAGCGATCGACTCGGGAGGCGAGGAGGCGACGAGGATCTTCCCGTAAACACTCCCGGCCGTCTTCGAGTTCTCTCGACCTCGCCCGGCCTTCATCATCGTCGGGACGAGAATCGAGCCGACAACGTATTCGAGGACGTCGATAAACCCGGCCTCGTCGATCACTACGAGATCGGACTTCGGCCCACGGAGGCGATTCGCCTTCTGGAGGTCTTCGGACCCCTTTAGGACGATCACGGACCCGTTCTGAAAGCGGATCTCGTCGCCTACGATCGTCGGCTTCAGCTCGGGAGGCGCGGTCTCGGCGATGAAGTAGACGATGTCGTCAACGAAATCGTGGAGGGACGTGATCGTCGCGCCGAGATAGGGGACTCTCGCCTTCTTCTTGTTGAGACAGACTTCGCAAGCGAGAACTAGCGCCGCAAAGGACTTCCCGTAACGGCGAGCGATACACCAGACGCTGATGAACGCGGAGGTCGCTCGGAACTCTTCGAGTAGCTCGACCTGTCCCTCGTGGAGGAGGAAAGACAGGTCGCCCTCTCTCCACGCCTCGAACCGGAGCGACTCCTTTACGGCATCTTCGCCGTATTTCGCGATCGTCTCCGAGAGGGTGAGTTCCTCGTGTGCGTTGTTAGCGGGGTCGCCCGCGGTCCTATCCGAGCCTCGTAGGCGCGGACCCATCCGCTACCCGGCGAGGGCTCCTAGGGAGGCTCGGAGCTTCCGGCGGGTATCGACCTGGCGGGTTGCTTCCTCGATCGCGCGGAGGGCTCGGTTCCTCGAAGCCTTCCGGCTCCGCGTATTCCACAGCCGCAGGAAGCTCGCCGACACGTGTACCGCGGCCTGAGCTCCCGGTTCCGCTACGTAGGGCGTCGGGGTGGCGTGCTCGGGGGGGGTGCCGTGCGTTACCGAACCCGGCTGCGGAGCCAGCTCGGTCGGGTCGGGCACTTCTCGGGAAGTGGACACTCTAGTCGAGACACCCCACCCCCCACGGACGGGATCATCGAAAGACCCTGGCCCCCCTCCCTGTACCCCCCCGGTCACGCGCGCCTCGGAGAACCCGAAGGGAGCCTAGCCTCGACGCTCCGCGTAAGGCGGGCTAGCTCACCCTCGACCTTCTCGACCCTGCCGAGCAGCTCGGAGGACGTCTCCGCGTCTTTCCGGTGCAGGGCGGCCTCCTCACGAAGCTCTCGCCGCTCCGCGGCCCGAGAGAGCAGGTTCATCCTCCAGCCGGCGAGGGCGAGGAGACCGAGACCGAACAGCGAAAAGGCGATAGCGGTCATCGGCTCTCCCAACCTCTCCCCGAAACGAAGGAGTCGTTTCGGATCTCGTTCGAGATCTTCGCCGCGACCGTCGGCCGGGCGTCGGCCGATTCGAAGTCCCGTACTCGATACCGGTCTACCTCGTGGGCTGGTATCGAAACTCGGACCCAGCTTGTCCCGCCCGAACCGAGTCGGAGAACGAATCCCCTCCACGGACGTTCAGTCGACTTGACATACTGGTCCTTCTGCGAACCCGAATGGGGGCTCTCGGCCCCTTCCGAAGTGAGGTTTCGACCCGAGGGCGGAGACTGGTCCTTTTTGCACTTCTCGGCCGAATCTGAGGGTTCGGTCCGGTCGGTGAGGAGTCGGGTGGACCGCACCGGTTCTTCGACGGCGCGGAGCGCCTCTCGACGGGCCTTTGCCTTCTCGGAGGAAGCGAGCTGAGCCTTTTGAAGGGCGGCTTTCTGGGCTGGAGTCACTTCTCGGGGTCCTTCGGGCTCGGGAGCATCTCGATCGGCTCTCGGAGGTCGCCTCGGAGGACGGATCTTCGGTCCTCTCGGGAAAGCTTGATAGTCACGCTGGGTAGGGCGTTCCCCGTCGTCTCGATCTGCTTCTTCTGGACGAGGTGGAAGTTCTTCGGGTCGTGGCGCTCTAGGGCGTAGGCCCTCATAGGCCAGATCTTCCCGGTCGTATCCTCCATCGCCTCCCTCAACCACTTACGGCGAGGTTCGGACCGGGCCGTCTCAACCTGGTTGGCGATGTCCGGGTTCCGCTCCATCAACTCCGATAGGGAGGACTCGGATAGGCCCTCTTCCGCGCAGGCCCACGAAAGCCAGTCGCCCGCGCGGAGACGCGTGCAGAGGCTCTCTAGGCGCTCCGGTGTCCATTTTCGTGGGGCTCCTGGGCCCCTCGCGCGCGAAGACGCTGGTATGCTAAGCGCGGAACCCCCTAGTTTCGTGGTCTCTTTCCACGCCCGGAACTCCGCTAGTTCCGCCTCGTTCGGGAGGGAACCCGACCCTGAGGGACGCTCCGCGTCGGTCAAGGTCACCCTCCGGGAAGGAACCGAACCCGTAGGACGCTCCGCGTCGGTCAAGGTCACCCTCCGGGAAGGAACCGAACCCGTAGGACGCTCCGCGTCGGACGAGTTCCCGTCGGGCTCACCGAGCCCTGAGGGACGCTCCGCGTCGGTCACGTCACCGGAGACGACCGAGCCCCGAGCAGACTGACGCTTCGTCTCGTTCATACGAAGTCCTTCCGCCCGAACTGTAGCGAGGGCCTATCCGAGTCCGTGGTATGCTGGTTGTGTAGGGGCGAACGAACGAACCCCGAAAGGAACAGGGTCCAATGATTGATAGTGCTGAAGAAGTCTTCGGGGACCTCCTCGAAGCCCGAGTCCCCGATTCGACGAAGAAGATCGCTGCCGCAGGAAGGCTTCTCGCCCGTCTCGAAGAGGTCCTCGGGAAGTTCGAGTACCGGATGCAGAAGAAGCCCCAGCGTCTCGGAATCGGTAGCATCAACCCCGATCGTCACATCCCGATGGAGGTCGCTCACGACGACGACGGGAACTTCTACCTCTCGTTCGGGAACGAGTCGTCGCTTCTCCCGGTCCAGTACAAGCGGCACCCCGGGGAATACGTCGGAACGTCGAAGGTTCGCGTAAACGGCGTCGAGGAGTGGTCCGACGCCCTCTCCGACATCGCTAAGGCGATCCGGGACGCCCTGAGGAAGAGGGCTGCCGAGCGAGACGAGGAGTAGCGAGCTCATCGCGCGCTCCCCGTATTCGCCCCTAGGACGTACCCGATGGCGAAGACCACCCCGACAGCCAGGAGGCCGAAGAAAGCCCGTCTCGCCAGAACCTCGACGACTCCCCTGATGACGAGGTCGGTCACTTCTGACTCGCCACGTCGTAAGAGCAGTTCGGGTTCACTTCGTCCACTGACACTCCGCAGCCCACGCAGGCCCTCGACCTACGTCCCTGGTTGAGCTTCCATTTGGTGTAGTCCGAGTAGCAGTTCGGGTATCTCCGCTCGATCTCGGCGAAGTCGCATTCCCGCGGCGAGGGGTCGACTTCGGTAAGGAGTTTCCCGTCGTCGAGCCAGTACGTCACGACCTCTCGGACGGGACTCACCTCTGTGCCGTCTCCGGTCGTGGCTACGACTCGGGTCACGGTCACGCGTTCGACTCGGCGCACTTCGTTCCTCATTCGCTCTTCTCCTCGGCCGTATTCGACCGAATGGGCGCTTCAGCGCCGACTTCGACCAGGACCCGTGTTCGAGCCTCCATCAGCTCCCAAAGCGTGGACGCTTCGAGGTGATAGACTTCGGGGCCGTGTCTCGTGGTGAGAGTGATATCCAGCGCGTAGTTCATCGCAATCTCCTCCATTCGCGGAACGGGAACTGTCCCTGGACGAACCTCGGAGGGAGGTCTCCCCTCCACTCGGGTTCGTCGATTCCGCCGATCGTCTTCACCTCAAGGCGCTTCCCGCACGTGAGGTCGTAGGGCCGGTAGTGATACCGCTTCGGAGTGTCGTCGCCCCAGGCGTTGTAAGCCTCGTGGACCTCGACGAGTACCTGAACCCCGTCCTTCGAGCCGACGTAGACCGCGACCACGTAACCGTCCCGTGGGTGCGACTTCCGAGGTCGGTTGAACGCCTTCTCGTGGTCGGCCTTCCGGGCGGCTTCCCGGGCTTCCTCGATCGGGTCGCTCATGGCTTCGCCTTCTCGGGGACGAACCCGTGGTGTTCGAGGAACTCGTCCACCGTGTATGACGTCTCTCCGTAGAGGAGCGTCTCCGTTCGCCTCTTAGGCGGGGTCAGCGCCAGGAGGTCCTCTCGGCGGCAGTCCCGAAGGACCTCAGCGATCGTCTCAGCGATCTCGTCCCGCTCTTCCAGCTCGCTCACGACGGCTCGTCCTCTCGACAGGCCATGGACGCCCCGGTTGGCTTCGGCTTCGGCTCTTCGAGCCCTACGGCTCCTCCGCTTCGGAAGTGTCCGGCGTGAAGCTGAATCCGATACTCGCGGTTCGGTTCGTACTCGGGAGCTGGGGGAGCTTCGAGGGTGAGGGCTTCTTTCACCGCCTCGTCGAGAGGAGGGAGCACGGGCACCGTAGCGGGCTTCAAACCGGCGAAGGCTCGGTTCCGCTTCCCTTCCTTCCGCTCCAGATCCTCGATGCTGAGGCCTTCTCGGGCCGCCTGGCGGAGCCGCTCTGCGTCGATCTCCTTCTGCAGCGAGCCGGAGACCCAGATCCCCGGTGCCCACTCTGGAGAGCGAATCCGAATCGTCTTCGAGCGAAGGACCCGCCTCCAGCCCCACACGGCGAGGAGGAACAACCCGAGAAGGACGAACGGCCCGATCACTTCGCCGCCGCCTTCTTCGCTCGCGCCTTCGAGACCCGCTCTCGCTTCTTCTCGGAGCGATCCAGGACCACCAGCGGCTTCGCCGCAGCCTTCTTCGGAGTCGTGGCGACCTCGATCCGGTAGGCCGGCGTGACGAGGGCGACGGTCGTGTTCCCGTCGTCTCCGTGAGCGTGTACGAGGGTCGGCGTCTTCAGATGCAGCGCCGTCCGGGCGAACTCGCGGATCGCCTCCTCGGGGCTATTACAGCCTACGTTGAGGGCCGTCTTCCCGCCGTCCGCGTCGCTCACGACTCTGTAGTAGGTCATCGGCTCTCCTTCGGAGCCGCAGCCGTCCCGTTCTGGGCCGCCCATTCCCGCTCCTCGCGTGCTCGGATGGCGTCGGCGTGTTCCGGAGTTCCCTGTCTCGCCTTCTCGGTGAAGAGCTTCTGGACCTCTTCGCGGGCGACCGAGATGAGGGTTCGTTGAAACGAGATAGAAGCCTGAAGGAGGCTCACGTCTCGGAAGATACGAGATCCGTCTTCAAAGATTCGCTGCCGCTCGTCGAGAGCGCGAAGCGCCTTCCCCAGCGTCTCGTAGTCGTCCCTTTCGGTGACCTGGGGGAACGATCCCTCCGGGTACTTCGCGACGTAGGCCTCCAGTCGGGTTCGGAACCTCGCGAACACCTCGACCAACTCTCCAGTTCGATCGTTCATCGACTCTCCTCATCTGGCGACGCGTCCTTAAACAAGGTGGTCGGCCAGGCTGAGAGAGAATACCCGAGTCGTGATAGGGGCGCTGCCAACGTTGTTTGTTATCGACGGCCGATCAAAGGTAGGACAGGCTTATCGCGTGCCCCAAACGAGGGCGGTGTAGGGTCTGGCAACGAGGTCGGAGCCCCTATTCCATCGAGAAGGCCGCCTCCGGGCGGCTTTCTCGTTTCTTGAACCTCGTTCAGCTAGCTCTTGGATCTCGTCCCATTCCGACCGCCAAGAAGCTCAGTCCGAACTGGCAGTTACGCCAAGTCGCCAATTTAGTAGCAGACGAGCCAGCAACTCTGGGCGTACCTGAGGGAGGTTCCTTCAACCCAATTCCCGAGCGTCACCGACGCCAAGGAGCCCTCGAAATGACCACGAACAAGAAGACCGTTTCCGCCCTCGCCGACCTCGCCTCGACCTTCTCGGACCGCCGGGAAGGGGACCTCGCTCTCCTCCACGAGCGAGCGGCCGAGATCCCCGGCCTCGTCTCCGCGTACATCGCTTCCCTCACGACGAACCAGCGGATCGAGGGCGCCGAGAGCGACGCGATCCGCGCCCTCCTCGGGGATCGCGTGAACGCGTACCTCGCGAGCGTCGAGGCCTACGATGCTCTCGCCGCGATCCGAGACCGAGAAGCGACCCGAGGCGTCGATAGCGTCGCGCGAGAAGCGGCGCCGAAGGAGAAGACGATCCGCGTCTCGGCTCCGAAGGCCACAGCTCCCACCTCTACGAGCCCCGCTACGACGTCTTCGACGAACGACGCGACGACGGCCACGGAAGACCTCCTCGGGGTCGTAGACCTTCGTACGGCTCCGGCGAGCTGGAACCACTACACGGCTTTGAAGGTCGCGCAGGACGCTGCGAAGAGGACGTACACCGGTAAGAAGCTCGAACGGACGCTTCTCGCCTTCGCTGGAGTGAAGAGCTGGAAGGGAACGGTCGAGGTCGCCACGAAGGCCGGTCTTCGCGTCCTCCTCACCGAGAAGGCGTCGTCGTGAGCTACGACCCGACGATCGTCCTCCCGTTCGGCGCTCGCGTTCGCCTCGTCTCCATCGACGACCACGGGCTCACCGGACGGGACCTCCACCCAGAGCAGTCGGACCTCGGCTTCGTCGGCGTCATCACGGCGAACCTCATCGAGGTCGGAGCGGACCTTTCCTTCGACGTTAAGCCCGGTACCGGCGTCCCCGAAGGAGCGATCATCGTCTACACGGTTCGCGCTCCCGAGGGGAAGCTCCTCGAAGTCGCGAGCTACGAGGTCGAGCCGGTATGAAGAGCCGGTCTCGTAAGGCTCTAGCGCTCGCGGTCGTCCTCTCGGTCATGCTCGCCGGGATCGGGGCTCTCGCCTCGACGTCGTGCCGGGAAGACAACAGAGGGACGCTTCCTCCCTACCGGGTCGTTCTCCCGTAGCGTCCCCTCGCGGTTCTCGATCAAGGGTCGTCTCCTTCGGGAGGCGGCCCTTTTTCGTTTCGCCCGCCACGTGTACTCTGGGCTTATGGCTCGACGGCCCCGATACGAGACTCATCCGACGAATCTCGACGACCTCTTCCGGGCGCAGGAGGAACTCCTCCGAGCAAAGCTAGAAGCCGCCCGGGCCGGCCTCTCCAGCCATCTTCCGGAACTCGGGGCGAACCTGGAGGTGGTGGTCAGGTCGTTCCTCCGATCGTTCCTGCCTCACGAGTACGGCCTTGGAAGAGGCTTTGTCATCTGGCGTCCGAAGGGGTCCTCAAAGGTGTCCGTGTCGACTCAGCTCGATATCATCATCTACGACGCTCTTCGAGGAGGGCCGATCGCGGATCTCGAAACGTCTCAGGTCTATCCGATCGAACACGTGTACGGGTACGTCGAGGTGAAGACGGCCTTCGAGGATCATCTTGACTTGACCCTGGCGAACTCCCACCGGCTCCGAACTCCGAAGCACGCCCTGCTTCAGGGACGTCCGTGGGACATTCTCCCGTACCTCGTGGGCGATCAGCAGAAGCAGGCGGAGGAAAGGATCGCGAAGGCGGATAGGCCCCTCAATCGCTTGGAGTCGATTCGTATGGATCGGAGTCGGCTCCTATGTTGGATGGTGGCTTTCGAGGGGACGCGCGCGAAGAAGCATTCGTCCGTTGAGGGACTTCAGAAGCTCTTCGAGAAAGAGTGGTTGCCTACGGAAGAGCATTCCCATCTGACTGGCGCCCTCATCCTCAGCATCAGCTCGAAGGTAAGGGAGTCGGTGTTTCTAGGTTCCCAGGCTGCTCACGGCGAGCCTCGTCAGTCCTTCGCGTTTAACGAAGGAGCGGCGCTCCGATTTTCGAAGATGATGTTGCTGAACCTCTCCGCGTTCGAGCGGATCCCGATCGGCCTCTCCCTCAATTACAACCAGTACCTAGACCCGCCGGGCTCACCTCAGCCGTAGCAGCCGAAAGATCGACGCCCGCCCCGGATCATTCCGGAAGCGGGCGTCGGGTGCCTCAATCAACAGGGCTGTCGGTGAGACGGCGCGCAGGATGATGGAGATCTCGCGAACAGGCAACCGCGCTACTTCAGACCCTCGATCTCCTCCATACTTCGCGTCGCTTGTAGCGCTGCCTTCGTGGCGTCATCGAGCCCGATCTTCTCCGCCAGCGTCCCACCACACCGACTATCGAGGAGGAAGACCAGTTGAGCCAGACTGGTGGCCCCGAGCCCGAGGGCCCGGGCGAGCGCTGCGCCGTCGCTCGCCCAGCCGAAGTGAACGGGCTGAGGCGCCGAGAGGCGATGCCCTAGCGGAGATACGTGAGTGGCGTTGCACGCTACGTCGTAGAGGCTCTCTTCGTGCGGTCCGAGTTCGGCTACGAGTTGTGTGATGCCTTTTCCGGCGTGCCAGGCTGCGAGCTTCTCCGGCTTCTTCTCGAAGTCGGCGCCGTAGAGCTTCTTCCACTCGTCTATCTCCGCCGAGGTGAGCGAGTCGGCGCCGACAGTCTTGAGCGACTCTTCCTCATCCGCGTATATCTCGTCGATCTCGTTCTTTTGGGCATCGAACTCGTCCTGAGTGATGAGTCCGTCCTTCTTTCGGCCTTCGACTCGCTCCAGGGCAGCCTTCCGAGCGGCCCTCATCCGAGCGAGGCGCAGGTACCCCGCGACCTTCGACCATTCAAGAAAGCGGGCGACCCGTACCGGAGTCTTCGCCGGGTCCTCGTAGAGGTAGTTCAAGGCCGCTCGGATCTCCATCAACGATCGGGAGTGATGGATAGCGCCCGCGAGCGAGCCGTTCTTCATCGAGCCGACGAGCGCGAAGCACTCGATCGCGGTCTTTGCGATGAGCACGTTCACGACGAGCTTTTCGTCGTCCGTCCCCTCGATGCCGAGGTCGTTCGTGTCGTACAGAAATCCCAGGGAGAGCGCGGTCTTCTCGATCGCTCTGAAGGCGGGGTTCCGTTGCAGGCCCTCGTCCAGCTTGCGCAGGGCGTCCCGGTATTCGGCTACGTACTGGTCGAAGTCTGAGTTCACCCGTCGAGTGTGCGGCCCCGCCCCGCCTTGATGCAACGCTCGCCCCTCCTCGACCGAGAAGAGGCGATGCTGATCAACGCGTGGGGCGTCGACTCGACCGGCAGGGCGACCGTCGTCTGGTGCCTGGGGCACTTCGATCTCCACGTGATGCCGTCGGGATGGACGTACATCACGTGGAGGGACGAGTTCGTGAAGACGATCGAACCGGGGAGGGCCTAGACCCCGCAGAGCAAGATCTCGGTGGCCCTTCGGATTACCGCCTCGTTGGCCGGGTCGTCCGGGTCGATGCCGACCGACACCAGCCCTTCCCGAAGCCGACTCGGCTTCCCTCCTACCCGCGCCGCCGCCTTTGCGAGTCGCTCAACGCGATCGCGCCCAGACGCGTCGCCGCGTCCTTCGAACGTATCTCCGTGCACGTTTCATCTCCGTCGAAACACGGAGGGATCACGAGCTCATTTGTCCCCGGGGCCCCGCGCCTCCCGAGTCGAGAACGAAGCTGAAGTCACATCAGCTTCGCTTGGAACGCCGGCACGCTCCCTAACGTGATCCCACCGCGTCTTAGCGACAGGAAAGAAACGACGAACCTGGACCTGCGAATGGAACGAAGGCTGCCGGGCCTGGATTGAAACTCTCGCCTGACTCCTCCTCGGGACGGAAAGGCTGTAGGCACGGTAGCGAACGCTCCGACGCTGTCCAGGGGGAAATGAATGGGCGCTGAACCACGCCTGGTCGCGTTCGGGGCGATGAAGCGATCTACGGACGGATCCGTCGGGAGGGGTTCAGGCCCAGGTCCGACCGTCCTGAGATGTCCGTTGATGTCTCTTTAGGTACGTGTTTCTCGCTCTTCCCGCAGAAAAAGTCTTGACCGATCCCGTGGGAGGCGTATGCCCATTTTTGTCTCTCCTCCCCCCATGAGGCCTTCCTGAGGCCTGGGGCGAACGCGAAACGGGCATTCCGTCCGTCGCGTGAGGAGAGAGCAGATGAGTACGCGTTTCTTCGATCTGGATGCGGCGTTGGTCGCCCTCGAAGGTTACGGCTACGAGCGTGACGTCGAGGATCCCTCCCGCTACTACGGCCCGTTCGGAGTCGTCGCCGAGATCCGACAAGAGCTAGGCGGCGAAGTGGAGGTGCTCGTCTTCCTCGTCGAGAGCCGTCAGGCCGCCGCATGACGGCTGGCCGACTCACGCTGAACGCGTTATCAGTGCGCGATGCCGTTCTTCGCGTCGCACCCCGAGGCCTCGCCGCTGATCGTCGTCAGGACGGTCGACCGCGAGAAGACGATCGGCGTCTACGTCGTGACCGAGGAGAAGGAGGAGAAGCGGACCTTCCTCGCGAGGCGGATCGCGGTGAAGGGCTCGTCCACCGTGCTCCGCCCCGAGGTACAGCCCGACGTTTTTCACGCCGTGGTCGAGGCGGAGGATGTCGTCGGGATCGGCGTCGCGACCTCGCTCACGAGGCGCGTCCGCTACCAGCAGTTGGGATGGTTCGACCCAGCGCTCGTCCCGTTCGAGTGAGCCGAGCTGGCGCGAATCGAAGACCGCAACACCGCAGTTCCCTTGGGGACCGGGGATGTTGCGGTGTTCTTCGTGATACGGGTCTCTGTTCCGTGGACCGGTCGGTATTGGAGTATTGGTCTAGCGATCCGAGGGGAATCCGGAAGGAGTCGTCCGTTACAGGCTGCAAGGCGCTCGGATCTTCCGGGGACGCCACCTCAGCAGAACGGACGTTCGATGTAGAGATGAGTCGGTTCAACACGAAGAAGAAGCGAGAAGAGAAGGCACGGAACGCTCAGGAGCGATCGGCGAGAGCCCCCGAGCTTCCCTCGAACGCGAAGGCGCGGGCGTTGGTTGCCTCGATGGAGAAGGAGATCAACGAGTTCATCCGAGACGAGAGGAAGAACCTCGTCGGAGATCGGATGCTCGTTCTCTTCGATCCCTCCAGCCACACGCCGGCTCGGATGATCCTGGAGGCGAAAGGACAGCGAACGTCCGACCTGCGTCTCGTCGTGATCGAGCGGGTCGATGCGCAGAAGATGCTCCACCTCTACGACCCCGAGATCGATCTCTCGAAGTACCCGACGGCTCCGGACCGCGTCCTCCTCGCCGTCCTCGCGTACGAGACCGAAGACTTCGCGCACTTCGCGAAAGCGTCGGCTCCGAACTAGAAAAAGCAGACGGCCGTCGGGAGGGGGATCCTCGACGGCCGTCTTCGACCTCGGTGAGGAGGTCGGCGCGGAACGTGATCTAGATCTCGCGCGACGTCTACGAACCGACGCGATCAGAAACTCGCGGAGAAGGCGATCGCCACGTCAGGCGGAAGAGATAGCTTCGTCCCCTCCCGTTTGTTCCGCCCGACGGCGGCCGAGAACGGGAAGACCTTCCCGGAAACGACGAAGCCGCCGTCTTTCCCGGGGCGAAGCGAAAGGCGCTCGCCCCGGAGGATCGCGTCGATCACGACCCGACCCCTCGCCGCGTCGCCTAGGAGGGCCGAGGAGACGTCGGAGAGTTCCGCCTCGACCACGCGCCACGTCGGCTCGGCTCGGGCGTCTTCGTGTGACGTCGTCGATTCGGCGGCCCGGAGCGTCGCCGCTTCCGCTTCGAGGTCCCGGAGCTTCGTCGCGAGGGCCGGCGACGCGCCGTCCGCGAGTAGGTCGGCGAGTCGCGCGATCTTCGCCTCGACCTCGACGAGCCGGCGCTCGGGCGAGATCGCGCCCGCCATCGTCGTCTTCGCGGAGGCGCGCTCGCGATCGACGTAGCGCTCGTACGCCGCCCGGAGCTTCGCTCGACGGGCCGGATCCGAGAGAACCTCCTGAAGCCGACCGAGGATGGCGTCGTGCGCCCGAGCGGCGTTCACGCTCGACGCGAAGGAGCAGGCCCCTCGATCGTGCGCCTGACACCTGAAGTATTGAAGAGCCGGCTTCGCGCCGGACTTCTCGTCCTTCGACTGTCGCTTTCGACTCTTCGTCCCCGTAAGTCCGAGTCGCCCGCCGCACTCTGGACAAGCGATACGACCCGCAAGGATCCAGCGAGAAGGCCGATGCTGCCGCCCCGAAGGGAAGTGCGCCTTCATGTACTCGCGGTGAAGAGCCTGGACTCGTTCCCAGGTCGCGACGTCCACGATCGCGAGATGGGCGAACGAGTGAGTGGTCCCGCCTTCCTTGCGGTGGATCGAACGCTTCCGACCGTCTTTAATCACGACCTGTCGACGTCCGATCGTGACGCGGCCGATGTAGTCCTCGCGAGCGAGGATGGTGCACAGCGTCTGTACGACCCAGCCTCGTCCGGTCGGGCTCGGGATCTTCGCCTTCCGCAAGGCGTCGATGATCTCGTGGTAGCTGTTCCCCTCGGCTCGAAGCCGGAAGATGCGGCGAACTACCTCGGCCCTTTCCGGATCGATCTCGGTGGGTCGTTGACCGTTCCCCGCTGTCGGCGCTCCTCTTCTGTATCCGTACGGAATCTTCCCGGTCGAGCAGCCCTTCGCCGCGAGGACTCGAAGCGCCGCTCCCGTACGTTCGCCGATCGTCTCGCGCTCCCACGCGACGACGCTGATGATGACGTTCAACGTCATTCTTCCGCTCGCGGAACGCGTGTCGATTCGATCCGAGAAGCTGACGAGGTGGAACTTGTCCCCGAAGAACTCGGCGACGAGTCGGGACCAGTCGCCAAGATTACGTGTCAGGCGATCGAGCTTGAAGATGACGAGCGTGTCGGCTTCTCCGGCTTGAAGCCGAGCGAGAGCCCGCGTGAGACCTGGCCGGTTCATCGTCGCGGCCGAGAAGCCTTCGTCCGAGACGATGTCGAGGAGTTCGAGATCCTGGTTCGCGCAGTAGCCCGTGATCTTCTCCCTCTGCACGGCGAGCCCGAGGCCGGAGATGGCCTGTTCCTCGGTGCTGACACGCGCGTAACCGATCGCACGACTAGGACGCGTCATCGCGTTCTTCTCGACGTCGAGCGGCTTCGACGAGGGCGAGGATGATCGCGTCGTAGGTGGCGTCGTCGAAGTCGTCGGGTTCTTGGTCGTCGTCGGCCACGACCGCTTTACCCGCTTCAGCTCGGCCGGGTTGTTGGGCTCAATTGGAGGGCGTGGCGCCCTGTCGGCGCGCCCAGAGATAAGCTTTCGCGGCTGGCGGTCGACGGAGAGATTAGCTTTCGGGAGGGACCGGGAGGATGTGTACATCCTCGGATTTTCCCGCGCGATCCGCTGGCCCGTCTGCCCGTGAAGCTTCCGTGGTTCCGGGAGGTTACGAGGCTCCAGGGCCCGAGATCGAGCGGCCCACGGAACGGTTCCGGGGGTCGAAGAGATCCAGCGTCCCGGTAGTTCCGGGGCCCTCGCCGGGGCTCTCGGGGTCGGTGGGTAGCGTGACTCCGACGGCCGCCCCGGACTCCCCCGGACGGCAAACGAAACGGAACCCGATGACCACCAAGAAGAAGAAGACGAGAGAGAAGACCGAAGCCTTTCCGGTGATCGTTCCTGACGTAGATCGCGTGCACAACGGCACGGACCGCAACGCCGCTGCAGCTCGTGTCCTGATCGCGGACTGGCTGTATCGCTTCTCGAACGAGAAGGACATCGACGACGCTGTAGCCCACCTCGCGATCGATGAGCTGTTCGAGATCGACGGGGAAGGGAACATCAAGGTCACCGACTTCGGCGAGGATCGTCTCACGCAGATCTGCGACCACGACGGGCGGACGTCGTGAGCGCTCCGAAGGTGAAGAACCGCGAGCGGAAGAACTTGATCGCGCGGATCAACCGGTACATCCGTGGCCGTGGCTCCGTAGCGGTCAGCTCCGAAGGTCGGGTCTTCTTGTATCCGGTCTTTCACGACTACACGGACCGTCGCATCGAGATCTTCGACGTGACCGTCTTCGGCGCCTCGATCGGGGTGCTGTGAGCGACGGAGCCGTGCCCGGACCCTGCGAGGGGTCCGGGCCGCTCGCCCCGAACGTCGAGCTGGTGAGGTTCTTCGAGATGGTCGCCGGCCCGGCGCCGCTCGATCGTCCGAACCTGCCCGACGATCTCCTGGACCTCGTAGTCGCAGATGTGATGGTCGCGAGAGCTACCGCCGTCTCCGCGTGGTCCGTCTCGATGTGCAGACGCGATCCAATTCTCAAGGTCGCGCTACGCGATCTGACACCGTCGCTCGCGCGGAAGTGGTTCGCGGAACTGCCGCTTGAGCTCTCGGAATCGACGCGCACGAGCATGCACACGCAGCTCCGGATGCCGCTCGCTTTGCTGCTGAAGGCGTTCGTCGTTCCAGCGCCTTTCGAGAAGCGCTGGAAGACGATCGTGAACGACGGCTCCGGGCTCAAGCGACACGAGGTGTCCGAAGCGAAGTTCGCCAAGCGCTTGAGCGAAGGAAACGTCTTGGCGATGTTCGGTCTCGACCTCGCAGCCATCACGACCGACGACGAGTGATCGCCGCTCGTAAACGCCCGTAGGAGACGTCGGGTCGATCCGGACAGCGGTCGGCCCGACGTCGAGCCTCGACGCCTTCCTGAAGCTCGTAGTTGGCCGCGCGTGGTCCTTATTGGAGACGTTGGAAAACCAGAGCGAAATCAACGCTTCGGTAGTTAGTCGATAAACCGGCCTTAGGTACGAGAGGCCGAGAGCGTAACTAGATACGAGACGGCCCCAAGGCCCGAAAGTCAAGAAGGAGAAAACCGATGAGCAAGTCGAATCAAGTGAAGATCAACGTGACCCCGGAGATGTTGATCGCGATCGATGCCTGGAGGCGTCGTCGCGTGATCGACCACTCCGAGATCCTCTCCCGCCCGGAGGCGATCCGCCGGATGGTGTCCGAGTCCCTGGGAGGTGTCCGGTGACCATTACCGTTTCAAAGACCGCTACTGCGATCCGACAGGCCCTCCCGAAGTCGTGGCGGGTCGTCGAGGGCGAAGAGATGCTCTTCGTATTCAGAAACAAGAAGGATGCGGACCGTGACCGAGAGGCCCTCCTCATTCGGCTCGTTACGGGAGACGGCTACTCCGAGCTTGAGCGCGGTAAGGAATTCGACTCAGCGAAGCAGGTTGTCCCGGCGATCATCCGAGCCCTCCGGGCGATCGGTTACTCGGCCGTCAGCACCTACTTCCTCACGTGAAAAGGTGAAGGCCGCCCTGACGAGGGGCGGCCTTCGGGAGGAACCGAACGATGACCGAACGAACAACCACCTTACCCCTTCGGTAAGGTCTGAACGAAGCGACCCGTTCAGGAATCAACCTGGCGGGCCGGAGAGAGGAACGGCGAATGCGGAAGCTGACCCCGGAAGAACGGTCCGAGCGGGAGAGGTCACAACGTGCGAAGCGCAACGAGCGCTTCCGCAACAAGGACCAGTCGCTCAAGCGAGTCCAGGTCTACGTCGAGGGATACCTGGCTCGGTGGGTCCTGAGGATCGCGGACGCTCTAAGGCTCACCGTACAGGAACTGATCCACGACCTACTTCGGTCCTACTGCTCTCGTGCCGGAGGCGTCCGGAGCCTCCCCGCTAGTCCGAGATGGTCCCTTCCGGAGGACCCGCGAGGGCTTGAACGAGTCGACCTCCTGTTGACCGCGGAGGAGATCCAGGTCCTTCACCGCGGAAAGAAGCGGATCCCCTCCCTGTCCCGAGGGAGCGTGATCGAGATCATCTTGATGGAGTCGATCCGCTTCCGAGGGAAGTGGGCCTGGTTCACACACCCTGATACAGGCCACGAGGTTCCTCTCTTCGGTCGCGTGGAAGATCCCAAGTACGGATCTTACATCAACGGTCTGGTCCAACAGCCCGAAGAGGCCCGCTGGTACGACCGGTACACCGCGAGGTCCATTCGCAGCAAGGTCGCTCAGGCCTCGTCGCCTTCGGCGTTCCGAGAGGCGCTCCGCGCTTTCTCCATCACCCACGCCCCCTACGTCCAGGAGATGTACTTCGGAGGCTTCACCCCTCCGGAACCCCCTCCTCCGTCAACCCACAAGGCTATCCGGTCCTGGGTCGAAGACGGAGAAGGCCGTCCTCCCTCGTCTCGTCACGGATCTACCCCTCTCTCTCCGGAAGAGGATGAAGATGCAGCCTAACCAGTCCTCAGTCTTTTCAACTACATATCCCCGGTTTTCCGTCTCCTCTGTCTATATAGACCGAGGGCATTTTCAGGAATCGACCGAACAGAAAAATCAAATCCCCGTCGGGCTCTCCGGCGGCGCAGCCGCCGGCCTAACTGAAACCCGAAGTTCTATATAGACAGAGGAGACGGAAAACCGAACCTAAGTGCTTGTAATGATTGAAGACTGATAAAGGAGGTGTCCGTGTGGAAGAACTGAACGAAGCGAAAGCCTATGAAGCTCTGGTACTGAGGGATGTTCGAGGGGAGTCCTCCGAGACGGAGGCGGAGGTCCTCTGTGAGTCCCTTGAGGCTGCGATCGAGTGGAAGGACACCCTGACTCGCTTCTGCCAGGAGGTAGAGGCTGAGCTGACGCAGATCAGACTCGACGTAGATCAGGCTCGGGAACAGAGCTTCAAGATCGGCCCGTCCGGGAAGCCCAGGTACATGAGGTACAAGACCGAGAGGGAGGCGCGGAAGGCCGACCTTGTAGCGTTCAAGACGGCCTGTATCGCGAAGCTGAAGGAAGCGAAAGAGGCGGTCCGCTCCTTCCGTGAGGAAAAGAGCGGACAGGAGAAGCCGGGGATCTTCGCGAGGTTGGACCGCCTGGAGGAGATCCTCCTTCGGATCGAGAGCCAGATCGGACGGAGGGTGTAACGATGAGGCGGAGGATCGCGATGAAGGACGACTTTGAAGACGAGATCGAAGATCTGTTCGCGAAGCCCCTTTCGGCGGAGGAGCTGAAGGCGGAGGCGAGAGACCGCAGACAGGAGAACATCGACCTGAATCTGATCCTCGGGTGTCCGATCGATTTCCCACCCTCGGAGGCAATGATTCAGTACGAGGGGAAGCCTCTGAGGCACCTTCTGACGGCCTCAGAGAGAATGGAGATGAAGAGGACGCTCCCCGGAAGGTTGATCAGACCCTTTGCGGATGAGAAAGTCTTGAAGTGACGAAGAAGAACTTCACTCCACCCCCGTCCCCGAAGACGACGATCACCCTCACGGAGGAATCCGTCCGCCAGCTCCGGCTCGTTCGCGACAAGATGGGTGGTTCGCTCGACGAGGCCGTGGCGTACCTGGTCGCGTTGTTCTCGGGCGACGGGGGGGCCGTCGAACTTCCGCGCCAGCCGGAGTTGGCCTCGGGGCCGACGTACGAGGGCGAGATCTTCAGGTCGCACGCCATCGTCCGGGACGGCGCGTTCCTCGTCGAGACGACCATCCACGAGGCGAAGGAGGGGGACGTCTTCGACGATGGCGCCCGACGCTGGCTCGCGGGGATGTACGACTACGTCTGGTCCAACAAGGCGACCTTCGACCGCGTAGGAGCCGAGTTCGATCGTCACCTCGACCGAATGGCCACGAAAACGAAGAAGACGACCGGGAAGCCCGGGAAGCGTCCCTACAGGTTCTCGTCGGAGGAGGCCAGGGAACGCGTCCGCGGTGCCAATCTTGGTGTGAAGCGTCCCAAGTCTCCGGAGACAATCGCGAAGATCAAAGCCACGTGGGCCAAGAAAAGCGCGGTGAAAGCCAACAAGTCAGAATAGTTCGGTGGTAGTCCGATAGTCGACCCTCTGTTGTAACGGAGGTCGACGATGGACTGGAGATCGATGATCGGAGAGCCGGACGAGAGAGGGTGTCGGCGATGGGTCGGGACGTGGCTGGTAGGGGGCCGTCCTCAGGTCCGAGTCGACGGGAAGAATCAGTACGTGGCGCGAATCCTCTTGAGCGAGTCGCTCGGGAGACCGATTCGCTCGGGCTACTACGCACTACATACGTGTGACGTAGGTACGTGCTGCGAGGTGAGCCACCTCTTCGAGGGGACACCGCGTAGGAACATTCTGGATGCGGTAGAGAAGGGGCGATGGACCCAGGCGGGCTACCACCCTCGGATCGAGCCTGATCAAGCGCGCTGGATTCGGGAGCAGTACGCGAGCGGGAACCGGTGGTGGACGAGGAGGCGGCTGGCCGATCGGTTCGCCGTTTCCGAGAACACGATCACCGAGATCGTCCGCGGTCATCGGTTCCGGACGGCCGGAGGACCGATCTCAGGGCCGCGTGGAGCAGGCGGTCGTCCCGTGTCTCCAGCAGGCGACCTCGCCGCTTCTCCGTCTCGGTGAGCTGCTTAGCCCGCCGGGCGGCGACTTCGGCTCGCATTTCGTTGGACCATTCGGCGCACTCTGGATGACGACTCATCTGGGAGATGCGGCCGATCTGGACGCACTCGGTCCCGCGTCGAAGGTCCTGTACCGCTACCTGTCTCTCCATCCCGCACGACTCGCACTCCAACAGGACGAGAGCCCCGGCGTGATGTTCTGTGAGGACGAAACACCCGTATCTTGTTCCGATCGGCGGTTTCTCGCCGCGAAAATTCGGCCTTCGAGCTTTGGCCCCATCACTACGAGAACCCACGATGAAGACTCTTCCTAATCAAGGCTCCCCCGAACTTCTTCACCAGCTCCTCCGGGCTGACGAGGAGGCGCTACGTTCGATCCGGAAGCTGGAGGAGACGTCAGACGGGCTGCGACGCATCGCGTTGCTCCTAAGGGCTAATCTGGCGGCGCGTTTGCCGAGGTACTCACCGACCGATCAGGTGCTCGAAGATCCAGGCGCCGATCGCCGCGAGGGTTGAAGAGGCGAAGACGGCCCCGGTGATCTTCGCGATGAGTCCGGTCTGGCCGTGGGCGTACTTGTCGAGCTTCTCCCCGAGTTCCTTGAGGCCCTCTTCGATCTTGTCGAACCGCTTTTCGTCGTCGGCGGTGTGCACGTCGAATCGGCGGAGCGAATCGACGTGACGCGTCTCGATCCGCTCCCGGACCGACTTGAAGCCCTCTTCAAGTCGAACTTCCATTCCTGCGATCTTCGTCTTCGTATCATCCGGCATAGCGTGTTCCATCGTGGAAGCTCAAGTGTTGGAGGGAGCGGACTTCGACATATATCCGACCGCCCCCGCGGCAATCACCATCGCTACCTCGTGGTCCCCGAGGCCCGCACAAACCGACGCCGCCGTGAAGGCGACGAAGGCGATCGCGAACTGTTCCCAGGATGTAGAGGTCATCTTCGTACTCCTCAAAGGTCCATCGGGTGTCGAAACACGCAGAGCGAGTCGAACTCGAAGTAGTAGTTTGACGTTGTGCCGGTGTTGCCGAGAAACGCGAGCCCGCACGTATCGAGCGTCGCCGAGTTCCACCCGGATCCGAACGCGCCGACGGAAGCGGCAAACGTCTTCTCGTTCATCATATCAGTGTTCCTCGCCGACGAGGACGCGGCCGGAACGTCGAGTTGAAAGTTGCCTCGGAACTTCGGCGGAGACCCGGCGGTCTTTCGCGCCGTCGTGTTGTAGGCGAACAAGGCTGAAAGGGAGCGATCGTCTCCGAGGCCGAGGTTGAGATCGAACTGAGGCCAGGATGGAGTTCCACCAGACAACGAGGTGGTGCCCCCGGCGATGTAGGCGTATCGCGTCGCGGTGCCGACCTGGGTCATCGCCGATAGCGAGTAGTGCGAAGAACCGGTGAGCTTGTTCCCGAGGAACGAGGCTCCTGCCGAGTACCACTCGGTGTAGTGAGTGAAGTCGGAGATCCCGACGAGCCGGAAGCTGAAGATGTACCGCTTCGCGTCCGTGTCGTAGAGCGGAAGGGTGAGGTCGTTGATCATGATTGACGTCATGAGCAGACCGGTCGCCTTCGTCGGGAATTTCACCCGGAGACGCGGACCCTCGGCGCCCGAGACCTTCGTGACCTGTACGCTTCCCGTGGCGATCTCGTCCTTACAGACGGTGAA
>Ga0105238_10000578_pt1 | contig 38463 bp, 54 predicted proteins | sample KBSC34metaG_FD_81526 | JGI IMG/M metagenome (GOLD analysis project Ga0105238, IMG submission 81526) | Corn rhizosphere microbial communities from Kellogg Biological Station, Michigan, USA - KBS C3-4 metaG | ecosystem: Host-associated > Plants > Roots > Rhizosphere > Soil | place: Michigan, USA...
CGGTGTCGTGATGCGCGCATTCTACGTTGGTATCAATCCGTACTTGAAGACCGTCGACTTCCGCGTGCAGCGCATTCACACCCGCCAGAACGGTATCGCCCAATGGTACGACGAGAAGTCAGGAGTCAAGGCCAACAAGTCCGGCAACGTTTCGTTGAACCCAGACTTCGCCGTAAACGCTGAATTGGCCGCCACGACGCCCAACGATTCCAACTCCGTGACATACACCATGGAGCCGACAGATATTCTCACGGTGCAAATCGTGCCGGGCTTGACGTACGAAGCGTGGAGCCGCTGGCCGTCGGATGACGATCCTGGCGCGCCGCCTGGGGGTGCGTGGTGGAACGCCGTGACGGTGCGCAATAACGATACCAACGAAATCCACACGTTCTTCAACGGCAACTACGCTAGCGCAGCCATTGCCAACGCCACCAACACGGCGCTAGGCGTGCAGCAGCTTACCGGCGCCACCAGCTGGACCATCTGGTGTTACGACGATGTGCTGCACAACCGTGGCGGCATGTCCGTAGTGGTCGGCGTCGTGCAGGGTTGGATTGACATGAACCCGGCGCACATCATTCGCGAATGCCTCACTGACCCCGACTGGGGGCTTGGTTATTCTGACGAAGATATCGATGATGATAGCTTCCGGGCGTGTGCCGACGTGTTGTTTGATGAAGGTATGGGCATCAGCATGCGTTGGGATACCGACGCCATCATCGATGACTTCATCTCCACCATCCTGGCCCATGCAGACGCAAGCTTGTTCGTGAACCGTCGCACCGGCAAATTTACGATGAAGCTTATTCGCGCCGACTACGACGTGGATTCGCTGCTGGAAATCACCGCGCCGCACATCCAGCAAATCCAAGATTACAGCAAGCCAGCGTTCGGCCAGTTGGTCAACAGCATCACGGTCAATTTCTACAATGTATTTATCAGCGATGATGATAGTGTCACAGTCAATGATATCGCACTGGCCAGCCAGCAGGGCGCAATCATCGATACGAACACCGACTACAAAGGATTCACCAACCAAGATACCGCCGGACGTGCCGCGCTACGTGATCTCAAGGTTTCCAGCGCGCAGCTGGTCACGTGCAAGGTGTACTGCGACCGCATCGCTGAGGACCTCAACCTTGGCGATCCGTTCAAACTCACGTTCCCAGACTACCAGATGGACCGCATGGTGATGCGCGTCAACGGCATCAGTTTCGGCGATGGTAAAGCCAACCGCATTATCATCAGTTGCGTGCAGGATGAATTTGCCACGCCTGCCGTCAGCATCATGTCGCAGCCCGATACACAGTGGGTTGACCCCAGCCAAGCGCCGGTGCCCATGGTCAATCGCTTGGTAATGGAGCTTCCGTATCTTGAACTTGTGCAACAGGCCAGTCAAGCGCAGGTGGATAACATCATCGACGTCAACCCTGAAGTCGGCTACGTGGGCGCCACTGGCGGTGTGCCGCAGCAGGGCGCACGCAACGCAGAAATGTACGATAACCCCGGCGCAGGCTACGTAGACATCAGCGGTGCGGACTTCTGCCCGACTGCCGTACTGGTTCTGTCCATGGTGCGCGAAGTGGGTGAGCAGACGTATGCCATCACCAGTCCTGTGAATCTGACCGACGACGATGTCGGCAAGTGGCTGCAGATCGACGACGAAGTGATGGCGCTTATCAGTTACACGCAATCAACTGTCACTGTAAAGCGCGGCGCCATGGATACGGTCCCTCAGGTGCACAGTGCCGGCGCTGTGTTGTACTTCTGGGATTTGTTCATCCTTGCCGACGCCACCGAGTTTATCGTGGGTGATAGCGTCGATGTCAAGCTGTGTACTGTCACCGCGCTTGGCCAGCTGCCGTTGGATAAAGCCCCGGTGGATACCGTGCTGCTGGCTGGGCGCGCTGCAAGGCCCTACCCAGCGGCCAACGTCACGATCAATGCCGACTACTGGCCAGAAATCATCGACCCAGCCATTGACGTGACGTTGGCGTGGGTGCATCGTGACCGCAAGCAGCAAACCGGCGCTGACTTGATTGGCTGGGGCGATGGCAGCGTAGGTCCCGAGACCGGCACCACGTACAACCTGACCATCCACGGTGAGACTGGCACGGTGCTGCGCACGGAAACTGCGATTAGCAGTCCATACGTCTATACGAATGCGCAAGAGCTGATTGATGGCGGCGGCTCGTCAACCGAAGAACCGTACTGGGCAGACGTGCAACTACTTTGCAACTTCAACGGTACGAACGGCGCCACGACCACAGTAGATAGCGGCCCGCTGAACAAGACTCTTACCATGTCAGGCGCCACGTTGGATACCGCCCACGCCATGTTCGGCACGGCTGCTGCGGCGTTCGGTGGCAGCGGCAGCGTCAACGCAAGCGACGATGTCGGCGAGTGGCACGTTGCCGATCAAGATTTCACTATCGATGGTTGGTTCTATCAAAACGGCAGCGGTGGCTTCCAGCAGATTGCCGGCGTGTGGGATAGCAGCCCCAACGATTTCCACATCGGCGTCAACCCCAGCAACCAAAGCGTAAGCATCGAGTATAGTCTGTTCGGAGTGTACGATGCATCGCGCTCATTCGGTATTGCCAGCGTGTTCACCATCAACACGTGGACGCATTTTGAATTCAGCCGTCACGGTGCTGATATCAACTTGTTCATCAACGGCGTGTTGGTGTTGAACTTCAACTGCGGCACCGATAGCATCCACTACAGTTCTGGCGTGCCGCTGCGCATCGGCGGCAACACACTGGGCCAGAATTTCCAAGGCTATCTGGACGACATTCGATTCACCAAGGGCGCAGCGCGGCACACCGCCAACTTCTCCCCGCCCACAGAAGAAGCCGGCCAGTTTATCACGGGTGGCAGTGCCCGGCTTAATGGTAAACTGCGCCTTGTGCTGGAAACCGTGCGCGACGGCATCAGCAGCACGTACGATTATGACCAGACAGTTCTCAGGCCCGGCTACGGGTTCAATTACGGACTTTACTACGGAGGTACACCATGAGCGTTCCAGTAGAACCACGCAGCGGCCTCAGCTACGGCGACACCCTTGGCGCGCAAGCGTGGAACATCTGGATGGACGCCAACCTGCTACGAATCGGCCGGTTTGCTTTCCATCTAAGCGTCAAAGACCAGACGACCACCACGCCACCCTCCAGTCCGACCGCAGGAGACACGTACGTCGTCGGCACGGGTGGCAGCGGGGCATGGGCAGGCAAGGATACCAACGTGGCCGTGTGGGACGGTACAGCATGGCAGTTTGGCGTGCCGCGCACTGGCTGGGTGTTGTTTGACGAGAGCAGCAACAAACTGTGCGCGTTCTACAGTGGCGCATGGTCGGCGGGTGTGAGTCTGTAAAGCAAAAGCCCGGCGCAGTGGCCGGGCTAGTGGTGAACCTAGTGCGCTGCGACTAATCCCCGTGGCGCATTTTGTTTATGAGACTGGTGGTGCTGGCCAGCAGGCGGTGGGTGCGCACGTCGCTGGTATTGGCGCCGGCAAGCCGGTGGACTTCGTCCTTGAGCGCCTCCAGCTGAAGCAGCGCGCTTACAGCCAGGTTGCGCAGTTCGTCTATCTTGGTCCAGTCGTCAACGGCAGCCTGGTATGCCAGCTTGGCCACGTGCACGGGCCTGTTAGCGGTGACCATGGAGATACTCCTCGTTAACGGAACCGTCTTGGTAGCACTGTTGCTTGTACACGTGGTGGAAGTCTGGCCACTTGGAGTCGTGCACCATGGCGCAATACTCTCTCGCTTCAAACTCCACTACGTCGTCGCCCCAGTAGCTCAGGCCAATCAACAGCATGGTAGCGGCCATAAAGCTCAGCATCGTTTTCATTGCTCGCTCCTCAAAGTACGTAGAACAGCACTCGGAACAGGTTGACCAAGGCCAACACCATGATCCACGAAACCACTCGGGTCGCGTGGCGCGTGTTCACTTGCGGCCCAGCAGCTTCTTCAGCTTGCCAAGCAGGGTCTTCTCACGCTTCAGTTTCTCCAGCTTCTCGCGACAATCCGCAAGGTACTGGGGGTCCTGTTCGTATTGGGGACGGCTGGGCTCCAGCAGTTCCTTGACGGCTTGGTACTCACTGCGTAGATCGCGGCTCATGTCTCATCCTCGCTCAGTTGTTTGTACAGCTGCCGCAGTTGCGCGGCAGCTCGGGTGTGTCGTTCAGGGCGGTCGTGGCACTTAGGGCACGTGGCCAGTTCAGCAGCCCGTGCATCCAGCCGCGCGGCGCCCAGTGTAAGGGCCAGCAGCAGTTCAGGTGTACGTTCAACAATAATGGCCATGCAACTCTCCTTTAGACGCGATTGTAACTGATACTGTGCAAGTGTGCAAGTACACGCAAACGTCGCTGGCGGCCCGCGCGGTACCCTGCCCCGGTACCACCGTAGCGCTTAAGCGCCGGGCGGCCCGCCCTGCGACGCACGCGTCGGACCAGCCAAGGGCCGGCAGGCCAAACGCAAGGCAAAAAGAAGCCCGCACTGGGCGGGCTTCTTAAACGCGTCGGCCGGGTGGTCTTAGCCGATGGAAATGTACTCGTGCTCGCTATCCCAGTGCAGGTCGGCGCTGGTGCCGCCCGCTTCCAGGAACGCGCCGACCGTGGTGCCCTTGCCGTACAGGGCAAAGCGGTCGTAGCTGGCGGAACCTTCGCGCTTCGGGTTCTCGGACACCAGGACCTTCACCTTGGTCTCCAGCGGCCATGCCGGCGCGCGGCCCTTGCGGCCACCCTCGGCGGCTTCCTTCTTGGCCTTCGGCGCTGCCTTGGCAGCAGCCTTCTTGGTCGCGGCCTTCTTGGTGGCCGTGCCCTTGCTTACCTTGCTGCCGGTGCTCAGGCTGGCTTTGGCGTTCACAGCCTTCTTGTTGGCGGGCAGGCTGCCCTTCTCGGTGCCGGTCTTCAGGCCAGCCTTCAGCGTGCCTTCTTCGTTCTTCTGCGCGGTGTTCTTTGCCATGGTAGTGCTCCTCAGTCTTAGGTAGGACCGGCGGAGTTGCCTGCCCTTGGAAAATCAATATACGCAGATTCCAAGAGAATGCAACCCCTCCTGATAACCTATTTAACTGCCGTTAAGGTTGGGACTCAGCAAGAAGCGTCAGCACCTTCTTGGCGATGTTGATGGCTTCTTCGTGCGTGACGCAGCCGTTGATTGCGATGGTGGTCTCGCGGTCTTCGGTGAGCACGCGTGCGGTGCGTCCCACCTGCACGGCTGTGCCCTCGTACAGCTTGATCGGGCACGCTTTATCGTACATGTGGCGCAGCGGCACGGGCTGGTCAACCCCATTCGCGCCCTGGCGCACGTAAGCGCTGATCGCTCCGCCATCTTCAGCCGCGCGCTTCTTGGCGTGGTCCAATTCTTCTTCGTAGAGGCGCATCACCACTTCAAGAAGCGACACCGCATCTTCAAGGTCTTCGGCGTTGGACCAGTGTGTAATCTTGCTGATGAACTCATGCACCAGCGTGCGCTGGCCGGTCATGTCGGTGGCGATGATATCGTTGGACTGCACGAACGCCGCAACCTGCATGTCGTACCGCATGCCGGTGAACAGCGGCATGATGCAATCCTGCGCGTAAGATTCTTGCAATTTCTGCAGATAGTGCATGGCCTTTTCAAGGTCCTGCATGCCGTTCTTCTTGCGGAACCGCGTGACGTACTTGGTGATACATCCCTCCAGATAGCGGTTGCGCAGGATATGCAGCGTGAAATCCCAGTGCTGGATTCCGCCCTTGTAGTGAGTGCCGCCCACTTGCTTCTCGTTAACGCTGTGCATTTGCTTGCTCCATTCGTGACCAGATACAGCCGGTGATGTGACCCATACGCTCGGTCACAGGATAGAAGATTTCATGTGCCACAGTCGCTTGGAAAATCGGCAGCTGTGATTCCATCTTCTCTTTGATGTACTTGTAGTACGTGTTCCAGATTACTACTAGCGTTGCATTACCGCGCTCGCGCTCCTCCGTGCAAAACATGAGGCCATCGAACAGGTCTGCCATCTTCAACACGAAACGTTCCCATTCACTTAACTCGGTGAACAGCCCATGACTGCGCATGAATTGGTCTTCAGCAGTACGTAGGTCGCTGCTGTTGAACAAGCGCTTGGCCGGGCTGGGAATGTCGCCGAACATGTACTCGGCAACGTCGTGGTACAGCGCAGCGCGCAACATGTGTGCTGGTGCCCTGCCTTCGTACATCAAGTCCAGCATGACGGCGACGCCATAACTGTGGCTGGCGACCGTGTCTTCACACAACACCCGATGCGTGTGATACCTGCGCACGCTGCCACCAGCGCGCACAGCGTTGAAGCGCGCCACGAACGCGCTGAGCATTTCTGCTTCTAGTTCTTCGCGCTTCATGCTGAATCCTTCGCTGCCCATGCGCGGGTAAGCCACTCGGCGCAGGCCGTGCCCCAGTCTGGACATACGACCTGATTGATATAGTGGGCGGCCAAGGAACGGCTACCGTTCTTGTACGAACACCACGCCGCGAACATGGGCGCCACCACGTCCTGGAACCACACAGTGATGAATGCATCCTGTGTCATGTTCTGGAATTCGCCCGCGTCGAAATAGTCAAAGAACGTTTGCAGGTCAGAATCGAACATCTCTATGTGTTCTCTGTGACCCCACAACGGACGCGGCTCAAGTTTCCTATGAACCGCATTGTCACGATAGCTCATTTCTACCAGCTTATCATTATCGAATACATCCGTGTATGCGTGCAGATCATTACTGATCTGGTAGTACGTGCCCATTTCAATGCTCACGGCCAGCGCCACATACTCGTGGAGAATGCTCATGTGCACCATGTTGGCGCCATAGGCTCCCCAGATAGCGTCGTTGCTGCGATTGGAAACAGTCATATCCAGCCTGCCATCTGGCCGAACAATGAAGTAGACAGATGTATTGCAGGGTACGTCAGCGCCGCCGTGCTGCACTGCCACGACATCCACTGCTGGGTCTGCCATCGTTACGATGGCGCGACGCGTGTTGTTGTCCCGCTTCAATTCTTCGATAACAAATTTGATCTGGTCTTCGTCAAAATGCCGGCGCCAGCGATAGCCGTATGCTGCGGGCTGGGTCACAGCATCGTCGCTGTATTGCGCCATGCGCTTGTTGAAGTACGACACGAACTTGATGTCGTTGCGACCACGAAGCATCCACATCGCCTCCATCAGATGGAAGAATGGGTTGGCGTTGCGCACGGGGTTGTGCAGCACGCGGCAGCGGGGATTGGTGTACTCGGTGACGACCGGATATGGCAAGCGCAGCACTTGACCATTTCGGCTTGTTGAATACACGCCGTTTTCAAGCATCGTCTTAAGTCCGATGCACAACGCTGCGTCAACATTATCTGCCTGTATGTAGAACATATCTTTCTCCGAATGTTTAGAAGCTTAGGTCCCAGGATACGAAGAACGCGGCTTGCCTTGGCCAAGGCGCACGCGTTCATACTTGTCGAACTCGCACAGACAATTCTGAATGTCCTGTGCATGGATGAGCGGGTACTGCTGCGGTCGACCCTTGCGCTCGTATTTCTGCAGTTTGTTGTTGGTGGCCGTGCGCAGCAGCAGCAACGCTTCGTGCCACTCGCTTTCCTTCCACGATGCTGCATAGTCCACGTTCAGCGCACGATTAAGACCGCGCCTGCTGCCCGGTCCACTAACAGCGAACGTGTGCCAGTCGCTGGCTTCGGCGAGAAACTCGTCGCCATATTTGGCGTCGGCAATAACTTGCCCGGCGATAAAGCCCTGTACGCCATTCAATTGCAACAGTCGATCGCAGAAACTGCGCAATGTGGCGTGCTGTTCTGGGCATATGTGCTTGCGCAATTCCCATGCCGGAGTAAGAACTTCCGTAGCGATGTATTGCGCCTTGGGTATTTGCCGACCATTGGTACTAACGATGTACGCACCGCCCCACGCCTTGGCGCCGTGCCACTGCATCGATTCAATCACCTTTATGAATCGTTGCGCATCCCAATTCCAACCACGACTGCTGAACTGAAGACGCAACAAAGTATCCGGATGATTGACCAGCCGCGCCACCAACATCCAGAACCATAAATCAGGATTACACAACGCCGCCAGCGGTTCTCGCCAGTTCTGTGCAATCCACTGCGTGACTATGTCCAATTCGCGATACACATTGCAGAAGCGGTAACGCTGCAGAATGGAATCCTTGGTCCACGGCTTGGGAGCCAGTCGTGCGCGGGCCAGGAATATGTCGTGGCGAGCCTTGACGAATGCAGTGAAGTCGTCTACTCGCAAATCTCGTGCAGTGAACAGTGTCATTTCTTTCCCCTGCTGTCATAAGCCTTCTTCCAGGCGATACGCACGTCAGTGCGCACACCGCCGCCCCATGCCGTCTTGGTCGCTTTCTCAACGACCTTGACGAACGCTGGGTGCAGCTTCTTAAGACCGTGGGCGCCCGCCGCCTGCATGGCGTTGTCGCGGTAGGTGCTGCACCCGCCAGTAAGACCGCTGCCGGTTTGGTTCTGCCACCAATCAAGGATGCAGAAATTTTCCTTGCCCAGGCGCAGCAGTTGCAGCGTAACGTCGAAGTCTTCCATCACCGGCAGACGGTTGAACCGCACGCCCAGTGCAAGCACGTCGCGCGCCCTGTAGCCAAGCACACGCAGCAGCCGCGTGTTGTGCAGCATGGCGTCTTCTGCGAAACGGTTAGCGCCTTCACGCGCCACGATGCTGCCATGCAGACTATCCCTAAGACAGCCAGCCATGCACTTAAGCATGCGACCGATGTCTTGCTTGGTGGCCGGCGTTGATTTGGTCGGGTCGTCTGTGCGACGTGTGGAGAACGTAAGATCGTCGTCCATCATGACCATGCGCTGGTCGCTCTCTTCTTTCGCGTGTCGCTCCAGCAACCACTGGCGCACCTTGCCGATGCCTTTGACGCTGACGGGTGGTATGAGCAACGAGATACCTGGATTGGCTGCGCTGTACGCGTCCAGTTCATCACGGTTTATGACCACCCACACGTCCCCACGCTTGAGACCGGGCACGCTTTGCAATTCTTTCCACGTAATCTGCTTGGTCGGACGCCCAAGCGAAGGGATGTAAACTTTCATTGTTCGCTCCTCAAATGCTGCCCCGATGTACTGGGGCAGCGTGGCTTCAGTGTTACGACTACTCGGTAACGTCAGTGTTACGGCTTCTCGATGGCGTCCGAAACCTGCTTCTCCACGTTTTCCTGGATAGCAGCGTCGGTCTTGGACTGGGTGGCGCTGCCGGTGCGCGGCGTACCGGCCAAGTCGGCCGCTGCGTCAGCGTCAGAAAGCACCACGCCCGGCGCGGCAACGTCGGCCACGGCGCTGTGCACGCCGGACTTGGCCGCTGCGATGGCGTCGGTGATGGTGTCGTGGTTGCTGGAGTGGAAGAAGCCCTTGAGCTTTTCCTCCAGCGCCTTGAACTCAGCCTCAACCTTTTCCTTGAGGGCCTCCAACTTGGTTTCAAGCTTGCTCATTTCGTTTTCCTCTTTATGACAGGAACCGCCTGACTCGGTTTGCGCTTCTTATGTGCCGCCATGAATTGGTCCTCCACGACGGCTTCCAACCGCTGGGTCTTCTCCTTGCGGTAAGTGCGCAGCGCATTCAACAAATTGGTCTGCACTGCACCTTTCTTCGCCGTGGCTCGCAATACGGCAAAGTCCACGGTAAGATACCCCACAATCCGGTGAACGTACAACCTCTTGAGTTTACTGCCTTGCCGGCGCAGGCGGGCGATCAGCTGGTCGTACAGTTCACGGTCCCAGGTGGGCGTGAACCACACGATACAGTCAGCTTCGTCGCATCCCTGCATGTTCAGCCCGTGGCCGGCACTGGCCGGGTGCAGCCACAGCACGGGTATCTCACCTGCGTTCCAGTCCGCCACGTGCTTGTCGGCTAGCTTGCCAGACGTACCGCCGCCAATGACAGGGAACACAGTCTTGAAGTATTTGCATGCCCGTTCGTAATCGTGTTTGAACTCGTAAGCAACGATAACGGGCCGACCACCACGCTCTTCAAGAATTGATTCCAGTGCTTCGAGCTTTGCCGTGTGCAGTTCAACATACCTGCCACCTTCGGTGTACGCGGCGCCATTGACAATCTGCCTGCACTTGCTGGTAGCTGCTGCCGCGTTGGCAGCGTTGATCTTGGTGTTGGCGTCGATTTCTGCGAACGCTTCCAACTCCATCTTTTCGTACACCACCATTGCCTTCTCTGGCAGGTACACCACTACATCGTTTTCTATGATGTCTGGCAGGTCAAGATAATCCTCGGCCTGCAAGCGCAGCACGTACGGCTTCAGCTGTTTGTAAATCAGCTTATCCGCACCTTCGCGCAGCTTCCAAGTATAGCCGCCAAAACCGGTGGAGTCAAAGTAGCTGTTGCGGTAGTGCGTGATATACCTGCCAAGCGCCAGACCAAGGTCCACGATATACATCTGGCCGAACAAGTCAAGCAGGCCATTGGGTGCCGGCGTACCGGTGAGAATCCAACGGCGCTTGAACTTAGGCAAGAAGCCGCTGAGCAACTTGCTTCGTAGTGATTTCATGTTCTTGAACTTGGTGCTTTCATCAACCACCAGCGTATCCGGCTTGACCAATTTCCAATTGCTGAGAAACCACTCCAAGCCTTCGGGGTTGACCAAGTAGATATTGACGTCTTTACGTATAGCCTGCTCTTTTTCCGGACCGTGGCAGACCGCATACGTGAGGTGGTGGAAGTCCGCCCACTTATCGATCTCACGCGGCCATACGCTGTAGCACACGCGCAGAGGCGCCACGATCATTACTTTTTCCAACATACCTTCACGTAGCAATATCTTGATCGCTGCCAGCGTAATGGCGGTCTTGCCAAGGCCAGGATCAAGGAACAGTGCGGCGCCGCCGTGCTCCAACAGCCACTTTACCGCGCGAGTCATGTAACGCAGCGGCTTCCAAGCGAGACTGGACACACGCGATACCTTGCTCTTTGCTATCGCAGACTTCGACGTCATAACCTAGCTCCCTCAACTCTTTGATGCGTGCGGCTTGCTTGGGTGTGGGCTCTGCGCCCGGCTTCTTGAATTCAATAAGAAGCGGGCGGCCTCCTGGGATAAAGAACATGCGGTCTGGCCAATCTCGCGTGTACGTGGCGGCCATCTTGTACGTGAGCTTGCAACCGTTCTTGTGCGCCCAGTCGCGAGTCGGGTTCTCAACGTTTTCCTTCTCCCGAATAATCTTGGTACGCGGCATCAGAACTTACACGGCCCTTTGCGCACGATCGTGCCGCCCTTGCCGTCAGGGAACGTTGCGTTCTTGCTGAACGGGCACCAGCGACAATGGTTGCCCGGTTTAGGCGCAAAGCGTTTGTCGTTGAACATCGGCTTGATGCGTTTCTCCCATTCCTTGATCTCGCCCGCTGCTTGCTTCTGCGTATAGACCTTGGGGCCTTCAAACGGATGCACGCGGCCGATGTCGCTGAACAGCAGCTGCGTGTTGATCAGCTTGGCAGTGGGGAATACCACCGTGCCGGCAGCGGCGTACAAGTTCAGCTGCAATTCGTAGCCCGCCACGGCGTAGTCGCTATACTTGCCGGTCTTGCTGTCGTACAGATTCAACGTCTTGGCGCCGTCGGCCGTGGTCAGGATGTCGATCTTCACACGCAAGAAGCAGCGATTCCAGTCCGTGGGGCTGCACGGTGTCCAGTCCTTGGTGAAGCCCCAGTTGGCTTCCGCCTGCACGGTCTTGTCTTTCTTGAGCGCCTTGTACACGGGCGCCAGCGGCTTGAGCTCCACCGGCATGGTGCGGCGCATGCCCTTGAACCATTGGTCTGTGGAGTCTGCCACGTCGGCGCCGCGCTGCATGGCGGGGTTCTTGGGGCCTTGGTCAAGCTTCTGCAGGTGCTTGTACTTGGCAAAGGCCGGGCAGCGGTCGTAATCACTCCAGCGCGTGAACGACCATGAATCAAACTGTGTCTTGACTCCCCACGACATATCAATTCTCCTCGGTGGTTTGCTGCGGTCCGAAATCCTGATACATGCGACCTTGATGCATGCGGAAGCCCGGCGTGATATAAAACTCTGTGCACTCAGTGGCGGGAATGTGCACCACCACTTGGCCAACCAAGCGCTCTCGCACGCTGCCGCCGCTCTCCTTGACTCGTTGCTCAACCAAGCCTTTGGGCGTGCGCACCAGCTGTACCTTGTAGCGGGTGATCACGCCAGTCTCGTCGTCGCAGCGGATGACGTGGCCAAGTTGCTCAACTCCATTGAACCATACCCGTGCCACGCGTTCCTTGCGTGTGTTGGGTCCGAATACGTCGAGCTTCATGTCAATCCTCGTATTTGATTAGCGCGCCCCAGTTGGGGCCGCACTTTGCATCGGTGAGCATGGGGACGTCAATTTCGATGCCCTCCATAGATTCGCGCAACGCCGCCATCTCACGCTTGACGCTGCTCTTGGGTGAGCTGATGTTAATTTCGTCGTACACTGTCACCAAGAATCGGCTATCGCGACGCGCCTTGTGGTATCTGATGATAGCTTCCTTGGTGAAGTCTGCTGCACTACCTTGAATCAAGTAGTTGAGCAGCTTGTAGATGAAATCAATCAACCTGCCCTTGATGACCTTCGGGTCTTCCGGATAGTACGTGCGTCCGCCGAAAGTGCGAATGGGCTCGCCGCTGCGCGCCACGGCAGTGATGTCATCTTGCAACTGCTTGAGTCCGGGCAGCGCGCTAAGCTGTGCACGCTTAATCCGTTTGGCCGTCTCTACGTCCGTATCCATATCGATACTGAGCTTACCAAGGCCCATGCCGTACAGCAGGCCGAAGTTAACCACCTTGGCTTGCCGACGTTCGATCTTCAGCCCGAGAATTTCCCACACCGCATCCGCTACGAATTGGTGCACGTCCATGCGCGGCGTTTCGTTATACGCCGCTAGCAGGGTGTTATCCTCAAAATGTGCCAGCAACCGAAGTTCCTGCTGATTGTAATCTCGGTGGCAGAACACTTGTCCGGGGTCAGGCAGAATGTAGTTGCGCACCTTGGGCAATTCAATCAGCGATTTCATATGCTTTGGATGCGTGTAGCCATCGCCCTTGTCGTACCAGTCCTTGCTCAGATTCAAGAAGTTAGGGTCGCTGGTGCTTGGGCGCCCGGTGCGCGTGCCGTTGTTGCCGCCGCTGGCGCTGCTTGACTGGCGGACCTGATTCCAGTTGGTGTGAATGGTGCCGGTGCGGTGGCCAATGCTGTGCCAACGCTCCATGAACATGCTCAGGCACGTGGTCAGGCGGTTACGGTAGCCGAACACCTGGAATACGCGTTTATCGTTGAACAAATCCACCGTCAGATTTTTCTTACTGACACTATCTTTCCCAGTCGGGGTCTGCACGAAATCAGTGACCACGCCGGCAGCTTTCAACGCTTTGGCAAAGTCACTGTCGCTATCAACGTTCAAGCCCGGCGCCTTGAGTTGCTTGCGCAGCCAGTTATCGGCCGTGGTCAAGCACGCTTGATACTTGGGGATGTCGCGCTCAAGTCCCTTGATGTCAACGTGCATGCCGGCGCGTTCGTTATCAAGCAGGATTGGCATAAGCTCACGTTCGCGATTGTACGCGGCCAGCTGGCCCGAATCTTCAATCAGTGGATACAGGTGACGGAACAGCTTGATGGTGCGCAGTACGTCGCCGTTCGCATACTTACCCACGATGTCACCGGGCACTTCACAAATATACGCGCCCCACTCGCTTGGCTTGAACGGCGCGTTGTCGTGTTCGATCTGTCGCTTGTGTTCAAGCACCCAGTCACGCACGCGATCTTGTTCTTCTGGCGCCATGCCAAGGATGCGTTCCGCTGCCGGCTTCAAACTATAAGACATGGCGTGCGGGTCGTACAGGAAGATCAAGAACATGCTGTCGTGATACAACTCCCACGGCAAGCGCGGCACGCCGCAGTGCACTTCCGCCACGTCGATATCAAACTTGCCGTTCTGGAATAGCAGGCCGATCTTGTTCTTGCGCGCGGTATCCCATGCCTTCTTGACCATGGCGTGGCCTTCGCGCTCGGTGCAGTTGTTGCCGGTGGGATGGCCCCAGCCGTAGTACACAGACTTGCGCTCGCCTGGATACATGATGCTCACACCCACAGGCTTGGGCGGATAATCGGGGCGGCGCTTGATGCCTTTGGTTTCGAAGTCGACGGTGATGACGTCGGGTGTCTTGCGGGTGCGACCCATGTTACGCTCCTCGTGAATAGACGTCTTTACTTCTTTGCGGCTTTTACCAGTTCCAGCCGTTCACGCTGACAGCGCAGCTTGTTGTAGGTGCCGTAGATGCGCACCAAGAACTGAGACCTGCCAGCGCCGCCCTTTTCAGCTTCCAGCATGGCAAGCGCCTGCTGTTCGGTGACGCTTTGCAATTCTTTGTTCAATGCCCGGTAATTGGCAGGTGATTCCGTAGCCATGATGTTCTCCAGGTAATTGCGCCGGGTTGGCGGCTAACCAACCCGGCGCGGTGGTGCTGGGAGCCACTCAGCGGCGCTTGGCGCCCGCCGCAGCCTTGGCCCCTACCTTGCTGCCGCGTGCAGGCGGCGCTGCCCTGCCACGGGCGCCACGCGGCGGCGGGGCCTGCTCCTCGCGGGGCTGGTACGGGGCGAACAACGCCTGCTCGACGGTGTCGCGCTTTTCGATCAGCTCGCCGATGCTGTCGCCGTCGTCGATGGTGCCGATAAGCTTGAACATCATCTTGAACTGGGTCTTGGCATCCGGGATCAAGCTGATCTCGGTCACCACGCCCAACGGCGGACGCTTCAGCTGGTCAGCCAGCGACTTGACGTAGCCAGCCCAGCCCTTGACCGAAGTCACGGGAATCTTGAGCATGGCGACTTCGGCGTTGGCGACGTCTTCCAGGCCGTCCTCAGTGATCAGTGCAAGTCGCCTGCTGTTCTTGCAAGCCTTGCCACGACCCTGGTCGGCGCTGCCCCATTGGTTGATGTCGCTATCCTTGCAGAGCGTGCCGGCGTACGGTTCGATGGAGTCTTCGTGCCACGTGAGAGTTTCCTCGTCACGACCCAGCGCAAAGGCATCGGGTGGCTGCGGGTTGTCCGGATCGTACCGGTCCACGTAGTAAGTGTTCTCCAGGATGTGGTCCAGAATGATGACGTTCATGCGGTTGCCGGGAATGGTATTGCCGTTGAACGAGAGCTGACCACCCTTACAGCTGATGAACGTGCCGCCGAGACTGACGCTATCTTCCACGCCAGAACTGATCTCGGCCAGCTTGGCCAGCTTCTCATCCCACGCCGCCATGGCGGTGCCGGGCTTTTTCTTGCCGGCGGGGGCTTTCTTGGTTGCTGCGGTTTTCTTTACGGGTGCCATCTTGTGTTCCTTGCTTAGTGACTAGGTTGGGTTCGCCATCTTAATATCCCGCTCGGCGTAGCGGCTAAAACGGTGGCCAGTGGTCGTGGATTATGCCGAACAACGGACCGACATCTTCAGCATCATTGTCGTAGTCGCGTTGATCGGTCCACCTACGAACCTTCTGAGCGCCTTCTTGCTTAGCCGTCTTTACGGCCAACTCAGCAAGCTTGCGCTTCTGCTCTTCTGTGAGTTTCTTGACCATGGCACTAGACCTTGGTGCTGCTGACCTTCACAGCCTTGAAGATGGTGATGCCCGGCACCTTCTTCTTCGCATCCAGACGTTCCTGGATAGCAGTCTCGTTGACGCGACGCTGAAGAAGGTCGAATGCTTTCTCCTTGATGATGTACGCGTAGAACTTGGGCCAGTCGCTGACCTGCGGAATATCCTTGGTCTCGATCCTGGCCGATGCCACCTGCCCGCTGACGCCTTGCGCGGCGGACTTGGGCAAGTTATTGATCAGATGTTCGCGCAGGAGACCTTCCTGCTTTGCGATTTCATCCACTTGCTTCTGCAGCGCCAAGCGCTCCAACCGCTTGGTGTACAGCATGTCGGCGGCCTGCGCCAACTTCTTGGGGATTTCAAACTTCTTCGCCTTGGCGGGGGCTTGGGCCACCGCTTTCTTCGCTACAGCTGCCATGTTGTTCGCTCCTCTATTTATGGGCTTTGGTGCCCGCTAAGTATACCAGTGTAATTACGCATTTACATCTACATGTCAAGCTTATCGCGGAATCCTATAAAGGTAGGAAAGCGCGGCTTTTCCTTGCTGCCAGTGGGGAAGAATCTGTACTTGGCCACCATGCCCACAAGTGTCTTGCGGTTGCGCCAGAATATGTTGCGGTCAGCTTCGCTGAAGCCGCTACCGATGTTGAACTTCACGCCGGTGCGAATGTCCTGCACGCACAGCGCACCCAGTACGCCGGTAGGCACCATGCCTTCCTTGTGTGATGTGCGCTTGCTGCGGCCGAGCTCGTCGCGCTGCTGCTCGTTGGCGTTGTGCATCTGTTCTTCGTACCCGTGCACCACGGCTTCGCTATCCTCAAACTGCTTGAGCTTGAGCAAGCCGCCTTCGTTCGTAGTGCTGCGGCCGAACTTGTAGTGGCCGAGTGGGTCACGAATCATCAAGCCTTCGTATCCACGTTCCAAATACCACTCTTCATGCATGTGCAATTCCAACGCATCCTTGACCGTGTCGTGTTCAACGGCCAGTAAATTCTCCATGTTGGCGCCATCCACAATTTCCTGGAACCGTGTACGTCGTTGGATGTACGTGCGGGCGATTTCCACGTAGTCAAACACATGGAAGAACACGTCAGGTTCGCCGGTCCTGGTCATCACGCCGCTGGTGGTGTTGCGGAACGCGTCGCTGTCGGTGGCTGCGCCCACTATCAGTTCACCATCCAAGTTGTTGAACCGCACACGGCCGAATTGGCGCTGTACACGAGCGTTAGGTATCGGCTTCATGTTGCGTGACATGACAACACCGTTCTGCACGATTACGCGCACGCCATCCAGCTTTGGACTGACCAATACTGGATAGCGCACCTTGCTTGCTTCCGGCGCTTTGCCGGCTAACATCGGTTTGAACATGTTGCTCCCCTGTTTACCCGATCAAGTTTTCGTAGTGCTCGGGAATGTTGATTTGTTCGAACGCACCAACGGTAGGCGCGTCTTCACGCTGGGCCAGAATGCACACGCAACTCACGAAGTACAAATCTGGATGATGCAAATTGCTGGCCGCCATGGCGTCGCGAGCCCGTTGCAGCAGTAGATCGTAGTCGTCTACCAACTCAACGCCAAACCTGCGGCCCCAGGCTGCGAGTAGTATGACCACGCACAGCGAATCTTCTGGCACTGCTTCCGTGGCCAGCTGCTCGTCGTCCGCCCACACTTGCTTGAGCGCTTTGACGGTGGCCGGTTCCACACCCCAGAACAGGCGCTCTTGGCTGTAACGCACCGGGCCGATCTCTTCCCTGACCGGCATGACGATCTTGGCACGGGGCTTAGCCATCGGTATTACTCCAACCACGTGCTCCGCATACTCTGCACTGATCGCCATCAATCCAACCTTCTCCGTTGCACGCGCCGCACGGAACACGGTCTGCGTGCATGTTAAGTATCATTCGTGGAGAACGTGAGGGCAAGCGTGTCGAAGGCTTCCAGTTGTTGCCATTGCTCGCCTCCTCTAAATGGCGAATAACTTCGATTAGTGTTTCGAAGTCTTCCCAGTAAGTGACGCGTTCTCTGAACAACGCTTTAGTAGCAACACGAAGTCGCCTAACTAAATCAGCGTCACTAGGTATTTCGCAACCACAAGCTTGAGCTTCTTGGCGGCGAATACCATCTGTCACCATGTACCACCCTTGACCGCCGCACTTCTTACAATCTTTTGAGTACTGACGTTTCTCAGCCATTGGCGCCACCTTCAACGTAGTTAGGGTGCTCACGCTTCCACTGCTCCCAAGCTTCGTTGTCTGTCATGCTGCCGTAGCCTTTCTCCATGGCCCACGCTTGCAATTCTTCAAATGTTGGTTTGGGAACTGGCTGCGTCACAATCGTCACTTTGTTCGCTTCAGTGTGTTCACGCAGCGCAGCCTCAACGCGCTCGGCGTGCAGTTGCAGTGCAAGCGTGAGTTGCTCTGCCATCCACTGCATGTTGCTGCTGGCGCGGTTGATGGTCTCGGCTGCGTCGCGCATGGTGTTGGCTGCGCTACGCACGTCTTCTGCGCCGCTCAGATGGATGTGATCAGCCATTGAGCTTCTCCTGCAGCGCGGCCAGCTGTTCAGGTGCGGCGGCCTGCTTGGGGCCGTGTTCAAGCCGCCAGTGGTCGCGCATGCCACGCTCGCCGCGTATGCTGGCGCCGCACCGGTAGCAGGCGCGCTTGTCGCTCAGCTGCGTGGCCTTGCACTTGGCGCAGTCGCGCGGATGGCCGCAGCCTTTACCGTCGCGGTCCACGAATTCGAAACAACTTTGGCATACACGCCCGGCTTCGATGTTCTCTTCACGTGTGTTCATGTGTTGGGCTCCAAGCCGTCGATCGCGGCCAATGCAGAAATTTCATCCAGGATGGTGACGACGACTCCCGCCTCCGCAAAATATCGGAGACTCAAATTGCCAAGGCGCTCCCACTCAGCAAGTTTCTTGCTGGCGTTCTCGTTCCACTCCACCTCGCCAGTCTTGGGCGAGCGGTACGGCTCCGGTGGCTTCACCATCACCACGCGCGTTACGCCGGCCTGTATCAGGTGCACGGCGCAGCGGTCGCACACCATCAACGGCGTGATGTACGCTGTGATACCATGCACGAACGCAAGCTGTAGCGTGGCACCAGCGTTCAGCACTGCGTTCATTTCCGCATGCACTGTGCGGCTGAGCTTGCTATCCCTGTCCTGCAGATTCGTATCGCTTAGCTTTCTCGGCAAGCCGTTGTAGCCAGTTGAGATCACTACGTTCCTGCTCACGAGGACGCAGCCGACTCGCGTGCCGGGGTCCTTGGACCAGCCCGCCACCTGCTGCGCCAGCAACATGAATCGGTTGTCCCACTTGAGAATGCGCTGCTCCCGCGCTTTCTGTTCCCGGCCTGCACTCGCTATGCTCATACGGTATCTCCAATTGCCTTGCGACTTGTTTGTGGGCGACACCATCAACGATGACAATGTCAAGTTCTTTTAGCAACAGCCGATAAGCCTTGAGATATCGCTTATGGGCGTTTAGACTTCTAATCCCAGGATGACGCTGATCGCTAACCATCTTGTCAAACAGGATTTCCCAGCGCGCGCGGTATTCTTTGGTTTGCGCAGCGCTCAGCTTTTTAAGCTCTGTTCTCTCCATGTCCGCTCCCCCAGTGAAATGTGAACCTGTTGCGGCGTGTAGCCTTGCCGGCGCAGCTGCAACGTGCCGAAGGCACCGAACTGCTTACGCGCTGCGCGCCACGCGGCGTTGTAGCTTTCCGCCGGGGCATGGTACGCCACCAGCTGGCCGGTCTTGTTGACGAGCATCCACACAGTGGCGATCTTATGCATGGCAGCGGAATACTCCGGTACTATCGATATAGATCGTGAAGTTGCCGATCTCGGTAAGAGTCAGCAACGCTTCTTCCGGTGTTTGGAATATGAAGCCTTCATTCTTCGCTTTATCCCATTCACCAACTTCCTCTGCTACGCGCTTGAATTCTTCTTCGTCAAGCACAAGACCCACTGAGCGAATAACGAACGCTGCGCATAGCACAGGATTCGTCCAGCCAGTGACCGTGCGCGTCTCGGCGTTGTACTCTAAATGGTCGTTGCTCATGGCTTATACACCACGACGCCATCGGCAGCGTTCCAGAGTTTCTTCAACTCTTGGTACACAGGCGCGCTTACAGTCTTCTTATCCTCTGAGTACACCGCACAGTAGTGATGTCCCCAGTGGCCGGTCGAATCGGTCAGCGTGCCTTGCGGTCCTTCGCGCATGTAGAAGTCGGCGACTGAGCGAAACAACCTGCCGGCCATGCGCTCAAGCCAATCTGCACGATCGATGCGCGCCACCGTGCAATATTTGTTGCTGAGGCAGGCGTATCCGCGGAAAAACAACCACTGTGCTTGCTCTTCAACGGGGCTCAGTTTCTTCGCGCGCTCTCTGGTTTTCTTTTCCTCGTGCTCTGCAAGCTTCTCAGCCAGAACCATCAGATCATTCGCCAGTGCGAAGAGACGATCGGATTTGACAGCCATCACAGTTTCTCCGTGCTGTTGAACGCAGCGCGGAACACCTTGCCGCGCAGTTCGTTGAGTTTGCGCTCAGCCTTCAGCTTGCACTCGATCGCTGCCTGCGCTTCGTCCATGTGCGTATGAAATGCTTCCAGCGGAATGCAGATGACGGCATCGTTCGCATCTTGCGCGGCGATGACGGCCTGTTCAAATCGTCGCAGCAGACTGCGCACCTTGGTACCACGGTCCCAGGCCATCACAGCCTCCCGGCGTTTTGCCGTGCGATCTCGTGCGCAAACTGCGCAGACCGGATGCACTCAATCTGGATGGCGCACTTGGCCGAGGCTGGGAGAATCATCAAATCCAGCACAGTGCGACCAGCGATGATTGCGTCGGCGTTCACTGCCAGCACGTCTAACACGTCTTTGTGATTCATTGTATTCGCTCCTCTATTAGGTAGTCTTGCGCCACCAGTGTACGCCTGTAATTGCGCAAGTACAACCCTACTTCTTTTTCCTGTAGCTCTTGACCGTAGCCGCCTGCTCCAGCGCATATCCGGCGCCTTGGCAGCTGGCACACGGCGCCTTGGTGACCTTGGTGAACCCCTTCTGCCGCTGCGTACAGCCCGCCCCGTTGCAGGCCACGCACATAGGGGCCACCAGGGCGTAGCTACTGCGCAGCTGGGCGCGGGCGGCGGCGTGGCGCACATGGCTATAGGCCCCGGTGACGTCCGTAAACTTCTCAGGATCGCCGCCACGGTCAGGGTGAAACTGGCGGGTCAACAGCTGATACGCCTTCTTGATCTCGGCGTCGTCGGACTCAGCGTGCACACCGAGAATGGTATAGTAGTTCTTCACGGCGTGGCTCCATACACAGGTTCCTCGTTCGTCTGCCCGATGCCGCTCAGTCCCCAGTACCGGAACTTATCAAGCTTGACGACGACTCGTGCATCCATAAGCTTGGCGTCAAGGCCGTTGGCTTCCTGCATATACATACAAGCCGCGATTACGTCCGCGAGCTCTTCCTGCAGGCGCAGTCGTAGATCACCGGCGCCGTCAGGATGCACACCGCTTGGGAACGGTCCAAGTTTGCCGCACACTTGAATGAGTTCGCCACATTCCTCCACGACTTTGTAGATGCCCTTCCACTTATGCTCAGCCATCGTTACTCTCCTTGGCCGACTCAACATCCAGAGTCACCGGCGGATGCACAGTCCCGCGCACCCACAAGCGCACGGGAAGCCCGGCGTTGATCCGCGAAATCTCTTCTTCGGTCGGGTGCCAGTAGCTTATCATGAAGTTGCCGTGCGGCCCGACATGCACGTCGCGCACCGGCAATACCTCACACGGCAGCGCACCGGTTTGATCCCAGTCTTTCGGCGCACCGAGGAAGCGTGTCGCTCCTTCGATAGTTCCTATTCTCATGACATTCTCTCCTCGTCGTAAAGTTTCGCCGCGTCTACTTGCGCGCCGTACTGTTTCTCTGTCAATTCACGCACCACCCACAACCGCACCTGACCGTGTGTCTTGGTCGGGCAGGGCATGCCACCGCCGGCCTTGATGAACAACTGCCGGGCGAGCTCACGCCCCAGCATCATCATGCTGATGTTCTCAACGTTTTCAGGGTCGAACTGCGCACGTAAATCCTCCGCACGGAACAACGCATGCGGCACGCTCAACACACCATCCGGGTTCTCGCGCAGCTTGCGCACCCAGTCGCACAGCTTCTGTCGCTTCTGTTCGTAGCTGCTCATCGCACCTTGCTCCGCTTGGCGGGAATGTTCCGCTCGTTGTCGTAGTAGATGGCAGCTTCCGCTTGCGAGTTCCTCACGTGGTTGGGAATACTTCGTATTTCCCACAGCCGCACTTGGCCGTCTGTCTTCGTTGGCACGCTGGCGCCTTCCGCTACCTTACAGAACCCGGCGCGTCGCAGTTCGCGGGCGAAGCCATTGGCAGTCACCTTACTGCGCTGCTCGGGGTCGAACAATCGCACAAGATCCTCCACACGCCACAACGCGTACGGCAGCACCGCCATGCCCAGTCGCAGCACGCTATCGGGTGAGTCACGCAGTCGTGCCACCCAGTCGCCCATTTCGCTGCGGCCTGTACTGAGCATATCCGCCTTGGCTGCTGTCATGGGGGCACGCGCACGTGGGTTGAAATCACCCAGATCAAGCTTCAGCAAATGGGCGAACAGCGCACTCGGTCCCTTGGCGCCATCCCACTTATCGGCGCGCATCCACTTCTCGTAACGAGTATAGAACTCGTCGGGCATGCCGCCGTTGACAACCTCGTGAATAAACATGCGGCGGTCGTCATCCTCGATAAAAAAGCTATCGGGGTGGTTGGACGTGAAATAGTAATTGATCCTGTCCGGCACCACGTACGTGGGAATGAACTTGGCGTTGATCCGCACATCCTCCTGCGTGATAAGCCCCTTCATGCGGTCGGACATACCGCGCTTATCGCCAATCATTATCTCGTCACCCATGCAGAACTGCTTGTTCTCAGCCCACTCGTTGTGATCGTTCTCCAGGTGACGGTCCTTCAACTCCACCCAGTTAGACCCATAAATCTGCTTCATGCTGTAGCCGATCATGGATTTGCCCGTGCCGTGCTTAAGCCCCCACATCAGCACGGACGTGAACATCTTGTCTCCTGGATGTTGCAGCGGCCACGCCAGCCAGCGTTCAAACCACTGCCGCTCCGCTGCCTTGCCGGCAAACAAGTGATCCAGCAGCTGGTTCCACAACGTGACGTCGCCCTCTTCCGGTTCGCAATTCCACCCTGGCCACACGTTGAGCTCGCCCTTATCAGTGATACGTTCATCACCCGGCGCGTAAGTCATGCGGTTTACTTCCGCACGCAATGGCCAGCTGATCCATTCCTTGGCGGCCACCTTTTTTACCAGTGTGACTTTCCCATTGGCGGCCACATTCTCTTCCCAGAATATGCGCGTTGCGTAGTGGTGGCCGATGAATGCATGCGGCGCCATTTTCTGCAGTGTATTAACCTTGACCACAAAGCCAGGATCTTGGACATAGATAACTTCCTCGTTCAGCTTGTGCAATTCCAACGCGGCGCGCCATGGTTCTGCGTTCTCTAGCAACTCCTCCAGATCGGCCACGCTGTTGTAAAGTAGGAAGTCATCCAGCCCGCACTTCTTACCGTCATCCAGCGCCGGCAATCGTGCCACGTACGGCTCCGCCCCGCGTGCGGTCAACGCCTGCGCCAATGCGTTCTCTGCTTGTATGACCATGGGATTGGTCTTGGCGTCGGAATCGTACACGATGTACACCGGCCTGCCTTCCCACTCGAATTGGTCGAACTGCGCCAGCATGGGTTGTCGTGCTTTGTTCGACTTCCAACACCACACACCTCCCAAGCCAATCGTAGGGTAGGGCGTGTGTGCTGTGCCGCAGGCTGCCTTCAACTCACCTTCCGTAATTATCAACGGCAGAGTTTTATCCTTGGCCACTGCGCGCCAATCCACTAGTGGCGGGAGATATAATTCGTTCACGCTATTGCGCGGTTGGCCGTAACGTAGGTCTTTCTTCTTCGCAAGTCCGGCGAAGCCGCTTTTTCGCGGTGACTCCAAATAACGGTAGCGATAGAACGTAGTCTTCTTACCGTTCAAATCGAAATATGGAATAGTAAAGCCGCCAGCCTGCTCGGGTAACTCCTTTGAGCAGCGCGCGGTTTCCATAAGCAAGAACCCAAGCTTCTTAGCTTGCGCTTCACTTATCTTACTCTCCTTAATCTTCTCCCCAAACTTCTGCTGCAGCGTTTTCTCCTTTGGTGCTGCCCTGCTCCTTGTCGATTGTTCTGCTTTTACCAGCTTCACAGTGCGTGCGGCTTTGGTGCTAGCCGTCTTACGTGCTGCCATCGCGGTCCCCTGCTTTAACGTGTGGCGTTGATTAGGCGCACAGTATAAGCGTATAAAGTTTGCTTGACTATCGGGCAAATAACTGGGTTATTTGGCTGTTTGGTAGTGTTGAACGTCGGGGCTTTGTGGCGGAAATATTTACTAATTCCGAAGTGGTGATGGGATTGGGCAATGCATCTACAAATTCGTTTCGCGCTATTTTTATCCTTTAATGAATTTATTCCTTGATAAGAGCTTTCCGATAGTAAGATCTTTTTTGTCGGTTTTAATGCACTATAGGTGCATAAAGTGCATTGCCGCGAAAGAGTCTAAAAGTGCTTGTTTTAGGACACATTGAAAGGCGGCAATGCACAATGCACATTTTTGCGTCCAAACCACTATATATTTTGGTAAATTTTTAAAATTTATGTTTGGGTATAAGAGTGCATTGATGCATTACTGCATTACGACCTGCCAAAAGTCCGCGTTTTAAGCACTTTGGACACTTATCTCGGATATGCGCATGCTTGTAACCCATTGTTTTACCGCCAAACTCGAGTGCACTTCCCTATCAGTTTAATTACGACGTCATAATGCCCAGCTCTGAGGGATTGTCAGTGTCAAAAATGGCTGGCCTAATACGCCACAGGCCCGGCGCGCGGTCCTCCCCTCGTAAGCTGATGAGTTCGCTCCTCCTCCTCTTACGCCGCGCGTCGGGCTTCCTACTATCTGAGGAGCTTGCAACAAATCGGCAGGGGATTAACGATGTCAACAGTGCGCATACCAGATAACGTACTCGCTCAATACGCAGGGCGACCATTGACGTCGATCCCTCGCGGCATTCGCAACAACAATCCGGGCAACATCCGGCTCGGTGATAACTGGCAAGGCTTGGCTGCTGTACAAACGGATGGAAGCTTCTGTCAGTTCATCGATGTTGAGCACGGCATACGTGCGATGGCCGTGATCATTCGCAACACGTACTACCGCTCACGCAAGCGCAACACGGTCGCGTTGATTATCAGCTCATGGGCGCCGACTAACGAGAACGACACCGCTGCGTATATAAGCAACGTGTGCAAGGCGCTGGGTGTTGGCCCCGACGACATCATCAACCTGGAGCGCGACGTTACGCTGGCCACGTTGATCGCAGCGGTGATCAAGCACGAGAATGGAATCATGCCCTACACGACCGCGCAGATAGTTGGCGGCATTCGGCTTGCTGCGTAGGAGTTGCCGTGAACGGTAAAGGTCCCGAAGATTTCAGCCTCACAGTCGCAGTGCTGTGGGTGCTGCTTGGTGGTTATGGTGGCCTGATGGCCTACCTTATGCGCGCGGCTGATCGCAACGAGAAGCCAAGCTTCTGGCGCGCCTTTCTTGAGTTCAACGCTGCGGTTTCGGTTGGTGTCATTGTGATGCTGATCTGCACTGCTATGCAGTGGTCCACGCTATGGACAGGCGTGATTGTCTCGGCTAGTGGTTGGATTGGTGCTAAGGGCATCATGTCAATTATCGAAGCGCTTCTGTTGAAGCGGCTCGGCCTACAGAAAGACGATGTAAAGGAGAGTTGAGATGTCAATACTCACTGCTGCAAAGGGTCTGCTCACTGGTGGCTTGGCAACCTTGTGGAGCAAGCTCGGTCTGTATCTGGGCTACTTGGCCATCGGCATCGCCATCACGCTCGGCTGTGCCGCTGTATGGTTCTACAAGCAGAACGGCGAACTACATGAAGCCGTGGCAACCCAGCGAGACGCGACGCAGGACCTGAAGGGGCAGGTGGCCACGTTGGAAGCGAACAACGCATCACAGGACGCAGCGATTGACGCACTCACTGAACTGCGAAAGAAAGATAACAAAGTGGTGAATAGCCTGATCAACGATGTCAAAGGAATCAGCCAAACAACCACGGCCACGAAGACCAAGCTTCGCGATCTGGAGAATCACAGTGACCAAGTCAAGTCGTACATTGATACTCCTCTCCCTGCTAACGTGCGCAGGGTGCTCAATGGTCAGGACGCCATCAGCGAACCAGCTCCCGCCACCAGTGCAAACGGTAACAAAGGTGGTGCAAGTTAATCCGCCTGCCGCGCTGCTGATGTCGTGCACGTTGCCGACGATCGGCGCTGGTGTGGACTTCGCAATAAACGCAACGACCGGCGATCTAGTAGACGCCTATCTCAACTGGAAGGATGCGGCCAAGCAGTGCGCGGCCAAGATCAAACGGTTGAACCAGTGGTACAAAACGGGAAGTTCCCAAGATGGCCAAGCGGCAAACAAAGCAAAGTGAACAAGAACTTCTGGAACAGCGTTTCGTAGAAGAATATCTTGTTGACTTCGACCAATACCTCGCTGCAATTCGGGCGGGTATTCCTCGTTTGCAGGCCAAGAAAAAAGCAACGCTGCTGATGTCCACTACTACGGTGCAATTGGAGATTGTCAAGCGCGTGGATGCCATGCAGGTCGACCAGATCGCCACGCCGCAACGTATCTTGATGGGGTTGATGCGCGAAGCTGGGCGCAGCACGTTCGGCAGTGATCGCATCGGCGCGCTGCGTACGGTGCACGAAATAATCAAGGACATGCGCAAGTCGGCCAAGGAAGATGCAAGCGAGGCTGAGCAGAAGAAACGTGATGGTAAAAAGGGAGGCGTCATGCTCGTACCTGGAGCAGCGTCATTGAGCGATTGGGAATCAGCAGCCAAGGTTGCCCAGGCTGCACTTAAAGCGGCGGTGAAAGAATGAGCGGACCCGCGTTTAAATCAGGACCATGCTTCAAGCATGGAAGCCACTTCAAGACCACGGTCGCGAAGGATATTTCTGCGATGGTCATCGGTGACCACATTGCATGCGGCAGCACGCGTTGCGTGTACGCCCACGCCATGAGCCCCGAAGACACGGTCGTGAAGATCGAAGCTGGCGATGCATTGTTCTGCAACGTCTACGAGCATCAAGTGTGGGAGCACGTTGAGCAGACTGAGTTTGCCAAGTGGTTCGCGCCTGTGCGCAAGATCAGTCCGTGCGGAACTGTGTTGTTCATGGCGCGTTGCGAGCCGGTGCACAAGACCGACTTGCCGACCCATGTGCCGGCGTTCTTCACTGACCTGAAGGCGAACAACTTCGGTTGGTACGAAGGCCGAGTGGTATGCATTGACTACGGCTACCATCGCTTCATTGAACGCGGCATGACCAAGAAGCTGCGGAAGGCGGTTTGGTGAGCAACGAACTAGACAACGACGTGCAGAGCGTCGTATGGTCTCCGCTCGCTGGCTCGCAGTCGCTGGCCATGGCGTGCCCTGCCAATCACATCTTCTACGAAGGCACGCGCGGCCCCGGAAAGACTGACTGGCAGCTGATGCGCTTCCGCATGCGCGTCGGTCTTGGATATGGGCGATTCTGGCGCGGCATTATCTTTGACCGCGAATACAAGAACCTCGACGATATTGTCAGCAAATCGCTGCGTTGGTTTCCGCAGTTTGATGATGGCGCCAAGTTCGTGGGTAGCGGCGGTTCGTTCGGTTGGTCGTGGCCCACGGGCGAACAACTGCTGCTGCGGCACATTAAGCGCCGCGAGCATTACTGGCTGTACCACGGTCACGAATATCCGTATATCGGTTGGAACGAGTTGTGCAAGTATCCGACGCGTGAGTTGTTTGACTTGATGCTCAGCTGCAACCGTAGCTCGTTCCGTCCGCAAGACCACCCAGTCGTCATGGATCACACGATTGCTGCCATGTGGGGCCTGCGCATGCGTGAGCGCGTGGATAACGTGCGCGGTCTGTACTATCTCATTGACATACCGCTTGAAGTCACGGGAACCATGAATCCATATGGTCCTGGTCACAACTGGGTGCGAGAGGACATCATCGATGTGGCGCCGCCCGGCGTGTTGGTGCGCAACACCACCAATGTATTCAATCCACGCACACAGGAACGCGAGGACATCACCAAAACGCAAGTACGAATCTTCGGCAGTTACAAAGAGAACAAATATCTCTCGCCTGAATACATTGCGGAATTGGAGTCCATCAAAGATGATAATCGTCGTCGTGCTTGGCTACATGGTGACTGGGATGTCGTGGCTGGCGGTGCACTGGATGATGTATGGTCTGACAAGTGTGTCGTGCCGCGCTTCAAGATTCCGAAGGGTTGGTCGTGCGATCGTTGCATGGACTGGGGCAGCACGCATCCGTATTACATCGCTTGGGTGGCCGAGGCCAATGGCGAAGAGGTCACACTAGAGGACGGTTCCACGTGGTGCCCCGAGCGTGGTAGCTTGATTGTTTTCCACGAGCTCTACGGGACGACCAAGATCGGCTCGAACGATGGTGTACGCCACAGCGCCAACAAGGTAGCGGAGTTGGTGTTGGAAATGGAGGAACAGCTGCGAAAGGACAAGTGGTGCCGCGTGGTGTACCCAGGCCCGGCCGATAACCAAATCTACGACGTGCGCGAAAGCAAGGATAACGGCGACCCAGACAGCATCGCTAGCAAGATGGAAGATGCCGGAGTTGAGTGGGAGCGCAGCAACAAGTCGCCCGGCACACGTAAGAACGGCTTGCAGCTGATGCGCGACCGCCTGGAGGCAAGTAAGAACAGCGAAGGTCCTGGGCTGTACTTCATGCGCCACTGCAAGGCGGCTATCAAAACTCTGCCAGTGCTGCCGCGTGACGAAGATGAAATGGATGACGTTGACACCACGGCCGAAGACCATCCGTACGACGCCATTCGCTACCGTTGTTTGAAGGGTTCGGGCAAGCGGCCCGAGAAAATCAAAGTAAAGATGCCAACCTGAGGATAAAGACATGGCCGCACCGAATATTTCATGGGTACGCAACGAAGTCACGCGCATGCTGCACAAGTGGCGGCTGGTGCGCGACTGCCTTGAAGGCGAGAAGAAGATCAAGGAAAGGAAAGAGGAGTATCTCCCCAAGCCGAACCCTACGGATAAATCGCCGGAGAACAAGACGCGGTACGATCAGTACGTCGCGCGCGCCAGCTTCTACCCAGTGACGGAAAGCACGCTGGAAGGTTTGCTTGGTCAGGTGTTCGACGTTGATCCGGTGATTGAAATCCCGGACAGTATGGATTTCCTGAAAGACGACGTCACCGGCAGCAACGTCAGTCTTCCGCAGTTTGCGATGAAGACACTGGGCGAAGTGCTTGCGTTCGGCCGCAGCGGCATCCTTGCTGATTACCCCAGCATGGACACCGTCAGCCGTCTAGACGTCCAACTCGGTGTTGCGCGCCCGGTCATGGTGCAGTTCAGTCCCGATGACATCATCAACTGGCGCACCATCAACAAGGGTGCCAAGACCGTGCTTACGCTGGTCGTGGTCAACGAATGCTACGTCACCAAGGACGACGGATTCGAAATCGAATACGGTCCACAATGGCGCGAACTTCGTTGTGATGAAACCACTGGTAACGTCTACACCGTCAACCTGTGGATTCAGGACGGCAATCAGTTCCTCATTCGTCAGACTTACACGCCGCGCGACGCCAACGGCAACACGCTCGATTTCATCCCATTCACGTTCGTGGGTTCGTTGAACAACGACACCGCGCCAGACCGTCCGCCGCTGTACGGCATCGCCGAGCTCAACGTCAAGCATTATCGCAACTCGGCTGACTACGAAGATAGCGTCTACATGATCGGCCAGCCCACGCCTATCTTCACCGGGCTCAAGAAAGCGTGGATTGATGACGTTCTCAAGGGCACCATCGAGCTCGGCAGTCGTGCCGCCGTGCCGCTGCCCGAAGGCGCAACTGCTGAGCTGTTGCAGGCCGAGCCCAACAGCATGGTCAAAGAAGCCATGGACCAGAAGGAAGCGCAGATGGTAGCGCTGGGCGCGCAGCTTATCCAACCGCAGAACGTCAGCCGCACGCTGGGCGAAGCGAAAATGGATAAGAACAGCCAGACGTCTATCCTGGCGAAATGCGCCAAGAACGTCAGCGCTGCCATGTCCCAGGCGCTGGGCTGGTGCGAACTGTTCGTGGACGGCACGATCCCTGATCAAGACGAAGTGTACATCTGCCTGAGCACGACGTTCGCTATCAGCAAGATGTCACCGCAGGAACAACAGCAGTTGATCCTTACGTGGCAAGGCGGCGCCATCACATTCAACGAAATGCGTGAGCAGCTGCGCATGGCCGGCATCGCTACCGAGGACGACGACGCGGCCCATGAGCAGATCGCTCAAGAAGCGCAGGCCCGCGCCGCGTTGGCGCTTGATGCAATCACCGAGGAACCGACTGGCAACCCGAGCGATCCGACGCTGCCCGATGAACCGCAGAATCAGGCATAAATCATGGCCGCCAAAGTCGCCCCCAACAAGTATCTGCACGACATCGCTGTTCAGTACCAAGTTTACTTGGAGCGTGTCAAGCAGGGCGAAGTCAACAAGTTCTCCAAAGCATTGGTGGAGCTTGACAGGAAGCTGCGCGCGGTAATCAGTGCGCAGGGTTCGGGCAAGCTGAGCGGCATCAGCCAAAAGGATTTTGAAAAGCTGGTCAGCGCAGCCAAAAAGGCGACTGGCGATACCACCGGCACGTTCGCCGGCACGTTGATGCAAGACTTGCAGCACATCGCAACGTACGCAGCGAAGTTCGAAGCTGATTCACTCTCTGCTGGTCTGGTGGCGCAGACGGCGGTGCGCGTAGCCAAGGCCAGTGCCGCCAACGCATGGAAGCTGGCGCAGAAAACGCCGATCCAAGCGACTGGTGAACTGTTGCAGCCGTTCGTGCAGAATTGGAAAGCAGGTGTTGTAAATCGCGTAGAGAACGTACTGCGCAACGGACAAGCGCAGGGCAAGACGACTGGACAAATCATTCAACAGTTGCGTGGAACAAAGGCTGCTAACTATGAGGACGGCATTCTATCCGGCAAGACTCGGCGTGAGACTGCGGCCATGGTGCGTACTGCTATTCAGCACACTAGCAGTCAAGGACGCATGGCCACATGGCAGGAGAACGACGATATCGTTGATGGCTATATCTGGGTCTCGACGCTGGATAGCCACACCACGCAGATTTGCCGTTCGCTGGACGGACAGGAATTTGATCTCAATGGCGGCCCAATGCCGCCGATCCACATCGGTTGCCGCTCGGTCACGGTGGCACGAATCAAGGATATCAACGTCCTGGCGTTTACGACACGCGCCAGCAAGGGCGCCAAACCGGGGCAAGTGCCGGCGAGCATGACGTATTACGAATGGTTGAAGACGCAGCCGGCAGCGTTCCAAGACGATGCCATCGGCCCAGTGCGCGCCAAGCTGTTGCGCGACGGTGGTATGAGCGCGGAGAAGTTCGCTGCACTGAACCTCAACAAGAATTTCCAGCCTCTGACATTGAAACAGATGCAGGAGAAAGCACCCGGCGCGTTCAAGCGTGCTGGGATTGACCAAGCAGCATAAGCGGCAGTGCCGCAATTACGGAGAAAGATCATGGCGATGAAGGCAGTGCTGGATTCCCTGGATGGCGTCAACTCGGCGTTCCACGGTGAATACAAAAAGGGTGACGACGGCAAGTTCTACCTGGACGTCGAAGGTGGTGAAGATACAGGTGCCCTGAAGCGCGCAAAAGATCACGAGAAGCGTGAGCGGCAGAAGGCAGAGCGCCTGTTGCAGGAAACGAACGAACGTGCTGAGCAGTTGCAGCGCGACCTTGACGAACTGCACGCGGGCGCCGTGCCCAAGGGCGACGTCGCCAAGTTGGAGAAGTCGTACAAGGATCGTTACGAAAAGGTCGAACGCGAACTCAGGCAGGAGCTTGAAGGTGCGAACGGCGTGATCAGCACGTTGCTCGTTGACAACGTGGCCAATGGCCTCGCCAGCAAGCTCGTTGCGAAGCCCGAGTATGTGGATGTTTTGCTGCCGCATATCCAGGGCCGCTTGATCGTCGACAAGGAGGACGGCAAGCCTGTTACACGCGTAAAAGACAAGGACGGTACGGTCGGCGCAACGACCCTGCAAGACCTCGAAAAGGAGCTATTGTCCAACAAAGCCTTTGCCCCTATACTGCGTGGCAGTCATGCCTCCGGCGGCGGTGCCAAGGGAGACGGTGACCGCGGAAGTTCCGCCACTCGTCAAGTCAGCAGCAAAGACTTCAACATGGCGACGGCTACTCCTGCGGAAATCGTCGCTCACCGCAAAGCACAATCCGGAGAATAACATGGCACTTTCTGATCTTGCCGTCTTCAATGAGTGGACCTACTCCACCATGACGGAAATCCTCGCGCAGCAGGTGGAGCTCTTCAACGCCGCCACCCGTAACGCGTTCACCCTTCGCACTGCCGACCACACTGGCGATTACAGTGAAACGGCCATGTGGGCGAAGATCACCAACCTCGTGCGCCGCCGCAACGCCTACGGCACCGGCAACCTCACCGCGCAGGCGATGCGTCATCTGGTGGATACCGCCGTCAAGGTGGCCGCTGGCACCAACCCGATTGATCTTTCGCCGGGTCAGTTCAAATGGATCCAGCTGAACCCGGAAGAAGCCGGCGCCGCCATGGGCCAGCAGCTTGCCGTGGATACCATGGGCGACATGCTGAACACTGGCGTGCTGGCCGTGGTTGCCGCGCTCTCGGGCAATACCGCCATGGTGACCGACGTCAGCGGTGCCACCGCCCCGGCCGACTTGGCCACCATCGCCAACATGAATACCGCTGTCAGCAAGTTCGGTGACCGCGCCAACGCCATCGTCGCATGGGTCATGCACAGCAAGACCCTGTTCGATGTGTACGGACAGGCCATCGCCAACACCAATCGCATCTTCAACTTCGGCAACATCGCCGTGTCGCAGGATGGCTTCGGTCGTCCGCTCGTCATGACCGATTCGTCGTCGCTGATCACGACTGGTACGCCCAACAAGTACAACACGCTTGGCCTGGTCCCCGGCGCGCTGCTTGTCGAGCAGAACGGCGACTTCACCCAGAACATCGACACCCGCAACGGTACGGAGAACATCAGTTCCACGTATCAGGCCGAGTGGAGCTATCAGCTCTCGGTCAAGGGTTTCAGCTGGGACAAGACCAACGGCGGTCACAGCCCGAACGACTCCGCCATCGGCGTCGCCAGCAACTGGGACCAGTACGCCACCAGCGACAAGGATACGGCAGGCGTCATGCTGATCTCCCACTAAAGACGGCTAGTAGTTTATACGTCTGAAGCCTTAGCCGGGAAGTGTTCGCAAGTTCACTTCCCGGTTTCATACCAAACAAGGAGTCAACATGAAGATCCACGTACCCATCGTTCTGTACTTCACGGCCGGCATGGTGCCGACTAAAGAAGAGTTGGAAGCCGGCATGCAGGCGCATGCCAAGTTCCGCAACTCGCAGCTGCACGACGGCAAGACCGAGAAAGCCGACTACGTCATGGGTGAAATCCCCGAATCGTACAAGGAATATCCGGTCTGGGGCGAAGACGCCGGCACGCCCGAGTTCTCCCCCACTGCCGGCGAAGCAGTCGGCGCGTTCTACCTGCATCAGGTTGAGCGCGGCAAGTGGAATGTCATGGACGAGGACGGCAACCTTCTGAACACCGAAGGCACGCTGACCAAGGCTGACGCTCGTGCGCTCGCGCTCGAGAACACCGAGGAAGAGTGATGGCCACGAAGAAGGTTATCTACTTCACCGCCGGTAAAGTGCCGACCGGGCCGGAGCTGACCGCCATCGCCAATCTCAACGCGTTGGCCATCCCCGGCTACGAGATTGACGTGCGGAACACGCTCGTCAGCACGGATACCGGCGCCGGCAAGGAAGCCGCCGACTACGTGGCGGGAACCATCCCTGCTGCGTACAGCGCGGTCACGGTGATCGACCCGACCAAGCCGCCCACGCCGGGCAACTTGCCCAGCACGTCGGCGGTGATCAATAGCGGCGTGGACCTGACGGTACCCGTCACCGGAACCTACGCTACCAAGATCAAGGCGACGATCGTCAACGGTGTTATCACGGGCTTCGTGCTCAGCTAAGGGGAACTGCAATGGCGCTTGTGAAAGAAGATGGGACTGGAGTGGACGGCGCGAACACGTACGTTCTCGCCGCCGACGCCCGCACCTACGCGCAAGCGCGAGGAGTAACTCTGCCGTCGGATGATTCGGCGGTGGAGTTGCTGCTCATTCAGGCAATGGATTATCTGGAAGCTTTTCGTAGTCGTTATCAGGGAAGCAAGACCTACACGGGCATTCCCAATTACTACGCGTACGACCACACCGTTCTTCCGCTGCCGGAGGACATCAACACGCACGCCGCGCAGGACTTGCAGTGGCCGCGCGTCAACGTGTACATCGACAACGTGCCGCTTTCGCCGAACAAGATTCCCAAGGAGTTGATTTCGGCGCAGTGTCAGTGTTCGTTGGAGGTGTTTGCCGGCAACGATCTCAGCCCAACCACGACCGGCCAAGTCGTGAAGTCCGAGAAGGTGGACGTGATAGAAACCGTCTACATGACCGGGCAGGAGATGGGATTCGCTGAAAACTTCGGTCCCACGTTCCCCAAGGTGGATGCATTGCTTGAACCGCTGTTCGGTTCTGGTGGCGCGCTGCGCACGGTGCGCGTATGACCTACGCCAGTCAAATCGCGCTGGCTGAGCGCCTTATCAAGAAGTACGGCGGCCCTGCGCAGCTGAACGTGCCGACCACGGTAGACACCGCCGATAAGCCGTGGGCTACGCCGAACATGACCGTGGATACCACGGATGTGGTCGCGGTGTTTCTGCGCTTCGGCATTCGTTATCCGGAACAGTATTACAAGAATGATGAAGTGGTTCATGCCGGCGACCAGAAAGTGTTGATCGCCGCCAAGGGCCTTGTTCTTACACCGAACATCCAGGGGTGGATCAGCCGTCTAAACGCCCAAAGCGCAACCGAGAATTGGAAGATCATCAATTGCAGCCCGTTGAACCCCAACGGCGTGGAGATGATCATGTACACGTTGCAGGTTCGCCAATGACAACCACGACTGAAATCGCGCGCGACGAAATGATGGCTGCCGTGGTGGCCGCGCTGGAGCCGTTCAGCGTAGATATGCGGTGGCAAGGCAAGGACAAGCCCAACCCACCGAATGGCGAGCTGCCGTACACGTTCACCGCAATAACAACTGCTCTGGAAGGGCAGGCAAGTCTCACAGGGGCATTCAGCAAGACACGTTGGAATAGTCAAGGAACAATCATGGTTCAGTGCTACGCGCCACTGAATTTAGGCAGCATCGACGCAGCCATGGCGATGGCGCTAGCAGTGAAAAGGTATTTCCGAAAACTTTCCACTCCTGGTGGAGTGTGGTTCAGGAATGCAAGTGCAAAAGAGATAGGCGTTTCAACATCGTGGTATCAGGTCAACTTCACAGCCACGTTCACGTTCGACGAAATACAGTAATCACATTCACCAGGAGATAGCCATGGTTTGCGCAGTCAACAAAATCGATTCCAATGTAACCGGCCTGCGTTACGCCGAGGAAATCTGCCTAAAGCAGCTTCCCAACGTGGCGGATGACGGTGTGGACCCCGTGTTCTATCCGCTGGAGCCGAACAGCTACAGCGACTTCGGCGGTCAGATCACCACCAAAGCCCGCAACCCCATCAACACCAGCCGTCAGCAGAAGAAGGGTGTGGTTACTGACCTCACGGCTTCCGGCGGCTTCACGCAGGACGTCACGCAGTCTAACCTCCTGCGCCTGATGCAGGGTTTCATGTTCGCAGACGCACGCGAAAAGGCCGATTCGCAGCCGCTGAACGGTACTGCGGTGGTTATCAGTTCGGTGGACGGCACCGCCAAGACCATCACACTGGCCAGCAACATCGCAGCCATCGGCGCCAATACGCTGTTGCTGGCCAGCGGCTTCGCGCTGGGCGGCAACAACGGCCTGCGCTTGGTCACCAGCAACACGACCGGCGTGCTGGTGGTGGATACCGCTGTGACCGAAGCCTCGCCGCCCGCCACGGCCCGCGTGCAGGCCGTGGGCGTGCAGGGTGCCGCAGCTGACCTTGCCATCGCGTACACGGCAGGATCGTTCCCACGTCTGACCAGTACGGCCCTGGACTTCACCACGCTGGGCCTCATTCCCGGCGAGTGGATTTACTTGGGTGGCGATGCTACGGGCAACAGCTTCGCCAACAACAGCGGGTTCGCGCGCATCAACGCCATCGGTGCACACTTCCTGGAGTTCGACAAGACGTACTGGACCCCGGTGACGGAAGCCGGCACCGGCAAGTCCGTGCGAATCTTCACTGGTGTCGTCATCCGCAACGAGAACGATCCTGCACTGATCGTGCGTCGCAGCTACGACTTGGAGCGCACGCTGGGCAACGACGCTGACGGCGTGATGTCCGAGCATCTTATCGGCAGCATCGCCAACGAATTCACCCTGAACTACAAGCAGGGCGACATCGTTACCGCCGATCTCACGTTCATGGCCTGCGATAACACGCAGCGCACGGGCGCGCAGGGCCTTGTCACTGGCGATCGTCCTTCGCTGGTGGAGACCGACGCGTTCAACAGCGTCAGTGACTTCGCGCGCATCAAGCTCAGCAGCGTTGACCCGATCAACTCCGCGCCTGTGCCGCTGTTCGCGTTTGCCACCGACATGACCATCACGATCAAGAACAACGCCAGCATGGACAAGGCGCTTGGCGTGCTTGGTGCGTTCGACATCTCGGTCGGTACGTTCGAAGTCGGCGGCAGCATCACGGCGTACTTCGCCGACGTGCTTGGCCCCCAGGCCGTGCGCAACAACGCCGACATCACGGTGGACGTCGCCATGGTGAAGAACAACTCCGGAGTACTGATCGACATCCCGCTGCTCACGCTTGGCAACGGTCGCCTCACGGTGGAGCAGGACAAGGCTATCATGCTGCCGCTGGACGTCAACGGTGCGCAGAGTAAATTCGGCAATACCATGCTGTTCCAGTCGTTCGCCTACCTGCCCAGCAAAGCGAACTCCTAAGATTCACAATCTTCCACAACGAGCGAGAACGAAATGAACGATAATAAGAAAGTCAATCTGTACACCGCCTTTGCAACGAACAAGGATGTAGAACAGGATGGTGTCATCGTCAAATATGGCGATGGCATCAGTTTCCGCATTGCACGCGCCGGCGGTAGCAACAGTGCATTCAGCAAGCGTTACGAAGTGCTGATGCGCCCCTACCGTCGGCTTGTGCAGGCCGGCCAGATGGATACCGAAGTGCAGGCCGACATCATGCGCCAGTTGTACGCTGAGACCGTGGTGCGCAGCTGGGAAGGTGTCACCGACCGCGATGGCAACGCTCTGCAGTTCAGTGTTGACAACTGCAAGAAGGTGTTCGCTGATTTGCCCGACTTGTTCGACGACATCGTCAGCCACTCCATGAACGCTTCGCTTTACCGCGAAGAGCTCCGCGAGGCAGACGCAAAAAACTAACTGAAGTCTTGCTCTACGGATTGGAGCAAGGCCCGGTTGAAATGGCGATTATTGAGCAGTGCGTTCGCAACAGGGTTCCACTACCCAGCAAGATTCAAAACGCGCCGGAGATACTCGCAGGGTTGGACTTCTACTACACGGCGTTCATGGACATGACGTCGTGCAGGGAACTAGGGTACGGACAGGTCGGCCCGGTAAGTTGGTTAACCATTCAACGATACTGCGAAGTCTACGGTATCGAAGGGGAATCAAGGGAAGACATGTTCTACCACGTTCACAAGTTGGATCGCACCTACTTGGACTGGATAGAAACAAAAAGAGGAAAGGACTAAGTTCATGGCCACGTTCAACCAAGTTGCAAAAAGCCTTCGGGCCGTGGCCAAGAACGTTCCCCAGAACGCGAACATCATTGTTCGCAAAGTAGCACTAGCCATTGATCAAGCTGTTGTCTTGGGCACGCCTGTTGATACCGGGCGTGCTCGTTCTAATTGGCAAGTCAGCATTGATGCGCCGGCAACCGGCACAGTGGAGCCTTTTGCCAAGGAACTACCGGACAAGGTGGGGGCAGCTGCCGACTCCGGCACGTTCGCTATTAACTCGGCAATAGCCGCCACAAAAGGATTCGCTGGCGGCTCTATTTTTATTGTGAATAACCTGCCGTACATCATTCCTCTGAATGAAGGTCACAGCCAGCAGGCGCAGCCCGGATATATTCAAAACGCGATACTGAACGGTATCCGCGCCGTACGCAGCGTCAAGCTGCTTGAACCGCCGCAGAAAGACGGGGATTAAAGTGGACGAGACCGTACTAATCAAAGTTCAAGAGGATGGCTCCCGTGTAGTGGAGTCAAACATCAACAAGGTTGCCGACGCAACCGACAAAGCTGGTGTGTCCGCTGAACTGTTCCAGAAGATCATGGGCCAGATGACCAGCGTGATGGATAAAGTCTCCAGCAGCATGGACCGCCTCAACGCCACGCTGGATAAGCAAACTTCCAGCGCGCAGCGTGTGGCCGCCGCGCAAGACCAGACCACGAAGTCCACCGATGCGCTGAGCAAGGCCGCGACCACCAGTGCCGCCGCCATCCAGCAGAAAGTCGCCTCGACGACCGAGGCTGTGGCA
>Ga0105238_10000580_pt1 | contig 38403 bp, 38 predicted proteins | sample KBSC34metaG_FD_81526 | JGI IMG/M metagenome (GOLD analysis project Ga0105238, IMG submission 81526) | Corn rhizosphere microbial communities from Kellogg Biological Station, Michigan, USA - KBS C3-4 metaG | ecosystem: Host-associated > Plants > Roots > Rhizosphere > Soil | place: Michigan, USA...
CGGCCGAACAGAAGTATTTTTCCTTTCAGCTTTCAGAATTGCTGAAACGCCATCCCGACAGTTCCAGTCCTCTGTTACCGATGCCAGAACGCACCGCGCAGCGATGATGTCGGTCGTCACAAGCGTCACTGGTCCCTCGCGGATGCGGAGTTCCATTCAAAAATGGAACTTGGTCGCTTTCGAGTCTGTCGTCGTCGATGATCTTAACGCTCGTTTCTGTTCCTTGAGCTTTGTCGACCTTCTCGACCGTTCCTTCACTCACGATCTTGGGCTTAAGATTTCCGTCGGTCACCGCGATCTGGCGTTTGGCTGAAACTGCTTGAATAATGAAATGGTCACTAATCCTCCATTTCATTTCGTGTCAATGCCATGAATCAGCCGCCACGTCACGATTCTCGGCCGATGCGCATCCGCTGGTGGCCGCTTGCCGGCATCACTCTGATTGGAGGCGGGCTATTCTACGCGGTGCAAGTTGCGGGCTTCAGTATCGTCAGGCCTGCGCATGACTTCACGATTCTGATCGGCCTGTTGAATGTCTTACTTTATGTCTGGGTGCGAGCATGGTCCGGGCTGCAGAAGAGGACTCAAATCACGACGATCTCGGTTGTGTTCGCGATTCAGGCTCTTTTGTCACTGATGCTTCGAGGCAACGAATTCGCTGGCGATGGTCGCATTATTTTTCAGTGGCGATGGACCGCGACACCGGAACAGCGGCTGGCCGCGTTCTCACCGCAGACACATAAAGCGACCGCCACCGCAAATCTTAGTGAGACGCACGAATTCGACTCGCCGTCGTTTCGAGGAACTGACCGAACGGGCCGATACGAGATTCCCGACATCGACCTGAATTGGAATGAGAACCCGCCGCGCGAACTGTGGCGACATCCTATCGGTCGTGGCTGGTCCTCGTTCGCTGTGGTAGGTGATTTCTGTGTCACTCAGGAACAACGTGATTCCGACGAAGCAGTGGTGTGTTATGAATTGCAGACTGGACGACCAGTCTGGATGCACGGCGATGCGGCGCGCTTTGACGAAGTGACCAGCGGTCCCGGTCCAAGAGCGACTCCAACGATTCATTCAGGCCGCGTCTTCTCATTCGGTGCAACAGGGATCCTCAATTGCCTCGATGGAACCGACGGGCGAGTGATCTGGTCGCATCAGTTCGCCAAAGAATCCGTGCCGCTGTTCGGATACTCCTGTTCGCCTTTGATCCACCACGATCATGTCATTGTCACTCCCGGCGGCAAATCCGGATCGATCGTTGCGCTGCATGCCGACACCGGCGAGGTCGCCTGGTCACGCGATTCACGGAAACCGGGATACTGCTCGCCTCATTTGTTCCGAACAGAAGACGAAGATCAGATTCTGGTCTTCGATGCAACCGGTCTGCACGGACACGAGGCCACGACGGGCGAATTGCATTGGACGTTTCCGTGGGGCGACAACTCCGATGAATACGTGAATGTCGGACAACCAGTCAACCTACGTGCCCCTGAGGTCCGTCATTCTGACCGAGGTGATGCGCGCCACTTGTTCATTTCATCTGGTTATGGCCGAGGCAGCGCCGTGATTTCTATCTCTCACGGCGCCTCGGGCGAATGGTCTGCGAACGTGGTCTGGCAATCCAAGTCGCTCAAATCCAAATTCAGCGACGTCGTCATTCACGAAGGGCATGCCTACGGATTGGACGAAGGAATTCTTGCTTGTGTGTCGCTGGCAGATGGAACACGCCGCTGGAAAAACGGACGTTACGGATATGGCCAACTGATTCTGGTGAATCAAACCTTGCTGGTTCAGACCGAATCAGGCCGGATCGCGCTGGTCGCTGCAGATCCAAACAAGTTCACCGAAGTGGCGACACTGAACGCTCTCAATGATCGGACCTGGAACCAACCGGTTGTCGCCGGCTGGAAGTTGCTCGTTCGCAACGATCGTGAAGCAGTTTGCTTCGAACTTCCACAACGCTAGAGCGTCCGCCGCAGGCGGTTACTCGTGTCGCATGACGGGTTGTGAATAGGTGTACTGTTCGCGCGTTGAGCGCGTTTGCCGTTTCCAACGCGCGAGCCGCTTCCCGATTCTAAACCCGACGCAGCCGAGAACCCCGCCGACCCGCGGCCGGGTCACTTTTTGTTTGTGGCGTTCTTTTCGGGAGCGCGTGGTTTGTCTGTTTTCTTGACCGCTTCCTCTTTCTTCGCGGGTTGTTCTTCCTCTTCTTCGCCTTCGTTCATCACTTTGGACATCAGCGTTCCGTCCTCGGTGATCACGATCTGGTACTTGTTTTCTCCAGCAGCGACGTTGATCAGATAATCGGCTCGTTTGCCGGCCGTCACGCGAGTGACCGCTTCGACCTTAGCGCCTTTGCCTTCTTCCTTCAGCGTCTTCATGACGGGGGCAGGGCATTCTTCAATCTTGATCTCGCCCGTGGCTGGGTTCAATACTTTTTCCAGCAACGTGCCGTCTTCGGCCACGGCCATGCGGTAGTCGTTGGTGCCGATGCCGACGATCGCCATGTAGAATTGTGGACCAGCCTTTGGATCGCTCTTGCCCAGCAAGTCGATCTTGCCAGCCTTTGTCTCGTCTTTGAAGGTTTTCTGGACTGCGGCAGGAGCAGTCGTGAATTTGATCGTGCCCGGTGGTGGCGGCACGTCGCCGTCTTTGCCTTTACCCTTTTCATCTGCAGCACGCAGCGCCACAGCGGCAGTGACCAGGCTTCCAAACAGCAACAACGAAGTCGCAACAGGTCGCAGCTTCATTTCAAATCCTTTCGTGAGTCGCGAAATCCATTGATCAGCGCGAACGGCCAGCGAAACGAACCGACCTGCGACTGTCATTTTCCCTGTGCATGGTGTAGCCGATGTTGAACAACCCGAAAAGACAGATTTGGGATTGTTGGAAGGGAAGGGGGAATTAAGGTGATTTGGAGATCTGGGTCTAGCCCGCAGCCAAATGAAGTGTGGCGTCCCGCGAGCGTGCTACACGCTCTGAAAACCAAACTGTCCCAGCACTTCTCACGGATTCCTCCGTGTGAAATGTGGGACAGCAGATTCATGAGACCGAATTGTCAGCGGATTCGATCAACCTTTGGCGGCAGCCAATACGCCACCGTAATTTGGATGATCAGCGATTTCAGATACGTATTCGACATACGTCACTTTGCCAGCCGGATTGACGACGAAGATCGCTCGCGCCAGGCAACGATCCAGTTTGCCGCCCGAGATCAACACGCCATAGTCGTTGCCGAAATCGTTGCAACGATGAGCACTGAGAGTCTTGACGGTTTCAACGCCTTCCGCACCGCACCAGCGCTTGGCACCGAACGGCAGGTCCATGCTGACGACCAGCACTTCGGCATTCGGCAGCTTCTTGGCTTCGTCGTTGAAACGCTTGGTTTCGGCATGGCAGGTGGGGGTGTCGAGCGATGGGATCGTGGCAATGATCCGAGTCTTCCCGGCACTGCTGGCCAGATTGATTTCGGCCAGAGAATTATCCAGCAGACAGAAATCGGGCGCGTCATCGCCCACCTTCAAAGCGCGGCCCTTGAGTGTTACCGGTTCGCCCTTCAGCTTCGTACCACCAACTCGTTTCATCGTGTGTTCCTTCGTGTGGTTCAATCGGTCAGAGTTCAGAGTAAAGACCTGTCCCAGCAAAGTCCTGCGCCGCCGAGGGCCGCATTCCAGCCAGCGCCCGCGACAGACCACCAGGTTCCGCCGGGCAGGGACAGTTGGTCAGGAAACCAATCAGCAGTATCTCAGCTACCATCAGAGATTCAAGCTGACGAGCGGATTGAACAAAGTTCGCCGATCCAACGCGATCGAAGTTCGATGAAGTCTTACGATGATTAACAACGAGCACAGCTAGAATTCTGGGTGCCCGGGGCCCTCCAGTCTGCTGGAAGCCCCCGAATTTCGAAGAGAGAAGTGCGGAACAGAACATCCGTCACACTTCACGTATCAGTGCCGCAATCTTCTTTTTCTCTCAGAACTTGTTTTCATCCCTGAATCGCTCATAATCGGAGAGACAACGCCTTCAACAAGTCGACTCACCGTCGACGTCCGGAGTTGTCTCCTCATGCTCTCGTAGCTCAATTGGATAGAGCGTCGGCCTCCGAAGCCGAAGGTTGCAGGTTCGACTCCTGCCGGGGGCATTTTGAAAGTACCTGTTTTCACAGAGTTTCGACATGTTTTTCGGCTGGAGCGGATTGAGGATTCGCGGGACTGTTACCAGAAGTGTTACCAGTTCACTGCGCGATAGAGCTCGTCAGCGGCGTCTTCACCCAGGCTGCCGACGTAGTATTTCATGGTCGTTTGGATCGATGCGTGACGCATCAGTTCCTGAAGGACCTTGGGCATCACGATCTTGCACCATCTGAACCCAAACGCTCGCCGAAAGTCGTGAGCGCTTGTGAATTTTGTACCGTTCACCTTGACCCCGGCCTTCTTTCCAATCTCGCTAATGATTCGTCCAGCGTGATTGGCGGTCGGTCGGTGATCACCGCTTCTCTTGATCCCACGAGGGTGCGTGAGCGGGTTAAAAACGAATCCGTGACGCCTGCGTTCCGGGATCGCCAGAACCCGATCAAGTTTCCATCGGGATCGACGGTGATGATTTCGGGTGCGACTGGTGCCGATGCTGCGACTTACAATATCACGGCTGTCGCCACGATCACTGGTGCGAACACCTTCACCTATACTATACTATGGGTGGCACTCCTGGCGCGAACGCTGTCTTCACGGCACTCTCAACAACGTTGGTTGTCGATTCGACGAAGAACTGGACGACGAATCAGTGGGCTGGGTATCTGTGCCACATGGCCAACACGTCCGGTGCAGCTCCGACCGGCCAAACAATGGTCGTGACCAGCAACACCGCGACGACGCTGACCCTGAACGCGGCAGTAACAATTCCCGTCAACGGGGTCACTCGATATGTGCTGACTCCGAACACCATCCCAGGTGCACTGCGTCCCGCACGGGGGCCAGATGCGATGTCGAATCGCCGTGCTACTGTTCGATGGATGTTTTCCGTCATCCACCAGCTTTATTCCGGGGCGGTGACCACCATCCCTAAGGCGCTTTCACCGCTTCATTCGGTCAATTAACTTCCATGTCTGCTACATCGCGAACACTTGTTTGAAAAGGCCTCTCACACAAGTCGCGCTCAGCGGCATTCTCCTTTTGTTGACTTCAGTAGTGCGCCTGACTACCGTGAACTTTCCCGCAACCAGTGTTTATTTCGACGCACAACTACTACTCAGGGCCAACTCATGCGATTAGCCGCGTTTCGTCGGATAAATGTCATGTTTTTAGTCGAGATGCTTGTAGCCTCTTGGGCATTGAACCATTCGCCTATTGCCGCCGAATCGATGCTTGAACAGACTGCAGTGGTGCAGTCATCAGCGTCAGGGTCACGTGACTATATGGCGAATGCGGCGAACCGAGCGTTTCCTGCACCCGATGGACAAAGGGTGGATGGAGTTTCGGTGGAGTTCGCGAATTCCCTGCTTTTCAATAAGTTCGACTCCACGCTCGGGACACTGAACGAAGTACGGTTGATCGTGAATAACGACGTGCATATGTCAGTGACGCTCGACGCCCTCGGCTCGACAGATATTTTCGGAGCGCCCTATCCTGCTTTTGGCGACATTTCAACAGATTCTTATTCTCAGTCTGATTTTGTTGAGTACTTGAACGCGTCTGGGATTCCCAACTCGTACACTCATTTCGACACAGTGTTGGTTAGAGATCCGAATAGTCCTCGCGGAGTTGGCCAGAATCAACTGACGGCTAACACCTTTGCGGTGAACTACAATCGCACGATAGAATTCTCTGCTAGTGCCTCATTTGCATCGCTCCCATTATCGATGTCGATGTTCGTGGCGACAGGGCCGTTGGACAGCCAATTTGAGCACTTGGTAACGAATGGGGGCCTGTGGACGATTGATACATACTTTCTGAATGACGGTGAGACGGCGAATGCCGCGGTGTTGCCGGGCTTTCCACCGTGGCATGCATTGAGGTACCGCAATGCTGGATCGTACGATTTTGAAATGACCACGAAGGTTAAGTGGGAGTTTCTGTACACTCCCAATGGGACGACGGTCCCCGAGCCCGGAAGTATGCAGCAGTGCTTCAGTGCGTTGGTACTGTCGATCGCAGTCGCTTGGGCTAGACGCTTCTGGGTCGCGACATAGCTGGTTCGCGTCCCTGCCGACGCTCCTCCCGAATCAAACGAGCGGCAGGATCACGATCGCAGTAATCACCTCCCTCATCCGGATCGTCATCAAACAACCCGCCACAACGCCGACAGGCGAAGTACCCCGAAGCCCCTTGCGCTACGACATCCGCCACCGAACGACACCGAGGGCAAGGCGGAACCTCCTTCTTACAAGCCATGCTGTTTCCTCCAGCCGCGAAGCGGCCCGTCGCCAGTGGCGGCCACAACGCGCGCACCGCCCACCTATTCGAAACCCAAGATTATCGCGCACCCCGCCGTCCCGCGGCCGGGACCTATCGGTCGATGGACTGTGAGCTGACGGGTGAATTGGGTGAAGGTTTTCGGCGACTACTGATCGGCTGCCGGAACACTCATCTGATGTACACGCTCAACGGTAGAGAAACGCACGTTGAGACGGGAGCGGATTTGATTCGCTACTTGGTTTCACAGGCCGTTGCAGAGTTTGGCAGTCAGACCGGTGATGGTGTGTTGGAATGATCAGCGGACTGTATCCATCATTCATCTGATGAAAAGTCGTCTACTCCGATCGTGAGTCGGCCGTCGAAATCAGTTGCGATGATTCTCGAATGAATGATCTCGCTTGAGTTCTAGTGAGCTTTTTACGTGCTTCAGTCGAAAACTCACCAAGACGGCCACGAAAAGTGTGAGTGCCCACACGATGAGTCCGTTCGCCAATGCGACTTTGACTGTCTGAATGCGCGACCAATCCACAGTGCTGCCGATTGCGGACCCAGCTATAAACGTCGCTAACAGTAAGAAGAGAGCAACTGGAACTGCTATCGCAATAGAGAAAAGACAATTAGCGTTTCCGACTCTACGCCGCATATTCTCGATCACGGCTACCGACATTCCAATGCCGGAAAGAATGCCTGCAGCACAGGTCAGCATGATCGCAGCGTCGCTGCTCATTCTGAAGGCTCGATTAGAGTATCCAACGAAATCAAAGCACAAGCACATGTGAGCCTGTCGCTTGTTCGACTCAGTTTCGAGAGTGGTTTCATCGCTGTGCTGACGTGTCGCAATGGGGAGATCTCGGACTTGATGCCAGTTCGAATTCTGACATCGCGCTTTATGGGTAAGAAATTGACAGCAAGCACAATGACAAAGGCAACATTTGCGACCACGCAGATTAGCACAATTGCGAGAAAGTACCATGCGTGCCGCCGACCCCTGAGCAGATACAAGCCGCTGAGTACCGCTACTCCTCCGATCAATATTTGAATCAATGGCGGGATCAGAAAGATTCTGGGAAGTACCATCATAGAGGCTACGATGAAAAAACTCGTTCCACCTAAGATCAACAGCACACCGAAAACGATTGAAAGCAACGCGTAGAGGCGGTTGTTATTGCTCTGCTGGATGGCAAGTCCTCCTAAAACAAACAGATCGCAGCTTATCGCGGTGACCGTTCTATTTCGACGTCAATCTCGAAAGATCGGTCGCGTCTTCGGGCTGCTGCTTTTGAAGTTGGCGACTCAATGATTAGAGATCCATCTGACTTACGGCGGCGGGAGTTGGGGCAGTCGGTTCAGAATTCTGAGGTGACAACTCGGCTGTGTCAGTTGTTGTCGCCGATATCGGCTTCTGATGAGCCCACGTTGAACCTCGTGAAACTCTGCGAGTTCGATGAGGAGTACACACCGAAGGGTCCGATTCGGAAGCTGCGGACGACCGATACGATTAAGGTCGCGAACTTTGATCCGACTTTGTCAGGTGGCGTCGGCGGCAAGACGGTCATGCCGATCGCTCTGGTGGACGGAGTGTGGGTCTTCATCGGGCCGCTGACCGGTTCGTCGGATGGTCTGACCGGATCTTGCGGCTGCTGCGATTGCACTCATTGCGATTCTTGAACCCCTTCGCACGTTCATCCAACAACTCCGCAAAAGGAGCTTCCTCGGACTTCCGCTTACTCATCTTCGACGCTGTGGGTTGGGCGTCACGGGTTTCGGCTGATGGAGCCACTGGACAGTTACAGCACGGGCATTTTTTTGCGTTCCTTTGGCTATATGGTTCAAGAGGGTGTTTGAAGAAAATACTGATACGAAAATGCCCGAGAAGGCATTTGATGAGTTGACCGGGGAGGCATATATTCGGCGCAAGCTCGAGAACAATGCCAAGAACGGAAGTGATGCGGCCGTAAAGTGAAAAGAGCTGGCTCCAGGGTAGTTCAGGTGCATTGCCCACCGCAGCGGTCATCATGAGGATGTCGCCGGGCTGTGGCGGCAACACTCGTGTTGACGGTCACGAATTTCTCGTGCTTGCCGATCCGTTTTCGTTCGTGACGAAGACGATGTGTTCCGTATGCCTTGAATACCCCGAACTCGATCAGGTCGCATGGTCCGACACCGACGAAACAATTGCGAACTACCGCCGTCGAGTCCGATCGGAACTGTTACCACTCGCTCGCGTCTGGGCATACGCGGTCGGCCCACTGGTCGGAGCCCTCATCGGCAGCATCGTCGGAGCCTGCTGGCCCCCGCACCGAACACCAGAGATCATCACCGGAGTCATCGGCGGAGCAATCATCGGCTGGCTAGTCCTCCAAATGCCCGCCCGTCGATATCTCGGAATGGACTTCCGCCACCGAATCTAGAAGCCGCCGCCTCTCTTTGTGCGACGCCGCACATGTCGGCTTCGCTGGCTCAGCTAAAGACGAGGCGTGAGTTTGTGCCGTGAGAGATCGCAAGACGCTGCGGCGGCTTTTATGCATTAACTTGCCAGACTTTTACTTCCTGATCTTCGCTGCCACTAGCCAGGTATTTCCCGCAGGGTGAATATGCGAGGCAGCGCACGCATGAATCGGGATGACCCGGCAGCCAGTCCACGACTTTCCATTGAAGGCAGTCAACGATGAAAATGCCGATATCGCTGTCGGACGAGATCGCCAAACGTCGGCTGTCGGGAGTTAGCGCTATGAACGGTTGATACATATCCCATTTCGTGGCGATCTCAACAATCTTTGTCTGTTTCAATGTCGAAGCGTCTAGAACCGCCAGACTCTTGCCGCGGATGATGACGATGCTCTTCCCGTCGGGGGTTACTCGTATGCCAGAGTAGTATTGCGGATCGACAGCGGGCACGCATTTTGGCAATCGGCCCGCGTGCGTATCAAAAACGTTCAGGTGTCCTCGAAATCCGTTGGTCTCATCAATACCACCGACCGCCCATAACTGTAATTCATCGGGCGAGTAAACCACGTCTTTTACGACACCTAGGTCGAGTGATCGCTGCCACTCGCCGGATGGGAATTCAAAGAAATGCCAGCCTGGTCCGCCACCACAATCCTGCATCAGAAATTGATCGCCAGCGCGATTAAAAATTCTCTTCAGCATCCCGTATCGCTCGATCGAAATGTCAGTCGTTGAGATCACACTGAATGTCTGCAGATCACGAACAACGATGTGGTGGACCCCTGTTGACGCGGTGTGATCGGAGTGGAACAAGGCGACTCGTTCAGGATGCCGTAGAAATTGGCAGACGCCAATTTCCGTGGATTCGATCGAGTACTGGTCTGCTCAAGAAAATCTGGTACTGACCAGATATGGATGTGTTGGAAATCTTGAGCGTACAACAGACGACTATCCGGACTGAAATGAAGTGCGTTTGGATTGTCATCCAAGTTCCATCGAGCGACATGTTGGATCTCTGTCGTCATTATCTTGCGTCCTGATCATTGAGATTTAGGTGCATCGCGGGTCGCAAATTCGAATAGCTCAAACAGTAATCGAAACAACGTTGTTTGAATATCGATGCATGACCACACGACGGTGTCGCTCAAGTCAACCGAGTGAAGGCATCTGGTGCCACCCACCCGATAGGTATCGATTACCGATACTTTCGCAGCCGAATCTGATCGCCGTTTTGCCACAAAGAAGCCATTCCATCACTCAAATCATTTCAAAACGAACGTCAAACCGATTGCCGATGCTGTCGGAAAAGTGTTACCAAAAGTGTTACCAGTACCGAGCATCCCAACCGCGGACCCGAAAAAAACAGGGCCAAAAACCCCTTGTTTTTGCAACACGCGCAACTGCCACAATCTGCTATGATCTCTCCCTACGGACTCCGAAGCCGAAGGTTGCAGGTTCGACTCCTGCCGGGGGCATTTTTAACTCGCGACGCACGCTACACATCGTCTTGATCGGCACGATGAGTTTGCCGTACAGAAGCAGTCGACCAAATCATGTTGAGCGACACTGATTCCGAAGCCGAAGCGGTTCGCCAGGAGTTATTGCTTCGTGCTCCTGACCACCAGAAATTTGGGATGGTCCGTGCATTGACCGCAACCGTCGTCGCACTCAGCCGTCAGGGAATTCGCGAGCGTCATCCAGAATATGACGAGCGGGACGTTGACGTGCATTTCGTGGAGATGAACTGCGGACGGGAATTAGCAGAGGGTCTTCGCCGTCGCCTTGAAGGCAATTCCGAGTGAGCCTTTACGATCTGCTGCCAGCGCTTCGACCGGATCTCGCGGAGTTCGAGCGATTGGGGATCATCAAATTGCTCGAGATCGGTTAGGTGCCCGCGGCCAAACGCACTCTCAATCGGGCGGCGGCATTCAAATCGAGCACGCGAACTGTCGTTCGTCCCACTGATATCAAACCCACGATCCGAGCCCCATTCCAGGCAAAGTGTTCATCCCACTGGTCTCTCTGCGGATGAAACAAAGGGTAAGCGCCTTCGTTTCCGGATCGAAGCCGGCAAGATCACTCGACTTCTTCAGATTGCATTCCGCACAGGCGAGGGCAAGATTGTCCAGTTCGTCGCTGCCATCGTGCTTGACGGAATGACATGTTCGATCTGAAGTCGAATGAGCGGAGATGTCTCCTGCCGTCTTTGGCAATACTCGCAACGGTGATCGGCCCTCTCACGGACTCGTGCTCGTACGCGAGCCTCCGTGCGTCACGTCCCGTTGAGCTGCAATCGAAACCGGGCTTCAGCCTGCAGAACAGCCATTAGATTATTGGCTTCAATGTACGCCTTGTACTCGGCGCGTTCTTCAGCCGACAAAGCCCCTTCGTTGGCTTTTTCCGCCAGTTCATCCATACGATCCGCGAGTGATGAATCTGCCTGTAGCTGTGCCAAGTAACGCATCTGATCCTTGGAAAGGATGGCGAAAATCGGCACCGTTCCCCGATGAAATGCCTGCTGAGGGTCGTTGTGAAGGTCCGTGGGCTGAAGTTTATCAGAGTCCAGTCAAGATCGTCAAAATATTTCTGAGCCAAGGCCATTGCGTCGTTCCGATTGTTTCGGAAAAAGTGTTCGCGGGCTGACCCGGACGCGGCTTTGCGCTTCTGGGTGACGCAGGAACAAGAGGCGTTTCTTAGCACAAGTCGCTCAATTGCGGCCGAATTTCGATCGCTTAACCGGCGCAACTCATGAAGTAAGATTCCGGACCAGTGATTTTCAACCAAGCCTCTTGTTGCGCTGCAACCCAGACGCGCAGGGTCGCGGCTGGGCCACCCCGCCAATCGTTTTGAATGCTTGCTCGGGCTAGCGGTTCCAACGCGCGAACGACCCGACTATTCTGAACCCAACTCAATCGCGAATCCCGCGGCCCGCGGCCGGGCTCGCGAATCCCGCCGACTGGTAGCCGGGGGCTTTCAGGGTGTCTGTCGACGAGCAGAGGGGATGCGGTGGGAAAGACAGAACGGTTATTCGGGGTGATGGACGCGTTGCGACGCCATCGGCGTCCCGTGACGGCATCCCGCCTCGCGGAAGAGCAGGGCGTTTCGGTGCGGACGCTTTACCGTGATGTGCAGACGTTGATCAGTTTGGGAGCGCCCATTGATGGTGAGGCGGGAATCGGCTACATGCTGCGACCGGGATTCTTCCTGCCTCCGTTGATGTTTGGTCGAGAGGAGTTGGAAGCACTCGTCCTGGGCATCCAATGGGTGAGTGCTCAGCCGGATGACAAGCTGGCCGAAGCGGCGAAGAACGCGCTCGGCAAGATCGCGGCGGCCTCGCCCGCTGATTTGCGAGAACTGATCGACGACACGGGACTGAGGCCCATACTGATCACTTGGAAGCAGAAGCCCATGCCGGTCCTGGGACTGATCCGCCAGGCCATGCGTCAGGAAAAGGCGCTGGTGATGCAGTACGACGACGAGACCAGCCGCTCGTCAGAACGGAACATCTGGCCCGTGCAACTCGCGTACTACGAAGGGAAGCAGATCGTCGCGGCCTGGTGTTGCATGCGCAACGCGTTCCGCCACTTCCGCACCGACCGGATTACAGGCTTGACGCTGACAGACAATCGCTTCGGCAAACCAAGGAAAATGCTGGTGCGGGAATGGCGGATTGAGCAAGCTCGCAAGTATGCCGATTGCCCATCTGTGACTTCGATAAAGACTGCTGACACAGATTGTCAGTAAGGGGTGACTATGTTGTTCTCGGCGGTGACGAGGTTTTGCCGCCAGGGCAGGTCAATGTCGATCATGCCCGCGAACAGATTCGCCCCTTCCCCGTTTCCTGGAGAGACTTTCCATGAGCATTTGCCAATCGCTGTTGCCCGAATTCGATGTTGAAATGGCCAATACCCGCAAGGCGCTGGAGCGCATTCCCGAGAGTAAGCTCGACTGGAAGGCGCATCCCAAGTCGAACACCATCGGCTGGGTCGGGATGCATCTGGCCGAGATTCCCGGTTGGACGGATACGGCGCTCAGCAAGGACTCGTTTGACATCGCCCCGCCGGGAGAAGTGCCGTATACGACTCCGAAAGCGACATCGGTCAAGCAAATCCTCGAGATCTTCGATAAGAATGTCCTGTCAGCTCGCGCGGCGCTCTCGGTTGCGAAGGACGACGATGTCTTTAAACCATGGTCCCTTTTGCAGGGCGGCGAAGTCATGCTCACGATGCCGCGGATTGCCGTGGTTCGCACATTTGTCCTGAACCATACGATCCACCATCGCGGTCACTTGTGCGTCTACCTGCGTCTGAACGACGTTCCGGTGCCGGGAATGTACGGTCCGTCGGCCGACGAGTGATCATAGATTCCGGATTGAAGAATGATTTCGCCGACGCTTCACAGTCAAAGACACGTCGGCGAAATCTTGTTTCGATCCTTGGCACCTCGTCCAGTTTCACATCGCAATATTGAGCGGTGCCGTGCAGGAGCGATTTCGTTTAACCCACGTCACATTGCGGAGACCGCCCTCGGATGTGTTGAACATGTGAATGTGTTTTGACCAATGGAGACTGTGCGCGTGGATTCATGAGGATGTGCCGCCCTTATAGGGCTTGGGCTCGTTTTGGAATGGTACCCAGGGCGGCGCTTTGCGGCTTTTGCCGCGTCGCTGTGCCCGGGGCTAAATTGTTTTGGCCTTTCAGGCCCAATTTTGCCCCGACAAATCCAAAATCTGCCCACCACTCAGCGTCTCCGATTGTTTCGGAAAAAGAGTTCGCTATTTGTCGAAAATGTCGTTGCGCCCTCGACTAGTCATTGAAAACACCGAGACATGCAGCAAACGGGCGGCGTGGCGGTGAAATGAAATCGAGGTGTTCGGATGTTTACGAATCTGCAATTGCCTAAGCCTTCCAGACTGGTCGCACGACACTCGAAACGCCGTTCGTTGAAACGAGCCCCATTGCGACGACAACGTGCCTCTTTGGGCGCACTTCGAGGTTCGGCGCTTCAGGTTGGAACCGCGGCTGAATCTGCAGTCGACAGTTGCGAGCATCTCCAGTTGCCCCGGACCTATCGGGTGATCCGTAAACTGGGGCAGGGCGGAATGGGTGAGATCTATCTGGCGAAACATCTTCGTCGTCATCTCACCTGTGTGATCAAAGTGGTTCGTGCGGACAAACGATTCGATCCCGTCGCGGTGCGCCGATTTCGGACCGAATTGCAGACGTTGACGTCACTCAATCATCCGCAGATTGTTCGAATTCTGGATCAGGGATGTACCGCGGACGGTCACGATTTTGTCGCGATGGAATACCTGAATGAGTTGAATCTGGAACAGTTCATCGAGCGGAACGGAGCGTGTTCCGCCGACCAGGTTATTTCGGTGCTGCTTAAAATCGCTTCGGCTTTGTCGGCCGTCCATGCCAAAGGGATGAATCACGGTGACGTGAAGCCCGCCAATATCATGGCGTCGGTCGGACCTGGCGAAACGATCGATGCAACACTCATCGATTTTGGGCTGTCAACTTTGCACTGCCATACCGATTCAGGACTCAGCGACACCTGTTCGTCGGGCTTTGTTGGTTCGCCGTTGTATGCTCCGCCTGAATCCGCATTCGGTGGTGTGGATGCTCGGAGCGATCTCTATTCGCTCGGTGCAACAGCGTACCAACTGCTCGTCGGCCGACCTGTATTCGATGTTGTTGATCCGATTCGAGCGGTGTATGCCCACGCAGTCCAGGATCCGCAATCTGTCAGGGCAATTCGCGCCGATGTCAGTCCCGCCCTGGACGCGATCGTCATGAAATGCTTGAAGAAGAATCCCGACGAGCGATTTCAAAATGTTGAGGAATTGATTGAGGCACTTAATTCACTGAATGCGGTCTGACGTGTGCGTCTGAATAGGGCGGTAGGGGCCGCGCACCGTTCACTGAAGGTCGTTACGACCGCAATTGTTGACGCGACGAGGTTCAGATGTCAGTGTCCCGAGTGCTTCCTGAATCGAGCGTCCAACTCGTCTCGGCACGACCAGTCGCCCTGAAGGAGGTCCGCCGCGTGTTTAACAAGATAGGTGATCGCGTTTGAAAGAGATTCCAACGTCGAATTGTTCTTGCCGCGGATCGTTGGCAGAGTTCCGTCCGTCTTGACAGCAGCGATCAGGTCGATTTCGTATCGAGGCAGGGATGCTTTCAAGTTGGGGTGCACGGGAACACTGGGGACGATTCCCTTTTGTGTTGGCCCGATCCAATACATAAAGCCATCGCGTGGATCCCACGAGATCGCGATGAATGTCAAGGAGTTTTGAGCGGTCATCGCGACATAGGCTGTTTTGTGTTCGGATTCGGAAATCTCGAAGCCAAAATCTCGTTCGAGAATCTGAAGTACCTCAGTGCATTCTCCATGAATTCGACGAGCCCACTCGGTCGTCGAGTAAACCATGGAATCGTCACTCTGTGATTTTCTGCGGTTCGTCATTGTGTCGTGGTGTTCACTCGTTCGATCGGACTCGCACCGGAATTAATACCCCAGCGTGGAAAATCCTTCAAAAGATTCTGCATGTGTGATTCAAAACGGAATTGAGTTAGGAACTGAACAAACGGTTTGATTTGCTGCGGCAAGAGTTGCTCTCTCTCCCGGACGATGATCGCTCTTGTACCTTCACACATCTTTATACTGTATTGCCGTTGTGCAAAAGAGCTCGCAGCTCGCTGTCCTGGTTGGAGTTTAATCTATATTGACGCTGTTGGATGCGAATCCGCATGATCACCTTGGCGAGACTTAGCGCTGGGTGCTGCGGGGTTGGCCGGGGTATCCAGTTGTGATTACGGCATTGTGGTCCGGCCCGCTGAACAGTCTCAAGATGACGTCTCCGTCGGGAGTTCATGACGCCATGGATGATATGAAGACGTTCCAAAGTCGAGTTGATATGAGAATCACACTTTGGATCGTGACGGCAATTTGGATTGCGATGCAAACGGTATCGCTGTTGGCCGCAGAGCCGAAAATTCGCGTCCATTGTCCGGCCATCTCACACGACAATGATGATCGCAATAAATCCGTCCCTGAAGGTCCGCGATCGGTTGTCGTCATTGCCGTCGGCGTCGTACGACTGAATCCGGAAACCCGCGACGAAGAGCTGCTGGTGGAACGGACTCTGTTTGGTCCGCGTTGGAAGACGATCCCGCTGACCAACGTGTTGGAATCCAGAGCAAACTCGCGGCGTCGTTCGCCTGAAGCCCCGTCGATCTATTGTTTGACGTATCCAGAAAAGCCTTCCCGTTTCGAACTGACTGTCGATGGATTTTTCTCCGACGTGCGTGTGTTCCCTCTCCAAGAGGAATCAGCCGTTGCCGCGATGGCTCAAGCGCGGATGGACTTTCTGACGTTGGGAAGCGATTCGATCTTTGTCGGCCATCCGGCGGTCACACTCGAGACGCAAGCATCCGAGTCAAAAACAAACGACGTTCAGTATGAGTCACACCGCAGGCACGGGAATGTCGTTTCCGTGAAGGTTGAGCGATTGCTTTCCGATTGTGGGCCCGCGGTTGGCAGTACGGTGTACGTCGATGTTGACGATCGCTTCAAACACACGGGCAAGTCATCGATCTACTTTGCCGATGAAGAGCGGAGGAAGTCGGATGTCGTCTATGTCGCTCGTGCGCAATGGCCTGATACCGATACGAACGTCGTGATCGAATCGCTACGGCGACGTGAATTGTTTCCATTGAAAGAGCAGACCGATGCGGGTGGAAATGTTGAGCGTTGGCGGGAGATTACTTTTCAAGGGAACGCAGACGAGGCGATCAAGTTACTCGGTTCCGACTACGACGCCGCCCAAACTTTGGCAGCGCGGCGATTGATCATCGACAGGCAAACTGCGGTTGCGAGTGTTGTGTCGAGTATCGAGACAAACCTGCTGTCCGCGAAACTTGATCAGTCAGACTCTTTCGGACGACAGGAACGATTGATCAAGCTGCTTGCCATCCAGGAAGACCACCGCTCCGACGGTCATGTCGTCCGATTGATCGATCAGATGTTAACGAGGATTGAACAGGGTGCGGTCTATCCGCAGGCGAAACAATCCGACAATGACGATGTGGATCGGTTCGGCCGCTGGAGCAATCGCCTTGAAACGAACGCCAATCACAGTCTCGTCTGGCTGTTGCACACTCTCGACGAACCCGATGCTGCAAAACTTTTCGGGGAACGATTGATCAAACTGCGTAGTCACACTGATCCGGGATGGGAGCGTGAGATTGGCACGGCACTGGACTTGGGGCATCTGGAAGATCGCCTTGAATTGTCGTCGCTCAGCGAGCGAATGAAGACTTTGAAACCGCGCCGCTGGCAGGCTGGGTTTCGATCGGATGGATTGTCGCACTACATGCTGGCTTGCTCGCCAGACGGCCGGTATGTGGCGGCCTCAGGGAATGAGGTCGGACGGGTCTGGAGCACGGTCGATTGGAAGGTCGTCGGTGAGTTTTCGCCTTCTGGCAGCATTCATTCGGTCACGTTTTCACCCGACGGCCAATTCATCTATTCGGCGGGAGGTGGCTCAATCTCCGTCTTTGAGAAGCATGACTGGAAAAGTGGTCAACTCGTCCGGCGTTTTCGCGGGCATGATTCTGCCGTCAATGCCATGTCACTATCGCAGGATGGCAAATTTCTCTTGTCGAGTAGTTTCGGACTCGACCAGAAGACAACTTTGATTTCGGATGCTGTCTCGGGAGAGATTGTCGAGCGCGACGACGGTTCCCATTGGTCCCAGTTAAGATGGCATCCCGAAGGCTCGTGGTTCCTGGGGCAGCGTCAGCGAGGAAAATGGTTTCGCGTCGATTTGAAGAAGAAGCAAACGGATCAAGTCGAGATCGAAATCATTGACGCGGTATTCTCCAGCGACGGGAGGAAGATCTATTCACTGGAAGGAAAAACAGACGATCGGCTGGGCCTTTTCCGATCCAGCGATACGCCCGTCACTCAGTCTCTTCGTCGTCGAAACTCGAAGACGTTGGAAATCGAAGCCGAACGACCAATCGAAGGACCATTTGAATGGCTGGTCTTCATCAATCGAAATACCCAACTTGCCGTTTGCGGATTCAATACGGTCGAAGTGGTATCGGCAGACTCCTTTCAGACAGCTTCTCGATCCCCTTTAGCCGATCGCAAAAGGGATATGCTGCATGATGGCAACGCGCAGCCCACCATCAGTCCTGACGGTGCGTGGGTTGGTTATCCGCAAACGTACGGTCCTCCAGAACTTTTTGACCTGAAGACAGGTCAACGATTATCGTTAGGCGCTGCTCATTCAGCCCGAGTTACACGGGTGTCGTTCGTCAATAGTAATCGCCAATTGCAAACCGTCGGCTCCGATCACGTCACGTGTGTATGGGATATCGATGCCGGTTCACTGGTTGAGCGATCTGGCAGTCCGACGGCAGCATCAGATCTGCGCAACGACGAGATGGAATTGCGTCATCGATCAGAGGATGGATCACTGGTGTATTTGTTCAAACCGGTCGATCGATATTCCCGGTACGCGCCTCCAACCGCGTTCACCGTCGAAATCAGGGCACCGAGGAATTCAGATGAAAGCGATCAGAACGAAGACGAATCGGAGGACGAGCCCGACGATCGCCACGAACCGGCCGCCAAAGACACACCGGGCGTCCATCGATCAGGGAAAATTCAATTGAAGTGGGGCCAGTATAAACCGATTGGATTAGTGCCCGACAAAGCCCATTTTTTCGTCGGCACCCACATCTTTCGCCGGGACGATCTGGAACTGGTTTCCGCGACCAACGTTTGTGGCGACGTCGAACAAATCAACTTTTCCGGCAGCGGCGAACGTTATGTCGTCGTGACTTCAGAGCGAATTGAAAGGCCGGGACCACTTGCCGGTGTGACGATGATGGAACTGGTGATCGACCGTGTTCGAGTCCACCATTCGCAAACCGGTCGAACGCTGTTTGCGGTCGAAATTCCCTCTCCTGGTGTCACGTGCGTGGCTCTGAACAAGACGGGAAGCCAACTTGCCGTTGTCACAAGTGAAAATGAAATTCAACTGTGGAATGTGCCCTGAAGGCAGATTGAGCTGCTTCCCGCATTCGCATCGACGATCGCTTATGCTATGCTAGAGGTGTTGAAACGGAAGGTGCTCCTCACTCTCGAAGCTTGGAGTCGGTTCGATGTTGACGATGCTCGATGCGAATCCACGTTATCGCCGTCGTGAAATGTTACGCATCGGTGCGACTGGTCTGGCGGGGCTGGGCGCGGCTCAGTGGCTCAACTCACCCGCATCCGCAGCGACTGCTTCTAAGATCCTCTCGAACAAATCGGTGATCCTACTGTTTCTGCATGGTGGTCCCAGCCAGATTGAGACGTTCGATCCCAAAATGACGGCTCCGGTCGGGATTCAGAGTGCCACGGGAGAAATCCAGACGGCTCTACCCGGTGTGACGTTCGGTTCGTCGTTTCCCAAGTTGTCTCAACGTGCCGACCGAGTCAGTGTTGTCCGGTCGTACGTCACGGGCGATGGCAATCACGACATCAAGCCTGTGGTTTCGAAAGAGACCGCCGGTGCCAGCGTGGGATCGTTTTATGCTCGTGTGGCGGGCGCGAACCGCCCCAGTTCGGGCATGCCAACGAATGCGATGTTGTTCCCGCAGTCAGTTGATCCAACAACGGGACCCGCGATCACACAGTTTGGGAAGTTTGAATCGACGGGAACTCTCGGCAACGGTTGTGCTCCTTTTGTTCCAGGGGCCGGAGGTGAACTGCAGCAGAATCTGGAATTGAAGGTGCCGGTGGATCGACTCTCCGATCGCAAAACGCTGCTGTCAGAACTCGATCGACGGCGATTTCGCGTTGATCAGTTGGCATCGCAGGATGGTACTGATCCGATACTGGCTCAGGCGTTCACAACTTTGCTGGGACGAGTGTCGGGTGCATTCGATCTCTCCCAGGAAGATGCTGGAACGATCGCGCGCTACGATACCGCTCCGCTGGTCCGACCGGATCAGATCGACAAGAAGTGGAACAATTACAATCACTATGTCGATAATGCGAAGTCGCTGGGAAAGTTGTTGTTACTGGCGCGCCGACTTTGCGAAGCAGGGTGCGGGTTTGTGACAGTGACGACCAGCTTCGTCTGGGACATGCACGCTGATGTCAACAACGCCACGGTGGAAGAGGGGATGCGTTACATGGGCGCGCCGCTCGATCATGCCGTGGCGGCCTTCTTGGACGACGTTCACGCGCGTGGATTGAGCGACAAAATTCTGTTCGTGGCCACGGGAGAAATGGGGCGCACGCCGCGGATCAATCCGAATGGTGGTCGCGATCACTGGGGAAACCTGGCGCCCTTGATGTTGTCCGGCGGAGGTCTGAAATCAGGGCAGGTGATTGGCCAGTCGAACCGGGACGCTGGCGAACCCTCGTCCGAGCCGATTTATATCAAGAACCTGGTTTCAACCATGCTGCAGACGCTGGTTGACCCCAGCGAACTTCGATTGACGCCCGGCATCCCGCGCGAAATCATCACCGCCGCCAACGTCCCGCCGATTTCTGGGCTTTGATCGGAACTCCAGGCGGATCGAACTGCGTGAAATCTCGAGTTGGAGCGACTGGTTGAAGTAGCGATCAACCAGTTTTGTTCTGGTGCTGAATTCAGAACGATTTGGTCGCAACGTTGACTCACTCGAGGATCAGGATATGTCACTGCGTCGATGCTGCATCCTGTTATTGTTCGCTGTCCTGGTGGGTTACCGAGGCCTGATCCAGACGAATGTCCGGTCTACCGTTCATGCGGCGGATGAGCCCAGTGAAGCCGAGAAGAAACTGGTACAAGAACGCAAAGAGCGTTACACAAACTGGATGCGGACCTATGCCGAAGCAACGAAAGTCAGCATCCTGGCTGGCAGGACTCCTGATCAGGACAAAGATGTTGTGGCCGAGTTGGTCGCGAATCCGATCTTTCGCTATTCGGATGAAGAACACCTGATCCCCGATGCCACTCTGTGGGCGTGGACACGGAATGGTCGTCCTGCAGCCTTTCAAAAGGTGGAAGGGAATAACCACGGTGGCGGTCAGATGTGGACGATCTGTTTCACGTCGCTCTCTGATCAGCTCGTCAACGTCAAGTGGCCGATGCAGCGACAGTTCTCGTCAAAGGTACCTGGCATTGCGTTCCGGCCCATCCCAGGTGCAGACGCGCCCTCCGATAACGCACGACTCAGGACCGCTCAACTGAAATCGTTGAAAGACAGGTTCTCCGCTCGGTTCGGAGTCAAACCCGATGGCACTGGTGGTGCCGAGTCTCGCACGATGCCGAAGGCATTGTTCGAATATGGAGATCCCAACACGAAGCTACCATGGGGAGCCGTCTACGGCATGACGTCGACTGGGACGAATCCCAGCATTCTGTTCTTGATCGAAGCTCGCGAAGATGGTGCGGGAAAGTTGCGGTGGGAATATGCGACGGCGCGCATGACCTCATTTTCGGTGCACGCTCGGCTGGACGACGAAGACGTCTGGGTCGAGCAAGATGTACCAAGCGACAAGTTTGACAGCTGGACCTACTACTTTTTGTCTCGCGATTTTCCGTGAGTCGCTTGATCGCTACCGCACCTGTGACGCCTGTTACGGTTTGCGATTGGGCAGTTCCTTCACTTCGATTTTGCGGAACTGAACGACTGTGTCGCGACCGTTTGAGCCGCTGTTATGTTGCAATGCTAGATGCCCCGTGGTGAAACGGTTTTCTGGATCGATCCAGTCGACGACCTTTTTGCCATTGACCAGAATCGTGATCTGATTGCCGTCGGCGATCACTTCCTGGGTGAACCATTCGTCCGGTCGCGCCAGGATGTCATTGATGACGACGAACTTGTACAGGCTGCCCGTTTTGACTGGATCGGGATGAGTGCTGTTAATCTGAGCCTCGTAGCCGGACGGAAAGTTCGATTCATAGCGGGCTCTAAAATACTGGCCTGCGTTGCCCCCGTCGCTGACCTTGGATTCGACGCGGTAGTGGAAGTTCTTGTAGTCACCTCGCTCAGTGAACAGATGCCCGATACCAGCACCACGTCCGATCAGTAGACCGCCTTTGACTTCCCAGATCGCTTTGTCGCCAGGTTGAGCCTTCCACCCGTCAAGACTTTGTCCATTGAAGAGCGAGACCCATTCGGTTTGATTTGCAGTGGGATGACTGTCAGTAACGGCTTTCGTCGAGTCCCATTCGCAAATCGAATACGTCTTATGTTGCTTCGATTGATTTGGCTGATCGCACCACTCGCCTGCTTTGATCCACATCATCAGAAAGTGTTCAGAATTCTCTTTGTTGTTGGGCTGACCAGGATTCCATTTCGTGAATGCTTGTTTGAACGAGCGACCGTCGATCCACTGCCATTCGCCCTCTTGCTGTTCATCGGTACCACCCAGCCAGAATCCATCCATGTCGGCCGGTGTGGCAATGGACTTCTCGGCCAAACCGATCAGAAAACGGTTTTCCGCATCCGATTCGATCATGACCAGATGGCCGCCCATCTCGGCACAACGCGTTTTAGCCTGGTGCCACGTCAGGATATCGGACAAGAATTGATACGAATGTCCCTGGAACTCGATGGCGCTCGCAGGTGCGGGCAGTTGCGGTCCCGGCACGGGCGTTGTGGTATCGTCGGTGGTCTTGGTCGTGACGGACCGAGCAGCGGGCAACGCGTTCGCCGTATCTGCAGTCGTCTGACCAACCGCCCCAGCCGATTTGGCCTGGATCGGTGCCAAACTGGCCGTAATCGACTTGTTGCGTCCCGACGAGACCTCGAACTTTTCGGTGTACAGTTCGAAGCCCTTCTTCTGCACCTTTAACTGGTGCTTGCCGGCGTCGATCGAAATGGTGATCGGATCTTTTTCGCTGAATCGAGTGATCTGAACCTTGCCTTGATCGCTCAGGATTTCGATTTCGGCATCGGGCTCGTTCACGGCAATCGTGATCGTGCCGTCTTTCGTTCGCAGCAGGAAGACAATGCCCGCGATCAAGACGATCAATCCCAGACTGCCCGCACCGATCATCCACAGGAGGTTTCCTGCGGGCGGGTGAGGCGGTCCGCCGGCGACTTTCTTGGTCACCGAGCGTTTCGTTGCCGTTCGATTTGTTGTTCTGTTCGTCGGTGTGAACGATAGATCATTGAAGAATGCAGCGGCCTCTTCATCCACGGACGAATCGCCGATCTGTTGAGTTTGAGTGGATTGACTATTGGCAGTGCATGCGTCCAGAGCGGCGACCACATCGGCCATCGACTGATAGCGGTCTTCCACCTTCTTGGCGACCATCTTGCGGAAGATCGCTTCCAACTTCGGCGTCACATCAGTTCTGGCATCTTGCAAAGACGGAATCGGGCTTTCGCGATGAGCCAGCAACTTCTTCATCAGCGAATCGCCTTCGTACGTGGCTTTCGCAGTCAGCAGGTAATACAGCGTGCATCCCAGCGAATAGATGTCGGCACGATGGTCAGCGGTTTTCGTGTCCAGCGCCTGTTCAGGAGACATGTAGTCAACGGTCCCCATGATGGTTCCCGTCGATGTCAGTCCGGCCTGAACCGATTGTTCTGCTTCACTGCTCAACCGCGCCAGACCCATGTCCAGTATTTTGACGGTGCCGTCAGTATCGAGCAGCAAATTGCCCGGCTTGATATCACGGTGGACAATTCCTTTCTTGTGAGCGGCATCCAGCCCTTTGGCGGCTTGCAGGACATAATTCAACGCGCGCTCAACGGGCAATGGTCCGTTCTTTTTGACCACTGCCGACAGATCGTTCCCTTCGATCAATTCCATAACCAGGAAGTAAACGCCATTGGCACAGTCGGCATCGTCTGCGGCGACGATGTTGGGATGGCGCAGCTTGGCTGCGGCTTTCACTTCGCGCTCAAAACGAGCGATCGCGGACGGATCTTTCATTGTGCTGGCCGGCAACAGTTTGACGGCCACGATGCGGTCCAGGCGGCGGTGGCGGGCCTTGAACACCTGTCCCATTCCGCCCGCCCCGATCTTTTCCATCAGGATGTAGTTTCCCAGGACCAGTGCTTTGGCTTTGCCTTTGTACGCTTCTTCTGCCTGGAACTTGGTCAGCTTCTTTTTGCGCACCAGTTCGCGCGCCAGGTCTTCGGCGTCTTTGGGTGAGCCTTGAGGCGGGATGAACTCCTTCAGCGTGTCGCCGCTCAGGATCCCGCTGTCCTCAAGCTGTTTCACAAATTGGTTAAGAGGGACGGCCATGATCCGCAATCTCGTGGGAGAGCGAGAGGCATAGTCGACAGATTTTCACCAAATTGACAGCCATTTGCCAGCACGGAGTTGAAGGATGCTCCCTCAATTAGTTAGAGCCTTATGGCCAACCAATCATGGCTGGACCGGAGGAATCGACGGACTTTCTGCCAGCCGTTTGATGTGTTCCAGCACGCGCAGGTGGATGCGATGGATCGCGGCGTCGGACCAGAGGGTCCAATAGTCTTGGGGATACATCTGGAATTCGTACCAGGTGCTGCCCTCGAGGCGCGTGCGTTCTCCGGGCAACGGAACGAGTCGGAATTCGCCGCGTTGACAGCGCAGGTAGCCATCAAGATGCGGCGGGTGCACGTGCCGATAGGGACTGAGTTCGTGCATGGGAGGCGGTTGTGCAGTCACGTCAAAGGCCAATCGTTGCGGGTAGTCCCAGGCGGTGATCGGCTCGACGAAGGCCCCGGTGGAGAACTCGCAATGTCGGACCGCGCCGACACCCGTCCCTTGAATCGTGGCTCGTTTCGGATAGGCGATGCCTAACTGGAAATACCACGCGGCGGGATCGGGAAGATCGGAAAAGCCAACGACGAACGGCCAGACTTCTTCTGGAGGGGCGTCAATCTCAACCTGAGAGACAACCTCATACGTTGGCAGGGGCCGATGAAATGATTCGGCACCCGCCACGAATGGTAACAGTATCACCACCATCGTCACGTGCTGATGCTTGGTCGCTGTAAATGCACCGAAGACATGTCCAATCATGCCTCCGAGTAATCCCATGACCGCGGCCACGGGAAGCAGCATGACCAGGCAGATGATGCCTTCGAACGCGAACAGCAACAAGGCCATCCCAGTAATCATGATCGACATTTCTGCGACCAGTAGACTGCCTGCCAAGCTGCGTGGGAACGGCCGGTTGTAGGCGAACGCGCTGACCGCACCCATCAGGATCGGTGTGCCCAGAAAGAGCGTCGCGCCATAGTCCTTGAATCCGTAGACGCTGATACCCACCATGCCCAGCGCGATCGCCAGACTGAGGCCGACGCCCACCAGGGCGCTGCGGACTTGATGTTGGGCTTGTGGCTCGACTCGGCGATTCACCCATTGATGGCCTTCGACGCTGGGAAGGCAGGCCAAAAATAGCATTGCGAACAAGTTGAGGAATGGGACCAGAACGATTAACCCAAACCAGGGATTGCGACCCGTTTCGGCCGCGCGACGAACACTCATCCCGATCGCGATCCAGAGGAAAGGGACCGTCCAGAAGAACAGGACCCAGGCCAACCAGTCCGGTGCAGGGGGGCGAAAGAATTCCTGACGCATCGTGAGAATTGGATTCACGAATGCAACGGGCGAAAGGAAGCGGCCAGCATACAGCCAAATCAGGCCCGCCTCGACCGCATACTTCAACGCCATCAGTCCCAGACCGCTGTACAGATACGCCCGTTGCGAAACTCGGTCAGAAAGACCGAACCACAGCCGAAGCAGACCGCCCAGGCCGTGCGGCGTGGCCACAAATTCCACGGGAGGAGTTGGGGCTTCTTCTGAATCAGGGAATTCGGTCATCCGGTCGGACCTTAATTAGCAGATGTGATTTCGACGAGAGCGATGAAACAGGTACGCGAAACCTGACGGCCTCGGATCAAGGCCGTTTCGTGCGTTGCGTGACGTCGATTGGATTATATTGCGGTCGACGACAAGAACGCGCCAATGACGATCTCGATGTGTCATGAGTGTTCTTGTCATCATGAGACCCAAGCATACCATCGCTTGATGAAGCGGTAGCAGTGAGAATGTGACCCGGCCGTGGGTCGGCGGGATTCGCGATTGAGTTGGGTTCAGAAGAGTTGGTTCGTTCGCGCGTTGGAAACAGAGTGATTCGGCCAGGACCAAAGTGTTTGGTGACTTCGATGTCACGGATTTTTGGGAGCCATCTCCGTATGTGGGTTCCGCACTCGATGACGCGACGGTCCTGGCTGTTGAGCGTCAGTTGAGATATCCGCTTCCTGGGTCGTATGTCGAGATGATGAGTTTTCAGAACGGCGGAATTCCTCGCAAGAACAGGCACCGGACCAAGCAACGAACGACTTGGTCACACGATCATATCGCGATCACTGGCCTGTACTCGATCGGCAAGGAAAGTCCCTGTTCGCTGTGTGGTGAGTACGGCAGCCAGTTTTGGATGGACGAATGGGATTACCCATCAATCGGTATCTATTTCGCCGATTGTCCATCGGCCGGCCATGACATGCTTCGCCTGGACTAAAGCGAGTGTGAATCGAAAGGCGAGCCGCGAGTTGTCCACGTCGATCAAGAGCGAGACTATAAGATCGTGGTCGTGGCCGAAAACTTCGAATCGTTCATTCGTGGCTTGGAGGATGAGTCGGCATTCGATCCGGACAAGTAATGCCTGTCTCGGTGCATCTCTTTTCAGTCCTCAACATCGGTGCTCCATGAAATCTCAGTCCGCCGGCTATTCGGGAACGCCGCTCGCCAAGAAACTTGGGATCAAGGAGTGCACCAAGTTGCTAGTCGAGAGCGCGCTGTCAGACTATGCCGATCTGATCGCGCCATTGCCGCAGAATGCCATGCTTCAAGAGGCGCTCTCGAACGAAACGGACATTGTTCACGTCTTCAGTGATCGTAAAACGAAACTCGGCGCGGCTCTGAAGCGTCTCCGCAAATCGATCAAGGACGACGGAGCCGTGTGGGTCTCATGGCCGAAGAAAGCGTCGAAAGTTCCCACCGATATCACTGAAGACACAATCCGTGAGTTGGCCTTACCGATTGGATTTGTCGATGTGAAAGTGTGCGCCGTCAGCGAAATCTGGTCGGGATTGAAGTTGGTGATCCGAAAAGAACTGCGTGGCAAGTAGCTGTGTGCGGAAGTATCGGCACTCCGAGTGCAAGCAGTCGTGAATGCCGAGCCAAGCATTCAACTCAGACGTTCGTTGAGTGCGGCACGCTTCTCAGCAATGAATCGCAGGTGATGATTGACGTGCCGAATCGGTTGCAACACCAACTGCCGCACTGTCACGAGACCAGTTTCCGTATGAATGGCCCGACGTTCCCACGCTTTCGGAGGCTGCTTCCGCAAAATACGAGCTGCGTGGCGTCGCAGGGCGGTAAACAGGTCCAATTGTTCCGCCAAGTCGAATTCTTGATAGTTCAAACGTTCTGGATAGGGCCGTTCATCCACGGCAATCAATAACGGACGCTCGATCGCGAGCGTCCGTTCAATACGGTCGGTAAAATAGATCTCCGTATCGGCCAGATGGCTGACCACTTCCAGCGTGGACCATTTGCCAGGAATCGGTCGAGCCAACACCTGCTCGCACGACATCCCCTCGACCGCGGTTTTCAGATCGTCGATGCCCTGCGAGTAAGCGGCAATCAAATCATCGGCCCGCAATGAACCGTCGTCACCCTGCATTGCGGTCATGTATTGTGAATCTGTCATTGCCGCGATCTCTTCTGCCGACGGCTATCCGCGCAAGGCAGGCCGTTTGCTGGTGGTCATGCAGACATCGGCAACCTTGCCGTTTTCTTCGATTGCCATGTGGAACCGCTGGTCACCTTCCAGTCGGTGCAGCGTCATATGATAGGCCGAACTGACGGCGGCCAGATAGGGACGCGCTTCGGGCTTTTTGGGCACGCGCAACTTGCCCCACGAGCCATCGCCCAGATACATCACCCCGTGTTTGTCTCGCATGCCATTAACGAGCGGATGAGTGCGTTTGAAGGTGTGGTCATGATGTTCGAGGACCACGTCGACGTTATAACGTTCAAACAACGGACACCAGAGTTTGCGTTGATCGTCACCAGTCCCGACTTTGCCGTTTTCGCCTTCGGGAGGGCGGAAGGATGGATAAGCGGGAACGTGATTGGCCACGATCAAGTGCGGCCGCTCTTGTCGCTCGGACAAAGTCTTAGTCAGCCAATCAGTCTGCTCGCCACCAACCGGTTCGATGTGATCGGTGTCCAGCAACACGACGCTCATGTAATCGCCGATATCCATGACGGCGAAGGTTTTCTCGGGGAACAAGCCGTCAAAGACACTCAGGAACTGTGGTGAATCGGTGCGTTTGGTTTTGTAGCCGCCGTTCACTTCGTGGTTGCCGATACAGGCCAGCATCGGAACCATGCGGCCTACCGGGTCGATCATGTACTTGCTGTAGTTCTGCAGGAACAGTCGGAATGTTTCTGGAGATTTCCCGTTATCGTACGCCAGGTCTCCCGCAATCAGTGCAAAGTATGGCTCTTGCTTCGCCGCGATCATGTTGGTGTTGATCGCGTGCACATTGACGCCTGAGTCACCACCCGAAACAAAGTTGATGACATTCGTCGCCTTCTTCGGCATTGTGCGGAACCGATGGAAGCGCGGCGACGTGCCGACTTCGAACTGATATTCGGTGCCATCTTTCAGCCCGGTCAATTCGCAGCGGAACACTTTCAGGTCGGTGTTCGTATACGGCTTAGACATCGTCGGAGCGGTCTGCCAGATGGGCGTGTCGAGCGTCGCGTAACGAATCGCCACATCGCCAGTCGTTTCCGGACCGACCCATTGGATGGTCATCGTCGAAGTCGGGTCGCGTTGCCAGGACAGAAACAGCGTGTCGGGCGAGGGCCCGGTGTTACCAGGACGCGATGCATCAGCCGCCCAGGTTTCCTCTCCGAACAAGGCTCGGGGTGTCAACAGCGAAGGGCCGAGCGACAAGGTGCTGGCCAAACCTGCCACCGATGCTCCCAGAAAACCGCGGCGATTGAATCGCGACATACAAAATCCTTTGCTGTTATCGAGTTGCCGGCGATCTCGATCGACTGACCTGAGACTGGCGCTACCAGTCGCAGGCAAGGTCGTTCACCGAGATCGGACCATGCCGAGTGACGCGCATCGCATTCTTCGCTTCTGTGGGAAGAACTGATGAAGCTTCCGTGCGAAATCGATGAAACTTCACTTGCGCGTTCACACCTCCAATCGCGCATCGATCGCCACTCGATCCTCTCATCGACAATTGGTTTTGATCCGATTGGCGCGAACTGCTGTTTACTTCCTCTGAGTTCGAAGCCAATCATCATTCTGACGGAACGGATCAAAGATTTCCAATGTTTGACGATGATGACGGAGTTCCCGCTGACGGTCCGACGAAATGGGGGATTGGCGTTGCAGGGTCTTGTCTGATAGGCCTTTATGGAGCGTCCAAGTTCTTCTTTCCGCACGTCACGATTTGGTTGCGGTATCATTCACGGCTTCATTTGTCGGGCTTCGACGCAACGCTGTTCGGTTGCATGGTCATTGCCGTCGCGCTGTTCATGCACGCCCACTATTTCTGGTCGAATGTCGAACGCTTGGAGGGCTATTCGAGTCCGCTGAAAGGTGTTTCCGTGATTTCTGGAGTGGTGCTATTCGCCGCCATTCTGGTCCGTAACATCTCACCGTTTTAGAAGTTGTTGCGATGCCTGCTGGAAGCGCCTGCATGGCTGCCCGACGGCGCCGCGCGATTTTCAACGCGCAGACATCTCAGCTATTCTGAACCCGACTCAATCGCGAACCCCGCCGACCCGCGGCCGGGGCACACGAGCAGATTCGTGGCGATTTCCGTATGATGTGGTTTCTCATCGCCGACAAGGGTGTTCGTGCGATTTGCCGGGAATGATTCGCGACAATTCATACTTCCCGAGGATTCAAATACGTCGCCGTCGATTCAGTTGAAAGAGTCTTCATGCCTGCCGCCGTCCGTCGTGCGCTGATCAGCCTCAGCGACAAACAAGGTCTGATTCCCTTCGCTCAAGGACTCGTTCGACTTGGATTCGAATTGCTGTCGACGGGTGGCACTCGCAAAGCATTGGAAACCGCGGGCGTGCCGGTCATCGATGTCGCTCAATACACCGGTTTTCCGGAAATGATGGATGGACGCGTCAAGACCCTGCACCCCAAAGTGCATGGCGGGTTACTCGGTCGTCCCGATCTGGCTGAAGACGCCAAGTCGATGATCGAATATGGGATCACGCCGTTCGAACTGGTCATCGTGAACTTGTATCCGTTCGTGGAAACGATTTCCAAACCGAATGTGACGCCCGAAGAAGCGATCGAGCAGATCGATATCGGCGGGCCCAGCATGCTGCGTTCGGCCGCCAAAAATCACAAATACCTGGGCGTTGTGACCAGTCCGTCTCAGTACGACCGAGTCCTGAGCGAACTGGAGCAAGGCAAACTCAGTTTTGAATTCCGCCGCGAACTGGCCGCCGCCGCATTCGAGATGACCGCTCGATACGATCGCGCGATCTCTGACTATATGTCCAAGCTGACGACGTCTGGGGAAAGCGCGGCCGCCCAAGATGCCGAATTCCCATCACGACTGACATTGAGCTACGATCGTCGATCGTCCTTGCGTTATGGCGAGAATCCGCATCAACGAGCGGCGTTCTACGTCGAGACGAGTCCGTCTCCGTCGACTCTCGCCGCGGCGGAAATCCTGCATGGCAAGGAATTGTCCTACAACAATCTGCTCGACCTGGATGCCGCGATGCAGATCGTGCGTGAGTTCCGGCGGCCGGTGGCCGTCGTGATCAAGCACAATAACCCTTGTGGCTGCGCCGTCGCCGAAACTCTGGCAGAGGCGTATCAACTGGCTGACGGTGGAGATCCTGTCAGTGCTTTCGGATCAATCCTGGGCTTCAATCGGCCGATCGACGAAGCGACGGCTGTTCAGTTATGCGTTCCCGGCCACTTTATCGAATCGATCATCGCTCCGTCTTATAGCGATGCGGCGTTTCAAAAGTTGACGACCATCCCCAAATGGAAAAATAACGTTCGACTGCTGAAGTGTCCGGCCATGCTGGACGCGCGGCCGCTCAGCCAGGAATATCGACGCGTCACGGGTGGCATGCTGGTTCAGGACCGCGATGAACAGGCGGAACAGACGGCCGATTGGAAAGCTGTCACGACTCGAGTTCCGACACCTCAGGAAATGGCTGACCTGGAATTTGCCTGGTTGGTCTGCAAGCACGTCAAATCGAACGCGATCCTGTTCGCAAAAGCCGGGCAGGTGATCGGAGTCGGGGCAGGGCAGATGAGTCGCGTCGATTCGTCCTATATCGCCGCATATAAAGCGGGTGAACGCGCACGTGGTGGCGTTTGTGCGTCCGACGCCTTCTTCCCGTTCCGCGACGGAATCGATCAGATCCACCACGCCGGCATCACCGCCGTGATTCAGCCGGGCGGCTCAAAAGGCGACAACGAAGTGATCGCGGCGTGCAACGAGCACAACATCGCGATGATCATGACCTCGCGCCGCCACTTCCGCCATTAGCCCACCGGAGGCGGTTCAAGCGCGTCGCGTGACGGGTTCAGAATAGGTTGACCGCTTGCGCGTTGTAGACGGATTGTCGGAGGACTGCCGAGATTTCGGGTGCCACTGGTTGTCCGTCGGCGGACAACCAGTGCTCTTGATCCTATTGCGCCCGAATCATCAACTGCCATGGCATCCTGTCATTCAAATTGCCGAAGCACTGAAGGATGTGCCACTTCTGCTCGGGTGCCTCGAAGGAGCAGTGTTCTCTATACGCACTCGGTCGACGACGCGCGTGCGATAAACATATTCTGAACCCGTCATGCGGCGCGCCCGAGCCGCGTGTGGCGGTCTGCCTTCATCACTTCAATTGATCCCAGGCGGCGTCCAGTGATTGGATCACCTGATCCAATTGTGCGCTGGTTTTGTCCTTGGGCTGCCTGGCGGGTTTCGTTGCGACGAACTTCAAGCGTTCAACCGGTTTGGTTTCTTTCGGTTTGTCTGCGGTGGAAGCGACGTTTTCTTTTCCCGCCGCCATCTTCTCGTTGGTTGGCGTGGGTTGTTCGTCGGCTTTTTCTTCGAAGATTTCTGGCAGTGCCAACGGCAGCAATGCAGCAGGTTTTTCGACCTGTTTGGGAGCCAATTCCACATTCGCCCATTCATCGTCTGCCGACGGTGCCTCGATCAGATCGAGAACGATCGGTGCTGATTGTGGCGCCGGTAGGTCGCCAAACAGATCGTCTTCGTCCATCGGGTCGGGTTTGTCATGGTTGTCGTTCAGCATCGCAGGAACTTTTGGCGTCCTTGCCTCAAGTCCCGGTTCCTCCAGATGAGCGACGTCAAATTCGACGTTCTGTGATTCTTCAGCGCTGACTTGTTGAACGAATGGTTTTTCGAGTTGCGCTTCGACAACAGCAGCACGTTCCATCGTCGCACGTTTCGACTCAATGGCTGGTTCCGACTCGGCCACGAAGACCTCGGTCTGAGGCTTTCGTTTTCCCAATTGAGCCAACGCCAGTTTTGCGTCTTCCTGATCCGGATCAACAGCGAGTGCTTCTCGATAGCGCTGTTCGGCTAGATCGAATTCACCTCGTTCACTGTAGATATAAGCCAGTCCTGCCAGAGCGCTGGCTTCGTCTCCGACTTGCTTCAATAAAAGCAGGCTTTCGCCCAGAAAGCCTTGTTTGCCGACGACCAGCGCCAGATTGCTGGCGGTCCGTTTGTTGGTTGGATTCAGATGCAGCGACTCGCGCAGCAATCGTTCGGATTCGGGCAGATCGCCGCGCAGGTAGCGTGTATAGCCCATGTCTGTGATCAGGTTGGCATTCTTCGGATCCAGCGCATAGGCGCGTTCGAAGTAATGTGTCGCTTCGCCGTCTCGATGCAACCGTGTGCATACAACGGCCAGGCGATGCAGGTACTCGGGATTATCTGAGTGCTTTTCCAGCAACTCGATATAAACCGCGCGTGCTCGTTCGAATTTCCCCTGGCTTTCGTAGCGTTCGGCTTCCAAATACTTGGCCGCCAACTTCGGATTGGGTTGCGGCTTCTGACGAGCGAGAGGACGAAAATCCGGTGTGATCGCGCAACCCGATTGCAGCAGCAGTCCCAGCGTCAGGCAGGTGAGTATGGTCGTTCGCATAGCCAGAATCCTTGAGCATCAACGAAACTGACGCAATATGAACGTCCGCTCGTTTCAGTCAGGCATCGAAGTTGAGTCGGTGGAAATCGTCGAGATGTGCTGCCGATGGCAGGAATGCGATCTGAACAAGACGACCCGTCATGGTGACCGAGTGTCCCGTATCGATTAACAATCGGCTGTTCCGGTGGGTCAACTTAAGCGAACTTTGACGATTACGTCTTGTTTTCGGGCAGTCTTCGTAAAGGTCTGCAACACAGCGTCTTTCGGTTCAATCCTGTGATGATTTTCGTTGTTTCGAAGAAGTCGGCCATCCGAAACGCGAGAGCCGCATCACTGAACCCATTCCGATCGCCAATCCCCTTTCGCCACTCGCGCTTGCTCCGTTCGGCCTCGGTGGCGCACTGGCGCATCGGGTTAGTATCTTCAGCAGTTTTGTCAGTCCTGGGGCAGGTCACCCACAACGGGCGAGCCGCATCGCTATTCTGAACCCGATGCGGTCGAGCGGGTAAGTCATGCAGCTGGCTCCATCGTATGGCCTCATCGTCAAACCCTCTTTTTGCTACGCAACCCGGACGCGCAAAGCCGCGTCTGGGCCACCCGTCCGTCTCCAACGCGCGAGCCGTATCGCTATTCTGAATCCAGCGCAATCGCGAATCCCGCCGACCCGCGGCCGGCTCAGGTGAAATTCGGGTCGCAACAGGCATATTCTATTGGTTCAAGGACAATTCGGACGGCTTGCCATGCAGGACTGTTCGATCGTTAAAACTGTCGATCGCATGTTCACCCCATTGAAAAAGGACCTGTCATGTCCGATTCGATTTCCGCTGGCGAAAGCGCTGGTATCAGCCGTCGCACCGTACTGGGTTCGGCACTTGCTGCCGCCGGGGCTGCGACCACCGTGATGCATGGTCCGTGGGGCTTGGCTGCAGCTGCTCAACCGGCACCTGACGCCACGGCGAAACGCTATGACATGAAGAAGTCGATCAACCTGTGGGCGTTTCCCTATCCCGACAAAATGTCGCTCGAACAATGCCTGCGACTGGCTAAGGACGCGGGATTCGACGGGATCGAATTGAATTTCGACCTCGACAGCGAACTGTCACCGAAATCGGGAACGAAGGAGTTCAACAACATTCGCAAGCTGGCCGACAAGATCGGGATCGCCGTCAGCGGGTTGTGCTCGTTCCTGTTCTGGCCTTATCCACTGACGAGTAATGATCCACAGAAGCGTGAACGAGGCATGGAACTGGCGGGATTGATGACTCAGGCGGCGCATGATCTGGGCACCGACAACCTGCTGGTCGTGCCGGGGGCAGTTCATATTCCGTGGCGAACCGATTACGAGCCTGTCGCGAACGATCTATGTGATGCTCGAGCCAGGGAGGCGGTTTCGAGACTGTTACCGCGGGCCGAGAAGCTCAAGATTCATATGAATATCGAGAACATCTTCTTCAACGGATATTTGATGACGCCGATGGAGATGGCGACATTCGTGGACAGCTTTCATTCGGAATTCGTGCACGTCCATTTCGACACGGGAAACATCATGCAGTACCAGTTTCCCGAGCACTGGATCGCCTATCTTGGCAACCGAATTCGAAACGTGCACTTTAAAGAGTTCACGAAGAAGGGCACCGATACTTCACTCGAATCGTTCCGGCCGTTACTCGATGGAACCACGAACTGGCCTGCGGTTTTGGAAGAACTCAACGCATGCAAGTATGACCGCTACCTGACGTTTGAATATTTCCACCCGTACCAGCATTGGCCGGAGGCGCTGATCTATCAGACATCCGATTCTCTCAACCGCATGCTGGGACGCCCCACGGCAGGAACAATTCGCCCCTCGTAACCGCAGCGGTAAGAGAGGAACCGAATGTCTCGGGTGCCACGAACTTTGGAGTCTTCGACAAAGTCGTGTCTTCAATCTTTCGATCAATTGGTTCTCTGTAACGATGAGCCTGCCCTCGACGGCAATTGAATGCACCAATTTCGTCGAAAGCGATCGTTGATGTCCGGATCTCACCGAAAACAGATCCGACAATTCGACGGAGAGGGCGATGCACGCGAGTTAACGTTTTCGTGCCGTCAACGAAAAGCCTATGTTAGCAAGCCATATGTCGTTCAGTGGTTCTTTAAAGCATTGCAGAAAGCTCGTGATGAGTTGCCCATTCATGTTTGGGCCTATGTGGTAATGCCCGAACACATTCACCTGCTTGTTTGGCCCATCGAACGACAATTCAAAATCAGTCGATTGTTGGCGACAATAAAACTGTCGGTTTCGAAAAAAGCGGCAAATCACCTTCGACGTAACAATCCGAAAAAATTGGAGGGAACGGAATTTCAGTTCTGGCAATCAGGCCCTGAATATGACCGTAACCTTGAGAATGAGGCAACCGTTTGGGCCGCGATTGACTACATCCATCGAAATCCTGTTCGACGCGGTTTGTGTGACCGAGCTATTGAATGGCCATGGTCGAGTTTTGCTGAACATGCCGGGCAAAGTGGTCCAGTGAAAATCGACCGTGAATCGCTGCCACCTGACCCTCGACGATGAACTCCAAGACACGACTTTGTCGAGGACTCCAAAGTCGTGGCACCCCGAGCTATGGTACGCAACGTCGGTCCGAAATGAATCTGCAAAACGAGCCGCGGAAGAATTCATTTCTGTGACGAGGTCTTCGCTGCGCCGCCTTCTTTTTCCTTGGCTTGAGCGGCTTCCAGGGCTTTGCGATATTGCCTCAATCGCTTGCGCAGGTTGGGATCGGCGGCCATGCGTTTGCCTTCGACCAGTTCCATTGTCCGCTCTTGCGTTTGCACGGCTTTGGCCAGATCGCCGTTATCGAAATAGGCCTTGGCAAGCGTGTCCGAGACCGATGGGCTTTCGTTGTTAGTCAGATTGTCCGCCTTTTGCGCGGCTTTTAGCGCGATCTTCAGCAATCGTGGATCGGCCTTCTTGTCTCGGTCAGGATCCACGATCATCCAGGCGATTCCGTCCAAGGCTTGAGCATCTTCGCCGAGTTCCGAATCCATCATCTCATTGACCAGCTTCAACGCCTCTTCCGCACGACTCGCCGAGAGCACTTTCAACTTCAGCAGGCGGAACTGAGTAGCCCGATCGGGCAGTTCTGCGGTGGCTGAATCCAGCGCTTTCAACAGTTCGGCCGGTTCGTCGTCGTCACCGAATTTCTGGAACAACTGCTGCAGATTCGTGAAGATCTTTTCCATCTTGGCCTGCAGCTCTTTGGCTTCCAGGACCTTCTTCACCTCGGCAGCGATATCCCATTTTCCCGTGACGATCTTTTCGAGTGGTTCTTCCAATTCCGCCGGGTGGCCGATCCAGGCGATAACGCCGTCGCCGTTGATGACGAACGCCGTGGGAATGCCGCCGACTTCTGCCGGCTCCATCCAGTTCTTGACAATCTTGCCTTCTTGTGGGTCGCCATCTTCAGGAACCAGGTCCATGGCAACTCGATACTTCATCTTGTCGCCCATCTTTTCGACGAACTCAGGAATGATGTCCTGGTCTTCCTGCAACACAGCAATGCCAATGATCGAGACGTCCTCGAACTTTTTCTGCAGTTCGGTCAGATGTGGAATCGATTGCAGGCAAGGTCCGCACCAGGTCGCCCACAGTTCGACGACATAGATCTTCCCTTTTTGGAAGCCTTTGACTTCGTCGCCCTTCAGAAACTTTTTGACTTCCAGCTTGGGCGCCTTCGAACCCATCATCAGCGTTTCGGCCGCGAATGAGTGCTGACAGATCGCAGCCAACAGGGCGCAAGTCACAGCGAAATGCTTATACATCGTGCGGGAAAACCTTGCCTTTCCGGTGGTAAATCGAGTCGCCTCACGACGTTGCCGCCGCAGAACGAATGCCTTCCATTAACGGGAGCGTACCTGCCTTAGATGAACCAAACAAGACAAGGTTTCAGTTGCGATTGATCGATTTCAGTTCAGATCCCGGCAGAACCGATCTTGCTTCAAATTCGCGAGTCCGGCTACAACCCCCGACCGCTCAACAGATTTCTGACACAGCCCCCGTTTCGCAGTCCGTCGAAGAAGGGACTGGGTAACTTGCAATCGCAGCTTCCCCCTCAAAATTCGCCTGAACATCGGTTGCCAATCGGCGGCGTTGCCGGCCCATTGTCGTTTGCGATTCGTGGTAACTGCCCGACGCGAATTCTGCTCATGCTGTGCCTGCTGGGTGTAGTGCCGTTGACCGGCTGTGATACGTTGCAGAAAAAGCACGAAGCGCCCGTGATGGCTGAAGCTCCGCGTCGGATCCCAAATTTGGAACAGCGTGAGCCAGAAGAGAAATACGCCGAGCGCCGCGCGGGCAATCCCAAATCACGAGACATCAAAGAAGTCAGCGCGACAGAAGACGAGCCCGTTCCGTCGAACCAGGAATTGGTCAGTTGGGACGACTGGATCGACGATTCGGCAATCTTCAGTTCTCAAGTTGCCGCCACGGTCAACGGGGCACCGATTCTGAACGGAGAAGTTCTGAACCAGGAAGGTGGTCAGATCGAGTACGTCAAGAAGACTATGCAACAGATGGCCAAGAATCCTCAAGCTCTGCCAGCGGGCCAGCGCGCTCCGACTCCGAAAGATTTTGGCGAATATCGCGAAGCGTTAATCCAGCAACGCATCGCCGACATGATCAAGAAGAAACTGCTCGTCGAACGACTGAAAGCCGGCCTGAAGCCCGATCAATTGAAGATGATGAACGCTCACATCGACGATATGTTTGAACGTGAGATCCAGCACCTGAAAGAACAGCTGCACGTCACCAACAAGACGGAACTCGAGTTGGAGATGAAAAAGCACGGTACCTCTTTGCAGGCTCACAAAGAACGAATCGCCCTGGACGCGCTGTCGCGCGAATGCATGAACCTCAAGTCAGAAAAGCCCATCCCGATCGAGCGGCCTGATCTGGTCGCGTACTACCAACAAAACCCTGACAAGTTCAAAATCGCGGCTAAAGTGAAGTGGGAACAGATCCAGATCAATTCGCTCGAAAAGAAGGCTGCACGCAAGAAGATGGATCTGGCGCTGGCCGAACTAAAGAAGGGGACACCCTTCGCCGACGTCGCACGACGCTATTCTGATGGCGGTAACGCGAAAGAGGGCGGCGTCCGCGACTGGATGGAACGTGGCAATCTGGCCGACACCAAATTGGAAGAGATGCTGTTCACGATGCCCATCAATCGCTTGAGCGACATTCACGAGTTTGGTGATTCGATTTCCGTCGTCCGGGTGACAGACCGCACCCCCGACGGCCGCAAGCCGTTCAAAGAGGTCCAATCCGAAATCCACACGCAACTCGTCCAAGAACAAAACC
>Ga0105238_10000581_pt1 | contig 38310 bp, 35 predicted proteins | sample KBSC34metaG_FD_81526 | JGI IMG/M metagenome (GOLD analysis project Ga0105238, IMG submission 81526) | Corn rhizosphere microbial communities from Kellogg Biological Station, Michigan, USA - KBS C3-4 metaG | ecosystem: Host-associated > Plants > Roots > Rhizosphere > Soil | place: Michigan, USA...
AGCGGCATTCTGTTCGGCAAGGCGCGGCTGCTCGGTCACGCGCAAGAGGTAGCGCGACGGCGCGCGATCGCCAAGGAAAATCGGAACAAAAGGGGATCATCGTTCCTCGCCCCGTTTACGGGAGAGGATGCCGGCAGGCAGGCGAGGGGCAGCGCCGACGATCGGAGGTTGGCTATCGGTGCGAACTTTCGCAGGGTCACGCTGCCCCTCATCCGCCCTTCGGGCACCTTCTCCCCGTGAACGGGGAAAAAGAGAGGCTACGGCCTCCTGAACCCCGTCGGGCCGCCATAGAGATAGCCGATGCGCTCGACCGCCTCTTTCAGCCCCTCGCGCGAGACCAGCATGGTGTGGCCATTGGCGTGGATCATGTCTTTTGCGTCGGTCATGATCGCGACATGGCCTTTCCAGAAGACGAGGTCGCCGCGCTGAAGGCCGGAATAGTCGGGACCCGGCTCGATTGGCGTGCCGATCGAGGCCGCCTGCATGTCGGAGTCGCGCAGCACTTGCCTGCCGGCCATGCGCATCGACAGTTGCACGAGGCCGGAGCAGTCAATGCCGAAGCCGGAGGCACCGCCCCAGAGATAGGGCGTGCCCAGGAAGCTTTCGGCGACGGTGACGTAATCCTCGGCCAGTTCGCCGATCGGCCGCAAATGGCTGGCGATGATCGCCTGGCCGGAAGGCAGCAAAGCATAATGCGTGCCGCGCGTTTCGGCCGAGCCGGCCGCCGTGACGGTCGAGCCCATCGACAGCTGCCCATTTATCGGAAAGCGCAGATCCGGCCCGGGGTAGAGGAACGTGCGCTGCACGGAAACGATGTGCGTCGGCGCATGTTCGCGCTGACCAAGGAGATTGTCGGCCACATAGCCGACATAGCCGTCGCGCTCGGTCTGCACCCAGGCCCAGCCTTCGGCATTCTCGAAAACCAGCACGTCATCGCCAAACAGCGCCTGCGTGTTCACGCCCGCATCCGGGCGCGGCGCCTTGCGCAGGTCGGCGACCGACGCCGTGATCCGCGCCGGGCGGCCGGTGACGAAGCGCTCTGCGGCGACCTCGCCTTTCAGCCTCGCATCGGCAAGATCGGAGCGGAAGGCATGAAGGCGGGCATCCCTGGCGGTCAAATCGATAATCCAGTCAACAAGCAATGAAGTCAGATGGGCAGCTCATGCGCCCTGGCGACGATACCATCGCCGAAGCGTTCGACAAAGAGCGCGCCTTCCACCGTGCGCCTGATCAGCACGTTGCGCTTGTCGAGCTCGTCGCGGTGGCGCGAGACCAGTTTCAGCGCGCCCATCGTGTCGAGGGCGCGGGTGATGACCGGCTTGGTGACATTGAGCCTGGCGGCCAGCCCGCGCACCGTATGGGGCGGCGAATCGAGATAGATGGTGAACAGGATCGCCGTCTGGCGCATGGTAAGATCCGGCGCGCCGTCGCGCACCTGCGCCAGCATCACCTGCTGCCACAGTCGCAAGGCCTGGCTCGGACGCATCGAGATCGACATCGCCCAAGCATGCCGGCAAATTGTTTCGGTTCCGTTTCAGTGACGGCTTTTCCGCCGACTTGCTGCTGCGGCCTCAGAGCATGATGCCGAAAAATGTGAAGCGGTTTTCGGACGACATCATGCTCTGCTTCTTTGATGTAGAGGCGGATCCAGATTTCAGGTCGATTCGACCTGAGATCATCCGGCTCTAGCCAAACCGCTCAGTAATTATCCGCTCCAGCGCGCGAATGCCTTGCGCTTCGCCGCCGGTCAGGCCGTAGGGGCGATCGGCCGGGTTCCAGGCGAAGATGTCGAAATGCGCCCAACGGCGGGTCTTCTCGACGAAGCGCTTGAGGAAAAGTGCTGCGGTGATCGAGCCGGCAAAACCGTCGGTGGTGACGTTGTTGATGTCGGCAACCTTCGAAGAGAGCTTCACGTCGTAGGGACGCCACAGCGGCATGCGCCACAGCGGATCCTCGACCGCGACGGATGCGGCGGCCAGATCAGCCGCCAGCGTCTCGTCGTCGGTGTAGAAAGGCGGCAGATCGGGTCCCAGCGCGACGCGGGCAGCGCCGGTCAGCGTCGCCATGTCGATCAGCAAGGTGGGCTGCTCTTCATCGGCCAGCGCCAGCGCGTCGGCAAGGACCAGCCTCCCTTCGGCGTCGGTGTTGCCGATCTCGACCGTAATGCCCTTGCGACTCGTGAGCACGTCTCCGGGCCGGAATGCGTTGCCGGCGATCGAATTCTCGACGGCAGGGATCAGCACGCGCAACCGGACATTCAGTTTCGCGGCCATGATCATGGACGCGAGACCCAGCACATTGGCGGCGCCGCCCATGTCCTTCTTCATCAAAAGCATGCCCGACGACGGCTTGATGTCGAGGCCGCCGGTGTCGAAGCAGACGCCCTTGCCGACCAGCGTCACCTTCGGCGCTTCGCTCGGTCCCCAGGTGATGTCGATCAGCCGCGGCGCGCCGGTGGAGGCGCGGCCGACCGCGTGGATCATCGGGAAATTACGCGCCAGAAGATCATCGCCATGGATCACGGAGATATCGGCGCCATGGGCGGCCGCCAGTTTGCGGGAGGCTTCTTCAAGCTCGACTGGGCCGAGGTCGCTGGTCGGCGTGTTGACGAGGTCGCGCGTCAGGAACACGCTGTCGGCGATGCGGTTGACATGGGCACCGTCGGCGCCTTCAGGAAGCGCAAAGCGCAACGCCTTGCCGGGCTTCTTGCCATAGCGGGTGAAGACATAGCCGCCGAGGACCAGCGCCAGCGCAGCCAGACCGGGCTGCCGCAAGTCCGACGCAAAATGCCAGTCGCCTTCCGGCAGCGCCCTTGCTAGCGCGCCGAGGGCAAGAGCGCTTTCGCCGTCGCCGGTACCGAACAATGCGCCGGCAAGGCCGCCGCCCTCGCCCGGCAGGACCAGCGTGCGCCCCGCCTCGCCGGAAAAACCATTGGCCCTTGCCCAGGCGATGGCGGGCGGCGGCAACGCCGCGGCTTCAAGGGTGTCCTTGCCTACCAGATAGACAGGCAAGGCGGCTTCCGGTTTCTGTTCGACGAGTTCGACAGGCATGTGATGATCTCCGGCCGAACGCGACGAGTCGGCTTCTTAACGGTCCGTTAGGGTTAACAGAATATTTCTGCGGGAGGGAAGACGGCCAGCCAATGGCCGCACAGGAATGGAGACCGGGCGCCGATGCCGATCAAAGCGTTGAACCTCACAGCCAAGCGTCTGATCAGCACGGCTTTCATGGCGGCGCTGGCAGCCAGCGTGGCGGGTTGCGGCAGCACCAGCCAATTGACCACCGGCTCCATATCGCGCTCCGACAGCAGGCCGCTGGAAACGATGTCGACCGGCGAACTGCACGCCGCCACATCAAGGCTCGGCGAATCCTACGCCCGCAATCCGGGCGACAAGCGCATGGCGATAAATTTCGCGGCGGCCCTGCAGATGGATGGCGATGCCGACCAGTCGCTGGCCGTGATGCGCAAGCTGGCGATCGCTTACCCGAAGGATCGCGAGGTGCTTGCCGCCTATGGCAAGGCCCTAGCCGCCAACGGCCAGTTCGAACCCGCGCTCGATGCCGTGCGCCGCGCGCAGACGCCCGAATATCCTGACTGGAAGCTGGTGTCGGCGGAAGCCGCCATTCTCGACCAGCTGGGGCAAAAAGACGAAGCGCGGCAGAACTACAGGAAAGCGCTTGAGCTCAAGCCGAACGAGCCTTCGGTGCTGTCCAATCTCGGCATGTCCTATGTGCTCGAAGGCGACCTGCGTACGGCCGAAACCTATATGCGCACGGCCGCGCAACAGCCCGGCGCCGACTCCCGGGTGCGGCAGAACCTCGCGCTTGTGGTGGGCCTGCAGGGCCGCTTCGACGAGGCCGAGAAGATCGCCTCGCAGGAGCTTTCGCCCGAACAGGCGCAGGCCAATGTCGCCTATCTGCGCCAGATGCTTGCCCAGCAGAACGCCTGGGGCCAGTTGAAGGATCAGGACAAGAACAAGGCGAAAGTCGCCACGAACTGACCGTGGGCGGAGCTGCCAGGCGCCGACCACTGCAGAAAATCAAAAAAGCCGCGCGTGGTCCGCGCGGCTTTTTTGATTGATGCGAACTGGCTCTATCTCTTTGTTTTTACGCAATTCCGGACGGAAAACCGCCGACACTTTTCCTGGAATTGCTTTACTGGCTCGAGGAGCTGTGCTGGTCGCCGAAGATGCCGCGCTGGCTGACCTGGATGCCGGCCGGGCCCAGGATGATGGCGAACAGCACCGGCAGGAAGAACAGGATCATCGGCACGGTGAGCTTCGGCGGCAGCGCTGCGGCCTTCTTCTCGGCCGCATTCATGCGCATGTCGCGGCTTTCCGAGGCGAGCACGCGCAGCGCGTGCGCCACCGGCGTGCCGTATCGTTCGGCTTGGACAAGGGCCTGTGACACCGACTTCACGGATTCCAGTCCGGTGCGGCTCGCCAGGTTCTCATAGGCGACCTTGCGATCCTGCAGATAGGACAGCTCGGCGTTGGTGAGCACGAATTCTTCGGCAAGCGCCACGGACTGCGCGCCGATTTCGTCGGCAACCCTGCGCAAGGCCGCTTCCACCGACATGCCGGATTCCACGCAGATCAGCATCAGGTCGAGCGCGTCCGGCCACGCAAGCTGGATCGACTGCTTGCGCTTGGTCGCGCGGTTGTTGACGTAGAGGATCGGCGAATAGAAGCCGCCATAAGCGACGACGACACAGACGAAGAGCTTGATGAAAGCCGGCTGCTGGGGCAGGCCGCCGAGCACGAACAGGTAGACGGCCGCGAGCGCAAAGCCGACGAATGGCAGAACGAGGCGGAAGAAGAGGAAGCGCGTCAGCGGGTTCTGGCCGCGAAAACCCGCGACCTTGAGCTTCTGGATCGTGCTTTCATCGGCAAGCGCGCGCCTGAGATCCAGGCGGTCGACGATGTTGCGCATGCCGATTGATTGTTCCTCGCGCAGACCTTTGCGGCGGCGGTCGGCTTCGTTGGCAAGGCGCTGGCGCTGCTCGGCGCGCAATTTGTCGCGTTCGAGCGCCACGCTCTTCATGCGCGACTTGAGCGACGTGCCGCCGAACGCCGGCATCAGCGTGAACACGGTCGCAAACACGGCTATCCCGACCAGCATTGCGATCAGGAAGGAAGGGTCAGTGAGTGTTTTGACGACCTGCTCTGTCACCGGATCCGCGCCCCTACACTTCGAAGTTCATCATCTTGCGCATCACCAGGATGCCGATCGACATCCAGACACCCGCGCAGCCGAGGATCAGGTTGCCGACACTGGTGGTGAACAGCGGCATGATATAATTCGGGCTCGACAGATAGACGAGGAAGGCGACGACGAAAGGCAACGCGCCGATGATGACGGCGGATGCCTTGGCCTCCATCGACAGCGCCTGAACCTTGGCCTTCATCTTCTTGCGATCGCGCAGGACGCGCGAAAGGTTGCCCAGCGCCTCGGACAGGTTGCCGCCGGCCTGCGACTGGATCTGGATGACGATGCCGAAGAAGCCGGCCTCGCTGCACGGCATGGTCTCGGACATGCGCATGGCGGCGTCGGGAACCGACATACCCAACTGCTGGGAATCGACGATGCGGCGGAACTCTGAACGGACCGGCTCTGGCGATTCATTGGCGATCAGCCGGATCGCGTCGTTGAGCGGTAGACCGGACTTGACCGCGCGCACGATGATGTCGAGCGCGTTCGGAAACTCTTCCAGGAAGGCTTTGACGCGGCGTGTGCGGCGAAACGAAACGAACCAGCGCGGCAGGCCTAGGCCGCCGACCAGCAGGGCGCCGGGCAGAGCCCATAAAGGCGCGCGGAGGAAAAAGAGAAGCGCCGTCAGGACGATGCCACAGACCGCGGAGTAGATGTAGAAACGCTCGATCGAAACCTGCATGCCGGCCTGGCGGATCTGGACCTTCAGCGGCGGTTTTTTGAGGTTGCGATCGTTGGTCTTCTGCTTCTCGTCGAGCTGCTTGAGCGAGTCCTGAAGACTTTTGCGCCGCTTGACTGCTTCCGCCGCGCGGTCGCGCGTGGCTTTCACCACGGACCGGTCGGTTTCGGCTGTCTTGATGGTCTGGAGACGCTTGCCGGCCTGCTTCTCGTTGTCGATGCGCGAGAACAGGAACGCATAGGCAACCGCGCCGGCACTGAAGCCGGCAAGCACGATGAACGCCAGTACGGTGGTGTCAATTCCGAACATCGACCGGGGCCCCTAGGGCATTTCGCCGTTCCAAAGAAGCGACGAAGCGCCCTATCTCTTTGTTTTGATGCAATTCCGGACGGAAAACCGCTTCACACTTTTCCTGGAATTGCTTCCAACCTCCAGATACATCAGTCAGCGCGTTTCTCCATCGCCTCGAGCGCGTTGGCGAGGCGCTGCTCCTCACCGTAATAGCGGGCGCGGTCCCAGAAATGCGGACGGCCGATGCCGGTCGAGACATGCTCGCCCACCAGCCGGCCACCGGCGTCTTCGCCCTTGATGTTGTAGAGCACAAGATCCTGGGTGATGACGACGTCGCCTTCCATGCCGACCACCTCGGTGATGTGGGTGATGCGACGCGAGCCGTCGCGCAGGCGGGCCGCCTGGATGATCACGTCGATCGAGCCGACGATGATCTCGCGCACCGTGCGCTGCGGCAGTGAATAACCGCCCATGGCGATCATCGATTCCATACGGTTGAGGCATTCGCGCGGGCTGTTCGAGTGGATCGTTCCCATCGAGCCGTCGTGACCGGTGTTCATAGCCTGCAGCAGGTCGAACACTTCAGGTCCGCGCACCTCGCCGACGATGATCCGCTCCGGCCGCATGCGCAGGCAGTTCTTGACCAGATCGCGCATGGTCACCTCGCCCTCGCCCTCGAGATTGGGAGGCCGGGTTTCGAGCCGGACCACGTGCGGCTGCTGCAGCTGCAGTTCCGCCGAATCCTCGCAGGTGATGACGCGCTCCTCGCGGTCGATATAGTTGGTCAGGCAGTTGAGCAGCGTCGTCTTGCCGGAGCCGGTGCCGCCCGAGATGACGATGTTGCAGCGGACACGGCCGATAATCTTGAGAACCTCCGCGCCTTGCGGCGAGATGGCGCCGAACTTGACCAACTGGTCCAGCGTCAGCTTGTCCTTCTTGAATTTGCGGATGGTGAGCGCGGTGCCGTCGATCGAGAGCGGCGGCGCGATGACGTTGACGCGCGAGCCGTCGGGAAGGCGCGCATCGCAGATCGGGCTCGATTCGTCGACGCGGCGGCCCACCTGGCTGACGATGCGCTGGCAGATGTTGAGCAGCTGCTGGTTGTCGCGGAAGCGGACACCGGTCTGTTCGACCTTGCCGTTGACTTCGATGTAGACGTTCTTGGAGCCGTTGACCATGATGTCGGCGATGTCGTCGCGGGCAAGCAGCGGCTCCAGCGGCCCATAGCCCAGAACGTCATTGCAGATGTCTTCGAGCAGTTCTTCCTGCTCGGAGATCGACATCGCGAAGTTCTTGATCGCGATGATGTCGTTGACGATGTCGCGGATTTCCTCGCGCGCGCTCTCGGGATCGAGCTTGGCGAGTTGCGAGAGGTCGATCGTATCGATGAGCGCTGAAAAAACCTGGCTCTTGGTGTCGTAGTAGGTCTCGCTGCGCTCGCGTTGGACCTTTCTTGACGGCTCGGACGCCATCGGCGGCGGCTCGACGGGGCGGCGGGCCGGCGGCGCGGCTGGCGCGCTGGAGGTCGGCGCGGCCGGCCGCTCGGCCGTCATCGTCCCCGTCGAAGCGGGAGCGGCGGGAGCGGATGCCGGCGGACGGAATTCGGGCGTTGCCCGGTTGCCGTCGTCTTTGCCTCTTTTACCAAACATGATCGACTACCCGATGCCGCTTAATCAGCGTCACTTCTTGTTGCGCGAGAGCTTGCCGAGGATCGAGCCCAGGCCCGCCTTCTTTTTTGCCTTGATTTCACTGCGTCCGGTCAGCACATGCGCTATCTCGTTGATGGTTGTGACGACCGGGCTCTTGGCGTCCATCTCGCTGAGCATGCGGCCGTTGTTGGCGGCATTGCCGAACAACAACGGTTCGAAGTTGATCACCGCCATCGGCGTGATGCCGAGCGGCTCGGCGAAATCGGAAGCCGCGATCTCCGGCCGTTTCGGTACACCGGCCTGGTTGATGATCAGCTTCGGCGGCGGATCGTTCGGACGCAGCCGCTTCAGCATGTCCACCATGTTCTTGGTGTTGCGAAGATTTGCGAGCTCGGGCGTGGCCGTGATGACGATCTCATCGGCCTTGATCAGCGTGCTCTTCGCCCACCCGCTCCAGATGTGAGGGACATCGAGAACCAGGAGGGGCGCGCTGCGCTGCGCCGTCTCGATGATCTGTGAGAAGGCTTCGGCGTCGAAATCATAGACGCGCTCCAGCGTGGATGGGGCCGCGAGCAGCGACAGATGTTCGGCGCATTGCGCGAGCAGGCGGTCGAGATAAACCTCGTCGACGCGCTCGGGCGAGAACACCGCCTCGGCGATGCCTTGCGCCGGGTCCTGGTCGAAATTGATGTTGGCGGTGCCGAAGGCGAGATCGAGATCGGCGATGACGACTTCGGATTTGAACAGTGACGACATCGCCCAGGCGACATTGTGAGCGATGGTCGACGAGCCGACGCCACCCTTGGCGCCGATGAAAGCGATCGAGCGGCCGATCGGCTCCGATTCCGGATCGACGAAGATCGACGAGACGACGCTGACGATGTCGGTCATCGACACCGGCGCGATGACATATTCGGAAATGCCGGACCGGATCAGCTCGCGGTAGAGCCCGACATCGTTGTAGTGGCCGATGACGACGACCTTGGAGGACGGATCGCAATATTCCGAGAGCTGGGCGAGCTGTTCGAGCAGCTGCTTCGGTTCGCTGCGCGATTCCAGCAGGATCAGGTTCGGTGTCGGCGCGGACTGGTAGAACTCGATCGCTGTCGGCACGCCGCCCATATGGACCTTGAGATGGGCCTTGGCCATCCGGCGGTCCTCGCCGGCGCGCTCGACGGGATTGGCGACGCCTTCGGTCTCGCAGAAGGCCTGGATCGAAATGCGCGGCACCGGACGCAGCGCCTGCATGGCGGCGATGTCCTGCTGCGAAAGGTCGCCGGTTTCCGCGGGCGTGTCGTAGGCAAGATTGCTCATCGTCATGCTCTTTCCGAGACTGCTCTCTTCGTCGTCCTGCGCGGCTTAGTAGGTCACTTCCGAGTTGCCGAGGAACTCGTTCGAGATGCCCCGCGAGCGATAAAGGTCGATTACCGCGCCGCGGTTTTCTGCGTCGATGTCGGACTGCTTGCGCGGCCCGAGCAGATCGTTGGGATTGACCATCTGGGCCGCGAGATTGTTCTGATAGGAGCAGCCGAAGTCGGCATAGTGCTTGTTCTGCGATGTCTCCAGCATGTCGTCGGGCCAACGCCCGCATTTGTCGGTCTGAGCCCTCACCGCAACGAAGGCGACACGCACCGGCGCGGACGCCTCCGGCACGGCCGACTGATAGGATGTCATGACGATACGGTTGCGCTTGACGCCGGCAGCCACGGCGACCCGTGCGAAATCTCGCCCCGCCACCAGTGCCGCCACCTCATTGGCCGAGCCTCGGGGGATTGCGATCGTCAGCGACGGGGCGGCACCCTTGTCATAGCCGTCGAGAAAGCCAAGCAGCGTGTCGCGCTGGGCACCTGTCATGCCACGATCGCCGGCGCCCACCGGCAGATCGATCTTCTGGTTCTTCTCGGCAATGACGATCGGATGGGTCGTGCGGTAGTCATCCGGGACTGATCCGACCGTGATGCTGTCGCGATTGGCGCATCCGGCGAGCGACGCCGCAAGGGCGATCGCCAGTGCCGGGATCGCCGACCGACGGATACGTTCACGGCCCGACTCCGGTGACGCGATCGTCATGACCTTCGATCCTGACTTGGACATATCCGCTTCCCCACTCACTTGTAAATGAAGCCGACTACGCCGTGGTAGCGGCCGGCTGGCTTGTCGGTCTGCATGGTGCCGTAAACGCGATTGACGCGACCCAGGAACATAGCGGCGCCGTCGCTCGCAGGATTGAAATTGTCATCCGGCTTCGCGAGATCGTTGCGTGCAACAGGCTTGACCAAATAAGGCGTGATGATGATGACGAGTTCGCTTTCGTTGCGCACGAAATCGCGGCTGCGGAACAGAGCGCCGAGGACCGGTATCTTTGTCAGGCCAGGCAAGCCGTTGAGGGTCTGGCGCACATCGTCACGAACAAGCCCCGCGATCATCATCGATCCCCCGGAAGGCAGTTCCACGGTCGTATCCGCCAAGCGCTTGCGCAGCGATATGATGTTGGTGTCGCCAAATGCAACGGAGCCTTCCGTCGTCGGTTCTGACACCGCGGTCCTTACTTTCAGGCTGATACGGCCAGCCGACAGCACCACCGGTTGGAACTCCAATCCGATGCCATATTCGACCTTCGATGACGTCCAGGTTCTGTCGGCATTCTGATTGTCTGTCGATTTGTTGTTGGTGACGGAACTCACCATGTTGTATTCGCCGCCGACCTTGAACGTCGCCTTCTCACCGGAGACCGCCGTTAACGTCGGTTCCGCCAGTGTCTTCATGGCACCAGACTGCTCCATGGCGTTGATGGTGCCTTGCAAGGATGAAGTTGCGAAGCTCAAGCCTGAGGAGGACAGTGGCTTGCCCAGACCTGGGAAAGTATCGCTAGTCGCACCATAGCTGATGCCATTGCTGCCACCGCTGCCGACCATGTTCACGCCGAGCTGTTTCATCACCGAGCGGCTGACTTCGGCGACGGTCACCTTCAGTGTCACCTGGTCGTCGCCGATGATCTGCAGCAGATTGACGATCTTGGAGACCCGGCGCTCCTGGTCGGGGTTGTTGATGTCAACACCGCCATTGACCGATCCGCCGGCGGCTGTCTGCGAATATTGACCCGTCGTCGCTTCACCGCCTGATACGAAGATGGTGGCCAGGTCGACCGCACGTTTGGCATCGAGAGGCGTGTCGACCATGCCCGTCAGGACAACGTTGTCGTTGAGAAGCTCGACCTTGATCTGGGATGACGGGATGAAGCGCTTCAGATAGTCCTCCAGCCCGGCAACGTCGCGCTCGACGGCCAGATCCAGGCTGACGATCTGCTCGCCATTGGGGCCGAAAACAAAGATGTTGGTTTCGCCGACCGCCTTGCCGAACAGGTAGATGCGCCGCGCCGTGCGGGTCACGGCATCGGCAACCGCCGGATTCGCGACAAGGATATCATAGGCGTCGTTCGGCAGGTCGATGACCACCGATTTGTTGAGGCCGAGCTTGACACGCTGCGTGGCGACGGAAGCCGATACGCCCGCGCTCGCGGCCTTGGCTTCGGACAAGCCCAACGCATTGGTGCCGAGTAGGGACAGGCCGACCGTCGCGGCCGCCAGGAAGGGCAGCAGTTTACCGTTTAGCCTCATTTCCTTGCTCCCACCTCGGAAACCTCACCCGACTTGATCAGACGCACCGTTCCGCGCCGGCCATTGCCGCTGACCAGATAGTCGGCTTCGTCCGTACTTTTTTCATGGATGTCGGTGATCGGACGCAGCGCCAGCGTCAGACGGTCCGCCATCTGCTGCGCCACGGTGATGATCTCGGCCTGCTGCGGCGTCAGCTCCAGCGTCGCGGTCTGGCCGACCCTGGTCTTCTTGCCTTCCTCGTCTTCCTGGATGGTCTGGTCGATGGCCAGGACGCGGATGTTCTTGAGGATCGTCTCGGTGTTGAAGCCGCTGCCGCCGTTGCCGGTGTCGGCGCGGCGGGTCATGATGACGTCGACGAAGTCGTTGGGCAGGATGAAGCCGCCGGCGGACGTATCGGCCGATATCGCGGTGGCGACGGCGCGCATCCCGGAAGGCAGGATCGACGACATGAAGCTCTGCCCCTCGCCGACAAGCTTGGAGCGCCGCAGCGGCTCGCCGGTATACATAGCGACGCGCGCTACCGAGGCCTTGAGCTTTTCGACTGCGTCAGGTTCGGCGGCGCGCGTGATGAAATTGGCATTGACGCCGTCGGACGGCCATTCTTCCCAACTGATGTTGTTGGCTAGCTGGCTGCCCATCGGCACGTCGCCGGAAAGCACCAGCACCTCCTGCAATGCAATCGCCGGCTGTTTTGGCGCATCGACAATGACCTGAGGCGGCGGCGGCGCGACCATATTCTTCGCGACATAGCCTGCGCCACCCGCCGCGACAGCAGCCACGCCCAGAATAATCAATCGGGATGCTGGCATTCGTCCGAAACCCTTCGCCTCGTGGCAAACCACCTCGCCAGGCCGGACTTTGCAGCTGCAATCGTCAAAACAAGGTTAATGTAATGCTTACGATCGTGATTAATTTAAGGTTTACTCAAATTCGATGGAACGGCTCGCCGTTAACAAAAAAGGCGGCCAGGCCGCCTTCGATCGTCGACATCGGTATCGCCCGACTATGTCGTGAGCCTCTCCAATGCCCAGACCATCAGCGGCGAATCCGGGAAAGTGATCAGTCCTCCCGCGCCGAGCGCGACGGCGTATGGGATGCCCACGCTCTCGTCGGCGAAATAACGCAGAAATCGGCTGTGGCCCGTATACATGGCCAGCGGCGATTTCCGGTAAGCGATGATTGCGAGGGTGAGCAGGCCCCCGATGAAAGCCGACGTCACCAGATAGCCGATCAGGTTGATGTTGAGGCCCATCCACACAGCGGTCGCGGCCAGGAGCTTAGCGTCGCCGCCGCCCATGCCGCCGAGGGCAAAGAGACCGAATGTCACCGCCAGCACGAGGGCGCCGGCCGCGAAGTGCCAGCCATAGGTCGCCCAATCCATGCCGGTGAGCGGCGCGACAAGCGCGAACGTCGCCACGAGCAGCACCGGCACCCGGTTGGCGATCGTCATCGACAACATGTCCGAAATCGCCGCAAACAGCATGCAGAAAGGAAAGACGACGAAGATCAGGGCTTCAAGCATGGACGCCGCTCATGATGGAACTTCGGCTGCAATCTAGACATGCTGGATTAATGATTGATGAGGCCGAACGTTCAAAAGTCGTTCGCATCATAGAGAAGGGCCGCTGAAGCGGCCCTTCCGTACCAAGCAGCTGGATATCTCAGCTTATCACGGGGCCGTGCCAGTGTTGACCGCGGTCGCAATGGCGGCGAACTTGGAGTTCAGCGCGCCGCCGAGCTGGGTAGCGCCGACCATGATGGCGAGCGCGATGAGAGCGGCGATCAGACCGTATTCGATTGCGGTCGCGCCGGATTCGTCCTTCACAAAACGTGCAATGAGATTAGACATTCGAGAGCTCCTACTCCACGTGTTACAGCACTTCCGTCAACTTCTCTTTTCGGTTGATCGGATGATGCAAATCTAGGGAGAAGCCCTTTCAATCGGCTTAATAAACAGCCTTACCGATTCCTTTCCGGTGGCGAACGCGTTGTGTGGTTAACCGTGGCCTAAACATCGTCAGCCAACATGCGACCCTAGGAAAACAGCGGAAACCGGCGGCTCCTGCAATATAGCTAAAACAGCGAATATCATTGATGCGTAAGGCGTGGGCAAGCCGATCATCCGTCATGGCGAGGCACGGCTTAACCGTTGGTTCACCAATCTCGTTCATGTTCCGTTGAAGAATCTGCCCGCCGGGAGCGCTTCAATGACCTTGTCCAGATCGCTGTTTCCAGTCGCCGCGCTGCTGGCAACTGCTGCCTTGGTCATGCCGGCCAGCGCCGGCGCGGGGATAGAAGTCACCATGAACCAGGCAAGGATCGTGAAATTGTCACGCGCGGCCGACACGGTCGTCATCGGCAATCCGGCAATCGCCGACGCCTCCGTGCAGGACGCCTCGACCATCGTTCTCACCGGCAAAGGTTTTGGTGTCACCAATCTGGTCGTGCTCGATTCGGACGGCAGCCCGATCATCGATGAACAGGTGACCGTCGTGCGACAGGCCGCTTCCTCGGTACGCATCTATCGGCGCTCCGAAGTCCAGACGATGTCTTGCACGCCCTATTGCGAGAGTGCGTTCAAGACCGAGGCCGAGAAAGCCTCCGAATCCGAAATGAGCGCCGCGCACTGAGCCCGAACGCGGGCGACCCAGGCGTTAAAGACAGCTTAAAGCTTGCTCGTCGAATTTAACGATCATCCAAACCGGACCTCAATGGGTTTTCGCTAACCTTGCCGCCGGTACCGCTATGGGGATCGGCAGGAACGCAAAATGAGCAAGGACGCCACACCCGGCAACGGCATGGACAGCAAGGCGCGCGCCAAATCCCGCCCCGGCTTCTTCAGCGACAGACGTGGCAGCACGGCGATGGAATTTGCGATGTTGGCCATCCCGTTCGCGCTTCTCGTCTTCGCTATCCTCGAGAGCTGCATCTCGTTCGCCGGCCAGGAGGTGATGGCCAACATCACCGACGATGTCGCCCGCCAGTTGCGAACCGGACAGCTGCAGAAGACGAACGTCACCGAGGCCTCCATCAAGCAGCTGATCTGCAGCAGGCTGGAGATCATGGTGGCCAAGAACTGCCCGGGATTGCTGGTGGATCTGCGCGAATATCCGAGCTTCTCCGACGCCGCCACGGCGGGCTTCAAGATCGTCAACGGAGATATCGTGCTGATGCAAGGCACCAACTCGATGAACTTCACGGTCTCACCGGGGTTGGCGGAGTCCATCAACATGTTGCGGGTGTTCTACAAATGGCCGGTGATGACCGATTTCATGGCTAAGTCGATGGCCAATCTGAAGGACGGCAACACGCTGCATTTCGCATCGGTGACCTGGCAGAATGAACCATTCGACGACAATTGAGACTGCTCGACGGCTAAGACCGCGGCGTGGAGGATAATATGCATAGTGCGGGGGCACTGCGGGGAATTTCGGCGAGGGTGGACCGGTTTTGCCGTGACCGCCGCGGCGTCGCGGCGATCGAGTTCGCGTTCATCGTGCCGGTGCTCCTGATCATGTATTTCATCACGATGGAGGCCTCGCAGGCCATCGAGACCAGCAAGAAAGTCAGCCGCATCGGCAGCATGGTGGCGGATCTCGTCACACAGCAGCAGGCTGTGGTGAAGGCCGACCTCGATGCGATGATGCAGATCGGCACATCGACGCTGCAGCCTTACAACCGTTCTTTACCGACGATCATCATCACCGGCATACAGATCACGGACGAGGCGTCGCCGAGGGTGCAGGTTGCGTGGTCGCGCAAGCTTGTAGGCACCACCTACACCGTCGATGCAGCAAAGAACACCATCACCACAGTTCCCTCGACGCTGAAGATCCGCAACACTTTCCTGGTGCGGGTGGAAAGCGACCTCGGCTACAAACCGATCATCACCTGGTCCGCCAGCAATTCGCAGACGCTCGGGCTGACTTCGGTTTTCAACAACATATCGATGAGCGAAACCTATTACCTGCGGCCTCGCCGGAGTCCGACGATCCCTTGCAGCGACTGCTGACCGGCTATTCCTGTCCGGCCGCCTCCCGCCGCACGATCGCCAGAGCCGTCGCGTAGTCTTTTGACGCCGCCGGCGCAAAGCCGCCGGGATGGGTCGATTCCAGCAGGTCGTATACATCAGGCGTCTGGGACTTGAGATTGGTCAGGAAGACCGTCAGTCGTCGCTTTGCCTCCGGATCGAGATCGCTGCGGACTGCGTGCGGGCCGTAGCGCAACAGGCCCGAGGTCCATAACACCCGAAGCGATGCCCCGGGGATGCCGGCAGCCTTCAACCGCGCGACCGTGCCGTCGGAATGGGCGTACTGACCATCTGCACCGGCGGGCTCCCAGCCGAACAGACCGTCCGCCTCATCGCCACTCAGCATCGTCTCGGCCGCGGTGGCCGAAGCGGCGCGCACGAGGAAGGGCGAATCCTGCGCGATCTTGACACCTTCGGCGGAAAGAGCCGCCAGCGGCAGCAGCGCGCCGCCGACATTCCCGGCCGGCGCAATCGCGATCCGATGCGAGGCCATGGCGGCAAGATCCGGAAGCCTGCCGTCGCGCGTCACCAGGATCGAGCGGATGCCGACGGCGCCGTCGGCATCGACCGGCGCCACCAGCGGTTCGACGCAGCCGCAACGCTCCGAAGCCGTGGCATAAGCGAGAGCGGAGTAGACCGCGTATTGCACACGTCCGCTCGCCTGCGCCTCGATCAGCGCCGCATAGTCGCGCGCAACCACGAACTCGACCTTCATGCCGAGCGCATTGGCATAAGCCTCCGTCAGGCGAGCGAGCCCCGGGACGGTGTTGCCGCCGCCCGGCTCGGCTACGACGCCGATGCGGAACGTGCCGATTTCGTCACGCCAGTCGGCGCGTGCCGGACATGAGGCGGCGCCGAATGCCGCTAGAGCGGCCGCGCACACCTTCACGGCCTGCCTTGCCGCGGTTTTGCCGCGCCTCGCCATATTTGCTTTGCTCCCGCCGGATCTGCGCCTTGTCGCAACTATGGCGCGAAGCCGTTGCGGTTTGGTTTCCGATTTGCCAACGCTGCCGGGGAACCTTATGTCTGGCAGCCAGGACTGACAACAATGATACCCATGGCGCGCGCTTTCCTGTTCGTTCTCGATTCTTTCGGCATCGGCGGCGCGGCCGACGCCGGACGCTATGGCGATGCCGGCGCCGACACGTTCGGACATATCTTCAAGGCCTGCGCCGACGGTCGCGCCGACCGCGAAGGTCTGCGCAACGGGCCTCTCGCCCTGCCCAACATGATGTCGCTCGGGCTCGGCCGGGCGGCGCAAACCGCGACGGGACTGAGACCTGGCATCGACGCGCCGCTGATTGCCTCAGCCTTCCATGGCGCCGCCCAGGAAGTGTCGCGCGGCAAGGACACGCCGTCGGGCCATTGGGAAATCGCCGGCCTGCCCGTGCGCTTCGACTGGGGTTATTTTCCCGACACCGTGCCGGCCTTCCCGGCCGAGCTGACCGAGGCGATCATCCGCGAAGGCAAGCTGCCGGGAATCCTCGGCAACTGCCATGCGTCCGGAACCGAGATCATCGAGCGGCTCGGCGAAGAGCATATCCGTACGGCCAAGCCGATCTGCTACACATCGGTCGATTCCGTGCTGCAGATCGCCGCGCACGAGACACATTTCGGCCTCGAAAGGCTTTATGCGCTCTGCCTGACGGTGCGGCGGCTGGTCGACCCGTTGAAGATCGGACGGGTGATCGCGCGACCTTTCGTGGGCGAGACGCCCGCCACGTTCCAGCGCACCCACAACCGCCGCGACTATGCGGTGCCACCGCCGGAGGAGACCCTGCTCGACCGGCTTACCGGCCGCGGCAGCAAGGTCATCGCCGTCGGCAAGATCGGCGACATCTTCGCCCATCGCGGCATCTTTGAGGTGCGCAAGGCCGGCGGCAACATGGCGATGTTCGACAAGGCGCTCGGCGCCATGGACGACGCCGGCGAAGGCGATCTGGTCTTCGCCAATTTCGTCGATTTCGACACCGACTTCGGCCACCGGCGCGACGTCGCCGGCTATGCGGCCGCGCTCGAGGCCTTCGACCGCCGGCTGCCTGAGGCGTTGTCGCGCATCAGGCCGGGCGACCTTCTCATCCTGACCGCCGACCATGGCAACGACCCGACATGGCGAGGCACCGACCATACGCGCGAGCGCGTTCCGGTGATCGGCATCGGGCCGGGGCTGAAGGGCGGGGACATCGGACTCAGGCCCACCTTCGCCGATATCGGCGAAACCGTCGCGGATCACCTTGGCCTGGCCGCCGGCCGCCACGGAACATCATTCCTTGCAACGATAGGCGGCCATGCCTGAGCTGCCCGAAGTCGAAACCGTCCGGCGCGGACTGCAGCCGGTGCTGGAAGGGGCGCGGCTCGTCAAGGTCGAGGCGCGCAGGCCCGACCTTCGCTTTCCCTTTCCCGAACGCTTTTCGGAGCGGCTTACCGGCAAGACCGTGACGGCGCTTGGCCGGCGCGCGAAATATCTGACGATGCATATCGAGAATGGCCCCGTGCTGATCTGCCATCTCGGCATGTCGGGATCGTTCCGGATCGAAGCCGCCGGAAGCAGCGACATCCCCGGCGCCTTTCATCACGAGCGCTCGAAAAGCGCCGCGCACGATCACGTCGTGTTCGACGTCATCTCGCCGAAGGGCGAGCGCTCGCGCGTCATCTTCAACGACCCGCGCCGCTTCGGCTTCATGCTGTTTGCCGAAGGGGCCCCGGACACGCATCCGATGCTGGCTGGACTGGGTGTGGAACCGACCGGCAACGCGCTCGACGGGGCGCTGCTGGCGGCGCTGCTCGATGGCCGCAGATCGCCGCTCAAGGCGGCACTGCTCGATCAGCGGCTGATCGCCGGGCTTGGCAATATATATGTGGCGGAAGCCTTGTGGCGCGCCGGCCTCTCGCCGCTGCGCGAAGCCGGTACCATTGCCGGGTCGACCAAGAAGGCGAAAGAGCAAAGCGGGCGCCTTGCCGAGGCGATCCGCTCGGTCATCGCCGATGCCATTGCTGCCGGAGGCTCCTCGCTTCGCGACTATGTCCAGGCCGACGGATCGCTTGGCTATTTCCAGCATTCCTTCGCGGTCTACGATCGCGAGGGGGAGCCATGCCCGAAGCCTGGCTGTCGCGGCCACATCGAGCGCATCGTGCAAAGCGGCCGCTCGACCTTCTATTGCCGGACCTGTCAGCGGTAAGCTAGGAACGAGTACCGATCATCCCACCGCCGCGGAAGGAAGCGAAATCATGGCTTATGAAACCATTCTCGTCGAGACGCGCGGCAAGGTCGGGCTGATCACGCTGAACCGGCCCAAGGCGCTCAATGCGCTGAATTCGCAAGTCCTTGCGGAGGTCGTGGCGGCGGCGGGCGCGTTCAACGCCGATGCCGGGATCGGCGCCATGGTGCTGACCGGCTCGGAAAAGGCATTTGCCGCCGGCGCCGACATCAAGGAAATGCAGGCGATGTCCTTCGCCGACGCCTACACGCAAGATTTCTTCGTCGGCTGGGAGGAATTCACGCGCACGCGCAAGCCCATCATCGCGGCGGTCGCGGGCTATGCGCTCGGCGGCGGCTGCGAGCTGGCCATGATGTGTGACTTCATCATCGCCGGCGACAACGCCAAGTTCGGCCAGCCCGAGATCACGCTCGGCGTCATGCCGGGCATGGGCGGATCGCAGCGGCTGACCCGCTTCGTCGGCAAGTCGAAGGCGATGGACATGTGCCTGACCGGGCGCATGATGGATGCGGCCGAGGCCGAGCGCTGCGGACTGGTGTCGCGGGTGGTCCCGGTCGCCGGGATGCTTGAGGAAACGCTGAAGGCGGCGGCGAAGATCGCCGAGTTTTCCCTGCCGTCGGTCATGATGACCAAGGAGGCCGTCAACCGCGCCTACGAGACGACACTGACCGAGGGGCTGCGCTTCGAGCGCCGCCTGTTCCATTCGCTGTTTGCGCTCGACGACCAGAAAGAAGGCATGGCCGCCTTCGTCGAGAAACGGAAGCCGAATTTCGCCAACCGCTAGAGCATGATGCCGAACAGCGTGAAACGGTTTTCGGGCTACATCATGCTCTATCTCTTTGATGTAGGGGCGGATTCAGATTTCAGGCCGATTCGACCTGAAATCATCCGGATCTAGGGCATGTCGCCCCAAGCGTGCCGCGATTTTGCGCGACACCACACCAAGTCCCAAAAAGACCGCAAAGTGACGTTGACGCGCCGGAAAAGCTGAACTATAAGCCGCACCAACCGAGGCGGCCCTGTGGCTGCCCGTTTGTTTTTTGCGCCCTGCGGCACCCCGCTGGCGCTCACCAGATCAGAAGAGAGGCATCATGGCCAATACGTCTTCGGCCAAAAAGGCAACGCGCAAGATCGCCCGCCGCGCTGCGGTCAACAAGAACCGCCGTTCGCGCGTCCGCACCTATGTGCGCAAGGTCGAAGAGGCGCTGGCCGCCGGCGACAAGGCCGCGGCGGTCGAAGCCTTCAAGGTGGCAGAGCCGGAATTGATGCGCGCCGCCACCAAGGGCGTCGTCCACAAGAATACGGCTTCCCGCAAAGTTTCGCGCCTGGCCCAGCGGGTCAAGACGCTGTCGGCCTGACCGACTAATCCTCGACCCATCGACATTGAACCCGGCCGCACAGGCCGGGTTTTTTCGTTTGCCGGCAAGTACTTAAAAAAAACGCCCGCAAACGGCTCCCGGAATGGACTTGCAATGGGGTGAATGTTTTGCCGGCATATACAGTGCCGCTGATATTGACACGCCTGCTCCGCGGCGGGCTGCCAAATTTCGCCTGTCAAAAAAACCCTTGCTTTTTCAGCGACTTCCAGCGGGTCATCCACAGCTTGTTCAACTCACGGTCGAGCCGCGGGGGAGAAGTAGCTGTCAAGAGATTTATTTCAGATTATTTCGTTTCGGGCGGCCTTTTTCATATTCGCCGGAAAAGGGTTTGAATCACAATGGCTTTGTCAAAATGTGCCGTCGCAGCACCCGATTTCAAGCCCCGTCGGGTAACCAGATTCGTTAAAAAACCGTTAGATGTGGCCTTGCCCTATCCACAACGATTTCGGTAATGTCCCATCCATCGAAGGGACGGGCTTTGGCCCCTGACCCAGCCTGGATCGGCCAGCACAAAATGGCAGAATTCATGACGTGGAGCAATTCCGCGTGTGGCTTGGTTTGTGTCTATCGGTGCGGGTAGGGGACTGGCGTAATTGTACATGGCGGTCGATGTTTCGCCGGCGTTTTCGCCGGAGGGGTGACGTATTGCCTTGTCGTTGTCGGAAGGCCGGCGTGCGGAGCCGGCAGTCGGTCCCTTGCGCGAGTTGCGACGATCATTGCCGGCGGCGGCAGCGGCGACGCAGCGAAATGAGGTCGTCGGACCAAGGATGCAGGAGGCGCATCCCCGGCGGAAAAGGGTACGAGAAGACAAGGAATTTTGATCATGCAAAGCGGCATCGAGAGGGAGATAGCGGGCGAGCTCCCATTTCCAGCAACTTTTGTCGGGGGGGACGACGTGGCGGCATCCAGCGACGCGGAACAGAAGTTCGAGCGGGTCAAGACCCAGCTGAAGGCGCGTCTCGGGGCCGAGGTCTATTCTAGCTGGTTCGGTCGCATGAAGGTCGCAGAGGCCTCCCGCGGCATTGTCCGCATCTCCGTGCCCACGGCCTTCCTGCGGTCCTGGATCAACGGCCACTATCTCGAGCTTATCGCGGAGCTGTGGCGGCATGAAGATCCCGACATCCTCAAGATCGAGATCGTCGTGCGCACCGCGACGCGCCAGGGGCGCAACCCGGTCGAGCCGGAAATCGTGCCAGCGCGCAAGATGACCAAGCAGACGCATACCGCGCTCGCCAACGGCACTGCCGGCGCCGGACGAGTGGAACAACGCGCGCCGGCGCCACGCCAGGGCGCGTCCGTGGAACCGGAGTTCCGCCACAATGTGCTGGGGTCGCCGCTTGACCCGCGCTACACGTTCACCTCCTTCATCGAGGGGCCGTCGAACAGGGTGGCCTTCGCCGCGGCCAAAGCGGTGGCGGAATCGCAGTCGAGCGCGGTGCGCTTCAATCCCCTTTTCCTGCATGCCACCGTCGGGCTCGGCAAGACGCACCTGTTGCAGGCGATCGCGGCAGAATCGCTGCGGCAAAATCCGAAGTCGCGCGTCGTCTATCTGACGGCGGAGTATTTCATGTGGCGCTTCGCCACCGCGATCCGCGACAACAACGCGCTGACGCTGAAGGAGCAGTTGCGCGACATCGATCTCCTGATCATCGACGACATGCAGTTCCTGCAGGGCAAATCGATCCAGCACGAGTTCTGCCACCTGATCAACATGCTGCTTGACAGCGCCAAGCAGGTGGTGGTCGCGGCCGACAGGCCGCCGTCGGAACTGGAATCGCTGGAGCCGCGCGTGCGTTCGCGACTCAATGGCGGCGTGGCGCTGGAAATGTCGGCGCCGGATTTCGCAATGCGGCTCGGCATGCTGAAGCTGCGCCGCGCCACCGCCAAGACCGACGACACCTCGCTCGATATCTCGGACGAGATTCTGGAGCATGTCGCCCGTACGGTGACCGGCAGCGGCCGCGAGCTTGAAGGCGCCTTCAACCAGCTTCTATTCCGCCAGTCCTTCGAGCCGCAGATCACGATCGACCGCATCGACGAGATCCTCGGCCACATCTACCGCTCAGGCGAGCCGAAGCGGGTGCGCATCGAGGACATCCAGCGCATCGTGGCGCGCCACTACAACGTGTCGAAGACGGAGCTTCTGTCCAACCGGCGCACGCGCACCATCGTCAAGCCGCGGCAGGTCGCGATGTACCTGTCGAAAGTGATGACGCCCCGCTCACTGCCGGAGATCGGGCGGCGCTTCGGCGGCCGCGACCATACGACCGTGCTCCATGCCGTGCGCAAGATCGAGGACCTTTCGGGCGCCGACAACACGCTGGCGCAGGAGCTCGAACTGCTCAGAAGGCTGATCAACGACCAGGCCTGAGGCAGCGCAAAATCTTAAAGCGCGTCGCGTCGAGACGGATTTGGCGACGCGCTTTAAGTCCTTGTTTTTATGCATGTCGTTTTCCCAAAACCGCTGCACACTTTTGGGCGACATGCTTCTCATTTCATGCATGTCGTTTTCCCAAAACCGCTGCGCACTTTTGGGCGACATGCATTGCACGACGCGCTTCGCCGGCTTTATCCCCAGAAAGCCCGCGCAACCGGCCGGAACCGGTGCCGCGGGCTTGCGTTCGCAGGCTTTTTCCTGTCAGCTTACACAGATTCTGAAAGCCTTTCAGAGCTTTCGCGGGATGCCGCCTGCCGGTGACCCGTTCATTCATTGAAGCGAGCCTGTTTCGTCATGCGTGCTATCCTGGAACGGTCAAACCTCTTGAAGTCCCTCAACCACGTCCACCGCGTGGTCGAGCGGCGCAACACCATACCGATCCTGTCCAATGTGCTGCTCAGCGCTGACGGCGCCAGCCTCGAGATGAAGGCCACCGACCTCGACCTCGAAGTGACGGAGGCGACGCCCGCCAAGGTCGAACGCGGCGGTGCGACGACGGTGCCGGCGCATCTGCTCTACGACATCGTGCGCAAGCTTTCCGATGGCGCCGAGGTGATGCTGAAGACGGACGAAGACGGCAACGCAATGACCGTCACCTCCGGACGCTCCAGCTTCCGCCTGCAGTGCCTGCCGCAATCCGATTTCCCCGAGCTCTCGGCCGGTTCGTTCTCGCATATCTTCCGTCTGGAATCGCCGGCGCTCAAGGGACTGATCGACAAGACCCAATTCGCCATCTCCACCGAAGAGACGCGCTATTATCTCAACGGCATCTTCCTGCACACGCATGAGGTGGGCGGCAAATTGAAACTGCGCTCGGTGGCGACCGACGGACACCGCCTGGCGCGCGCCGAGATCGACGCGCCGGCCGGTTCGGAAGGCATGCCCGGCATCATCATTCCCCGCAAGACGGTGAGCGAGTTGCAGAAGCTGGTCGACGACCCTGATGTCGCGGTGACCACGGAACTGTCGGACACCAAGATCCGTTTCACCATCGGCAGCGTCGTTTTGACTTCGAAGCTGATCGACGGCACCTTCCCCGACTATCAGCGCGTCATTCCGACCGGCAACGACAAGCAGCTGATCATCGACCGTCAGAGCTTTGCCGCGGCTGTCGACCGCGTCTCGACGATTTCCTCCGAGCGCGGTCGGGCCGTGAAATTGTCGATCAATGACGGCCAGGTCACGCTCGCGGTCAACAACCCGGATTCGGGCAGCGCCACCGAGGAACTGGCGGCTGACTATTCGTCGGACCCGATCGAGATCGGCTTCAATGCCAAGTACCTGCTCGACGTCGCGGCCCAGCTGACCGGCACCGAGGCAAAGTTCATGCTGGCCGACGCCGGTTCGCCGACGCTGATCCACGACATGGCCGACGAAACAGCGCTCTACGTGCTGATGCCGATGCGAGTTTAGGCTTTCTTTGTCGACGCAATTCCGGACGGAAAACCGCCGTGCACTTTTCCTGGAATTGCTCTAGCGGACCCGATGTGTCGCCGTGACCGAAGACGCGAAACAGCTTCGGCAGCAAAGCTACATAAGTAAGCTGACACTTACTAATTTCCGCAACTATGCTGCGTTGTCGCTTGAGCTTGCGCCCGGCGCCGTAGTGCTGTCGGGCGACAATGGCGCCGGCAAGACCAATCTCCTGGAAGCGATCTCGTTCCTGACGCCGGGGCGCGGGCTGCGCCGCGCGCCCTATGCGGATGTCGCGCGCGAAGGTGGCGACGGCGGCTTCGCGTTGCACGCGCGCATCGAGGGACCGGAAGGCCAAGTCGAGATCGGCACCGGCATTTTCGGCGGCGACGCTGCCGGAGAAGGCGGCAGAAGAGTGCGGATCAACGCTGCGCCTGCCCGATCTGCCGAGGACATGCTGGAATGGCTGCGGGTCGTCTGGCTGACACCGGCGATGGACGGGCTGTTTCCCGGGCCGGCGGTCGACCGCCGGCGCTTCCTCGACCGGCTGGTCCTGGCGATCGACCCCGGCCATGGCCAGCGCGCTCTCGACTACGAGAAAGCCATGCGCGGCCGTAATCGTTTGCTTACCGAAGGCTCTCGCGACGGCGCCTGGTTCGACGCGATCGAGACGCAGATGGCAGAGACCGGCGTGGCGATCGCCGCGGCGCGGGCCGAGCTGGTGCGGCTGCTTGCCGCCATGATCGACAGGCTACCGGGCAGCGGGCCGTTTCCGCAGGCCGATATCAGCCTTGCCGGTGACCTGGAGAGCGCACTGGGCAACGCACCGGCGGTCGATGTCGAGGAGCGGTACCGTGCAGCGCTTGCCAGCGGCCGGGAGCGCGACCGAGCCGCCGGTCGCACGCTGGACGGCCCACATCGTTCCGATCTCGTGGTGCGGCACCGGCCGAAGTCGATGCCGGCCGAGCTTTGCTCGACCGGCGAGCAGAAGGCGCTGCTGGTCGGCATCGTGCTGTCGCATGCCAGGCTTACCGGGGAGATGTCGGGCCTCACACCAATCCTCCTGCTGGACGAGATCGCGGCGCATCTCGATGCCGGCCGGCGCGCGGCATTGTTCTCCATACTCGAGCAGCTGAATTGCCAGGCCTTCATGACCGGCACGGATGCTGCCCTGTTTTCCAGCCTCGCCAGGCGCGCGCAGTTCCTGACGGTCGATCATGGCAGCGTCGAGCTGACCGGCTGATCTCTTGACGAACCAGCGCTCATCTTGCGGGATAAGGCTTTGCCTTGCCCGTTTGCCCTGCGGGACAAGGCTTCGCCTTGCCCGTACATGACAAGGCTTTGCGCCGGCGATAAGGTCCGACCATGACCAGTGCCGCCCTGACTAACGAAGAGCTCGAACGCTATGCCCGCCACATCGTGCTGCCGGAGATAGGCGGCCCAGGGCAGCAGAAGCTGAAACGGGCGCGGGTGCTGGTGATCGGCGCCGGCGGGCTCGGCGCACCGGTACTCGAATATCTTGCCGCCGCCGGCGTCGGCACGCTCGGCATCGTCGATGACGACACGGTCTCGTTGTCCAACCTGCAGCGGCAAGTGATCCATGGCGGCGACACGATCGGCATGGCCAAGACCGACAGTGCACGCGAAGCGATTATGCGCATCAACCCCAACGTCACGGTGGAGTCGCATCGCCTGAGGCTGACGGAAGAGAACGCCCCTGCCCTTGTCGCCCGCTACGATATCATTGTCGACGGCTCTGACAATTTCGAGACGCGTTACGCAGTCGCCGATGCCTGCGCCAGTGAGAAGAAACCCCTCGTCACAGCCGCCGTCGGGCGCTTCGACGGCTCCGTGACGGTGCTGAAGCCGTTCGAGACAGGCGCTGACGGTAGCCGCAATCCTAGCTATCGCGACTTGTTCCCGGAAGCACCGCCCGAAGGGCTGGTGCCGTCCTGCGCCGTTGCCGGCATCGTCGGCGCGCTGACGGGCGTCATCGGCACGCTGGAAGCAATGGAAGCGATCAAGCTGATCACCGGCATAGGCGAACCGCTGATCGGGCGGCTGCTGCTCTATGATGGGCTCGCGGCCCGCTTCGACACCATCCGCTACAAGGCCGTCTGAGCCCATGGACCAGACCGTCGGCATCTCCATAGTCGGCCTTCCAGCGGATTTCGACCGATGGGACGACTTGCTCGCGCTGATCCGGGGTGCCTTCGCCTATATGGACGGCGTCATCGACCCGCCGTCATCGGCGCATCTCTTGACCGCCGACAGCCTTGGCGAGAAGGCAACACGGGAGACGGGGTTTATGGCGATCGAGAACGGCCGCATCGTCGGTTGCGTCTTCGCGCTGGAACGGGTGCGGGATTTCTATGTCGGCAAGCTTGCTGTCGAGCCAGGGCTTCAGGGTCACGGCATCGGAACCCGGCTGATGCAAGCAGTCGAGGACCTTGCCCGCGAACGCGGCAAGGATGCAATCGAGCTTCAGACCCGTATCGAACTGACGGCAAATCATGCAGCCTTCGCGCGGCTCGGCTTTTGCGAGACCGAGCGCACGGCGCATGAGGGCTATGCCAGGCCCACCTCCATCACGATGCGCAAGGTGCTGTCTTGAGCCTTTCGCTCAGCCCGGAAGAACAGGCGATCGCCGCCGGCCAGGATGGCGCCGGCATGGCGATGCGCATCGTCGCCGAAAGCGCCCGCCTGCTCGGCGCGCCGCGGCTCATCCCGATCGCATCCACCCATATCGATGGGGCGCTTTACCATGGCGATTCCGGCACATTGTTCGCCGAGAGGCTGGTCGAAAGCGGCGCGAAGGTCGCGGTGCGCTCGACGCTCAACGTCGGGGCGCTCGACCTGATGGGTTGCTCGCGCATTCGCCTCGAGGAGCCGCAGCGCGGCATGGCGCGGCGGATGATGGAGGCCTATCGCAAGCTCGGCTGCGAACAGAGCTGGACCTGCGCGCCCTACCAGGCCGGGCACAGGCCCGCGCTTGGCAGCGACGTGGCCTGGGGCGAGTCCAACGCGGTCGTTTTCTGCAATTCGGTGCTGGGCGCGCGCACCAACCGCTATGGCGATTTTCTCGACATTGCCTGCGCCATCATCGGCCGGGCGCCGGATTACGGCCTGCACCGGCCTGACAATCGCCGGGCGCGGCTCATTTTCGACGTCTCGGGCCTGTCGCCATCTTTCCTTGGCTCGGAGATCGCCTGGCCGGTCCTGGGCAGCCTGTATGGCCGCGAGGTGGGTAACGCGATCGGTGTCGTCACAGGTGTGGCCAGTCATCCGGGCGAAGATGCGCTGAAAGCCTTTGGCGCGGCGGCCGCGTCGTCCGGCGCGATCGGTCTGTTCCACATTGCCGGTGTGACGCCCGAAGCTCCCGATGTCGAAACCATTCTGGCCGGACCGGAACCGGAGGCGGTGATCCGCGTAACGCCTCAGATGGTCGCCAAGGCGCGTGCCGGCCTGTCGACCACCGCCGCGGGCAAAGCCATCGACGCGGTGGCGATCGGCAGCCCGCATCTGTCGCACGCCGAATTCGACAGGCTGGAGCGGCTGATCGCCGGGCGGCGGCTTGCGGTGCCGGTCTATGCCTGCACCGGCCGCCACGCGCTTGCCTTGCTGGAGCAGGACGGCCGGCGAAAGAGGCTCGAAGCCAGCGGCGTCGTGATCGTCGCCGACACCTGCGTGGTGGTGACGCCGATCATGCCGGAGCTCAGCAACGGCGTGCTGATGACCAATTCGGGCAAGTTCGCGCATTACGCGCCGGGCAACACCGGCTATGCGGTGCTCTACGCCTCGCTCGCCGACTGCGTCGAAAGCGCGGTCCTTGGCAAGCCGGTCTTCACGGATATCGCCGCATGAGCGCAGCAGCCGAAATCCTGGTGCCGGGCAAGGCGGGTGAAGGCACGGCACTGGTGCTGACGGCACCGATCAGCTTCTGGGGCGGCGTCGACCCCAAGACCGGGCGCATCGCCGACGTTCGCCACCCGCAGCATGGCGAAGTCATTGCCGGCCGGGTGCTGTTCCTGCCGGGCACGATCGGCTCGTCCTCCGCTTCGGCGGTGCTGATGGAACTCGTCCACAACGGGCGGGCGCCGGTGGCCTTGGTGATGCATGAGCCGGACGCCATCCTTCTGCTCGGCCTGATCGTCGCCCGGGAAATGGGCTGGGAAACGCCAATCGCCGCCCGGCTCGAACGCGGCGCGTTCGATACCTACCGTGGGGCCGTCGTAACCGTCGCCGCAGACGGTGCCGTCAGCGCGGCCGTTTAGATTTTTCAGGTCCTGAGCGGAAGAACCCGGTCCGGCGGGCGGTGGCCGTCGAAGAAGGCGCGAATGTTGATGATCACCTTCTCGCCCATGTCGATGCGGCCCTCGAGCGTGGCCGACCCCATATGCGGCAAAAGCACCACCTTGGCCTTGGCGGCAAGTTTCAACAGCTTGGTGTTCAGCGCCGGCTCGTGCTCGTAAACGTCGAGGCCGGCGCCCGCGATCTTGCCGTCGTGGATGAGCTTGACCAGCGATTCCTCGTCGATGATATCGCCGCGCGCGGTGTTGACGAGGTAGGCCGACGGCTGCATCAGCGCCAGGCGACGACCAGACAGCAGGTGGAACGTGGCCGGCGTCGAGGGACAATTGACCGAGATGATGTCCATGCGGGCCAGCATCTGGTCGAGGCTTTCCCAGTAGGTTGCCTCCAGCTCCTCCTCGACCGCCGGCAGCACGCGGTGCCGGTTGTGGTAGTGGATCGACAGGCCGAAGGCCTTGGCCCGCCTGGCGACCGCCGTGCCGATGCGGCCCATACCGACGATGCCCAGGCGTTTGCCCCAGATGCGCCGGCCGAGCATCCAGGTCGGCGACCAGCCGGCCCATTTCTTCTCGCTTGTCAGCACATTGGCGCCCTCGGCCAGCCGCCGCGGCACGGCAAGCATCAGCGCCATGGTCATGTCGGCAGTGTCTTCGGTCAGCACATTGGGCGTGTTGGTGACGGTGATGCCTTTCTTGGCCGCCGCCGCGACGTCGATCTTGTCGACGCCGTTGCCGAAATTCGCGATCAGCTTGAGGTTTTCGCCGGCCTGGGCGATCAGCGCGGCATCGATATGGTCGGTGATGGTGGGAACCAGCACATCGGCTTCCTTGACCGCCGCGACCAGCTCCGGTTGCGTCATCGGCCAGTCCTCGACATTCAGCCGCGCATCGAACAATTCGCGCATGCGGGTTTCGACCGGATCGGGCAGCTTGCGCGTTATGACGACGAGGGGCCGTTTTTTGCCTGCCATTTTATCCCCGAAGCTTGCTAGATCAGAATGACGTTTCGTTGAATCGTCATCCTGATCCTACTCTTTTTGGAGCATGATCTTTTCCGAAAACCGGTTCCCACTTTTCGGGATCATGCTCTCGAAACCGATCTCGTTGAGACCTCTTTAACCAAGACCGGCGAAACTTGCAGCCAATCGCGGCATCAGCCCACTCCTGTAACAAGCGGTGCCGCCGAAGACAAAGAAAAAGGGGCGCTCATCCCGACGGACCGGCGCCGAAAGGAACGAAAGTGTCTGGTTTCGCGTCGCTTCGCCTGGCCTTCAGCGCAGCCATTCTTGGCGCCCTCCTTTGCGCGCCGCAGGCATTGGCGCAAAGCGCGGCCGCGCCCGCGCAAACCATAACGCTTGGGCCAAGCGGCCTGCCGCTGCCGCGCTTCGTCAGCCTGAAGCCGGCCCGCGTCAACTCGCGCGTCGGCCCCGGCGCCAATTACTCCGTCAACTGGATGTATCTGAAGGCCGGCCTGCCGATGGAAGTCATCCAGGAATTCGACACCTGGCGCCGCGTGCGCGATGCCGACGGCTCGGAAGGCTGGATCAACCAATCGTTGCTATCCGGCCGCCGCACCGCGATCGTCGCGCCCTGGCAGCGCGGCAAGGGCGGGCGAATCAACCTGCTCGACGAGCCCGACAAGGATGCCGGTGTCATCGCCATCATCGAACCGGGCGTGATCGGCTCGATCAAGAAATGCGATGGCCAATGGTGCGAAATGACCTTCGACGGCCACACCGGCTGGATGGCCCAGTCGCAGGTATGGGGCGCTTATCCGGGCGAGAAGGTCAAGAACTAGGGGGTGTCGATATTCAAGTGATGCCGGCCTGACCTGAATCTCAACAACCCTAGCCGGTCGCGCCATCGGCGTGGCGCCCGAGATCCTGAAAACCAGTGGACAATTTCAGGCCGCAGCCCAAGGCGCGGTCGATGGCGATGCGGGCGATCCAGATCAGCGCCACGGCACGGGGCGCATCGCGAACGGATCAATCAATCGCAGCGTTTGGGGCGCAGCCTCACCACGATGTCGACATTGGCGATCTCCATGCCTTCCGGGGGCGCCGGCAGGTTGGAGACGGTTACCGGCCCGCTTTCGATATCGAAAATCCGGTTCTCGCCCTCGACGTAGAAGTGATGATGGTCGGAGGTGTTGGTGTCGAAATAGGTTTTCGAGCCTTCGACCGCCAGGATGCGCAACAGGCCGGCCTGGGTGAACTGGTGGAGCGCGTTGTAGACGGTCGCCAGCGAAACCGGCACGCCGGCGGCGATCGCCTCCTCGTGCAGTTCCTCGGCCGAAAGGTGGCGGTCGCCCTTGGCGAAAAGCAGGTCGGCCAGCGCGATGCGCTGGCGCGTCGGCCTCAGGCCGGCTTCGCGAACCCGCTTGTCCACAGCGACATTTTCCTTCCGGTGGCCCGAATCCATCTTCGTGTCGAAGCTTTGTTGCCCAGCCCATCAACAGGTCCAGAATGGCGAAAAGACGTCAAAAGCCAAAACCGGACATCAGCCGACATATATTCTGTAGTCCGAATGCGATCAATAGCGCGCATTGACCCGGGCAGGCGCACGGGTTAAGCGCAAACGCCGGTTTCCGGCCGCAAACAGAGTGTGTTAGGAAACCACCGACAAGGGCGCCCTGCCGCCCGCGAGGAACACGGGGACAGAAATTTGATGGCGGGTCAAAAGTCCAGCTACGATTACGAAGAACTGCTTGCCTGCGCCCGCGGCGACCTGTTCGGACCGGGCAACGCCCAGCTGCCCTACCCACCGATGCTGATGTTCGACCGCATTACCGAGATCAGCGAGACCGGCGGCGCTTTCGACAAGGGCTTCATTCGCGCGGAATTCGACATCAAGCCGGACCTGTGGTTTTTCGCCTGCCACTTCATCGGCAATCCGATCATGCCGGGCTGCCTCGGTCTCGACGCCATGTGGCAGTTGACCGGTTTCTATCTCGGCTGGCTCGGCGAGCCGGGCAAGGGCATGGCGCTTTCGACCGGCGAAGTGAAGTTCAAGGGCATGGTGACGCCGTCGGTGAAGAAGGTCGAATACGGAATCGACTTCAAGCGCGTGATGCGCGGCCGCCTGGTGCTCGGCATCGCCGATGGCTGGCTCAAGGCGGATGGCGAACCCATATACGCGGCTACGGATCTGAAGGTCGGCCTGTCCAAGCAGTCCGCCGCCTGACCGTTTCGCCGCGGCGCTCGCTTACCCAACGGACGCCACGTCAGTTTATTTGCGTATGATCAAAGGCGAAAACCGGCTAGGTTTTTCGCCCAAATACGCCGGAAGGAGTTGCGAATGAGACGGGTCGTAGTGACAGGGCTCGGCATTGTGTCGTCGATCGGCAACAATGCCAATGAGGTGCAGAGCTCGCTTTACGATGCCAAATCCGGCATCAGCTTTTCCAATTCCTTTGCCGAACACGGCTTCCGTTGCCAGGTCTGGGGCGCGCCGACACTCGACCCCACCGCGATGATCGACCGGCGCGCCATGCGCTTCCTGAGCCAAGGTGCTGCCTGGAACCACGTCGCCATGGATCAGGCTATCGCCGATGCCGGGCTCGGCGAAAGCGACATCACCAACGAACGGACCGGCATCGTGATGGGTTCCGGCGGCCCGTCGACCCGAACCATCGTCGAGGCGGCGGAAACCACGATCAAGAACAACAGTCCCAAGCGCATCGGCCCATTCGCCGTGCCGAAGGCGATGTCGTCGACGGCTTCGGCCACCTTGGCCACATGGTTCAAGATCCACGGCGTCAACTATTCGATCTCGTCCGCCTGCTCGACCTCGGCGCATTGCATCGGCAATGCCTATGAGCTGATCCAGTGGGGCAAGCAGGACATGATGTTCGCCGGCGGCCATGAGGACCTCGACTGGACGATGTCGGACCTGTTCGACGCCATGGGCGCAATGTCGTCGAAGTTCAACGACAATGCATCGACAGCTTCCCGCGCCTATGACGTCAACCGCGACGGTTTCGTCATCGCCGGTGGCGCCGGCGTGCTGGTGCTGGAGGAATTGGAACACGCCAAGGCGCGCGGCGCCAAGATATATGCCGAGATCGTCGGCTACGGCGCGACGTCCGATGGCTACGACATGGTGGCCCCGTCCGGCGAAGGCGCCGTGCGGTGCATGCGGCAGGCGCTCGCCACCGTCTCGACCCCCGTCGACTACATCAACACGCACGGCACCTCGACGCCGGTCGGCGATTCCAAGGAGATGGGCGCTATCCGCGAGGTGTTTGGTGACAAGATGCCCTACATCACCTCGACCAAGTCGCTCACCGGCCATTCGCTGGGAGCGGCCGGCGTGCAGGAATCGATCTATTCGATCCTGATGATGCAGGGCGGCTTCATCGGCGAGAGCGCCCATATCGAGGCGCTCGATCCGGAATTCGAGGGCATGCCGATCGTGCGCAAGCGCATCGACGACGCCAGGATCGACACCGTCCTGTCCAACTCCTTCGGTTTCGGTGGCACGAACGCGACGCTGATTTTCCAGCGCTATTCCGCATAAGGATTGCCTTTATGGACGGGTTGATGAAGGGCAAGCGCGGGCTTGTCATGGGTGTCGCCAACGACCATTCGATTGCCTGGGGCATCGCCAAGAAGCTGTCGGAACATGGGGCGGAGCTGGCTTTCACCTACCAGGGCGACGCGTTCGGGCGGCGGGTCAAGCCGCTTGCCGAGAAGGTGGGAGCCTCTTTGATCGTGCCCTGCGATGTCGAGGACAGCGCCTCGGTCACCGCGACCTTCGAGACACTCGGCAAGGCCTGGGGCGGGCTGGACTTCGTGGTGCACGCCATCGGCTTTTCCGACAAGAACGAGCTCAAGGGCCTCTACGCCGACACCAGCCGCGACAATTTCGTGCGCACCATGGTGATCTCCTGCTACTCCTTCACCGAGATCGCCCGCAACGCCGCCGCGCTGATGGGCAATGGCGGCTCGATGATCACGCTCACCTACGCCGGCTCGGTCAGGGTGATGCCGAACTACAATGTCATGGGCGTCGCCAAGGCCGGGCTCGAGGCCAGCGTGCGCTACCTGGCCAATGACTACGGCCCGCGCGGCATCAGGGTGAACGGCATCTCGGCCGGACCGGTCCGGACGCTGGCCGGCTCCGGCGTTTCCGACGCCCGCCACATGTTCTCCTACCAGCAGCGCAATTCGCCTCTGCGGCGCACCGTGACCATCGACGAAGTCGGCGGTTCGGCGCTTTACCTGCTCTCCGATCTGTCGTCGGGCGTCACCGGTGAGATCCACTATGTGGATTCCGGCTATCATATTGTTTCGATGCCTGCACTGGAGGAACTGAAGCAGAACGATGGCGCGCGGGAATAGTTTGCGATCGCGATAGTAGCCCTCCAGTAAAATTGGATGCATTGGCGGAAACTCATTTTAAGGAGATGTCCGCTATAAGGCGCCCTAATCTAGGGACCATGCATGCCTGCAGTCAGCAATCCCAAACGGACCCCGCTGTTCCGGCTGATCACCATCGCCAGCTCGGGCATGGGCAGCTTCATCCTCGGACTCTGGGGGCTGCGGTTCGGTTTCGGCGACGGCATGGCCGGCATGCCAGCCGAGACGATGGCGGGCGTCATCGCCGCGCTCTGCGCCCTTGCCGCCGGCGGCGCCGCGCTCTCGTTCTTCGCGGGTGTCGATGAATCGGCGGCCTATGTCTTCAAGGAAACCCATTTCGACAAGCTGACGGGCCTGCTGGCGCGCCAGGCCATGGTCGGCAAGATCGCCGAGGCCGCCTCCGCGACGATACGAACCGGCGAACCGGTGTTTCTGATCGATATCGATATCGACCGCTTCAAGCAGATCAACGACGCCATCGGCTACAGCCAGGGCGACGAACTGATCCGCGCCTTCACCAGCAGGCTGAAGGAGAACATGCCGAAGGATGCGGTGATCGGGCGCATCGGCGCCGGCGAATTCGCCGTGCTTTTGCCGGACCGCGACATAAGGGGTTCGATCGAGCGGCTGATCGAAAAACTCATCAACGAGATGATGGAACCCTATCAGTTGCAGACGCATCTGCAGTCGGTCAGCCTGTCGGTCGGCATCGTGGCGATGCCGAAGGACGGCGTCGACCCCGTTCTGGTCCTGCGCCGCTCGAACCTGGCGCTGCAGAACGCGCGCGCCAGCGGCGTCGGCAACTGGTCTGTCTTCCACTCCGACATGGGCCGCGTGGCTGACTATCGGCAATGGATCGAGTCGGAGCTGAAGACCGCTTTCGACCGCGGCGACTTCAGTCTCCACTATCAGCCGCAGCTCAACCTGCCGAGCGGCCGCGTCGTTGGTTACGAGGCGCTGATTCGCTGGAAGCATCCGGAGCGCGGCATGATCCCGCCGATGGAGTTCATTCCGATCGCCGAGGAAACCGGCATGATCAATCCGATCGGCGAATGGGTGCTGCGCAAAGCCTGCAGCGATGCCCGGTATCTGCCGCAGGATTGTTTCGTCGCCGTCAACATCTCGCCGGTCCAGTTCATGACCAGGGATTTCGTCGGCATCGTGCGGGAGGTGATGGAATCGACCGGCATCAAGCCGTCGCGGCTCGAGCTCGAGGTCACCGAGACGGCGATGATGCAGGATCGCGACCGCGCCGCGACGATCCTGGAGCAGCTTGCCGAGATGGGGATTTCGGTGGCCGTCGACGATTTCGGCACGGGCTATTCCAATTTGAGCTACCTGATCGATTTCTCCTTCGGCAAACTGAAGATCGACCGGTCCTTCGTCAGCCGCATCGATACCGATTCCAGTTCCGGCGCGATCGTTTCGACCATCGTCGGCCTGTCGCGGGCGCTGGGCGTCGGGATCATCGCCGAGGGTGTCGAGACCGAGAACCAGGCCACGATGCTCAGGGCGGCCGGCTGCGAGGTGGTGCAAGGCTATCTGTTCGGCCGGCCGGCGCCGCTCAAAGTCGAGCTCGGCGAAGCTCGGCCAGCCTTCGGCGCGCACGAACCGGCCCGCATCGTCAGCGTGCAGTAGAGCACCCTCGCTTTTTTCCTGGCGCAATTCCGGACGGAAAACCGTTCCCCACTTTTCCTGGAATTGCTTTTAGCGGCGTGCCGAAAAAACCTTGAACATCCCGTCGCGGGCGACCTCTGCATAGCTGGCAAAGGCAGACGACAACGCTTGCTCATAGGGAAGCTGACGGTTGGCGACCATGAACAGGCGGCCGCCCGGCTTCAGCGCCTTCGACGCCGCGCGGATCATGCCGGCGCCAATGCCAGGCTCGGCCGCGCGACCGGCGTGGAAGGGCGGGTTCATGACGACTGCGTCGTAGCGCCGTTCGACAGCCTCGGTGAGAAGATCGATCCAGAAGAAGCGTGGCTCGACGGAGCCATGGACGTTCAGCCTGGCCGCCTCCAGGGCTTCGAAATCCGCTTCATAGAGATCGAGCGCGGTGGGGCCGTGCGAGCGCTGCGGGACTTGTGCCGCCAGATAGCCCCAGCCGGCGCAGAAATCGGCGATGCTGCCCCTGAGGTCGCCAGGCAGGCTTGCGGTGAGCAATCTTGAACCGGCATCGACCCGATCAAAGGAGAACATGCCGGGCGAGGTTTTGAAGCCGCCTTCGACGACAAGGTCGGGGTTGGCAGTGCGCAGCGCCGCAGCCGTCTCGGTGCCGGCCCGCCGGAACCAGAAGGCAACGCCGTGATGCTTCGGCAAATGGCCTTCGAGCGGCGTCAGGTCGTCGATCCGCTTGCGCAGGCTGTCGACGCCATCTTCCTTGCCGCCTGCGACAGCGATCACCCCGCCCGCCGCGACGCGCTCGATGGCTTCAGCGATGCGCAGCTCATTCTGCCCGCGGTGCCGGCCGGCGAGCACCAGAGCCATATCGTAACCCTGGCCTTCCGCCCGCGGCGTCACGCTATGGCCGGACGCCTGCAGGGCGCGAAAATACGGCCGGAAGCCTTGTACGAGATGCAGCGCCGTATCGAAACCAGCGGGTAAACGGAACCCGGGTTCGGCGCCCAGAAAGAGAACGCGGGCATCCTTTCGCGGCAGAGGCAGCGCCTCGGCCTCGAACGGATAGAACAGCGTCTTCAGCGGCTCCGCGACCATTCATCCACTCATGGAAACAAAACGGGCGCGACCTTGCGGTGCGCCCGTCTCGATTTATCCGTAGCTTCTTGTTTGATGCATGTCGTTATCCCAAAACCGCTGCGCACTTTTGGGCGACATGCATAAGGTCGATCAGGCGGCGTCTTCCTCGCCGTCCGACTTCTTCTTCTCCTGGGCAATTTCCTTGCCGGTCGCCTGGTCGACGACCTTCATCGACAGACGCACCTTGCCGCGCTCGTCGAAGCCCATCAGCTTCACCCAAACCTTGTCGCCTTCCTTGACGACATCGGAGGTCTTGGCGACGCGCTCATTGGCGAGCTGCGAGATATGGACGAGACCGTCGCGCGGGCCGAAGAAGTTGACGAACGCGCCGAAGTCGGCCGTCTTGACGACGGTGCCTTCGTAGATTTCGCCGACTTCCGGCTCGGCGACGATGGTGTGGATCCACTTCTTCGCCGCCTCGATCTCCTTGGCGTTCGCCGAAGCGATCTTGACCGTGCCGTCGTCCTCGATGTTGATCTTGGCGCCGGTCTTCTCGACGATCTCGCGGATCACCTTGCCGCCGGAGCCGATGACGTCGCGGATCTTGTCGGTCGGGATATGCATGACCTCGATGCGCGGCGCGAACTCGCCGAGCTCGGCGCGGGCGCCGGACAGCGCATGCGCCATCTCGCCGAGGATATGCAGACGGCCGTCCTTGGCCTGGGCAAGCGCGATGCCCATGATCTCCTCGGTGATGCCATCGATCTTGATGTCCATCTGCAGCGAGGTGACGCCGTTGGCGGTGCCGGCGACCTTGAAGTCCATGTCGCCGAGATGGTCTTCGTCACCGAGGATGTCGGAGAGCACAGCGAAGCGCTCGCCTTCCTTGATCAGGCCCATGGCGATGCCCGCGACCGGCTTTGCCAGCGGCACGCCGGCATCCATCAGCGCCAGCGAGGTGCCGCAGACGGTCGCCATCGAGGACGAGCCGTTGGACTCGGTGATCTCCGAAACGACGCGCAGCGTGTAGGGGAACTGGTCAGCGCTCGGCAGCATCGGACGGATGGCGCGCCAGGCGAGCTTGCCGTGGCCGATTTCGCGGCGGCCGGGCGAGCCCATGCGGCCGGTCTCACCAACGGAGTAAGGAGGGAAGTTGTAGTGAAGGAGGAACTTCTCCTTGTACATGCCGGTCAGCGAATCGACATACTGCTCGTCCTCGCCGGTGCCGAGCGTGGCAACCACCAGCGCCTGGGTCTCGCCGCGGGTGAACAGCGCCGAACCGTGGGTGCGCGCCAGGACGCCGACCTCGGAGACGATCTTGCGGACCGTCTTGAGGTCACGGCCATCGATGCGCGAGCCGGTGTCGAGAATGTTCCAGCGCACGACCTTGGCCTGAAGCTCCTTGAACACCGAGCCGATCTGCTCGGAGGTGTACTTGGCTTCCTCGCCTTCGGCCGGAGCGAACGCTGCCTTGACCTTCGCCTTGACGGCGTCGACGGCGGCATAGCGCTTCTGCTTGTCAGTGATCTTGTAGGCCTCACGAAGCTCGTCGCCGACGATCTTGAGCATCTCCGCTTCCAGCGCGGAGTAGTCCGGCGCCGTGAAGTCGCGGGGCTCCTTGGCGGCGACTTCGGCCAGCTTGATGATCGCTTCGATCACCGGCTGGAAGCTCTTGTGGCCGAACACGACGGCACCGAGCATCAGGTCCTCGGAGAGTTCCTTGGCTTCGGATTCGACCATCAGCACGGCGTCGCCAGTACCGGCGACGACGAGGTCGAGCTTGGATTCCTCCATTTCGTCGATGTGCGGGTTCAGCACATATTCGCCGTTGATGTAGCCGACGCGGGCGCCGCCGATCGGGCCCATGAAGGGCACGCCGGAGAGCGTGAGCGCAGCGGAAGTGGCGACGATCGACAGGATATCCGGATCGTTCTCGAGATCATGCTGGACGACGGTGACGACGATCTGGGTGTCGTTCTTGTAGCCGTCCGCAAACAGCGGGCGGATCGGGCGGTCGAT
>Ga0105238_10000583_pt1 | contig 38256 bp, 30 predicted proteins | sample KBSC34metaG_FD_81526 | JGI IMG/M metagenome (GOLD analysis project Ga0105238, IMG submission 81526) | Corn rhizosphere microbial communities from Kellogg Biological Station, Michigan, USA - KBS C3-4 metaG | ecosystem: Host-associated > Plants > Roots > Rhizosphere > Soil | place: Michigan, USA...
CAAAAATGATCGCGAAGAGCTGAATCCATCGCGATCGCAGGCTGATGCGTACCTCATGCCGCGCAATAAGAGCGATATTCCTAATGCCCATCGCTTCCCTCACTCACGCGGTCAACATGGCTTGCGGTAGACATCGCGTTTTCCTTGCCTGTACTTTCGGTCCAGAGATCACTGAAGCTCAAAAGGCGCGAGGGGCCGGCCCCCATCGAGCGGGCCGCCTCGTTTGCATTGTGAAAAGCGGCAAGCCCGCTTGCCATGGGGCTCGAACTGCTGTTTCGAAGCTTTGCGAAGGAAGCTTGCCGCGCATCCATCCAATCCCGGCCGGTGGCATAATCTGTCACGTAAAACCGGGCCGAGGACGAGTTCTTGCCATGTGCCCGGGCGAATCGCATCATGCAGGCAACATCGTCGAATTTGTAAATCGTCCCATTGCTATCGAGCATTTCAGCCGCATATCGGCGTTCGGAAATGAGCATGCGGCAAGATGCGCAGGCATCATCAGTGCCGATTGGTACCGGGCCGGTTGCTCTGGAGTCGCAACCAATCACGAGACTAATTACCAGTATGGTTGCGAGAATTCTCACGAATACACCTCAAATACAGAGATTCAAGCGTCGGCTCCTCGGTCGAGAAATGCTCGATGTTCGCTCCTTCTATTTCGAGCGCACGCAACACGGGCAGATAGTTGGCCGACGGTGTGGTGATGACAAGCTCAGAGCCGGCCATCTCAGCCGATCGAGCACCAGCAGACCTCGCAGTTTCGCACCACTTGTTCTCCGGCTGCCGGAGCGTGATTCGCATTCGTGCCTGCTGAGCCAATCGCTCTCGAAAGCTGGAGATCGGCTCACAGGCAACCAGCCGCCCTCCAGAGAGAATTGCGACACGATCGGCAAGTGATTCAATCTCCGAGAGCACATGGGTCGAAACGATGACAGTCTGTCCTCGGGCGCGCATCGACGCCAGCAATTCGCGAAGCTTCGCCACGGCATCGGAATCCAATCCCGCCGTGGGTTCGTCGAGAATCACCACGGGTGTCTCGGGCATGAGCGCAATGGCAATACCGAGGCGCTGGAGCATGCCAACCGAGTATTCACGTACCGCACGCTTCCCAAATCCATTGAGCCCGGATATTTCGAGCGCATGTTGTATCGCCCCTGGAGCGAGATTGCGCAAGCGGCTGTAGAAGCCAATGAGTTCTTCTCCGGTCAGGTTCTCAGAGAAACCCACTTCCTGAGGCAAATAACTCAGCCATTCGCGCCTGCCGCCATTTGCTCGCTTGCCATTCACAACAATCTCGCCTGCCGTGGGGGAAATGAGCCCGGCGATGCATTTCATCGTTGTCGATTTGCCGCTGCCATTGGGGCCAACGAGTGCCAGAATCTCTCCCGATTCTGCCCTGAAGGAAACATCATTGACAGCGAGAACCGTGCCGAATCTCTTTGTCAGTTTTCGCACCTCGATCATCAGCGTAGCCCCCATCGGAATGCCATCAGAGTGAAGAGGAGAAGAAACGCCGGAGCGAGAAAAGATAGTGCTCTGTGGGGGGCATGATCCTCAGGATCGGCAGATAGCCAAGGCATTGCCACCGGCTTCATCAGCGGCCGGTCATCGGTCTCCTGCCGGGTTTGAAGGACTGGAAACCCACGTTCCGCGACCTCCAGCGATTGAGCCGCAGGGCTGAACAGGTATAGCCGCAACAGAGGCAACTGCGCCTCAAGATGTTCAAAGACATTCTGGATACGATAAGGAACATCGCCAACGCCGTCGCCATCGAGGTCAAACCCATCGTAATCGCTCCAGTAATTTCCACCGGTCGACCCATTCCAGGAATTGTTCGTGTGACCTCCGACAACCTCCATCGGGCTCAGGTTTTCGATCACGTTGTTGTTCACAAAGTGATCGTCTGCGGCACTGGTGAAGATACGGATGGCTAGGTCGTTGCCTGCGATCAGGTTGTCCTTCACAGTGCTCCCATTCAGGGCCTCCATAAAAATCCCGATCGCATTATCGGCGATGACGTTTTCTTCCGCCACGCAGTCTTCGTCGGCCTGAAAAAGGATCCCGTACGAGGCGAAGCCACGGTTGTGGAGGAACATGTTGTGGCGAAGCCGAACTCGCCGGGAGTACATGACGGCAGCGCCGGCGACATCATCGTAGAAGTCGTTTCCCTCAAAATCGTTGTCGTCTGAATACATAAAGTGCAGTCCGTAGCGCAGATCATGGATACGACTACTCCGGATCACGTTGTGGTAAGAGTTCTGCACGTAGATCCCGTCACGGGCTTCGGCGACTGAGTTACGCTCCAACGTGTTGTAGTTTGAGTTCCAGATGTGTATTCCATTGCCACGATCCCCAAAGTCGTGGGCATATCTGCCGCGAACCGTGTTGTCGGCGATATAGTTTCCGTCTGACTTGAAGAGATAGATTCCGAATAGCACGTCCGCAAGGCGGTTGCTCTCGACGTGATTATTGTGGGATTTGAGGAGGATGCCGGAGTCCTCATCCTCCAGTGACGAACCAGTATGTTCTATTGCAAATCCCCGCACAGTGCATCGATCGGCCGACACGGTAACCACGCTGCCGTCACCGCGGCCGTGAATTGTAGGGTTGCCGATGCCGATCAACTGCACAGAACGATCAAGCACTACATCTTCGTTGTAAGATCCTCCGTCCACTTCGATGACATCGCCGTTCGCTGCCATCCGGAGCGCCTGCGAAATCGAGGTCAATGGTCCCGCGGGAGAAACGACCAAAGTACGTGCCCACATGGGATAAGGGACTACAAGACAGAGAGCGGCTGCCGTGCGGCTGATCCAATGCGGCTTTCGGGTAGAAGCCAGCCTGCCCTCAATCATTCGCCACATGTCCCCACCTCATCCCGATTTGGGCGCCTCAAGAACGCGCTTCCCTTTTAGCCCGCATCGATAGAACGACTGCTGCTGACAGAAGTACGACAAATCCAGCCATCAGATACGTGCCGACGGCTGGATAGTTGTACACCGTAAAATTGGCAATCTGCGCCGAGCCGAAGACGGGTGGAGTGAATGGCTTCACCTTGACGGCCGCCGAAGGATCGAGATTGTGGCCGTAGGTGTAGAGCCGCTGGTAAAAGTGCCACAGCGCAAACAGTCCAAACCAGCCGAATGCCACAAGCGTGTCGGCCAGTGCGGACATCTTTCCCATGATCGCCGCGCGCAGGCTCAGGAGAATAAAGAAGCCAAGCATCAGGGGGATCCACTGAAATTCGCTGAAATCGGCTTCTTCTAACGGGTGCATGCCGATGTAGTGATTGAGTGAATTGATCTCCTTGAGGTCGTCGCGATTGGCGCTTTGGTCGCCCCGCAAGCTTCCAGCGTAGATGTTCAGGTTTAACCCGTCGGTGAAATTGTTCGAAAACAGCGTCATTCTGTAGAGCGGGAAGAAGTACACGGGCACAAGCAGCAGAGCCGCAACAAGAACTGTAATGCGGCTGCTTATGCTCAGAGGCCGATCGAAGAATCGCGGCGTGACCGTGGCACGGGCTTCTGTGACGGGAATCGAAAATGAGGCTATTTGTGCCATTGTCTCTCCTTCATCGAGAACCGGCGCTCGCCAGTTGCTCATGGGATCCGTGTGTCGATGCGGTCTTTGTACCCGCGCCGCCCTTTGGCTTCACGAGTAGATAACCCTGCATCTCCTGGTGGAGTGCCGAGCAGAACTTCGTGCAGTAGTAGGCAAATACGCCCGGCTTGTCCGCTACGAACTCGATCGTCTTGGTTTCACCTGGATCGGCGGCGATCTGAATGTTGTACTCCTCGAGGGCCCAACCATGAATCTCGTTTGTTGTCTGCTCGATGTTGGTCAGATAGATGGTGACAAGATCCCCCTGGTTGACCTCGATCTTGTTGGGCTCGAAGTTGCTGCGCACCGCGGTCATGTGCACGACGACGTGATTTCCCTCGCGCTTGATTCCTGTGTGCTGAACATCCCACACAGCATTCGGATCGTGATTCTCAGCCTGGGCGTAAACCTCGATGGGATGGAGACGATCGGCGGGGATCATCTCCGCATAGTGCGGCTCGGGCTCGGTGAAGGCATCATAAAGAAGCTTCATCTTGTCGCCGCTGATGTCGATCAGTTGAGTGTCCTCCGGTTGTGCCGGCCCCACACTGAGGTGCCGTCCGTGCGAGAGCTTATTGAGTGCGAGAACGTATTTTCCGTCGGGGTGAACTGTGTCGCCTCCGGGAATCGCAAGGTGCCCGATGTTGTAGGACACAGGAATCTTGTCGACGACCTCCCAGGTACCGAGCTTCCACTTAGCGATCGCGCTTTCGACGTAAAGGCTGGTGTAGGCGTACCCCTTGTCGTCAAACTGCGTATGGAGGGGCCCGAGACCAACGTTAACCTCGGCCTCTTTCACCGCGTCATAGTTCACAACCGGTATGCCATCCTCGTTCCCGGTAAAGTTCTTCGCCGCAATTGCCTGTTGTAGCTTGGCAAAACTGAATACGGTGGTGATCCCGACCAGCTTGCCGCTACCCACGAAATACTTGCCATCCGGCGTCACGTCGACACCGTGCGGGCTCTTCGAGCATGGAACCAGGAACGCAACACCCGGGGCATCGCGCGGATCAATAACTTTTGCGCCGTCGATCATCTTGTACTTTCCGCTCTTGATCGCTTGTTCGGCGGCTTTCCAGTTAACGGCGACGATGTAGTCGCGGTCCCGCTGCGTTGAGGTAACTTCCAACTTCCCCGTGGCTCTTTCCGCGTTATACGAGGTCCAGAAGGCCCAGCCTTCGCTCGCCGCTTTGCCCAATGAACCGATATCGAAGTCAAGAGGTGGCATTAGAACCTGCCAGCCGAGGCTGATATGACCGGTTTTCGCATCCACGGCAAGGCCAGTCACCACTCCGTGATAGTTGGTTGCATACTGCTCAATTGGCAAGTAGGTCCCCTTGGGCAGCGGCACCGAGAAACGAGAGGCAGCCAGCAAATATTCGGAGTTCGGGGTGACAAATGCGCCACCGTGATTGCCGGAAACATTAGGAATCGGCCCGAAGATCTCCTTGGTTTTAAAGTCATGCAGATCGATGCGCGCAACCCGGTTGTTGGCATTGTCATTGACGAACAGCCAGCGGCCGTCGTAGTCACCTTTGGTCTGGCTCAACGCCGGATGATGGACGTCGCCCCAGGTATATTTTCCCAGCATCGCTTTGGATTCCTGATCGTAGCCGTAGCCGGTGGCAGGATACGGCGCAAAGACAGGAATCGTCAGAATGGGGCGCATCGAGGGAAGTCCCGCGACAAATACGCTTCCGGACTGGCCGCCAGAGTAGAAGATGTAGTACTGGTCCAGGTCACCTGGCGCGACATAGGTGGCAGCGGCAGCCTGGGCAATATCGCCGCGCTGATGTACTTTCGGCTTAGGAGCGCATCCTGGCAAAAACAACAACAGCGCCATGCTCAATAAAAATGATGCCTGAACCGCGGACTTCACAATACTCGATGCTCCCTTGGAAATCATTTCTTTGTCCCCCTGCCCGCCTTCGCCTGCTGTTGAACAAGCATCTGATTGGCGATCTTCAATTTCGCTATAGCTTCCCGCCGCTCTTCCGGCGTCAAATGAATCTGCGTAGATAGCACGACCGACATCGTCCCCGTCGGACTCATCAGGAAATCGTCCAGCGGCCTTCCGAACCGCGCCGGCACATCCGTGACGGCGTTCGAGAGATCAGGGCCGATCTTGGTCGCGGATTCGATGCCCAAGGTGCTGACGTCGTGGCATACAAAGCATGTGTGCTTTACGAAGAACGCCCCCTCGCCGGTCTGCATCTGCTTTTCCTTGGCAATCTCTTCTGGAGTCGGGAAATCGCCCAACTTAACGCCGTGCATGAACTCGAGCGGAACCGGATTTTTCTTCCAGCTCATGACCAACAAGCTGAGTGCCTGCGCCTCATGCGTCGTAAATCCAAAGGTTGGCATGACGGTCCCTGGAGCCATCGATCGTGGTTCCTTGAAATGGGCCACGTGCCACGCGAACTCACTTTCGACGCCGAGTAACCGCGAGTAATCATGCTGCTCGGTGGACTTGTCTCCCTCGTACGTAAGGTCAGGGCCAATGACACCGCCACGGCCATTGATGGTGTGGCAGGCGCGGCAGCCTTTTTGCTGGACAAGATTCTTGGCTTCGTTAATGGCATCGGCTCCGGGAGTCTCGCGATCGTAACGGTGGCAGTGATTGCAGTTCGTCTGCATCATCATTCGCCAGTCGCTTACCGAATAGGTCGCGCTTACGTCCTTGCCGAGCAGCGGATGCTCCCAATTCCCGAGGTCGGTTGCATGGGCGGAATCCAGATCGGTCGCATAGCCCTGGCCGCCATGACAACTCGTGCAGCCATACGTTTCGATCGGATGGTTCGCGAGGATAGCGCGATCGTGCGTACGGAAGGGTTCGGGTGCATTCTCAAAGCCCTTCCACTCCACTGCCTGATGACATGTGGTGCAACGGTCGACACGGTTCAAATCCTTGGCCCAGATTTGTTGCGGCCCAGAGGGAACCTGTTCCGCCCGCGAACCGCCATACTTTTGAAGAACCATGGCATGGAATTGCTTCTGATACCTCTTCCACTCCGGCTGAAACGCCCCGGCGTAGATCAAGACCGTGACGAGGAGGATTCCGGCCCCGCAGATGTAAATTCCGATGCTGTCCCAATTTCTTTTCATGGATGCAGGCCTTCTGTTCAGAACCTCGTTGGAGTTGGGGGCCATTGTTCCCAGGGCCAATAGAGGTGCCAGGACGGGCCGCGCATAAATGTCCCCACAAAAGTGAGAACCAGGATTACGAACACAACAGCAAGAAAAGCAATGTTCTGTCGTCGCCGTTCTCTCGCGAACCACACACCCGTTGCGCTTGCCGAACTTCGGTCCAAGTAGGGCCAAGCGGCCAGTATTAAACCGAGCACGCCGGGCAGGATGATTCCACCCACAAGCGCACCGCTGATAGTGAAGGTGCCAATATGTATGGTTGTGTCGGTTACCAACTCCTGCAGCCAAAGGAAGTACCACGGCGCCTTTGCGGGGTTTGGAGTTACCAGCGGATTTGCGGCCTCTTCGAGCGGTGCCTGAACGAGAAATGCGAGGGCGATGCTGATCAGGATTGTCGACAGGGTCACGAACAGCAGTCGGCGCGTAAGATTCGGCGAAGACTCAACCAGGTTCTCATCCTGATCGACATAGGAGGTCTCGACCGCGACGGTGCGGCCAGAGGTGATGCCCAGCAATGAATATGTCTTGCTTTTGATCGAAGTTGATTTCTTCTCCTTCTCCTTTCGTGCTTCGCGATCAACAGCGGCAAGTCCTCCATCTTTTCTCACGCGCCACATGTGCCAGGAGAAAAGCAGCAAGACCGATGTGGGCAACACGAAGCAGTGCAACACATAAAACCGCAGCAACGTGTTCTGATCGATGTCATTCCCTCCGAGCAGGAAGAAGCGAATCTTGTCGCCAATCAAAGGCGCGGCACTGGCGATGTTGGTCCCGACCGTAATGGCCCAGTATGCCAACTGATCCCACGGCAATAGGTATCCAGTGAAGGAAAGCAGCAAAGTGAGAAATAGAAGTACGACACCCAGAACCCAATTGACGGGCCGGTTCTGATTGACACCAAGGCCGTTCTTGTACGCGCCGGTGAGGAAGGCGCGCATCATGTGCAGAAAGACCACGGCTACCATCAGGTGTGCCGAGATGCGATGCGCTGAGCGAATGAATCCGCCAAACGATGCCACGAACATGATGTCCTTGACGGAGGGATACGCCCGTTCTACGGATGGCACGTAGAGGAACATCAGGATGAGTCCGGTTGCGCACAAGACAAAGAACAGGACCGCAGATATGGTTCCGAGCCAAAGCGAGTAGCGATAGCTCAGACTTGCTCGCGAGACCTTTGCAGGGAACCAGTGCAGCAGGAGATTGCGCACCACCGAATCGCTGGACTCCCGTACGCTCTTTGGATTCCACGTCCATGTCAGCGCCTGCCAGCGATCTTTGATTGTCATGCCCCTTCTCCTCTGCATTAGGCCTTCAGCCGGAAGTCGTGTTGCACCCGCTCAGAACTGTTTACGACCAACTGTCCATCATCGGGAGAGACCTCGATTGGGAACCAGTCCAAAGGCCGCGGTGCGGGACCCGCATAGTTCGTGCCATCGCCGTAATACTTCGACCCGTGGCACGGACAATGAAATTCCTGAGAGATCTGGGTCGGCGTTCCGCCGATTTGCACCGTCTCTGGTTGATTAAGGTTCTCCATCTTCACAGTGCATCCCAGATGCGTGCAGGCCGCCGAGATCGCATAGAGACCACGCTGGTCACGGCCGATAAACAAACGATGATCTTCGAGAAAAGTGACTCCCTCGGCAAACGCTTCGGGCAGTCCGACCTTGAAGGTCCGCGGCGCTTCATAAAGAACGTTCGGTACGAGCGCGCGCACGGCCGCAACAACCTGGCCGGTAATTCCAGCAACGAGTGCCGCCAATCCGACGCGGCGCAGAAATGACCGTCGGCTGGTTCCGTCCATCTCCTGCGGGTAGTTGCTCTCAGCCTTGGTTGGCGAGGGCGGATTCGTGTTCTTCATAGAAGAAAACCTCCATGGTCATGGCATCAGTTGGGCAGCGGATCGCACAGAGCCCGCAGCGAATGCAGTCGGTTTCGTCCTTGATCATGGCCGAAGCCGTATTCCTTCCATCTCCGGAAATTCCGTAGTGCGCTGTAACCGCAGCGAGATCGCTGTTCTCGAGTCCCAATTCTTCGAGCGGGACCAGCTTCAGGCACTGGTTAGGGCAGACTTCGACACAGCGGTTGCAAAGCACGCATTTGTCCGCGTCGTAGATGGTCTGGATGTGGCAGGACAGGCACCGCTCCGCCTGGCTCTGCGCCTCAGACTCGGAGTAGTTGAGCTCCACCTGCGTGTCGCCCGTGCGCCGATCAAGCGGGATCGTTTGCGGAGCCACACGCGGAATCTTTTCGTAGTCATCCGGCATGCAGTAGCTGCGCGTCGGCAATTTGCGGAACGATACCTGCGTCGTCCGTACGCCATCCTTCGCACGCAGGTAGTTGTCAATGGAACGCGCGGCCAGCTTGCCATTGGCGATCGATTCGATGATGTTGCGCGGTCCGAACGCGACGTCGCCGCCGGCAAAGATACCCGGAGATGAAGTCGCCAGTGACTGCGGATCGATTTTGATCGTTCCCAGGGGGGTCAGGGCCACATTGTTTTCCGGTTTTAGAAAGCTGAGTTCGGCTCGCTGCCCGACGGCCAGAATCGCCACGTCGGCTTCGATCGTCTCGCGAATCTGTTCGTCGTACACCGGGTTGAAACGGCCATTCTCGTCATAGGTGCGCGTGACCCCGACAAGTTCAATCGCCCTGAGGCGTCCGTCTTCACCCACGAATCTCTGCATTCCGCGTTGAGTCTGGAAAATGATGCCCTCGCGCTGTGCCTCTTCGAACTCTTCGTGGCCCTGTTGCGACCGCAACACCGGCATCTCATCGAAGGACTCGAGACTGACGATGCGTACCTCTTCGACACCGGCTCGTAAAGCGGCGCGCGCCGCATCCATTGCGGTGTGAAGTTCGCCGGATTCGGAAGTGGCTCCGGACCGCAGAGCCGCGCGCGCAGCGTCAAATGCAACGAAACCGCCGCCGATGACGACAACGCGGCGTCCTAGAGTGACCTTGTAGCCACGGTTTACGTTCAAAAGGAAGTCGACTGCCTTCACCACCCCGTCGAGGTCCGATCCCTCCACGCGAACATCGCGCCCGCTCTGCGTGCCAACCGACAGGAAAACAGACTCGAAGCCCAATTCGCGCAGTTCCCTGATGCCGAAATCGGCGTTGAGCGCAGTGTTTAGCCTGATCTCCACGCCCAGGTCAAAGATGGTCTGGATCTCGCGTCCCAGCAGATCGCGGTTCAGCCGGAATTCGGGGATTCCCGCGATCATCATGCCGCCAAGCGTCGCGGAGGCTTCAAACACCGTCGGCTGGTATCCCATCACGGCAAGATCGTGGGCACAGGAGAGTCCAGCCGGGCCCGCTCCGATAACTGCTATCTTCTTGCCTTCGCCAACTTGTTTGCGGCTTTCGGCAAGCATGGGAAGGTGCCATGCGATTTTATTGCCTGGGTCGGTTGCACCTCCGGCGAGCAACTGCCTGGCGATAGGAGACGATGACTCCGGTCCATAGAGTTCGCAGACGTAACCTTTGAGCGCGCGAATAGAAACCGGCTTGTCGATCACTCCACGGCGGCAGTGATCTTCGCACGGTGCGGCGCAGACTCGACCGCATACTGATGCGAATGGGTTCGGAGAACATGCCGTCAGATACGCCTGTTCATTGTTGCCTTGCGCGATCAGCTGAACATAGCGGCCCGCATCGGTGTGAACAGGACAAGCGGCTTGACAGGGAATCAGCTCTTTGAAGAATTCAACATCGGGGACACTAACGCGATATCGGGGCCCGTTGGCCATGATATTTCCTGTTCTCTCTTGTGGCTGGCAGATCGTAGATTGTGATCTTTCTCACATGATCGAGCGAGCAAACACTTAACGCGGTGATTGAGATCACATCTCTTCGCTAAACCATTCGGACAATTATGTTTGTCACATAGAGCAGGGACAAATGTACTTCCTCCTGTAAGTGATCTCAAACAAATCACTCGATTGCTGTGGCTCCGGGTATCGGATTCAGAACTCATAATCTTTATTTCGGTAGCAGTTTCGACTCTCTCGCGCTCCTTCAATGTGCTTCAAAAATCTAAGAGTCGCGTAGACGACAAATGTAGGAGAGGAAGTTACGGCCGGCTCATTGATGAGGCGCCTTGGTGAACGGAATCTGAAAGCACGATGAGAGTGAGGCGCGGCAAAATCGTGATGTCCGCGTTTGCGGAGGATCAGATCTGCACACTGGCCCGAATTACTTGCAGTCGTCAGCCGCATTGATCAGCGAAGAGATTCCGGACGCGTATAAGCTCGTTCGAATTTTGAAGGGCAGAGAAACGCCGAGATCTTGACACACGGCATGAACTTCCGTGCGTCATCCTCCGCGAGCACTTTGCACATTGCGTGGAAGACCCATTCGCCGGATATTGGAAGGTCCCGATTCGTCAGGCAATCACTCTGAAAATGCAGCTCGAGCGTGATCTTGGTATTACCGGCGACGATAGTGTTGAACTGCTGGAAGCTGCCGAACTGAAATTCAAGATGAAATTTGAAAGCGATGGGAGTGACATGAGGGAGAGCTTTAACCTTCAACCTAATGAGTATTTGTTCAACGCCGAAGGTTGGGGTCTCTGTTTTCGGGGCCGTTGGTGGTCGTTCGCAAATTCACGGCTGGTGAATTGTATGAAGCCATCATAAGAACAAATTGGGGGACCAACCTTCGCCAGCAGCAGATCCCAAAAACCGGTTTCCCGAAGATGAGGAGACGCCGGGCATTGCGATATATCGCAGGATACTGTCTGGCATCACGCTTGTATTGTTGACGCCTGAATTAGCCTGGAAAACGGGTAGAATCAACGTACGCCGGGGAACGTCACCATGGCGTACTGTGCGCGAGAGAATTTTTAGAACAGCGCAAATTCGAGAATTCGGTGGACGAAATTCGTAAGGTAAACCAAATCGACAAGTTCAGAAACGGGACAAAAACATGAACGCCAAATCAGTCTTTTGCATGCCACCCAGAAGCCGCCGGTCGTTTCTGCGCAATGCTGCGGTCACCGCCTTCGCCACAATGAGCCCGAGCGCATTTACATATGCGATGGGTGCACCGCCCCCTGACGTCGCGACATCTGGCGGCCCCTTGACGATCAAGGCAGTAGAGATCTTTGAGCTGCATGGGAGCTATCAGGAAGAAGGTGGGGTGAACCATCAGGCACAGGTGAATCCGCTGGATATCTACGATCGATTCCGAAAGCCTCCTTACGTGGACAAGCCTTCGGGGGTGCGCACCGTGAAATCGAGTGCCATCTATGTGCGAATTAAGACTTCAGCCGGAGTCGATGGGCTATACGGCCCGATCGAGAAAGATGCGGCGCTGATTCTGGCGGCTGAGTTGAAGCCGTTCTTGATTGGCAAGGATGCGTTGGCTGGCGAAGCTCTGTGGGACCAGATGTATCGCTCAAACCGGCAGTCGCGCGATGGCATATTCATGATGGCGATAAGCGCAGCCGACAACGCCTTGTGGGATGTCCGTGGACGATACTACGGCGTTCCTGTATACCGGCTGCTGGGTGGGCCAACGCGAGAATCGGTGGAGATGTATGCGAGCTGTCTGGGCTTTTCTCTTGAACCGGAAGCGGTTCGCAAGCGCGCACTGATCAACAAGAATGATGGTTATCGCTATCAGAAGTGGTTCATCGGATACGGGCCTGGTTCCGGACCGCAGGGCATGGATAAGAATGTGGAACTGGTACGCATTCTGCGGGAGACCGTAGGAGCTGATACCGAGCTAATGTTCGATGCTTTCAGCGGATGGGATCAGAATTACGCGCTGGAGTGGGCTCACCGAGTAGAGCAATACCGACCGCACTGGATGGAGGAAGTAACGCATCCGGAGAAGATTGACAGTTTCGCGGAAATTCATCGCAGCACATCGATTCCCATAGCCTCCGGCGAGCATTTCTACGGACGATGGGAAGTGGAACGCTATCTGCAAGCCAATGCGCTTTCAGTGGTACAGGCTGATCCGGAGTGGTGCGGTGGCACATCGGAACTGCTGAAAATTGGAGTGGTTGCCTCTCTGCACGATGTCCCGGTAATTCCCCATGGCCACAGCTTACGGGCGGCAATCAATATTATTGCGAGCCAATCACCAATGACATTTCCGCTCGGGGAGTATCTCATCCTGAAGATGAAACACTACTATCACTTTGAGACTAACCCGATGGTTCCGGTGAAAGCTCACATCGCGTTGCCGACTGAACCTGGATTCGGAATTGTGCTCGATCAGGGAAAGATCGAGTCACAGAAACCTCTATCATTGGATTGATTTTTTGATGCTCACGAAGTATGTCCAACTGCGAAGCTACATCCGGAGTGAAGGTGAGACATCCTAACTCGCGAACGACTGAATCGGCTGCTGTGAAATAACGCGAACCGGCAGGCACATGATTGTGGTCGAATGCCGGTTATGCGGAAATATGGTGGTCCAAATAGCGGATCTTTCCAAGTACGCGACTTTACGCCAAGAACCTGCAGCGGACGGTGCCTGACCCGCAGGCATGTATGCTGTTTCTCATGATTCGCACCTTGGCTGTCGAGGGTTTCGCTGCATAAGGAATCGGAATTGAGCTGCCCCTTCGCTTAGTCCACCTAAGTGAGAGCGTCCGGGTTTGCGTTTAGCTGCAGAATTTGCTCGAAGCCGCCGTCGTGGCTGTGCGAATGTGGAAAGCGCTTTTTGCTTTCCACATTTGCGGTTCTCTTTTATGAACGACGGCAAATCCGCGTTTGCGGTCGCGGCGACTGCGGAGACAAGGCGTTACGGATGCATTCTTCTCAAAAAAGACGTGATCCGCCCTAAATAGCACGCTTGCGACTCCGAGATCAGGCCGGTTGATCTCAAAAGTAGCTAACCTCTGAGCGCCGCGCAGCTAATGCTGCTCGCACCGCCGGCAGCAATTCCTCAGCCGCCGACGCCTTTTCGACAATCGCGTATGCGCCTGCAAGCCGGGCACGTTGGACGTTGTCTTCACCAGTGTCAGTGCTGATGAGTACTGCCGGAAGATCCGGGAACCGCAAGTGGATTCTCTTCACAGCCTCAAACCCGTCGAGAACAGGCATATAAACGTCTACCACAACTAAATCCGGGTAATGGTAGTTTGTTGCCTCCACTAGCGCTTGCCCGTCAAAAACATTTTGAACCACGTCTAGTTCGCGCCGAAGTATCCGGGAAATCAGCGGGTGAATGGCGGCGTTGTCATCAGCCACGATCACGGTCGGACGTTTTGTAATATTTTCCATAGATCCTCCCACTTCTAATTGTGGACGGATCGGGTTCTTCCGGCACCTCGTAAAAAAACGAGGATGGAGGTTTTTTAATCCGAGGATGAAACGAATCCGTGCCGCGCTGCATAGCGTGCAAGTTCAGCAGTCGTGCGCAGGCCGGTTTTGGCCACAATGTTGTTCTTGTGGAATTCCACAGTTCGTGGAGATACATTGAGGACCGCGCCAATCTCTTTCAGAGTCTTTCCTTCTGCTAGAAGCTGAAGAACTTCGCGTTCACGAATTGTCAGGAGTGCCTGGCCCGATTCTTCGACTGGATTCATGAGGTTCTGCATCACTTCGCCAGCGATTCTGGGAGTGATGTAAGTCCGTCCAGCCAAAACCTCTCTGATTGCGGTTAGGAGTTCTTCACCTGCCGCGACTTTAAGGACATAGCCTGCAGCTCCAATTCGAAATGCTTCGGTGGCGAGTCCGACTTCAAGGTTGGCGGTTAGGAAGATGAAACGCGTGCGCAGGTGTGCCGACCTACATTGACGGAGCGCCTCGAGACCATTAAGCGAAGGCATCGATATGTCTGCGACTGCGACTTCCGGTTTGAACTCCTCAATTAGGCGAACCAACTGACGCCCGTCTGTGGCAGTGCCCACGATGTTGACTTCGGGTTCAAGGATGCGCCGCAGTCCATCGAGGACGATGGTATGGTCGTCGGCGAGTACGACGCGGTGTTTCATGAAGAAACCTGCACCTTTGCTGGGATCTCGGCGGAAACGGTTGTTCCTTCACCGGGAATAGATTCAATAGTAACAATGGCCCCGACGAGGCGGGCACGTTCTTCCATGCTTACGAGCCCAAGCCCCTGGCTCTTGATCGCTTGAGCCTGGTCAAACCCCCGACCGTTGTCGATCACGTTCAAAGAAAGGTTCTCTCCCGACAATACCACGCTGGAAGTCGTCGCTCCCGAGTGAACGGCCACGTTGCGCAAGGCTTCCTGGGCAATTCGGTAGAATGCGATTGCGACGGGCTGCGAAATTTCGGCTGGGACGTTACGGTGAGCAAAAGTAGTATCAATGCCGGTCTGCCGGGAGAACTCGTGACAATAGGCTTCAAGAGCCGCTGTCAGGTTCGAGTGTTCCAAAACGCTTGGGTGCAGCGAGTGGGAAAGCTGCCGAATGTCTTCCGATAGGCGCAGAACCTCGCCTTGAAGTCGTGTAAGTTCCTGTTCGATTACAGGATCATGTTGGGCATCACCGCTTTTGAGCAAGCCCATTTCAATCCCCAGAGCAGCCAAACGCTGAGTAACGTCGTCATGCAACTCTCTTGAGATACGGCGCCGCTCGTCTTCTTGCGCAATGATGACCTGATCGGCGAGCGCGCGAATCTTCTCCTGCGCCAGCTTCTCTCCAGTAATATCGCGTGCGGCCGCAGTAAGCCACGGTTCACCGGAACCAGTAAGGCTGATTCGCCAGCGCAACCATCTCCACTCTCCACCCTTGCTCTGAAAACGGATCTCGATCTCGACTACCGAATCCGAGTTCGAGGCATTTTGCATGGCCGCTTCAGTTCGCGATCGGTCATCCGGGTGCACGAAATCCAGAAGACGTCGCCCGTCGATTTCTTGATCAGTCCAGCCGAGCAAGCGAACCAGCGCCGCATTGACGCTTTCGAAGTTTCCGCTTAAGTCAATGATGCACAGAGGCTCGAGCGAAAGTTCCATCAGGCCGGTTCGTCTGTCCAGGAGGTACTTCAATCGCGAGGCAAGATGCCCGACGGACGCCGCCACGAGCATGAAGATTGCGAGCGCGATCCAGTGTTCAGGCTTCTCAATTCCAAGGCCGAATGGTGGCAGAAAAAAGTATGCGAATCCGGCACCGCCCACAAATGCCGCAACCAAGGCCTGAAGGGTGCCCCAATAGACCCCGACAGCGACCACAGCGCCAAGCAGCAGTAGCGCGATAGTCGCGTGATCGATGTAGGGAAAACGGAGGGAGCCCGCGAGAAGAGCGGAGATGAAAGCGACGGAAGCTGCCGCGCGCAACAGCGATCGCGCCATGCCGTTCCGGATCGTAGACCGAACGCTTTGATACTTAGGCAAAGAAGTCATTTGCTTGGCCCGATGATCATATTATCGAGAAACTTACGTGATTGCATAGCTGAGCCTGCCAGCCCACAACGGTCTTCCCCCTCGGTCTTTCACGAGGGTTAGACCTCGTGATTGTCCGTCTGGAAACCCGTGTTTCAACGAGATTTATTTTCCGCTCTGCCAGCCTAATGTGTATCTAGAGGCGGCAAGTGACGTGCTGAACGAGCCCGAAAAAGTTCGAAGGCGCGACCACAAGCCCCAAAATTTTCACCCCTGGAGGGAAATCTAATGCCACGAATCACACTCGCCCATATCGCACTCGCCTCAGCCGTCACGTTCTTGCCTGCAACATTGCCAGCCCAGGACAAGGTCGCGGTACAGCAAGTTGCTCTCGTAAATGAAAGCAGCCAACTGATCGACAGAATCGAGGGTGCCGCTCGTTCCGTTCACTTCAACCTGGATGCTCTCAGATCGAATGCGAACAGAAACCTGTCGCGCGAATTCAATAACCACCACTTGATCAATGTGAAGGAATCGATCAACAACGGCCTTAATCCCGCACTGAATCGGCTGATCGAGATTAAGCCTCAACTGCCCGCTTGGAAACAAGCGACGGTCGAAAAGATCCTGGTCTCGGCACGTGCGCTCGCCATGGATACCAATTCAGCGTTCATGAACCTGCGCGAGAATGTTACAACTCCGGTCGCCTTGAATGCGGAATACCGTTCATTTCTCGACACGATGAATGAGCACGCGGAGAAATTGGTGAGTATGTCCGACGCTGCAGGGGATTATTTAGATGCGCTCGGCCAAGCGCTTGAAGTAGGACTGGAAGTTCCCGAACATTCCTAAGTCCTCACTCGACTGGCTGGGAAATCTGCGGACGATCTTGATTTCCCGGCCAGTAAACCAAAAATGGGCTCTTGAAATGAATCTCGAAATCGCGAAGGGAGTATGCAAATGAAAACAACGATAAAGATCATTGCTCTAGCTTTAATATGGAGCTTCGCGCTCATGTCATTCGCTCAAAACAGCACCAAATTGACCGACGACCAGATCGTGACGAATAGAGTGGCCAGCAAACTCGCAGGCCATGATCGATTCCACGGCGTCAACGTCCAGGTCGACGACAGAATCGCGCGACTATCTGGCAATGTGGAACTCTACATCGACAAGGCCGATGCTGGACGTAAGGCAGAAAAGGTTGATGGTGTGAGTGGGGTCAGAAACGAGATTATAGTGAATGGCAAGAATGTGAGCGACGCGGAACTGCAGGAGACGTTGGCTAACAAGTTGCGTTACGACCGCCTTGGGTACGGCATCGCGTTCAATAACCTGGCTGTCAAGGTGACCGACGGAAAAGCGACGGTTAGCGGGCAAGTGCGAGATTATTCCGACCGCAATTCAGCCATTGCAATCGTCGAGACAACTCTCGGAGTCCTCGACGTAGAGGATGAGATCGCAGTGGCGCCCTTATCAATCTTCGACGATCAGCTTCGAATCAATTTGGCGCGTGCCATTTATGGGCACCCCAGTCTGCAAAAGTACGCAATGGACCCACAGGCTCCTATCCGGATCGTGGTGGAGAACGGCAGAGTTCAATTGTACGGAGCCACCGTAAATGAAATGGATAAGCAGGTTGCGTATACTCAGGCGAATTCTGTTCCTGGAGTCTTTGGAGTCACCAATCATATCGTCGTCGCTAAATAGTTGCGAAACGATACAACGGGCGGAGACCACAAGAAGTTAACCTCATGGTAGCTGGCCTTCTTCCAAAGGCCGAACTCTCAGGGCGACTAAAGGGGCAGAACTCCGATCCGGATTCTGCCCCACTTGTATCGATGGCCCGTAGCGAATCTTCCACACTTTTGTTCTACACGGTCACCGGAGATTTCCGATGCAGGGGTGAGCTAAAGTGTTTGTTTTAATTTTCGAATCAGCAGCTTAGAAAGCATAAAAAGGATCTCAATGATCGCGCACGGAGCCGTCAACTGCATCCCACATCTCCGGAAACTTCCATTCCGGGATGCCGCGTTCGTTTTCGATGAGGTTCTCGTCGAGCTCGATGCCGAGCCCTGGCCCGTCCAGATTGCCCTTCAGCACGATGTTGCCCTCTGTCATCACGAACGGTTTCTTGATGTAGCTCTTGCCCATCGGGCTGCGCTGAACATTGGCTGGCCCTCCCTTCACCGCCTGCAACGAAGGCACCTCATGCGCGAGGAAGTTCGGGATCGACGCAGCCACGTGCATTGAGGCGGCGAAGCCAACTACTCCTTCCTTCGAGTGCGGCAGCATATCGGCGTAGAAGGCCTCCGCGAGTGTGGCCACAGCCTTAAGCTCGGTGATGCCGCCCACGTGCGTGACGTCCGGCTGAAGCAGTTGCGCCGCGCCCGCTGTCAGCAAGTCGCGGAACTGCCACTTTGTCACCATACGCTCGCCCGTAGCGAAGGGGAATGTGGTTTTCTTCGCCATTTCCGCCATTAATGGCAGGTTCTGGAACTGAATTGGTTCCTCATAGAACCAAGGGCGAAAGGGCTCGAGCGCCTTGATGATCTCCATCGCGGCGGGCGGCTCATGCTCGCCGTGCATTTCGATGCCCAGGTCAAAGTCAGGACCAATGAGTTCGCGGATGGCCTTTACCTTTTCGACAAAGCCGTCGATGTAGTACGGGCTCTCGGACGAGCGAGACAGCCGGCCCCGTGTGGACGAGACGCTGGTCTTCATCGACCGGTAGCCCTCGGCGAGCACGTGGGTTCGGGTTTCTTCGACGCTCTCAGCCTGGCCGTAGCATTTGATGCGGTCGCGCGTGGGGCCACCAAGCAGGTCATAGATCGGGACCCCCAGAGCCTTTCCCTTTATGTCCCACATCGCAATATCAACTGCGCCTAGCGCAGACGTGAGGACGATGTCGCCGCGATAGAACGCGTGGCGATAGATCGCCTGCCAGTGGTGTGCCGGTCGACGTGCGTCTTTGCCGATGAGGTATGGCTCGATCTCCTGGATCGCGGCGACCACGGTGGGGATGCGGCCCTCTACGGTGCCCTCACCGATGCCGGTGATACCCGCATCTGTATGCATCTTTACGAAGATGCTGCGCAGCGAATTGACAGGGATGATCTCGAGTCCGGTTATCTTGATCTCGTCCCGCGGGTCGGCCAAAGCGCAGGCGTGGTTCACCGGCTGCGCGGCAAGGTTGCGCTCGCTTGCGAGCAGGCCGCCCAAGCCCATAGCGGCGGTTTTCATCCAGGTGCGGCGTGAGTGAGCCATTGACAATTCTCCCGGCGTGATTTCTAGGAAACGCTATCACCTGTGTGGTGACAATGTCACCTTGCAGCGAACTTGTTCGCGCTGAGGGCTGGGAGCCATTAAGTGGCTATTACCAATGCCTCAAGGGCCGATGGGGTGGAGAGGATTGCGATCGAGAAGAACGTGTTGATAGAAAAACAGCAAAATGCATCCGTGTCCTTATCGTGGAGTGGACATCATGATAACCCGACCCGTTTCGTCGACCCTCAATGGAGAGCGAACCGATGCGTATGTTCGAGGGACTACAGTCACGTTTCTTTCAGGCTGGTCCTGTTGCCGGCGCGGCGCCACGGTAGATGCTGATGCGAACCGGCAAGCTTTTGAGGCCAAAGAACCGATTTAAAAATGCAATCGATGGAGATTTCGCCAGTCCGACGTTGCGTTGCATCAGAAGTTCCTTGTGGCAGGTTATCCTACTCCATTCTGTTGTTTTCTCGGCCCCGAGAAGTCATTATCCAGCCCGCTGCTAATAAGGCTCCTGCGCCGATAGCAGCGCTCAAAACCGGATAAGCTGGTTGTTCTTGCACAAAGCGCGTCTCGATGTACTCGTTACGTCTCAGATCCAACGGTTGGCGCATTGCCATCTGTAGAACCTCGGCAATATGCATCGCTTTTCGCCGAGTACCGTGCATAATCTGCTCGCGGCAGCTGAAGCCGTCGGTAATGATGAGCGTGTCACGCTGCGCTTGGCGTACTCGAGGCAGCAGTACCCGCTCACCGATGGTCATCGAGATGTCGTATTTATCCTGCTCAAAGCCAAAGGAGCCGGCCAGACCGCAGCAGCCAGAATCGAGCAACTCAGCTTCAAGCCCCATCTTTTCAAAGAGCTGCTGCTCGTTTTTCATTCCGAAAAGCGCCTTTTGGTGGCAGTGGCCGTGCAGCAGCGCTTTGCGGCGTAGATTCGGTGGACTGTATCGAACCCGATTGAGAAACTCAGCCAATGTGAATGTTTGCTGCCGCAGACGACCGGCCTCTTCGAGCGTTGGAAACAAACTCATCAGCTCGTCTCGAAAAACTGACGCACAACTCGGCTCCAGCACCACCACCGGCGTTCCAGCTTCGATGGACGGACCGAGCGAACTCAGGATCTGCTGCAGTTTTTCCTTCGCTTCATCCAGCATCCCGTAATCGAAAAGCGGACGTCCGCAACATAGAGATTGCACCGGAACGGACACGCGATAACCAGCAGATTCCAGAACCTCGACGGCTGCCTGCGCAGTATGGGGAAAGAAGTGATTGTTAAACGTATCGGCCCATAGGATCACTTCAGGCCGGTCATCGTACCTGCGGCTCTGCTGGGCGCTATGTTTTCTAAACCAACTTTTAAAGGTCTGTCGAGCAAAGAGAGGGATGCTCCGATGTTGAGTAATACCGGCAGCAGCTTTGGCAACTCCTGCAATCACGGGTGTTTTCGAGAACATGTTGACGAGATCGGGAAAACGCGAGCCGAGTTGAGCCCAGCGGTAGATCTGGCCCATGGAATACGCCGCCGGCGGCCGAGCTTTGCCTTTGTAGTAGTGATAGAGGAATTCCGCTTTGTAGGTGGCGACGTCGACATTCACAGGACAATCACCTTTGCAGCCTTTGCAGGAGAGGCAAAGATCGAGGGCTTCTTTTACGTTCTCGTTGCGCCAGCCATCCTCGATGACGTCGCCGCGCAGCATCTCAAACAGAAGTCGGGTGCGACCGCGTGTGCTGTGCATCTCCTCACGGGTGGCATGGAAACTGGGGCACATGGTACCGCCGTCCAGCCCGCGACATTTGCCCACGCCAAAGCAGCGTTCAGTGGCCTCGGCCATGCTGCCATGATCTGACGGAAATTGAAATACCGTGAGGACTGGTTTGGGCCGATAGTCTGGTCCTTGTCGCAAATTGGTATCGAGCGGATATGGATCAACTATTTTGCCGGGATTCATGCGCCATTCCGGATCCCAAGCTGACTTGAATTCTCGGAAGGCTTGCATCAGTTCCGAGCCGAACATTATGGGCAATAATTCCGCGCGCGCTTGGCCGTCGCCATGCTCTCCTGAAAGCGAGCCACCGTAGCGCACCACCGTATGTGCTGCTTCGGTCATAAACTCTCTGTATTTCTTCACACCTTCTGCCGATTTCAGATTGAAGGTGATGCGGGCGTGAATGCATCCATCTCCGAAATGCCCGTAGAGCGTGCATACATATTTGTACTTGTCGAGAAGCTTATAGAAATCGCGGAGATATTCGCCCACGTTTGACGGCGGGACCGCAGCATCTTCCCATGATGGCCATGAGTCTTCCTCACCGGGAACCCGGCTGGCGCCAACGCCTGACTCGCGGATCTTAACCACCTTTTTGTAATCGGACGGCTTGGCAAGCAGTCTCATCCCGATCTGATCCCGGTCGGTCGTTCGGATTATCGCCATTGCTGCTTCTGCTGCTCCCGCAGCTTCCTCTTCGCTCGCCCCTCCAAACTCGACCAGCATCCACGCGCTTCCGGGGGGCAATAGATCTGCTCCGTCGATTTCCTTTCCCTTTCGTCTTTCGTTCTCGAGCAGGTGCTTTTCAAAACCTTCAATCGCCAGCGGGTGAAGGTCACGCATGGACTGGGCGTGGTCGCCGGCGAGGAAGACATCCGGGTAGCCGACCACGATCCAAGCGCGATGCGGCGGACTTGGGAGGAGCCGCATTTTCGCCCGTAACACCAGAACACATGTACTTTCGCTGCCTACCAGCGCTCTCGCAACGTGAAATCCGTTTTCTGGTAGCAATTCATCCAGGTTGTAGCCGGAGACGCGCCGGGGAATGTTGGGGTATCGCTCACGAATGAGCGGCGCATAGCGGTCGCGAATACGGCGGAGCTTCGCATAGATTTCTCCTTTGCGGCCGCCTTTGCGAATGACTGATTCAAGCTCGCCCTCACTAACCGGACCAACGTTCATGCGCGATCCGTCATAGGTGAGGACCTCCAACTCCTCTGTATTCTCAACGGTTTTGCCACCCATGACAGAGTGAGCGCCGCACGAGTTATTGCCGATCATGCCACCGAGTGTGCAGTACTCATGTGTCGCCGGATCGGGAGCGAGAGTCAATTGGTATTTCTCTGCGGCGCTGCGCAATTCATCATTAATAAGACCGGGTTCGACCCAGGCATAGTTTTTTTTCGGATTGAGTTCGATGATCTGATTCAGATACTTGGAAAAGTCGATCACAACCGCCAGATTGCAACATTGTCCAGCAAGGCTGGTTCCGCACCCACGCCCCAGGATTGGCACACCGAACTTCTTGCACACGTCTACCGTTTCGATCACGTCCTCGATACGTTTCGGAATCACAACTCCAATTGGCGGCTGTCGGTACATGGACAGATCGGAGGCATAGAGGGCCCTGGCGCCTGCATCGAAGCGCACCTCCGCGCGAGTACGCCTTCTCAGTGTTGAAGTGAGCTCTTCTACTTTCGCCTTGGAGGGGCCTTGGAGTGGTGGCAACATATCAATCCTTCTTCTTCGAACCAGTAATGGCTTCGGCTGCGCGGGGCACTACACCGTAATCGCTTGCGGGGAATAGAGCTTCATCCATCGCCTGGCGACCAATGGTAAGTGCAATACGGGCGCGATCGCGCTCTCCTCCAACCAGAGATTGAGCAAGATGCTTCATCTCAGCTTTTGTCGCTTTGGGCGGCATCGGCGGCTCAAGTGGATCGGTCAAACATTCGACGAGCACCGGCCCATCCATGGCAAGCGCGCCCGCCAATTGCTTTGCACATTTTTTGGGATCCTCGATGCGGACTCCGCGCAATCCACACGCCTCCGCCACTTTCACGAAGTCAATAGGATGAAGATCGACACCGTACTCGGGGTTCCCCAAATAGATCATCTGTTCCCACTTGATCAGTCCCAGGGTGTTGTTTCGCAGAACGATGATCTTTACTGGAAGCTGATGCTGGACGAGTGTTGCAAGATCACCCATCGCCATACTCATCGAGCCGTCTCCGGTGAAGGTGACAACCTGCCTGCCCGGAAATGCTACCTGCGCGCCAATGGCATAAGGGAGTCCGGCAGCCATGCTGCAGAGCGTTCCGCTGAACGAAAACTTTTGATTGCCGCGCAGCTTCATGCGTGCCACGTGCGTGGTGACGGTCCCAGAATCACCCAGGATGATGGCATCGTCACTCAATGCCTTGGCAAGATTCCAGGACACCACCTGCGGCTTCATCGGTTTCTCATTTCGCGTGCCGCGCTCTTCCATCAGCTTCCACCACTCGACCATTCCCGCCTGTGCCTGCTTTAAAAATGAGCGATCTTCATTACGCGGCAGGTACATTAGCAACTCGCGAAGCGTTGCCTGCGCGTCTCCTACCAGGCCAATTTCCACTGGGTAACGCAGGCCAATGCGTTCAGGCTTGTCGTCAATTTGAATGCCAACGGCCTGGCCCGGCTTGGGAAGAAATTCGATATAGGGAAATGAACTGCCGATGATCAGCAATGCGTCGCACGTTTCGAATACGTCTGATGATGGACGCGTTCCTACCACCCCCGTTCCGCCCGTTGTGTAAGGGCTGTCATCGGGGATGACGTCTTTGCCAAGGAGTGCCTTTACGACCGGCGCGCCCAGGCGATCTGCCACTGCCAAAACTTCATCGCGCGCTCCGCGTGCGCCTGCTCCTACCAGAATGGCGATCTTCGTTTTGCCTTGCAGAAGACGAGCAGCCTTTTCGATCTGTTCACGTTCCGGAATGCGCCTGGGCACTGTGAAGGCCTCAGATGTATGGCCCTTCACATTGCGCGTATAGCGCTTTTGCTCCTTCATGTCTGCAACTTGATAGTCGATCGGCAGTGCCAGGTGGGCGACGCCTCTATGGCTTAATGCGGCGCGGCAGGCCGCATCCACAATGTTCTTGGCGTGAGCTGGCCCCATTAGCCGCTGGTTATAGACGGCAACGTCCTGATAGACATAATCCTGATTGATGTCCTGGAGATAGCTGGTGCCGATCAGGTCGTGGTAGGTCATGCCTGTAATCGCAAGGACGGGAGCCTGATCGATCTTTGCATCATACAGACCGTTCATGAGGTGAATCGCGCCGGGACCAGTTGTCGCGAAGCAGACGCCAAGTTTGCCTGTCATCTTTGCGTATCCGCACGCCGCCATTGCTGCAGTTTCTTCGTGCCGGACGTGTATGTACCGTATTCTGCTCTTGTGCGTACGTAGCGCGTCGACGAACCCGTTGATCCCATCTCCAGGCAGACCAAAGATTACTTCCACGCCCCAGTCGAGAAGGCTCTCGACAAGCACATCCGAAGCATTCATGACTACACTCCAGCGGGTAATCCCCAAAAATAGGATGCGGCTAAGCGGGAGAAGAAGTTGCTTGAGCGATCAATATGCCTCTTCGAGTTTCAGCAATTTCCTCTTCGAGTTTCATTACCTCGAAGAATAGTCCGATCGCATGATCGCCCCGGATTGGCACCTCTGGCCGAATACTCATCGCGGCGAAGCGGAAATGATGTTGAGACCCGCAACGTTGAATCGAATCGCATCGAGAACACGATCGCGAAACTAGCACGCGAAACCAGAGTCAAGGCAAACACGATTGCTGCATGACAGGTGACTGCAACTACACATTCGCGCCGGATTTCTGCGCGAGTCCGTACGCAGCCACAGATAAAACCGAAATCGCTGGTAATGCACCTACGGCGAGGCGAGAATAGCGAAAGAGCAGACCGCTTGCTATTGCCGAAAGTAAATATGCGCAGACAATCAAAGCCTGCATGTTTATGCGTTCCTCGTAGGCGATCTTCTCTCCACGAGGCGCGTGCCTTTCGCGGGTGAAAAGACCGGTGAGATTGCTTGTCAGAGTTGTCCAGGTACCAGTGATGTACGTGGTCACGATGCCTGGAATCTTAAGCTGCAGCATGGCGCCGCTCTGGATGCCAATCGCAAATGCAACGCATCCGAGTAGAAGGTCGAGATCCCAAGTGGAAGCCGCGAGCGCTGCCTTGCGACCGGCAAACCACCATCCAACCGCAGCAACTAGAAGAAACATTGATTCTATCGCCAGCGCGCTGGTAACAGCGCCCGGCCAACCGGTTCCCTCGCGAACATTGCGCGTTAGGAATGATGCAAAGGCAGCGCCCGCTAAATAGCAGATAAGCGAAATGCCCGGATGCAGCAAGTCGCGGTGAAGAAAAACCCCAATTCCCAGCAGGACGGTGTTGCCCGTCATATTGGCCACGAAGGCATGTCCGAGCCCAAGATAACTCCAGGCATCGGCAGAACCCGAAGCAACTGCGAGCAGAACCAGCAGCACGTCGCGTTTGGAGCCACGCATCGATCCCCCCAAGGATTCAGATGCGTGCAACTTGGCTCTGATGATCCGCTAGAAGCAGGAGCATCAACGGCACCGATCAAGGGCATAATCTCCTCTGAAACAGGTTCGGAGGAATTCTCGCCTTTCCTATTCCCTCTAACCCAATCGCATCATCGGAGCATGCAGCCGGGCGTAAATCGGTTCACGAACACGAACATCCGGAAACAGGCATTCAAGACATCTCCATCACGGTGATAGGCGCGTTATCATTCTTCGGCGCAAATCGAATTGGATTCCGAAGCGCACGACCGAATCCGTCAAATTGGATTTCCATCCAGTCTCCGTCCTGCAATTCGACCCCATCGCCAAAACTGAGCGCATGGGCTCCAAAGAAGTGAACATGAATTGAGCCGGGTTGGCGATGGCCTTCAAATTTGAAGTGATGATGTTCCAGGTTGGCAAGACTATGGCACATATTAGCTTCGCCGGTTGATAGCGCCTTCTGCCAGATCACTTTTCCAGCTCGCTCAATTCGCGCTGTCCCGGAGACAGAGTCGAATCGAGCGCCGACAACTAATTCAGGGCCCAGGCTGCAATTGTGAAGCTTCGAAGCGGCGAGATTGAGATAGTTTCGCTTCTCGAATTTGTGATCAGAGAACTCATTCCCTATTGCATAGCCGATACGGTGAGGAACTGCGTCGTCGCTGATGAGATAGATGCCCGCGATTTCCGCCTCCTCACCTCCGTCCTCGGCATAAGCAGGTACAACAAGCGCGCCGAACGGCCGCTGGAGAACTGAGCCATTGCCTTTGTAAAACCACTCAGGTGCAATACCAATTTCGCCTCTTGGTGGGCGGCCCGCTTCCAGCCCAGATTGAAACATGCGCATACTGTCGGTCATCTCGCTTTGTTGTGGATTCGCGGCAGCATGCATCGCTTGACGATCTTTTGCACTTCCTAAATGTGTTAAGCCTGTTCCGCTGACAAGAACGCGGTTCTGGTCTTCGGGAATGTCAATGGGTGATAGCAAGTGCCATTCTGAACGACCCTCATAGACGGCGTCATAGTCGAGAACGATTCCTGTGGCAAGCTTGCGAGCGTAGCCGCTGAGAGATTCTTCCTTGCGCAAACTCGCTTGAGCCAAGGCATAAGCTGAATCGATGTTCTCGAGACAGCGCAGGTGTGGCTCCTCGACTAAGGCTACCCGGCGCGAAATATTATTACTGATTTGAACAAGGCGGATCATTTAGGTCTCCTTAACATTTCAGATCCAGCTCCCTTTTCGCTTTTGATGTTGCTCCTCGAATCCAAGACACTCATCGCCGGAATGGGATAGTGAACTCAATTGGCTCCCGAGCGAGAAAGAGATTTGCAATGCCCGGTATTCTCCACTCTTGGGGAGACAAAGTTCAAAATTGAGCTTGATGGAGGAACGTAGATAAACTTCCTCCGGATGACAGTCACGCATGCCGTTCCACATTTGTGCCGTGATCAAGGTCCGATTAGAAATGCGAACATTGTGAAGAGGATCGCAAGCACTTCGAAATGTGGTCAGGTGTTGAGGGAAAGGGAACTCCAGCAGGTCATTCAAGAGTGGCCTCCCGCAAAACCGTTGGGTCTTCCTTCTCCAATTGATTGGCAGGCGCGGGACGAAGGCCTGCTTTCGCTAAAACAAAATAGACGGCGAAACCTACAGCGAAGGAATAGAGTCCCGAAGGATTATCAGCATGGATCCATGTTGCAGGGAGGCCAGGAATGTGCTCTGGTATGCCGACCAGAAAGCCCACAAGCCATGAGATGCAACCTGCCCAATTAATTCCAACCCGCGGCCCGGACCAACGCTTTCCTGCAAGCACGTAATCTGCCGCCATAGCGCCGCAAATGGGACCGAAAGATGCCGCGACAAGCCCGAAGAAGCCGACAAGATTGTCAGCCAGACCAGTGGCTGCAAGGAGCACGCTAATTGTGAGAGCGGAAAATGCAGAGATGGCCCTCGGAATCTTGGGAAGCATCGTGCTAAAACTGTTTGCCGCGATAAACGAGGAGAAACACGTGGGGACTAGAGACGCCGCAGCGAAGAGAAAAAACATCAAGGGAGCCAAAGTGCCGACGCTGGCAATTGTGTCAGTGTAATCGTAACTCTGAATGCCGGCGCCGCGCCCCAGATAGCCTGCTACAGAAAGCATTGGCAGACCACCTGCGACAAGAGCTCCACCGACGATGCCGCAAAGGCCGCCGAGAATCACATCGCGCTTGCCGGCATTATTCATTCCGAAGTCCGCGCCTGCAGCTCCTGCAGTCGCGAAATAGCCGATCACGATTGTGAGCACGTTCAGAATGCCGACCTTTGCATCAGATTGTGCAGGATGATAGCTGGCAACTCCACCCTTGTTTGCCCAGAACACAATGATGATCATGATGAGCGGCACCCAATTCAAAAACTTGGCCACTCGACCCACGTAATGAATTCCTTTAATGGCGACCCAGCCTAGGCTGTAGATCCATACAATGACCAAGACGCAGAAGAGAGATTTCGACGTTTGATTGAGAGCCTTCATGATGAAATTCGCGGCTACAGCTCCTACAACAGCTACCCAGCCGATCTGAAGAAACCCCATCATCAGGCCCGGAACCACATAGCCGCCAGTTGTTCCAAAAGTCGAAGTGCCTACGACGTACAGAGGTTGGCCTGTTTTCATGCCAAGCATGGCCGGAACATAGTAGTAGAGGCCGAAACAAATCAGTCCCGCCAACAGTAGCGCCAACAGGCAAGCGCCTGTTTCTGCGAATCTAATTGTGGGCTCGGCGATTTTTAGATAAAAGCCAACCCAGAGAAAAATGCCGGCATAGGTTGGAAAAGTACTCTTGTGCCATGGCACACGAGCGGTTAGTGGCACCGGGACAGATCGCACTACATATTGAGGAATTGTCGGCTTCATAGATCCTCGAATCTGAGATTTTGCTTGGGCATTTTCATATCGAAACGGCCAAAGCACGTTTGCTCGTGTGGTAACTTCACTGATCAATGACTGTTGAAGTTCCACGTCTAAATCGAGGTATAGGTATGTACAACGTAGTTGACGCAATGACCTTCAATTTGCGGCCATACTTCTTGGTGTAGCGGCGCAGCGACCCACTTCTGTTGCATAAGTGCAGTTTTGAATGTCTGTGACTGCAACTGTTCCGAGCCTGACCGCACGCTCAGTTCGATATTCAAGACGAACATACTTGCCTCACCAGGCCAGCTTAAAAATGTTGACAGCCGTCACACCCATAACCTTGTCATAGACTTCCGGCTCTAGATCGAGAGCACGATATTTGGCAAACTCCACCGGCACATTGCTTGGCAAATCGGCCCCCATCATTACGCGATCGGGCCCAATCGTATTGATCATCCAGCGAATGTCTTCTCCCAGGCACCACGAGGTCTCAAGATATAGGTTCCTGCAGATTGAAGCGGCGACTTGAGCCTCGGCGGAAACGATGCCCATCCCTGCGTGGGCGAGAACGATGTTGAGGCCGGGATACTTTTGCGCTGCCGGAATACATAGCGCAGGCAGTGCGAACGGTATTCCAGCTCCCGTGTGTACCATGGCAGGAATACCGAGCCGGAAAGCCGTGGCGAAGACAAGATCACCGTCTTCTGTTAGCGGATTTACACCGTGTCCGATGGTATGGAGCTTAACGCCGACGAACTTCAGATCCTTTACGCAGCGTTCCACTTCGCGCTGATAGTTATCATGGTCGCGGTGTGGGCTTAAGCTTGCCAATCCGAAAAAGCGACCCGGATATTTCGCACAGAGTTCCGCAATCTCGTCGTGCCGCTTCACATAGTCTTTGGCGCCGGGATATGGCTGCACGATGGTAGCATCCACTCCACATTCATCCTGGCGCCGGAGCATTTCTTCTGCTGTGCTGTAAAGACCAAAAACACAGCACTCTCCAAGGTGGGCATGTGTATCAATTATTTTGGGCACTTCGCTACCTCGATTCCATGATTGCTCAATGCAAATGGGTTTGCACGATTCCTAGCGTGGGGCACTTGCAACTCCGGTCGTGCCTTCTTTCGAGAGCATGTAGGCCTTCTTGGCGGCGAGATCGCGCGCAATGCCGAAGATCATGAATTCAAGAGGAGCATTCCCCGTGTTCTTAAAGGAGTGCTTTTCGCCCAGGCCTACGGGCACAGCGTCACCAGAGTGAATTGGAGATGATTCTGATCCAAGGTTGACCGTCCCATCACCGCTGAGCACGAAATAGACCTCGCTCATATCGGGTTGAGTGTCAGGGCCGATTGAAGTCCCGTTCGGTAAAAGAAGATGGTCCACATACGACCATGGAGAGTAAAAGACGGAGGGGCCGAGAGCGCGACGATATTGGACAGTTCCGGTACCACCTTTGAAGTTCTCGACAGGCTTCAGAAGCGCGCGATCCAGATGCATCGAAATGAACGTTGGAACAGTGTCCAGGGGAGCGCCAATTCGTGAATCATTGAGGTTGAACGCATCGTAATAGTCCTTTTCCAAACCGACGTTGATGTTCATCCACTGGACCGTCTTGTCTGAAGAGTTATAGATCGCGTGCGAATGACCAATGCGAGCCGGAGCGCCTGCGGGTCCCTTCAACAATGATGTCCGGCTATCGATCGTGAATTGGGCCTCGCCATCGAGAATGATGAACATCTCTTCGCATTGATTATGAAAGTGTGCTCCAATTCCGCCACCAGGAGGAATAATTCCGCGATGCAGGAAATAGAGATTCGTACCGAGATTGAACTTGGCCGACTGCGTATCGCGCGGTCCAAAGAGCTGCATGTAATCCATCGGACCTGCCCCGTTGTGAACGGATGGCATGTGACGGTATCGCGCCGGATCAGTATGGGCGATCCGTTCCGCAAGAGGAACTTGTTGAGCTTGCATTGCGACTGCACCCAGCAATTCGAGGACGACCGCGATTTGAAACGCCTTCTTTAGCATGACATTCTCCTGTGTTTGGTCAGGGCCGCGATTTGTGCGGCTTAATGGTCGGGATGAGACGCCACCCTTGCTCGAGAAAGACATGGGTCATTGGATACTTCTCCGCTGGCCTCTTCGCTTTCTTTCTAGTGATTCCCTGCGGCCTCACCTAACTCCGTGTCGAGAACATTCTTCTGCGCCGAGATGCCGACAATCATTAGTTCGAGATCTCCCTTTCCGTCGCTCATGAATGAGTGGGGTTCATTGAATCTGATCGGCACGGCATCGCCCTTATGAATCGTTGCGGTTTCTGTCCCAACGCGAACTTGGCCATCGCCATTGAGCACGTAGTAAATTTCTTCCACTCCCTGGTGCCGATGCAAACCGTCCGACGCGCCGGACGGGATCAGAAGGTGATCGACGTACGCCCAGTTAGTAAGGAAGACGTCAGAGTCAAGAGCGCGTCGATATTGTACGGTGCCTTTGCCGCCGTGGTAATTCGTGATCGGCTTAAGAGTCGCTCTATCTAGCTTCATCGTCATGAACGTCGGGATTGCATCTTTCGTCGCCCCGACGCGCGCATCTTCTAAATTGAAAGCATCGTAGTGTCCCTTGATTGCGGCGACATTGATGTTCATGAATTCGACGGGTTTGTCAGACGGGTTATAAATGGCGTGTGAGTGCCCCATGCGCACCGGTGCACCGACCGTGCCGCGCAGAACGGAAGTGCGGCCGTCGATCGTGAATTCTGCCTGACCATCGAAAACAATGAACATCTCTTCAGTGGTGTTGTGGAAGTGATGACCCACCCCGCCGCCGGGCATTATTTGACAACGATGCATGAAATTCAGATTGACATCCAGTGCTGTTGGGGGAACCAGCAACATACAGGCCATATCCCCCGCACTATCGTGGGAACGACTGTGTCGGTATTTACTTGGATCTGTATGTCCAATTCGATCTGCAAGCGGGGCTTGTGCCAGAAGAGAAGATGCAGGGCAGAATGACAGGGCAAGCAGAGTAAGAAGTAGACATATGCTTCGCATGGTCTGAGAATCCTCTCGTGATCTGGATCACCACTTTTTCGCAGCAAGCGGAAATGTATATGCAGAACTCGAGGGGCGTCAAGCAGAAATCGGAAATATAGATCCAAAAATGAAATATAGTTCCGATTAGTGAATTTCACTTGCCGGGTTGAAGCTGTGGGGATAGAGGTCGCCGGCCAGGCTGATCAAATTCGGTGAGCGGAACCGAAACACTGGAATTTATGGCCAATCTGCAGCGGCGTCACTCAAGCGTTGTTCAGATCGGCGGTCAGACGTCCTGATGCTGAGCGAAGCGCCTCAATAATAGCCCTTTCATGTTCTTGGTCGCGCACCCGACTCTTGGGCATCGACATGCTCATAGCAGAGGCAACCTGTCCATGGGCGTCAAAGATCGGAACAGAAAAGCAAATACCATCTTGAATGTTTTCTTCGCGGTCGACCGCAAATCCCTCAAGTCGGATGCGATCATATTCGTGGTTGAGCTCTCTTTGATCGGTAATGGTGTGTTCAGTGAAGCGATAGATTTTGAAGCAGCGCAAAAGCCGCTCCCGCTGCACCGGTGACTGAAAGGCAGTGATCACTTTCCCGAGCGAACTGGCGTTCGGTGGCAAAATGCTGCCAAGTACGTTGCCCATTCGAATCACCTGCGGACTCTCAATAACTGCAACAACCTCTACGCGATTATCGAATAGCGCAGCCAGGCTGGCGGTTTCCGAAAACTCCAAACTGAGTGCGTACAAATAGGGCGTAGCGCGGTCAACGAGCTTTTTGACCCACCGTGCTGGAGTTATGGCGCGAATTCCGGGTGAAAGTATGAAGCGGCCGCGCCCGTCGGATGATACATATCCAAGTGTTTCCAGTGTTCGCAACATGCGAAACGCGGACGTCTTCGACAGCCGAAGCCGTGCGGCAATGTCGCTCATTTGCAAGGGGTCTGTTTCAGATTGGAGGAATTCGATCGCCTCCAGGGCTTTGCTGACTGCCCGCGAAAAGTACTTGTCCCGCACGGGGGAGGGCACAGAGTTGTCTCTAGCACTGGTTTTGGCCCTTGGCATGATTCGCTGCTTTCAGAACCTCTTTCTTTGATAGTAGCTGATTCAGACTTCAATGCGGTAATTAATTAATCAATGTGGTAAACCGATAAAGTCAGCCATGCGCTCAAAAATGAAACTATGTTCAATAAATGTGTTGCGTTTTTCCTGTTTTGTGATCTAAAGTGATCGGCGTCACAAAAGAGACGGATCGTTGATATGGAGAGGTCGATTCGATGAAGAGAATCAATTTGGCGGCAGTGGTGCTGATCCTTGCTCTCGTGGCGACCATGCGGTGTGCAGGACAAAGTACCACCGCCACGTTGGTCGGCAGTGTGCTCGATCCATCAGGTGCCGAGATTGCAGGGGCGCAAGTTGTGGCGACTAATGGTGCGACGAATGTTAAACACACCGGAATCAGCGAGTCGGACGGCAACTATCAAATCGGCCAGCTCCCTCCTGGAACCTACATCATCACTGTCGAGGCACCCGGGTTCAGCAGGCTGGTGCGGACTGGCGTGAGTCTGCAGGTGAACCAAAACGTCCATCTTGATTTGACGATGCAAGTCGGGCAACAAACCCAAACGGTTGAGGTTACGGGACAGCCGCCGCTGCTGGAAACGGAGAGTTCGTCAGTGGCGACCGTGGTCGGCGAACGACTCGTTAACCAACTTCCCCTTAATGGACGCAACTTCGTGCAGTTGGCGACGCTGAGCCCAGGCGTAACGGGCGTGGGCACGTCGGCTAGCGGTACGATCGAGGGCGGCAGCCGTCCGGACGACAAGCGGGCCGGATCGGAGATCTTCGCCAACGGCAATCGTGAAGGAGATAACAATTACCTGATCGATGGAACGGACGATAATGAACGGTTGACTCTGTCGATCGTGCTTCGCCCAGGTGTCGATTCAGTTCAGGAGTTTCAGATTCAGACAAGCAACTACAGTGCCGATATTGGGCGCAACTCAGGCGCTGTCATCAACGTGGTCACCAAGGCAGGAACGAACCAGTTTCACGGCAGCGCCTTTGAGTACCTCCGCAACTCGGCTGTCGACGCCCGCAGTTATTTCAATAAGGTGGGCACTGCATTCCCTTCGTTCAGGCTTAATCAGTTTGGTGGTTCACTCGGCGGACCGGTTGTGATTCCAAAGCTATACCACGGCAAAGATAGGACGTTCTTCTTTGCGGACTATGAGGGCTATCGCAATACCACGCAGACCTTCGTCCTTGGAACCGTTCCCACGATGCAGATGCGGAATGGAGACTTCAGCCAGGTCAATCCCATCTACGATCCAACGTCGACAACGACCGTTGGCTCGACCATTGTGCGTACACCATTTCTCAACAATTTCATTCCGCTTGGGAAGCGCGATCCAATCGCAGTAAAGATGATTAATGCTTACCCAATTCCCACCAACAGCAACGTCACGCAGAACTATCAGTCGAATGCGATTCAGAGTAATAACTACAATCAGGGCGATATCCGCATCGATGAACAGATTACGGCCAAAGATCAAGTCTTCGGGCGCTATTCAATCCAGAACACGTTAAACGTTGCGCCGAGTACGTACCCTGTCACGACGATCCCTGGAGTTTCCACTCCTGTGCACCTCGGCGACGAGGCCTCGTTCGCCGGAACCTCCTTTACCCCTACGCAACAATTCGCGTCGAGCTATACGCGAGTCCTTACTCGATCGATTGTCAATGACTTCCGCGTAGGCTTCAGCCGCTATCGTCTCGACTATGTGCCAGTGGATTACGTGCCCAACGGGAATCTCGGCAATCAACTTGGAATACTGAATTCGAACATTACGCCACGCGAGCAAAACCTCCCGATTTTCTCTCCGGCAAACTACCTCGGTGTAGGCCAGACACGCTCCCTCCCGCTCTATCGCAGAGAAAATACGTTCCAGGAACTGGATAACCTTGTCTGGATCAAAGGCAACCACACTATCAAGCTCGGTGTCGATTTTCGGCGCCGGCAACTGACGATCTACCAAACTAATGCCGGCAACGGTCGCTTCAACTTCTCGGCAGCTCTTACCGATGCGAGAAGCACGCCGGGAGCGCCGTCGAAAACAGGCGATAGCATGGCAAGCTTCATGCTCGGCTACGCCACCCTCATTCAGCACGACTATACGTTCCAATTCCCGGGCATACGCATGAACGAGTACGGAGTATACGCGGCGGACGCCTGGCGTCTTACGAAAGATCTCACCATCAACTACGGTCTGCGCTGGGATTACTTCAGCCCTCCAAGTGAAGAGCTGAACCGGTGGGCCAATTTCAATCCCACCACGGGCAATATGGATATTCCAGGCATCAATGGCGTCAACCTGACCGCAGACGTTTTGCCGTTTCGCAAGGACTTTGGACCTCGCCTTGGTTTTGCTTACCAGGTGTTTCCGAAGACCGTGTTGCAAGGGGGTATTGGACTCTTCTTCAATGCAACAGGCAGCGAAGCGGTCAACATGCGCCTGAATCGTAACACGCCGTTTGGCGCAACAATCTCGGAGCAACCGGGCGACATATCTCCTGGAACCACAGTGAGCCAGGGCTTCCGGACCAGCGAGGGATTCGTCGCGGTGCCGGGAGTCAACTATGCCTCCGCGATTAGACCGAGCGGCCAGCAGTGGGGCGTCGATCCAAATTTCAAGCCGTCTTATGCCGAGCAGTTCAACCTGGGTGTGCAGCAGGAAATCACCCCACTCGATCTTGTGGTAAAGGTGACGGGGGTGGGTAACCTGGGACGTCGGCTTTACGACGCTCCCAATATTAATCAGCCGATTCCAGGCTCGACTTCGCTTAACTCTCGTCGTCCTCTCTTCGCGATCAACCCGAACCTTTCAACGATTACCTATGCCACTACCCAAGGGCTTGGCGAGTACTACGGTCTTCAGGTAGTCGTCGACAAGCGGCTTCGCCAAGGCATTAACTTCCTGTTTGGGTATGCGTATAGTCACGCGATCGACGACGTCGCACTTGAATTTGGCGGCGGTGCTGCAGGGCCTAGTCCACAGGACCCGCGATTCCCGAGGAGGGATCGGAGCAACTCGATTATCGATCAACGTCAGCGGTTAACCTTCAGCTACCTTTGGAACCTGCCGTTCGGCAAGGGCCAACACTTTCTCAACTATGGCGGACCGAGCGACTGGATTCTAGGGGGATGGCAGATGAACGGAATCCTGCTCACACAGACTGGACTGTACTTTTCGCCAGTGCTGAATACGGCGACCACAAATACAGGAACGTCGAGCCGACCGAACCAGGCCAGCCCGGTCAAATACCCGAAGACTCTGACCAAGTGGTTCGACGCCTCGGCATTTACTTCTCCCGCACTGTATACCTATGGCACTGCGGGACGGAATTCGTTGATTGGTCCAGGGCGTACCAACGTGGATATGTCCATCATGAAGACCGTCACATTGCATGACCAGTTGAAGGTTCAGTTCCGCTTTGAAGCGTTCAACGTATTCAACCATCCGCAATTCGGGTATCCGAACGCCACCGTTGGTGGTCCGACAGTGGGACAGATTACTACGATTGTGGGCACACCCAGGAACTTGCAGGCATCGCTTCGCTTGGAGTTTTAGCTGATCGAGAGGTCTGGAATATCGCTTCCCGGCTTCACGTTCTTTCTATCGACATTTAACGCAAGCCAAAGCCACAACTACTGAAAGTTCCAGTAAGCCGGAAAGGAAAAACAATGATGTTCGACAAAAGATGCATGCACCATTGGGCGCGCATTGCCCTTTCCTGCTCTGTCGTATTAGCCTGCATTGCAGCGCCTTCGTATGCCTCCGCCGCGAAGAACGATCTTCAGATATTTTTGATTGACGTTGAGGGCGGGCAATCGACTCTTTTCGTTACTCCAGCTGGAGGCTCTCTACTGATCGATACAGGGTGGCCTGACAATGCAGGCCGAGACGCCGACCGCATCCTTGCTGCTACCAAATTGGCAGGCATAAAGAAGATTGACACGGTTCTGCTCACTCACTATCACAATGACCACACGGGTGGAGTGCCACAACTGGTCGAGCGAATTCCGGTAGGGACCTTTATCGATCATGGACCAAACACCGAGCTTAAACCAGGCGCAACTTTGGACGTTGCCAATGCGTATCAGAAGGTACTTGATAGCGGGAAGTATAAACACATTGTTGCGAAACCCGGTGACGACATTCACGTCGCAGGCATGAAAGTAACGGCCATCAGCAGCAACGGTGAAGTTATCGACAAGCCCGTTCCGGGTGCTGGCGAAAAGAACAATTATTGCGATATCCCCGAAACCAAACGACAGGACCACAGTGAGAATTCTCGCTCACTCGGAGTCTTGATCAATTTTGGCAAACTCAAAATTCTCGACCTTGGGGATTTGACTTGGCAGCAGGAGCTGAAGATCATGTGTCCAGTAAATCTGCTGGGCAAAGTCGATATTCTGATCGTCTCGCATCACGGCTTTATTCCGAGTTCCAGTCGAGCCTTGATTTACGGCATTCAGCCGCGAGTGGCTCTCATGGACAATGCGGCGACTAAGGGCGGCAACGTTCCCGTGCTGGACCTCATCCGCGGCGCGCCGGGGCTCGAGGATCTCTGGCAGCTGCACTACTCTGAAGAAGGCGGTTCGGAGCACAACACGCCCGCCGAATACATAGCGAACCCCCAGGGTCCAGACCAGGGGAACTACATCTCGGTGTCAGTGAATCCGAAGGGCAGCTTTACGGTTTATAACTCAGGCAACAAGAAGAGCAAGACCTACGCTGCCAAGTAACTGATGGAGATGCGTCAGCCACGATTAGAAATCAATCGCCGCGAGGATTCGAAAGAGGAGAGTACCCTCGCGGAGTGATTGGAAACACGCTTCATGGACGAAGGTTGTCGCTAGGCAACTTAATCGCCGAATAGCCGCCTGCTGCTGCGACGAGCATCTCCTCAATAGCAATTCTGAGTCTCCAGCAAGTCTTCGGAAACGACCATTGAACAGAGCATCCGGTGCACCGGCTGGGAGAATTCGTGCTTTGGCGTGCGATGATCAGATCTCTGGAGGAAAACTGCGCATGCCATCGTCCTTCGACGCGAGGAATTTTGCCAACGATTGGATAGCCGCCTGGAACTCCCATGACCTTGAGGCCATACTCTCCCACTATGCCCCAGAGGTCACTCTCACTTCACCGCTCGCCGCCAAATTAACCGGCGAAAGTTCCGGCACAATTTGCGGAAAAGACGCGCTGCGCCTCTACTTCGCGAAGGGGCTTGAGTTCTTTCCAAACCTCGAATTCACTCTCATCGACGTGATGCAAGGAGTATGGAGCATCGTCGTTTATTACAAGAATCAGCGAGACACACGGACAGGTGAATTCATGGAATTCGATGAGGAAAGCAAAGTGGTCCGCGTTGTCGCCAACTACAGCCTTTAAAATACGATTCCGTTTGTGGTGCGACGGTCACTTATGTTGCTTTCACCTTGTTTATCGGCGCTAATCCCTTCGAATGAAGCTGCTCATCCGACGCGACGCAGCAGTCAGGCGAACAGGATTTTGAAGACAACAGCATGTTCGCTGGCCCAGCGTTCAGGCGAAGCGATTGTAAGC